>JAABUO010002064.1_pt1 | contig 24969 bp, 30 predicted proteins | sample 5559291 | NCBI WGS metagenome assembly JAABUO01 (sample SAMN10711878, study PRJNA513372) | rock metagenome | isolation source: Antarctica rocks | place: Antarctica: Victoria Land, Finger Mt sud
CTCCATTTAGATTCAGATATCTTCCTATCGCCAAAGCGGCCTAATACACCCAAAAGGCTTGCTGTGAAGGCGGCTTCCAAACGTGCTTTAAAACCCCCGGCGTCGATCGCCTTGGCACGTCGATCCGTCACCGACCCCGAACTCCTACTAGATGCCCTCGGGGTTCTATGAGAGAGGCCCTGCCCTTTGTTCTCAATCCGAATGCCTGAGCGTTGACGCTAACGTTGTCATCGAATGGGTCTGGACTACGCAGGCGCCTCAATCGATCCTGATGATTGGTTCTGGAGGAGGCTTAGAGAGTCCAGTCTGATGCCTGCTTTTCAGCTAGCTTAGTGAAGCCATTCGATGGCAAACTTTCCGATGCCATCCCTTCCCTTGAAGGCGATTGCCTCAGTACCTGAGACGTGTTACTTACTACGTGAGGTGCGTTTACACTGATAACGAAGAAGATGACTGAGCACCGAAGTAACTTTGCTATCAGCATATAGGATGTTTTCTGCTTAGCCTCGATAGTCTGGAATCCATATGGGATGCGTCAAGATGGCCCTGCATACTCTGGCATCTATACGGGATGCATCCCATGTGATAGCACTTCTGTGCGCCGTATGATATTGCCTCCAACGTCCGACCTCTTGACCTTGATGATCCAGCTGTAAGACACCCAACTGGAGATTTCAGCGACCTAGGTCCGCTGAAGCTGATAATTGTCGATACTCCCTTTAGCTCTGTTGTAGTTGCGGTCATTGACAGCCTCATCTTTTGCACGATGAGGCTCTTTAGGTTCACTTCTTTAGGTTCCCGCCGGGAAGGTGTGTTCCAGCAACGGTCAGCCAGCGAAGGCGGGTCCTGGCGAGGTCTTTGCGGTCCTGCAAATATTAATCAGTAAAGTCTACAGGAACCCAATGATAGACTGCGGATTCCCTTGACGTTGCGCTTTGAATCTCGAAGGTCGAATCAACACAGTTCTGGCAGTGGTATTTTTACCATGTTAAACCTCACAAGAATTGCCTCTCACATGCCAAACTTGGCAGACGCAAAAGTGCCCCGCCACATAGCGCCTAATTAGAGACATATCTTTCGCTAGCAAAGACAACTCAGAGGCCGATGGAACGTGGTCGCAACGAACAGATGGACGCCTCAAATAACCTCAAAGATTCTGGCATCGCTGTGCTGGGTAACATTGATTATTGAGAACGTGCGCAGATATGCTCAATCGTCAACTACCAAGCGACGGCGGTATCAGCGACAGACTGAGCTGGAGTGGAATGACGATTGCGATGCTGTCTTTGACTATTTCGAGACAGTGAGTTGGTTGAGAGCTTGACTGATATCCTCCATGTTCTGACCTACGATCTAGTACCTGAAGCCAAATATGCAGGGCCACGAACCGTTTCCGGACATGGATCCTCTCATTGATGAAGAGCAAATTGAGAGGAGATTTGCATCCCACCAGTTCCCTGAGATGGATTATCTCCTGATGAACTGCGTGACCCATAAGTGCTGGGCCGGGGAATATAATTCGGCTGAGGCGGTCTTGCACGATCTGAGATCTGACGATGCATGTCCGGTGAGGGGGCTGTGAGGGAGGAAGCAATGCACCTGGGAAACCAGTGAGACAGTGGGTACATGAAGAAGAGAGGCGCCATGGGTAGTGTAACCAAACAGAGACGAGCGAATGTATGTGTATTAGGCTAAAAGGCTACATCTATAGGAGACTAGATTCTTGCTGCTGAGAAAACCCCTCGCTTGCGCCAACACCTTCGTAAAAAGTAAAATCTCTGCGAAAGAACCACGCAAGCGGAGGAGCACTGGGGCGATGAGGGAAAGTGCGGAAAGTCGAAAGAAAGTCAAACATGAGCGAGGAGGAGAAGATTGCATGGTGGCACAGATCTACCTAAATTGCCCATATGCCACGCCGCCACCACCAAGCGCAGCCAGTAGGTCGTGTCTAAATGTAATAGGCGCGCAATGTTCTGTATTACGAGCGTACATCCGCTGCCGTCCTAGTTGGGAACCTTTTGTGCAAGTTTTCCAGCTCAGCACTCCCGTAGAACGATGTCGTCAGCGCTTCGCTGATCTTAATTGAGCTTTTTGTTTCAATCTGGTGTTCGCTTTGGACGTTTGAGCTTCGCTTGGCTTGAGGTTCGTCGGTTTCTTTATCTCGACTGCTATTGCGAACCTTTTCTCTTCGTTCTCCTGTTTTACCCTTAGTTGATATACCAGTCGGCGTTTGACATTTATCTGTAGTACCAATTTGAACATTTTCCCTTTTTCTTTGGAACTCATCTTGCGTAAGGAACTATTCGAGACAGCTATCAGTGCTAATTTATCATTGTTGCCTGGTATTGCTTGACTCATGCATGAATAATCGTGCGTCTACCCAACCTCTCCTGCAGCGTAAGCGCCATGCTGAAAGGCATGAAACTGCAATACCTGGAGGCCGGGTCAGTCTTTGCTGCAAGGCTGCAGATGAATCAGGAGATCGTTGATTTGTCCAACGCATTTTGCGGCCGCGATAGACACATACGAGGTATGGACGACGACAGGTGGAAACGAGACTGGCGGGCTGCGTCGCTGCAGGCAAGGAGCGAAGCCACTACCATTACTAATATCATCATCCACCACTATTACTATTCTTCGTTTGTGTGAGCGTCTTGCCATCTGTTTCTTAGGATGTATATCAATCTATCTACACGCACTAGTCTAGCCGTGCCATATCATGAAGTTCTTCAGCCATGGACTCGCATCCGGCCAACCTCCCTCTTAGGAATTGGAGCTCTATACGAAGCTATCCAGACCCTCTACTGACTGTATATCCATGCTCTTTTACTCGCCGGCGCCATGCTCGGCGGGGGTAGCTTCATCGTTCGAAGCTAGTCCCATGATTGATCTGGACCTTAGGAATTTGCCTGAGTCCAGGGGGTGATTGACGGGGTTGAAATCAGCTCCCCCGACTCCCTCCATTTTGGAAGGTTCATATCGAAGCCCCAGCTCAGCAGTATCGGCTGGGTAACAAACGAGTTCCCTATCGGGGCTGGCTCTAGCCCTGAAGGCGAGCTCTGGTTGTTCCCTTTCGGAACTGGCTCTAGCCCTGTAGGTGAGCTCTGGTTGTTCCCTTTCGGAACTGGCTCTAGCCCTGTAGGCGAGCTCTGATTGTTCCCTTTCGGAACTGGCTCTAGCCCTGTAGGTGAGCTCTGGTTGTTCCCTTTCGGAACTGGCTCTAGCCCTGTAGGCGAGCTCTCATTGTTCCCTTTCGGAACTGGCTCTAGCCCTGTAGGCGAGCTCCATTCGTGGGACCGGCCGGTTCACCAACCAGCCAGCTCCCTCTTGTGGGGCCAGCAATCAGCCAGCTCCCTGGGGCCGGCAACCAGCCAGCTCCCTCTTGTGGGGCCAGCAACCAGCCAGCTCCCTCTTGTGGGGCTCAGCCAGCTCCCTCTTGTGGGGTAGGCAATCAGCCAGTCCCCTCTTGTGAGGATCTTCCTCTTGTGGGGCCAGCAATCAGCCAGCTCCCTCTTGTGGGGCCGGCCGGTTCAGCAACCAGCCAGCCCTCTCGTAGCCCAAGAACTGACATTTCAAGCTCTTGTCATCGAGTTTCCGGCGAGCTCCCTCCATATGGTCCTCCATATGGTGATAGGCTGTGCATCCTAATGTATGTAGGTAGCTAAGGTCAGGCTTCTTGCCATGCCACGCCTCATAGAGAGTTACCGTCTGATTGCTTTGATTGGGTGAGCTCCCTATTGCCAGGTGTAGAGTAGTAAGATCCGAGTGTATTCTAGGTCTCTGCTCGATACTGAAGTTAATCATACCGCAGGCCCTGTCGTTCTTATCTTCCCAGTGGTTAATAGCACTGGCGTACTCCTTTTTGGCTGCTGCCGTGACGTTGGGATCCGGGATTTCCGGTTTCTCCAGCTTCCCCGAGTTGAACCACCAGAGACCTTTGGCTTTCAGGGCTCTGGTTGCATCTACCCCCCATGATTCGTAATTCTCGTTCCCTTTTAGTTCAGGGAAACGATAGGAATTCGAATCTTCCATCGTTGTTGAGGTGTGGAGGGGATGAAGGTCGATAGGGAAAATCTTCGTCGATTTTGGTGACAGCGATTTCGATGCTTCTGCCCTTTGTTATTTGCGGTAGCGGTAATAGCGCTAACCCGGGCTCATAACCTATTGGTATATGAGGGTCAGAGCGAATATGTGCATATATTGACTATCTAGTAGGTAGGAACTATCGGAGGAAGGAAGAAGTGGGCGAAGGGTAAATACCCATCCACTAGCGCCGGATCCATGCGGAGGCCGGATCAATGCGGAGATTACTAACCACAGGGGTAACAGTTCCCCTATTTCCAACACATTCCAGATATCTGGGCGGGAGCTCGCATTAGGCACGATTACTCACGCTGGGAAGGAAGACAACGTCAGAGGACCTAGTCGATATGTTCACACTCATGGGTTCCTGCATTCATGTGCGAGATAGTTTTTCGTGCAGGAGATAAATCCGAGTTCCGGAGAAGAGAATGGGTTGTGTTGAACTCTTGGAAGAGATATACATAAACGTCCTCCTAGGCTCTATTTCCAGTTCTCCTCATCAATCCAGAATTTCCCATTTGTCACGCTGCGGTCTAAATAGACAGGCAGAGCTAATCTTGTAAGCAGATAAAAACATCCCTCTTAAACAGCCCTATCGCTCGCCTCATAGATCTTTGTTCTTCGGGGTTGCTCCTTCACCAAGACAATGGCAACAACAGAAATTGGTCCAAAGCCATCTGTCTCTCCGCAGCCACCAGTTACACCTCCCGGCAGCCCTACGTCTTCGCCTTCTCCGCTGTTTGTTGCGGTCGACGACCTCAAGAGATTTGTGGTAGGATTATCAAGGAAAGAGGCCACAGATAAAGTCCAGACCACAACCCCCGAAGCCAAGAAGGACGTTCCAGCTGCCGGATCGAGAGCTCGCACTTCGAGACTGGAGTTTAAGACCGTTGACGAGCGGTGTTTCCCCCAACTTCAGGCTTGTGTGGTAATGCAGCTGGAACGATGAGACAAGTCGGTACGACTCACCGTACGAGACTGTGGAGCCCGCACCTGTAGAAGAAGTGGACGGGCTGGACGAGTATGTCTTTGTCGCTCGCGCACGGATCGGTGAGTAAATCGATATGGGTCCAGGGTAAGTGCCTTGATCGCTGAGAGACATTAGACTGTTGGAAATAGGGAACAGTACTGTTACCCCTGTGGTTAGTAATCTCCGCATTGATCCGGCGCTAGTGGATGGGTATTTACCCTTCGCCCACTTCTCCGATAGTTCACCTACAGAAAAGAACAAAACCACAACACCATTGTACCAGCGCCATTAGGAATCGAACCTACTATAATTAAGTACTCTCGGCAAACACCTACTAGATACCTTACCCTCATATCACCTCAATAGGTTATGAGCCCGGGTTAGCTCTATTCCGCTACGCTGGCTGGTTGCTGAACCGGCCGGTCCCACGATGAGAGCTCGCCTACAGGGCTAGAGCCAGAAAGCACCCTAACATAATCCCTCCACCAAACACCTTCGTCACTGTCAGAAAGATCGGCGACGACCAACAAGCCTTTATCTGTGGCGTTCTGTACCCTTTCATGGAGCATGGTATGATGGTACAATAGACGATCAAATCCAGAACACCAAGGCTGCCGGAGCCCGTCTACCGCTGATCACAAAGCAGGCTCACACCTTCCACATGGACATCAAACCAGCCAATTTCGTCCTGAATTCTCGGAAAGACTTGGTTTTGATCGACTGGGAGCAGAGTGGAGCAGCACTGTATACCTCGCGCCCGAAGCCGACGGGTCTTGGGACGTCAAAGAGGCGAGGACCGGTTCTTCATACGAGTGGGTCACCATTTCCGATGGAAATTGCTCTGCACTACGTTTTATTACCGTTGTATGCAAAACATGTATCGTTTTCTAGAATTTGCCGAGAGCTCCACCAAAATTAATGACGAATCTTCAATAAGTGCAAAGTAAAATCAACTCCACTGTTCTCTCAGTGCTTCATATGTGATCTATTCAGTGCTTCATATGCGATATATTCAGTGCTTCGTATGTGACCTATCCAGTGCTTCATATGTGACCTATTCAGTGCTTCATATGTGATCTATCCAGTGCTTCATATGTGACGTACTCATTGCTTAATATGTGATCTACTCAGTGCTTCATATGTGATACAATGGGGAAGCCAATGGGGAAGCCAATGGGGAAGCCAATGGAGAAGTCAATGAAGAAGCTATTGGGGAAGCCAATGGGGAAGCTATTGATAGGGAGTTTGGTAGGGAATTCGATAGAGCGTTTGATAGAGAGTTTGATAGGGAGTTTGATAGGGAATTCGGTAGGGCGTTTGGTAGGAAGTTTGATAGGGAATATGGTAGGGAGTATGGTAGGAAATATGGTAGGGAATATGGTAGGGAATATGGTAGGAAATATGGTAGGAAATATGGTAGGAAGTATGATAGGAAGTATGATAGAGAGTAGAATAGGGAGTATGGTAGGGAGTAGGGTAGGGAGTATGGCAGGGAGTTTGGTAGGGAATATGGTAGAGCGTTTGGTAGGGAATTCGGTAGGAATATGGTAGGGAGTTTGATAGGGAGTTTGATAGAGAGTTTGGTAAGGAATATGATAGGGATTTTGGTAGGGAATTCGATAGAGCGTTTGATAGAGAGTTTGATAGGGAGTTTGGTAGAGCGTTTGGTAGGGAGTTTGATAGGGCATTTGATAGGGCGTTTGGTAGAGAGTTTGATAGGGAGTTTGGTAGGAAATATGGTAGGAAATATGGTAGGAAATATGGTAGGGAATTTGGTAGGGAGTTTGGTCGGGAGTTTGGTAGGAAGTTTGGTAGGGAGTTTGGTATCGAGCTATGAAGGGTGCTTTCTATCGAGCTAATTAGCATGTGCCATGAAGCATGTATGGAGCATACAGTGTGTACGGGTAAAAGAAAAAGAATCGTAAAAAGAGATAAAGATTGATATAAATCGCGTACAGTGTAGATGCAGATAAGTAATGAAAGCATGCAGGCATGTACGGGATGAAAATTTCCAGTCGGTCGGGTGATTTCCGGTCACCTGATGTACGTACAACGACTTCAATGAACTGTAAAAATCAGGATGGTAGTTTAAGCGAAATAAAAAGAAATGATGGTAGTTTAAACGGGAAATAACGACTTGCACGGGTCGACGCAGGCAAAAAACCTGCTTGCCAAGCTCTCTCTCCTCTAAAGAGACAGATGATATCTATGTGTGTTCCAGCACTATCTCCATTTTGCCTTCACTGAACAGTGTGCAGGGGCCCATGAGACAGGTAGTCGTGTATTAGAAAAGGTCGCTCCTGTATTCGGATTAATTACCGAAGTCCCCTACTTATTGAATAAAGCACGTACCACAGTGATCATTGCATCGTACCCTTTTCCGACAACTTCGTCAAAGCACTGATCGGTGTGCTCCTTTGATAGAAACATGACAGTCACAGACTCCTGTTTCCACATTGTGTAATACACTGACCCGAATTGAGAGAAAAAGCTGAAGGAATCTAGCGGCGAGATTTCTGGATGCCGAATTATCAAAATCCTGTACTCCTTGTGCTCCTCTGGTCGAAAATCTAATTCCTAAGCATTCGTTGACCAAGATAAACGTCATCGTTCTGGATCATTAGAGCATGGAAGGGGAGATGAGAATGTCAAGATCGATACTATCTCTTCGATGTCAGCGACGATAGAAACCCTCAAGCACCAGGTATCATATCTGCAGCAGCTCCTTATGCTTATACTCCGCTGCATATGGCTTCAATACCACACACTTGCCCAGCCATATCTTGCAGAAAATCTTTCAAGAGATTAGAGCATCTGTATAGGCATATTCGTGAACAGAATGACCCTGCACATGAGCCACTTGCAGGCCTTTATTAACGAAACACGCTGTTTGGTTTGTTCCAAGAACCTCAAGAGACCACAAGATCTTGTGAAGCATGAGAAAAAAGCCCATGGTGAATTATATATCTCAAGGCTTGATAAATTCTTGGGTACATCGCTGTCTTTGTCACCTTCGAGCACTTCAGTAGCCGTTGACGATGCAACGAGCAGGTGAGTACAAGACTTGTTCAATGCATCGCAGAAGCTGATCGACCTTAAAATTAAACCAAAAGTCCAGCAGTCATGGGGTTCCGTGTCCTCCTTCAGGTCAAACGGGTACAGCGGTTGGGGTTTTGGGTACGCAGCCATTACAGCACATCAACGCGATGAGATCAGCAGATGATGCAGCGGTGTCTGAGCCGTCAGAGAATGGCCGAGGCTTTGTGAACAAGATGACACCTCCTCTGGTGATGGGGCCGGAAGCCATCGATACAGACATTTGGGCTCGCGGGAGCCGAATCCCATCTACTTTCGAAAACGATAATGCTTCCGATCCCAGTGCCTTCGCCGCTGTTCATCGCAATCGGCCTTCGGATCATCCAGGTTTGTTTTTGGAACCTGATTCCTAGGACAGCTTTTACGTCGACGAGAATGGCCTACTTCAAAGCGGCTGGAAGGAGAAATGGGATTTTACCACAGGGGAGGAGTGGGACCGCTTTTACCTCGATAGGAATGGCGTAATTTGAAACGTCTGGAACGAGAAATGGGACGGACTTCATGACAACGCACGTGCTGCAACTAAGAGCGATTCTAGCCACCGTCGTGGCTTTCCGCGAGTGCCGGCAGATGCGTTGAATAGCTTCACACAAGCTTTCGAATCTGCTCGTGACGCCGGAGAAGGCGGGTAGGGTTTAAGTCAACGCCCTACATGACAATGAGAACTTTGGCAACTACGTAGATATCTATGATCCTTGTGTGAGACTTGCATGCTCGATGAGATGTTTCCATTCCTCTTTCCTGCTACGTGAAGCCTAAGCTTGTATCCGCAGAAGATTTGATTTTCACTCAATTTCTAGGAGAATCGTCCAAACTCTCCACACCAGAATAAACCCTTTTGTGCCACACTGCAGCCTCAGCATCAATGCTTTAAGCCATACAGAACGATAGACTTTCAGATAGAATCGGAGACATCACTCGACTACCTCAAAATCACTCAGGGGGGAGTTTTGACCACTTTTGATTTTCACCAATTTTGCCAACTTTTCAATCGACCCCATCTCTCCCCGCGCTGCCATTTCTTCCAGCCGCGGCACAAGCTCCTTCCAGTCCACCTGTTGTTTTCCCTCTACCAACTTCTCCTCGTACTTTCTCTCTATCATTTCGTTCGCCCTGGCGCTTTGAAACGGTGTTCGCATGTCCGCCATGGCAAGGTCGATAGATGTCTGATCTTGAAAGCTGATGCCTAAGCTGGGAAGATCCAATAAATCGGGCCATTTCAATGCCTTAGAGACTGGAATCCTGCGAGACTCAAGCTCAAGGTGGAAAATAACTCCGTTGGAACAGTATGTCAAATTCAATAGCCAGCCCTTCTGAGATTGTCCAGTTGCGGTAACACAACCTTCGTCCGTTATCGAGACGTCAGCCTTCTGATGAAGCAGCAAAGCGAGATATGTATTCCAGAATCCATGATGATATGGAGAATCAAAGGTCGTGAGACGGTAAATATTGAGGTCCTCCATCCATTCCTTCGCTGCTTTCGCGCACTTCTTCTCGAGCTTGTCAAGAAGGTTGACAAAACCGGGAGGTAATTCGGCTTCTGCTTGACTTTGTTGCCTGAACTCTTTGAAGGCATAAAGGATCATGTCAATGGAGTTGAAATTCTCAGATCCATGATATTCTTGTATAAATAGCCAGGGCGGGTAGTGCTCGTCGAGAATGGTTTTAAGCACGAGGTTGGAGAGCAGAGCTTTCGGCACGGGAACACCGCTAATATCAATGATACAACATTCTTGGTGAGTCGCGTTGGTGTTGAAGAGATCCTGTTCGCCAAATCGAACGACATGCTGAGGTGGAGGTGGAGGTGGAGATGGAGATGGTGGTGGAGGTGGAGATGGTGGTGGAGGTGGAGGTGGAGGTGGAGATGATGGCGGGGGTGGAATATTCCATGTACAATGGTGAGCCATCGGGGTAATGCAAACACATTGACGAGCCATTGGGAGAGTGCAAGAACAATGGTGGGTCATTGAAATAGAAATATTCAAGACCCGCCTGGCGTGCTTCTGGAAAGACTGAAGTATTAGTTGGCGAAGGCTCTTTATCTAAGATAAATTCCTAAATTTTCACACATGCTGAGACTTACTGAGACAGATACGAACTGTAATTGTCCAGGCTCAATTGAGTATCAACAAACCGCCTCATTCAATTCAGAGTAATAAGCGAACATCCCCAATCTAAGAAGCAAGGGGGGACAAGCGCCAATAAGCCTCCTGACTGTTTGGCCTGTCATTCCTTTGGGAAAGCTCGACCCAAATGGAAGTAGTGATGATCTTTTGTCGTTGTCGCTGTTTCAAACGTTAGTATTATCGGGTAAGTTTAGGGCCAGTAGATCTAGGGCATCCTAGTAGTGACAATTTGTCAGCTAACCCAAAAACACCAATTTCTTTAACACGTTAAGGAAACAGAGGATTTCTGGCTAGCGTACCCACTTAAGATATGCGCGTCTTGCATATGCAATAACGGTTGGTATGTGTTGGTTCCTAGGGCTTGCAGTAGCCATTGTGCGTGCTTACTAGAACATTGCTCTTTTCTCAAGAGAACCATTGCTTCTTAACAACACAATGTGTCTTTGTTCGGAGCTAGAGAAAGGAAACGCAGCCTGTCTTAACGGCCCAGAGGTTTGACGACCCAAATCCAGGGCAGAATTCAATTTTACTAAGGTATTAGACAATTGATTCTCTAGAACGCATTCTTAATGCCCTTAGCCAGGGTCTCTCAACGAATCCAGAGCTCTCCAAATCGTTGTCTTTCACCTTGAAAGCCAAAGTATCGCAGTCCGCCAGGCGCACATCGAAGGTTTTTGCGTGGAAATCTCCAGACGAGACGACCATAGACCATTTGAGCCGAAATTTCGAAAAATGGTCAAAAAATCCTGTCACCTTCTGGGAACAGCTGCCGGCTCCACAAGCATTCAATTATACCGATAATCCACAGTGCCATACAGTTTTGAGCTGCTTGCAACTTGAGGAGCAAGACGCTCACTCGCGAATTCTTCGAAGACTTTATTGTCTTCTTCTATATGAGCTTAGTCGGAGCTCTAAAGCTCTTGATCAAGACACAATTGTTTCTTTAGTCAGCACGCAACGTTCTTGGCAGCTGATCCCAAATATTACCAATCTCCGGGATCGAGTGGACGCTCTCACTGCAGCAGGCTCCAGGTACGCCAGAATCGCAAGTGCATTGGGACCTGGAATGCTGTTTCTTCTTGGCCAGGATATCGCAACTTCCGTGTAAGTATTCAACGCTTCAGGGTATTTCGCACTAATGAAAAGTAGATGGGAACAGTGGCTATCGAATGACAAACTTGATCGTGGAATAGAACATTTGAAAAGTGTTGTTCCTACAGCTACCAAATCTGTAGAGTATCTGAAGCTGGGGGATATCATTTACAAGACCAAGATAAGTGGTAAGATATATAATCTTCCGTGCGAAGCTTAGCTAACAAGGATATGAGGAATATGGATCAACGATGGAGCAGGTATACAAACTACCAAGAAACGAAGGAATAAAACCCAGCAAAAGCGTGTTCCGCAATCTGCCGCTTCAACAGAACATCACCAGCAGTCATTCATTCACCTACATGGAACAGAGCCGATACAACATCAACGGCATCCACTTACAGATCCACATGTTCCACTTCCATCACAGCAGCCGGAGCAAATGACTCACCAGGCAAACACGGAGATGGATTGGAGTGCATCATCAGAAAGACCATCCGATGCCATTCAAACTGAGAATTCCGACGGTGCCAGCGATTTCAATACTGCCTTTGATGCTAATGCGCAAGTCGGGAATCCTGACTACATCAAGAACGGCTACTTCGATCCTGCCTATCTCGGTCCCGCCTGCCTCCCAACCCGTTATTTCGAGCCCGCGTACTTCGACTTCGACAGCATCTCTTAGTTCTGAATGTTAAAGACAAGGACGAGTATCAAACCCCCCCCTTTTCCCTGCTGAAATATTTGCTCTTCGTCACCAGAGAGCAGCACGCTGTCCCCCTGTTGCATTATCTCGGGGCTATCATTGCTCCACGATGGCAACCCATTGTCCTTGCTCAAGTCCTCAAGTGCTATGAGAACCACGTACTTGCCGGGATACTGAGGTCGGATAGGTCCAGACTTGGAGAGCTGACCATACACTATAGCATGCTGTTCGGGTTCGGCGCGTTTTCCAATTCTAGCCAGGATTTGTAACATGTTCTCAGAACTCTGAAAGTAATTAGAGACTGTTCTTGCATTTGCATGAAGAGAAAACAACGTACCGCTAACCAGGAGGTGGTAACTGCTTTCGTTTCTGCGGTTAATGTAAGGCCCAGCAGCGGTATCTCTTTATGGGTCGAGTTTCGGCCGTCAGCCAAAGTGCGCAGGGAACTCGCAGCAGCCCTTGCTGCAGCCTTGACAGAAATGGTTGCCATGATATTCAGATCGAGAAAGTTACGAGAAGGTTGACATAGTGGGGTATCTTTTGGCGGGCTAGACCCATTGAAACACATGATGGTCGGATAATTTAGATTGCGAAATAAGTGCACTCTTCCTGCTATCCGTACCCCGCACTTTCACTACGGTGCCTTGGCAGAGCCATAGAGTCCCAGAGGCGGGCCAGAGCTAACCCAGGTTCTGGCCTTCGGCCCAGCCTCTGGCCCTGGCCCCTGGTCTAACCCCTATGTGTCAATCCATCATGACAAGTGAATTAAACATTTTGATCATTACAGTCAACGATATCAACGAGATGCATGAAGATATCGCATCGCATAGTGTTGGAAATAGGGGAGTCGGTAACCTCCGCCTCATAGGGCTGGTAGGGCTGGGGCCCGCCAGTAGAGTTTTCACCTTCCACCTCCTAGATAGCCTCCTAACAGCAACAACCAGAATGTCAATATGCCCCCATATGACCTCTATTCCAACACATAGTGGCGGCCACGATTAGTACGTTTGAACGAAGCCCTAGCAATCGGATTAGATCTGCCGCTGTTCCACGGGGCCGCCTATTTTTGCGCCACAACGTTGCGTAAGCATTACCTCCGTACAATGCTGTGCAATAGAAACCTCTAGCGAAAGAAGGATCGATAGGGTGTGAAATCCGCTGCACTATCGTCCTGGGGTAAGAATATCCTCGAGACTACCGTACCCGTAACCTATTACCTCTTAAAAAGGCTCTTATACCCCCATCATTGGGTTCGAGGGATTAGCCTTTTCTAGACGAAATCCATTATGTTCAGCCCATAGGATTATGGAACAGACGCTTTAAATTAAGATTCCACCCACTTGACTCCCTTGAAGTGACCAATGGACCAAGCAGTCGACGCTTGGAAATTTGACTCATGTGTGGGGATTGGCAAGGCACCTTGTAACGACGCAAAGAGAGCAGTCGAAAGACGAGCGATATCGAGTGTGGATAGATGTTGCCCGAGGCATGGAATACATCCACGCTCAACGTATAGTACACCGCGACATAAAACCACGAAACATATTATTCGACGGAGGCGGTCGTGGAGCTGTGATTTGTGATTTCGGAATTTCGGCTAAGGTATACCAGGAGCCGGAAACTTTCGATGGAGGAACACCTTGCTATAAGCCACCTGAATTTCTCTTCAACTCACCCGCAGGGTTTGACTCTGACATCTGGGCTTTTGGCGTGACCATGCTCTTTGTTTTCCGCCTAATCCCCCTACCACAGGGCAATTGGAAGATTGCGGCCGTGAACCAGGATCTCGATGTCCGCCGAAAGATGATCGATTGGCTCCATGACATTCGAGACGTCGTCAAGGTCCTCCCAGAGGCGCTGTTCCCTCTCCGCGCAATGTTAGCTGAAAATCCCCGAAAAAGAATCGTGGCGGCTACCTTGGCTGAGGATGCTCTCCTTCAGCCTCTCCATCGCACGCTTCTTAAGTGATAGCGACTCGGCTCTACGGGGCGAGTAAGTGCATGGAGCTTACGAGACCGCTTCGAATGCAGCTTGCTTGCTTCCATTGCAAAATGATGATCATTGATAAGCCAGGAACTCAAAGCGGCCGCAAGACGCGTTGGATCGTTTCTATGCGTATAGTGCTATTGATTGACCAGGGGTTGATTATACAATCTGGCAAATCTCAGCGCAAATACAATTCGCCCCTTTAAAACAGGCATTATCAATCTTGACATGGCCGACTCTAAGGAAACGAGAACTCAGAGCCTGAATGGTTGCCATATATCCTCTCAATTATCTTTCTGCGTTTGGCCAAGTATTTGTCTTTCAGCCTCTTTACAGAGACCTGTCCGACTTGTTATGCGCTGCAGCTCGGTACGAGTAGATGGAACAACGCACCACATTTTTCGTCCAACGTTTTTCTATAAAACCTATTTTAGCCAATCTGTGGATGGACAAGATGATGGGGACCGACATTTCAATGACATTCGGAGCACATCGTATGTGCGTATCCTGATATTTGGTACACCATGCCTTTACGATGTATTTTCGGTGCTGACATTTGTGCTTGACTTCTGTGTAATCACGCATCCTTTCTCTGGACAACCTGAGTATGGGAGTTGAAGCGGGAGTTGAAGCGGGAGTTGAGTAGGAAGTATCGTTGGAAAAGACTGTCTTTTTCTGGACACAAAATGACAACCAGCAACCCTTTATTCCCGTTTGCGCCATGCTGCTGGACATTCGACACTATCAAGATCGTCATGTACCTAAACTTAATTGAAACTAGTATCAGAGAGATATCAAAGATAAATCGAGTTGATGTATTAGCTTCCCACCAAGTTCTAGGGGGGCACTATATGTGACAGTACATGCATAGTAAAACCTCAACGGTCTGGTCGATTACCTGAGCTAAACCAAGGTTCGTCTTCCCCCCGAAGCTGTGCAAATAGCCGTTTTAAAAATTTGCACTTTTAGAAGCCACCATCATTGCATTATTGGCATGACAAGGATATTACCACTCTCCCATGACTTAGCACCATCCACTCTTAGCGAGGACTTTGTGCGGTTCATTAAGTATCCACGCCACGGCTTACAGGGGTAATTTATATTCATGAGAAAGCAAGCACCTCATCTAGACTCTATCACCACCTCCCGCGCCCCTTCTAGACTCGTTAGATAGCCCCTTCCAAAATTGCGTTCGTCGCTCGTCGGGCCTGGAGCTCAGTAGTGCCCATTTCGTTGGCTGTGGGTTTGGATTAGGGTCGTAAGCAAGTAACACATATATGCTTGCAACAGTTTGTCTCGCCATCAGACTTGACTACAGCCATTTCCCCACATCCACAACACTGTCGTCGTATTTTCAAACGAGTCTTCTTTTCAACCCTTCTCCCAGCCTCCCGCGCCTGTTCCTCAGTCCTTTGCCTGGCCACTTTGATCTCCTTTATCTCGACCATCATATCGCTCATGTCAATCTCTTCTTCTTCTCCCTTTTCTTCAGGCGCATGTGCGACCTTCTTTCGGCTTTCCTCATTCTCCCTTATTGATGTCGTACTCCGTCGTTTGCGTGGTTCTTTCTCAGGGACTTGAATTTGAGGCATCTCTGGTGAAAGCTTGCTCTTCGGGTAGATATGGACTGACAATGTGAGCACCATAGCAGCTTCCAGGGGAGTGTACCGCTCATACTTGCTCTGAGGATAGCATGGAGGACTTTGAAGGGTAGTTCATAGATACAGGTTATCAGATAGGAGGGAAAGAGAGACTATGTGTAATTGTGTTTTGCATCCCTTATCGAGGCTCTGATACTATGCTACTTTCGAACACCTGCCATTGAATCGAATCGCCAGAAGTCGCTTTGTCGAGTATTTCAGAAAGCATACGACTATCTCCAGGCTCAACGCCTCGTTCAGATAGCTTGCAAGACATGTCATTATGGCGGGTGCTTGGACTTGTCCCTGGCCGTGTCCCCGGGCGTGCCCCTGGACGTGGCATTCCCCTATCCTCTCGGCTTTCATACCCCTCCTGAACTGTTAGCTCGAGCTCCTCATCGTCCGGTCTTGCGGGCGCACGAGAGATCCGAATTACGGCCGTGCGGAAGGATAGGCCCATAGCGAAACGTGCGCCACAGGTGGTCATACATGCAAGCACTATCTGTCCATCGGATTTGAAAATCAGCGTAGGACACGGAGGCAAAAGTATGTCACTGGACTGACCACAGGAATAATTGCAAAACCTTCGTCGTACACGTGAAGCCAGCCTAGGACCAGAAGGGCAGAAGCAACGACCAACATCAAGCAAAGGCTCAGCGCCTCTACCAACACGAGTCTCCATAGCAGCTTTCTTTCCAAGCATTTGCGGCATGCCGAAATACCTCCAGCCAGTAAAAGCATATATTCGACAGAACAAGTGAGCAGGAGAACCTTAAAGATGGTGCACCGATCGTTGTGGCTGCTGATGAGACTGCGGCCCAATTAGTGACTCTTTTGCCAAGCCACGGAGAAGCAAAAGTCACCAGAAAGCCAGAGCAATCTTTAGGACGAAGAACACGAATACCAATGGCCTGGTAAGACGGTAAAAAAGATCCATAATGGGCAAGATTTGCCATAATGCTATGAGCTGCGACCAATTTCAGCATACGCGCATGATAACCAACATACCACATACTTCGAATGTTGGCGGTATTGCCAATGAAAGACAAACTAAGATATCAATCGCGGTTGCAATAGCTCCGCCTGTTGAAAGATGTCAGCGTCATTTATGCACAGGAAATTTTGTTCTCACGTGAGATCCAATGTAACTGCAAGGCGCTCAAAATGACGAGGGCAACCGCAAGAGGTAGAAAGGCAATGCAAACACATAATTGCAGTGAATGGTGCCGCTCTGTACCCTGCACCAAAGCGCCACAGAGCATCAAGCATGCAGCTATAAGGGCGGCCGAAAAGAAGCCCAACTGGATAACCTCAACACTGGCCATATTGGCAAATGCAAGTCGCCGTGGACTGCAGGTAAGGTAAAATGTATTGGGACAAGCAATGAAGGAAAGTAAGGCAAAAGGATTAGAACCTACAGCTGAGCGAGAATATATATGTTACTTGGGGGAAATAGTACCTCCACAGAACGCATGGTGCATCTTTTGGGTTCACAGCTTACCTCCTCGCTTCGACTCAAATACAGAGCCAGCCGGCAGATTGAGTAGATCAAAGCCATGTTGGGAGATGCTGTCGTATGCTTTTCGGCGGCGTTTAACAGATGCAAGAAACCTCCAGCAATATGGCTAACCCGATGCGTCAAAACCTTGTCGTAACAAGTATTCTACGGAAACGGCTTAGTGGAATTACCTACAAAATGCCCCGCGAAATTTCTTCCTCTTCTCTCATCTCGCACGAAACTATGCATTGTTGCCTTGAGCAGGTAAAGCAAACTTCTTCGTAAGTAGTTCTAATTCTGATTCAGTCCATCAGCTGATTTAGTAACAGCTCCATCGACTACCTCGTGCGCCAAGGATGGACTGGTATTGCGGAGCCAGTCCAACCTGAAGTCGATCTCAATCTCTTGCTGCCAACTTTCATCAATTTCTTAGCAGAGTTAGACACCTCTGGCTCCGCCTCTATTCGACTTGGTCTTGTGCCATTCACAAGAGAAGACTGCAGCTTCACATACCACCGTTATACCATCCACGCTGCGTTACGAGGGCAATCGTCCGGCTCGGTACCTAGCGATGCGAAGTCGGAAGTGGCCAGGGTCGCTCAGCGCATATACGAATCAATAAGCTTTAAATCGGGCCGGTATTCTTTTGGCTTTCGTGCAGAGGAGTGAGTGACTGATGAGTCACAGTACGCTTCGCAATGGCTGATATATCCTAGGGTGCAGTTTGTTAACGGGGACTCTTTGGGGTGGCCAGTGGAAGGTACCGGAAATTTGTCTGATGACAACGCGATCGTGATCAGCGATCATTCGCAGTCTAGACAATCAAAACGACGAAAACGGGGAGACCAAAAAGCAGGTGTAGGATGCAATGTCGCCGAGACCGACTTTTCTGTATCGTCACCGCTGAGCGTCACCTCCAGGCGCGAAAGTCGTAGCGACATTCAACGGGTTCAAGCTTCTTACGTCAAAGCGCACCAGTCTGGAGCTCTCAAGAGCAATCGAGTACCAACATCATTTCGATCCGCGGGTGATGCCTGGGACCCATATTCATTACAAAGTCGGAATGATGTTATCAAGGCATTATTGGATCGGCCCACACTCGAAAAGGTCCAGCAGCAAGTCAAGGACATTTTCTCAAAGGTGCCCAAATCAGTAGACTGGGAGTCTGCAACGAAGAGCAAACAGCTCACCCCTGAGGACTTGCATAAAATCATTCGGATCAGCACTGGGGATACCCGGGACAGTAAGGGACAGTCACCGCTCTCAGATCCTTCGATGGAGAGTATGATAACGAATTTCCGCCAACATGCAGGATCTTTGAGAATTCAAAGGGGTGTCTATCGACATGCTGAGCGGATCGCTAATTTCATCGAGTACTCGCTCATGCGAATCCAAGAATTCATGGACGGCAGGGGCAAGAAGGCTTCTAGCAGAGTGGGAATCCCTTTTCAAGACTTTCATCGTTTTAAGGCTGACGATGACAGGCGAACGAGGCTATGAAAGCAACTCAGGAAGGAAGCAGCGACTGGCAGAGGCAATCTCGAACATTCGCTTCTTTTTGTCACAAATTGTTTGCAGAGATTACGTGGGGCCAGAGAGAAGTAGCATTATTCCTACAGCTAAGTAAGCCTCCGATGTAGCCCGAGATGACGCTATCTGTTGATCATATTGTCAGATCCTCGAAAACTTCGGCGCAATTTTAGTTTGAGCTGTCCAGCATTCTATGGAGAGTTGGTGTACACACTCCGCACTGAGGAATATAAGGGGAAGTCTTTGTCAGTGGAAGAACCTGGACCTATCCCAACGTTCCTTGATATTCTGAAAGGCATTTTAGGAAGTAGCATTAGGTGAGGATCAAAGCAGATCAAGTCAATTCGAATGCTGACTTTCTGATAGCGAAAAGGTGATTCGTGATGCCCTTGGCTATCCAGAGAATAGTCCCGAATCGCTGCAAATTCAAATCAGGTCGAAACGGCAGCGGCAAAACATCACAGAGCCTCCGTGTCAAGAACACCTGCAACAAGTGGAGCTCAATTTGAATCCTACCCTGGATACGTTGAGTTCAAGCACCGCTGCCTCTCCAAATCCGTCTCAGGCGTTCGCGCAACGACGAGAGCTTGATTTTAGCCTGCCGCTGGATCTGTCGGAGTTTGACTTGATATCACCAGATACGCTGAGGTCAGACGTACGTCCCAACCATTCTTCCTTACAAAACTTTACACAACGACCAGAATTGGACTTTCTCCTGCCACCTGATCCGAGTACCTTTGAATTTGGTACTCTGTCTCCGCAAGAGGTGAGACCAGACGGACTTCTAGGAGGATCCTCCCAGGCCTTTGCACAACGATCAGAGTTCAATTTTACTCTCCCAACTGGTACGTTCGGGCTCGGCTTGAGTGACGTGCCACCTGATACGCTGCTATCAAGTGCGAACATTGGGCATCAGGTGCCTCAGGACTTCGTACGACGACCTGAGTTTGATTTTAACCTACCACTAAACTCACCTGAGATCTCCCCTCAAGCATTCAGACAAGCATTGCAAGTCAACTCCAACGGCACGACCGAGCAGCATTCGTTTTCACCATTCCCTCAACGATCGGAGTTCGACTTCAGTCTCCCAACAAATATGCCTGAGCTGGCATTCACTAATCCATCATCTAATAATACGTCGGCCTCCGATACGACTCTTGAGTACGCTTCACCGCAAATTTTGGTACAGCAACCAGAGGTCCATCAGGTCATGAGATACGCGACATCCAATGGATGTACACCGATGCCACAGTTCGATTCCAATTCACCAGATTCATCGAGGACGGACTCAAATGGAGTCACGGAGCAGAGCGCATCAAGGAGTTCTTTTCTCGGATCGATGGATCTCGGACTTGGACAAACCTGTTGGGTACCCTCTGCTACAGAGCATTGCAGAGATCAAAGAGTCCCACTCCAGGCGGCGAGCCAATACACTACGAGGGGAATCATGTAAATTTAAACACCCTATTATATATTCCATGAATCCGCAGTATCTTGACCCTCAAATACAAACGCTCATGATCGAAAGGCATCACAAAGAGGCAAATATCAAATATATGACAACTTGATGAGCATAAAACTTGAAGACCCTGTTCCTAAGGATTCAAACGCCGTTTCTCCATTCCACACAAGCACGTCTCCTTCTTCCAAACGCAGTGGGTGGTCAGGACGAGGGAGCGAGTTCACAGTCTCCTTGTCGTAGACCCCATGCGATCCCTGAATGTATTCTGGCATTCCGTTGTGCGTCCCAATAGTCTCATCAAGCCCGATTGTATAGAAGTATGTTTTCGCAGGCCCCCGACCTGTTAGCTTGTTTGGTTGGTAGATGCCGATCAAAGAATCGACACGGTATGAGTCCGACGGGAGGTACGTTTCGAATGGAACGACTCGCTACTGCAGTCAGCTTGAGGGCTCATGGCGTGAGGCAGTTGCCACTCACTTTGATCTCCGCTAAAAGTGCCTTGCACTCATCGGGCCAATCTTCGAATTTCTCGAAGATGTTCACAAAAACCACGTCTTCTTCCACTGATTCACGCCTGTCTTTGAGCGTCTTAGTAAGAGCTTTCCTAGCTCTTCGCACGAGCTCTGGATCCACACGCTTTCGCAATATCGTGTAGCTTGTTCCCTCGTCCATATTGCGCAGGAGTTGCTGAAGGCGGTGGTGGCATTCGGGGTACTGTGGTGGATTAATGATGATGTAGATTTCAGGCTGAAGTTGCGGGGCCAGGCGCAGAAGCTACAATTTTTGAGGCTTAATGCGATTGGGCTGCCCTGCCATTCTCACTAGCTCCCAATTCTTTCCGCTATTCTTTCAGACTTGCAAATGTCCTCAACGATGGAACTCATTCGGCACACTCCAATGGGAATAGAACATACACCGGCGGTTTTTGCTATCGCTGGCCCAGTCATACACTGGCGGCAATGGCATGGTGGATGAAATTGAGATCCATATTTGGTCAAAGTCTTACTGTTGGTGAGCGTATATATATACAGAAGCAATCCTCTGCTCTACTTCTTCTTTAATGAAGCTCAAGGAGGCCTCCCTGCTATTTCTTTCACATCTTCCTTCGACTTCCGTGAGCTTGTAAAGCTCATCCATCCTGCTACTAAAGTATTTGTCTCTCTAATCCATTTATAGATTCTCGTATCGGCCTCTACGTCCCTGCCGTCTACCATGAACTCAGCCACCTCTTCGAACGGGCCAACCCTTTACCCTACACTGGTCGGCTACATTGAGACGGACCAAGACAAATCCTCAATCATTGACGCTTGCCTGTCTGGAGATTTACATCATATTCCGCGCTTCCCTCAACAGCATGAACTACGGCACCTCATTCGAAGTGGGAATATCTTCGTTTTTGCAGATTATCCAACTGGGAACGGACATTGGAATGATGGCAAAAGTTGGACACTTGTGGGATGGGAAAATGGACTGCATATCGAACGGGAGCACGATGGACCCCGACGCCCTTATGAAGAAGTCAGGGACCCTTATTCACGAAGGGGTTTCTCAACATTTCGTCTCCTACTACAAAATCAAGCATATTTTGAATGGGACGTTGAAGAGACCTTCGCAGACCACCAATCTTCGAACGGGTTTTGCTTCGTTGGGAAGTGGCTCGTCCCCTCTGATCTTGAAGAAATAGACACGGCATTGTTCGACAGGCGGCGACGGGGCGATGACTTCCTCAGGGAAGACTGCGGGAATTCTCAATTCAACATGCGCACCTGGTTAGTACTTTTGGTAGACGTTTTATCCAACTCAACTTCCTTGCGATTCGTTACGCATATATATATATATATTTCTAGCTTGATCATTTGAACCCCCGTCGCTCGGCCGTCGATGTTTTCATGCTGTTAAGCGATTACAGCTGTGCTATGTCAATGTTCTACGGGACCTGATTGGAACCCGGGTCTCAATCCGGTAATTCTAAGTGTCATTAACTATAGCAATCACTCAACGCGCTCTTTTAACGGTCCCAGAGGTTCTCATTTGATCTCATTTCAAAATTCTTTTTGTCGATTAGAGATTAATACCTATATCTTTGGATTTCCATATGCAAATCCTTCCTATAGTCTGAAGATTCAATATAATTTCACTTTCGAACATACCTCACTACGACATCTTTGCTAGAGCTTCACACAATGTTCTGCGGCTGCGGTATGGCGTTCGGCTGGCGCAGACACGCGCTCGAGAGAGTGAACGAAGGAGAGTCGAAGAAAGCCCCACGCCGAATTGACCTTCTCCATGATTCCACTATTACCCGTCAAGGCAACTCGCTAGAATATATCACTAGCCTCAACGATTGAATAGATCAATGTCGTGGTGAAAGATCTGGGGCACCATCACCCGAATAAGGGGCCGAGCTGGGCTCACAATGCGAGGCTAAGAATGAACGGGCGAAGTAGGGGTGCTTGACCTAGTTGGAAAGGAAGAATCACGCTCCATTATCGCTTGAGAACGGAAGGACTGAGTATTCTGAAGCTGAATTTTTTTTGATTAGATAGTCAACGATTTCAGCGCACTCGCATTCGACGCACGCCTTTCATTATCTCCCTTTGAATCAAAATTATAATTATTTTGATATCAACTGAGTGAGCGCACAAGCGTTACTATTATTTAGAGAGCTACTTATTCGATCCAGATTCCGTGACATCCTCTGCTTCGTCACATATATAAACCTTGAAAGTGACGTTATTTTAGGACTGGGTATATAGAAGCTGCAATCGACTTACCTTTCCTCGCGGGTTTTCCTGCATGCTCGGCGTTTTTTTGCGCCTGCGAGTTGTTGAAGGTAGTGACAACACATCTTCTGGTTGTCCTTCTGAATCCGAAATTTGTACCTGCTCGTATGCAAAACTAAGATTTGTCGAGGAGGAGCGTCTTGAGAGGGAAAGCCTGCCAGCATGACTTGGTACTTGTTGGCTGTATGGCGGAGTGTGGATTATCGATGACTTAGATAGGTTTTCGAGAGTAGAGAGATCATGGAGGATTCTAGCGTAAGCAGTCCTCCTGGCCCATTCCACAGCGTTAGAAATGCTCCGCCTGGCTTCACGATAAGTTGCTAAGCGAGGAGAGTGGAGAGACCATGACTCTAAGGTCCTCCCATAGTAAATCACGTCTCCGTTTATAGACCTTGAAGGCCAATGGCAATTCAACTGGGCAACCTCAGCTGTAAGCTCCATGGTTATTACAATGGCTTGCCCGAAGGACAGTTCTGGTGAGCCGGTCCTCTTCTTTAGCTCGAAAAAGTTATTAATCATAACGGATGCATTATGTAAATTCTGACGTCTAGCCTTGCGCAGTTGGCCTGCAGCACCTTTTCCCTCAACTGTGAAGACGGGCCAGTGAAGGTTATCGCTTGGTGATGCAAAGGACTTTAGAGTTTTCTGACCATTTCTAGGGATAATTGTTAGTGACGTACCCGCATAAAACTTTTCAAAGGTCTTCGAGGTCCAGCCGATTGCTTGATCCGGCTTCGGGGGCGGCAGTCTTGGTGTGAGGTGAGGGTGTAACGGAACGCACTTGGTCCAAGGCTGGTCATGCTGCCAAGCTACGCCAGGCTCGTCATTCCACTTGTCCCTCAGGAGCTTGGGAGATACTGAAGCCATAACCGCAGCTTCATTACCAGTATTGACCACTCTCCTTCGAAAGCCCCTGTGCTCCGTTGGAGTAGGCTCGGGGGAGTCTCTGTCTTGTCCGAGGACCCTTTGAATTTCTTCCCAATTATTCGGATATTCATCAGACATCTCTTCTGTATCTGCGTCGAATATTTTGCGGCGACGTAATTCCTGCTCAAATGCGGGGAAGTCAGGAGTGATAGTGGAGGGAGTCGATAGTTGCGACTGGTCCTCGGAAGTGCTCGCTTGCGAGCTTATATCAGCTATTGATCGTGACCGATGTTGCGATAGATCTCGCATTTTGCCAGTCCCAATACCTCGTCCAGCCTTTTCCATGACGGCCTTTGTAATGACGGGCGAAGGCGGCAGCCGAGCTCTTTTGGATGGATATTCGTAGGGTATCTTAGTGTCGATATCGAACTTTCGCTTCTTTGTCGCCTTGGAGTCGATAAGGGAACCGCATGCCGTGGGCTCAGGGATCCACGTCTCGATGGCTTTCCGTTTTGCCACCGTTGCCGAATCCTTCAAACCATTCACGCAAATTGGCATGTGGTCAGATAGCAACAGAAACGTTGCTTACAGCTAGCGAAAAACGAGACTCTTTTGGCTCCAGATTTGCGTGTTCTCGTTGAAGACCACGAAGAAGCTGTACGCGCGCGCTGCGGCGACGAGGCTTGAGAGGTTCAGCTATATGTGGAGAGCAAGGAGGTAGATAGGTTGGTTCAAGTAGTCCTGCTGGGGTTGGCGTCGGTCGGGAAGTCTAGGTTGCTAGTGGTGTGACTCATAGTGTCCACTAAGTCGGACACGGGGCATAGATCGGGTCGGGTAATTGATGTAACTGGGGATAACGGTTCTGCTGGAGCAATACCCTGCAATTCCTGCAGGCTACAGCGCCAGCCAATAATTATAGGCGATTCTAAGTGGCTAGGATTACCAACTACTACGCGTGTAGGTGCGTCGCCAAATCCCTACTATTGCTAAACCGTCGATATGGCTGCCACCCCAGGATTACGGCAGCTAACCATATGTAGTACGGATATTGACTCAGCGTCGCTTATTTGACCCATAGGAAGATTGAGGGGCAAGTTGAGATTCTCATGTGCGGGGTAGCAAGAAAAAGG
>JAABUO010002067.1_pt1 | contig 24948 bp, 25 predicted proteins | sample 5559291 | NCBI WGS metagenome assembly JAABUO01 (sample SAMN10711878, study PRJNA513372) | rock metagenome | isolation source: Antarctica rocks | place: Antarctica: Victoria Land, Finger Mt sud
TAGCAGAGGTATGCGCAAATAGCTGTCCTTTGTGTGCTGACTGGTTCGTTATGTTTTATGCTTGTTCTAGAACTGCTGGCTCTGAAACTCCAGGGAGCTGAGACACGTCAGTCCGGATTTTCTGACGCTCCTGCCAGTTATTCAGCTGAGCCCTCAGTCGCTCCGCAAACCAACGGCAGCGACGCAGCAGCGGCAGCAGCAGCGGCAGCCGCAGTAGCAGCAGCAGCAGTGGCATCGGCACCTCAGATGGGCGATGCTTTCGGCCCAAAAACGGCAACCCTGCAGATCCCTGCCACCTTGGTAGGCAAGGTCATCGGCAAGGGCGGAGAGACTATCAAGAATCTGCAGAACCAGTCCAGGACAAGGATTCAGATCGATCATACCGCACCTGGTGACACCAAGACCATCACAATCACCTCAGAGGACCCCGACTACCTAGAGGCAGCCAAGCACCTCATTCAGCAAGTCGTCAGTGACGACTCTCCTCAGGGCGAAGTGCAGCGGTCTGTAGAATGTCCACCAGGCATTGTAGGACGCATCATCGGGCGAGGTGGGGAGACTATCAGAGCTTTGCAGCAGGCCAGCCAGGCTTACATCGTTGTCGATCAGAACTTCCCCGAGGGTCACCCACGCAAAGTCAGCATCAGCGGCAGAGCAGATGCAGTTGAGAGAGCCAGCCGTATGGTCACTGAGCTTATCCAAGGAGAGCCTGGCAGCGCAACTGCCATCATTCAAAAGGTACCAAACCTCTGACCAGTTTGCAGTATTGCCATCTTCATGCTGTTTGTCTCAGATAGCTTTATATCTGACTTCAGTATCTGACACCTGACATTGGTATTCTTGTGTCAGTATTTGCAGCCGTGAGCATGCACCTGATACATGAAGATGGTGTCACAGCACACTGTAGCCTCAACAAAATTTCTGATGCTTGCAGTATGGAGCTGGTGTTACTCGCAACCTGGACTGCCCCAAGGAGATGGTAGGCCGCGTCATTGGCAAGGGTGGTGAGACAATTAAGGCCATGCAAAGAGAATTTCAAGCCAACATCCAGATTGATCAGACCAGCCTTCCCATGAAGATCACCATCTCAGGGCAACCTGCTTCTGTTGAGCGTGCGTACGGTGTTGTTGCAGAGATTGTTGCTGGTGGCAATCCATACATTGGTGGTTCAGTTGGTCATGCAGGTACAGTCATATCACTCGTGCCTTTGGTGATAACTCTGAGCCTCCAGCATCATCGTCACCAGTTTGTTGCACTAGCACTACTGAAGCTCAAATGTCATGCTATCTGCATATATCAGCTACACAACATGTGAGTATCTGCCTATTGTGCCTTTGCCCGCACTTTGCCTGCTGTATTGACAGCAGCAGCAGCTGTGCATTCCAGGCTGCCATCTGTCTGACTATATGTAAGCTGCTGCTTCTGTCTTGTCTGCAGTGCAAGGAGCACCACGAGGCCCTGCCCCAGGAGCTGCACCTGGATATGGCGCCCCCTCCCCATATGGCGCTACTCCTCAGTACGCACCAGCCCAGCCAGCATATGGCGGTTACCCAGGTTACCCCCCAGCAGCAGCCGCCCCCACCTACCCAGGCTATGGAGGTGGCTACCCTCAGGCCAGTCCTTACGGCGGCTACCCTCAGGTCTCAGCAGCTCCCTATGGTGGTCAAGCACCCTACGGTGGTGGTAGTGCTGGTGGGTATGATCCCTATGGCGCACAGGGTCAGCAGCCATACGGCGGTGCTGGTGGCTATGGTCAGCAGGGTGCTCAGCCCAGTGCTCAGCCAGCAGCAGGAGGGGGCGGCGGCCAGTGGTCAGAGCTGCAGGACAATGAGGGCAGGTCTTATTACTACAACCAGGTCACCGGCGTCAGCCAGTGGGACCGGCCAGCTGACATGTGAGCAGCAGCAGCAACAGCACTGGTTACTTTCTGCAGCGTCCTGGTGTGCCAGCACAGGTCAGGCAAAACTGAGTGCAGTTGTGCCTGGAGCGTGTAATGCTTCCCCTACGTGATGTGACTTGCTTCAGCTGGACTTGCTGCGTCTGCCTGATGCCTGACCTGGGATGCCATATTGGTGTGTTGGATGCCTGACTGTCCTGTCAGATGCCTAATTGAAGTGCCAGATGCCTGACTGCTCTGTCAGATGCAAATTGTTCCTGTGCCATGGATGCACATGGTGTTGCAAGTTTCATGGTGAAGATGCAGCAGTGTCATGTCGCAATCTGTCAAGAGCCTATACGTCAGCAATATGCTGCGTTGTCAGCATTAACATTTGACCTGTAGTGAATTGTATGAAGCAGTGTTGGTTGCTCTTCCTGTTGATACTGCATATGGGTTTTTACACAGAATGATGCGCTGCCAACATTCTGCAGCTGTGGATCAGGCAGTCATCAGGGATGGACAAGTAAGATCCAGCTGATCTGCTGACCAATGTGTTGTGGCTGATCTTCTGGGTTTTGCCTTTTTTTGTGGATTGTGTGTGCCTATCAAGCACTGTCAGTTTCTCAGATGTATGTTGTGTGATTCATGGTGTGCAGTTTGATCTTTTCTGCACAGCTTGATGCCCCACTTGACATGTTGATGTCTACCTGAGCGCATTCTGTCATTTGTCTGCCCTGTAATTTCAACAATGCACAACATGCAACAATGCACAATATGCAGTCATCACAACTAGAATGTGCATCCTTAACAGCACAGGGGCAGATTGCACAACAGGTTGTTGCAAGCAAAAGCATCACGGAGCAAAGATCTTAGAGGCCGGGCCTTGAATGCATACTGTTTCTTTAGTTGCCCGTTCTCATGTCTAATGTGATTGCCCTGGCACCCTGAGCTCTGAAAGTCTGTACTTGCACACTCACACTGTGTCTGATCGTAGCACCTGTTGAGTATGCTTTTCCCTTTCTCATGCGTGTAGAATATGTTGAATTGTCTTGGGGCGCTGGTTTGCAGCTTCTGTCCAAGAGGTGATGTAAAGATCTTAGCATGAACATGCTTGCCAAGCCTGCTGCGGCAATATATTGTTCTGCAGCAGTGTCTGCAATAAGTTGGAGAAATCAGGTATACAGTCAATGATCAAGCTCTGATGCAACAACAGTTTCGTGGCTACGCTGGAACATGTTGGGATCACTATGATTGATCAATGGTGAAAATTTTCACGTTTGTAAAAGCTATATAGCCCTTTGATGGTCTGTGCCGTTGACACAGTTCAAGCACAGCGTGGTTGCCAGTAGCTTTGTGCCTGCAAGGTATGCTTTGTGTGATAGATATCAGGTAGCCAGATGGTTCTACCTGTCCATACACTCGTATGGCCCTACCTGTCTTTTTGTCGGCACAGGCAGCTACCACCCAGAGGCTACCAGGTAATAGCGTAGCACGAGTATGTATTTGTACAGTAGTCTGCACAACCTTGTGGGGCAGGCACAAGTGTCTGTTTGTGGACAAACTAGGCATTTCACCAGGCTTCGCAACTCATGCATCCTTTATAAAATTAGTTCGCCTTTGCCAGCTGTCATGGACACGGCGTGCGGTAATGAAACACGCCTATCGTCTGGTTGGGTTCAAATGACTACTGACCCCCCACGAGGCGGTAGCCGGTCAGGCGTCAAAAGGTGTGAGTGCTTAGCATCTGCCTTTAACAATTTGGCATCACATAAGGAGGCATTGCTTTGTAGACCACTGCGCAGACCATTGACAGGTACAAAAAAGCCGTGTTGCCCGGCTCAAGATGGCCGAAGAAACACAGCCCTTGCAGCCTCAGCAAGCACCCCCGGCTCAAGCGCAGCAGGCACCACCTCAAAATGCAATCATGGCTGTTGGTGGCAATCTTAAGAACGCAGCGTTGAATGTGCTTAAAGAGGTACGACAGTTGCCGCGAGCCGTATTAAAGTTTGTTATCCGATCAATCTGACAGACGTGAGTGTCGGATTTCAGAGGAAACCATGGACCGAAATGGTAGATCGCAGCTCCTTTGCGAGACCCGCAAACTTGGCAGAAGTAGGCAACTGTTTGCTGCTGTATACTATAGTCAGCTCAGCACCAGCATACCTTGAAACCAGTCCTGTTGCAGGCGACTGGCAGACTACGCAAAAATGCTAACTACTTTAAGGTCAACTACTTGGTGGTGATAGTGACCATCACAGCCGTCACAATGGCATTGTATCCCACATCTTTAATAGTGCTAGGTCTGCTAGCACTGGCTTGGCTTTACCTGTTTGTTATCAAGTCTAGCCCTTTGGTAATTGGAGGAAGAACGTTCAAGTAAGTGTCTTGCAGCTTGCCGCAGTAGCAATGCTGCAGCATGTTGCAGCGCACACCGCTTTTGGTAAAGCACCAGGTTGAATGTACTGATACCAGCTGCTTTTTCGCAGTGACAACGAGAAGTTCATTGGTATGGCTGTGATATCGGGAGTGATCATCTTCTTCCTCACAAGGTAGAGCAGCAAACCAGGTTTCTGCATCTGTGACTGTAGGAGCTGCAGGAACTGGCCCTCCAACGGGCTGCATACGCAAGGAATGGTGCTCCAGCGCACGTTTCTGCAATTTCTGTTATAGCTGTGTTTGCTCCCTTGCTCTTTATGTGTTTGTGCGTAAATGTCTAGCTTCTGCTCCTTGAATGCCTGGATCCGGTCTTGGCTCCACAATGGCATGTCTTGGCGTTGAGCTTCAGCATGATCTGAGCTGTTGCATGCAGTGTGGGAACTGTCCTCTTCACCGCCTTGGGAATTAGCTGTGCAGCCATTGGCATTCATGGAGCCTTCCGGCAGCCTGACGACTTGTTTACAGACGAGGCAGAGGTGAGCTTTGCTGCTCCTTGCACTCGTCATACTTGGCTTGCATCATCAGCTTGCTTCTGGGATCACAAGCTTGCTGATGAGCAACCATGCTGTCAGCTGTGCATGTATGGACAAGACATGCCCAACTGTATGGTTATAGAGTATGCACTTTTTTAGCCTATGATGTTTGCCTGTTTGAACACGATAGTATGCCCCTGGGATGCACTTGTCTGCGCAGCTGTGTCAAATGCCTTGGCCATACAAAGTGTTGCCCAAGATTGTGTGCAGTTGCTTCAGATTTATTCCTTTTATTTTGCGCTCTGTGATGCTCTAAAATGCTTAAGGCGTGGAGTCTTCTATTGAAGCCCAAACCACATGTCTTGCTGAAGGGAAAGTGCTGAGTAGCTCCTGCATCAGGACCTGTTCTGGCAACTGGCATACAAGATCTGACTGTCAGATACTTTAATTATAAGGTGGTGCTTGTTGTTCAGTCTTGACCCCTGCGGCCTCATGTTAACACACTGCTGTGACTTTGCAGAGTCAGCAAGGAGGCATCTTTGGATTGTTTGGTGGAGCAGGGCAGTCAAATGCTGGACACAACATTGTGTAATGCAAAGCATGCTGTGCAGTCATGTGCGCCTGATGGTCTCAAAAATGTAGCACTCAGCCTCTTTATATGATGCATCGAAAGTTGTAGGTATTGTATTACCTGCTCTATCGTTGAGTGACTTCAGTCAGACTGTTGATGCAGTGATTGAGTTGCCAAATTGCTAGTTATGATTGCTCTGCTTCCTCAAATTCATCATCATTGTCTTCGTTTGCCAGACTGTCATCCTTGTTCCCTGTCTGTTCTTGGTAAGATGCAATGAGTGCCAGCATTTCATCTTGATAGGGTTTGCCCAATAGCTCGTCAACTGGTGTATTGGAGTGACTGCACAGCACAGTAGGACTGATACATCTTGATGTCGTCAAGCACAGACAGGATGGACGTGCAGAGCCTGTCACAACTTCTTGAACTCAAAAAAAATCATGGTACCTGTTCAAACATGCAGGATTGGCGCCTTTATCTAACAATACTTTTGCCACTGCACTGCAGCCGTTCAAACATGCCCAATGTAAAGGCGTGTTGCCTTCAGCATTTCTGGTGTCCACATCCTGTAAAAATGGAATGCAAGCTTTTGCATGTAAAGCATCATTGTCACAAACTGCAGCATTGATTAACACGCCATGTGTTGCCGACTTACTGCTCCAGCTTCGACCAATGTTGCAGCAACATCAGCATGGTTGTTGGCTGCTGCCATGTGAAGAGCTGCAGACTTGCAGCAGTGAGTGCCTCACTACCTCAGCTCTATAGAGGCAACTGTTTCGAGTTATTGCCTACCTGTTCTGCCTGAAGAGTCTGTGGCATTAACATCGACGCTGTGTTGCAAGGCAGACTGCACATCCTCTATATCGCCGTAACGGGCTCCATCCACGAGCACTTCAACCATTTCTGCTGACGGTGTCACGTTCTTAGCAAAAGACCCGGCAGGCTCAGACTGCATCAGGACAAAACAGAGGAGACGCAGGTGGGAGCACGTCACGGTCAAAGGAAGGAAAAATGCAGAACGCTGTCCCAATGCAAACGCGGCTTTGCGCAATGTACGACCGGTCGGTCAAGTCGAGCGTTATTGCTTTGCGGCACAGGCTTTGCCCAGGGCTTTGCCTCGGGCTCACATCGTCCCAAGAGAAACTCGGTAGTGGGTTCTGTTGCAACTTCTGAACCTCGAGTTTAGCCATGTGAGTGCGTCTATTGGCCGCACAGTTGAAATCAATCTCTCGTTTTCAGCGTCCGTTTAATTTGCGATTGCTGTGCTTCTGTTGACTCATAAGTTCACAACACCAGCATGCAGAGTCTGCATGCTTGCAGCCAGTTCGTGAGTGCTTCACAGGCAGCTCGACAACATCCAGCAAACTGTGTACAGCAAAGCCGGGCGTTCCAGAGCAAGTTATCTCGTTCAGTAATTGCTTTCACGTCTACACCTCGCTCATCGGTCGTCGCCAGAGGTAGCAGGTGTACATGCATGTATGTCAGAGCTGCCGCAGCTAAGGTTGACTCGAAAGAGCACCTTCAGCTCGCTACAGCTCGGTTGCCAAAGTAAGCGTCTCCAGTGAAGATGGCCGTGTCTTCTCGGGACAGATTATGGAAGTGTCAACCGCTGACAGCTTTTTGGTTTTGAGCAGGGGTCTGGACACAACAGGCTTCATAAACAGTTTATACCAATGGGCCTCGACTTTGACTAGCAGTGGTCAGAACATGCCTTTTGCGCTTCCCATCAAAGCAGACAAGCTGGACAACGGTTTTCAGGTGAGCTCTGCTGATTGTCCTGGCCATGTTATTTTCATCAAACTTCATACCTGTTGATTGCTTTACATGCTCAAATAGCGAAAGATGTTACAGGCCATGCACACCTGCAGATGTCCTTACTGCGGATCAAGGAGGGTCGTCCAATGAGTGTGGGAGACATCGTTGCAAATGTGGAGCAAGTAGATGAAAAGGTGGGTCACTTCTCCCTGATTTCATGCTTGACCTATGCACAAACCTATTAACAACGTTCTCAAGACACAAAGCAGGGTGTGCACTCTTGAAGCAATGCCCTTGTTTATGTCTCTGCCGTGGCAAACAGGACAAGCATGCGCATGCAACAGATGACATTACAGCTATTGTGCGTGTCGTCTTCATTTGCTTCATGCTATAAGGTGTCGTCTCTACAAGCTTTTGCACATGTCAAGTAAAACAGCACACCAACCGGCACGTGTGCTGCTCTTTAGGGCGACGTTCTGTTTGTAAGGTTTTTTGAAGGGCCAGCATCTGGTATTGACAGGCAAGGACCTGCACCTAGCAACTCAAGGGAGCGGTTGCAAAAGAATGCTGAAGCCTTGATTGATGTTCCAATCATCATGCAGACCATGAAAGTGGCAATACAGAAGGCTGTCGCTCAAAACAAATGAGTGTGACACTTTGGATGACGGCATGATTTGTTGATATAACTGGCACACTTCTCGTAATCACCATCATTCACTGTTGCCCTGTGGTCAGGCAAGAGTCAAATTGTCAGGTTGTAGTGTAGTGGAACAGAACTGTCAGAGGCAATGCTTCTGGAACGAGATTCAGGCTTTAATCCTTCAGTGCTGTAATGCAAAGTTGAGCACCTTTTCACGTTTTATTTCCGCGCTGTGCAAACGAGTGAGCTCCAGCTTCACAATATTCCATGCTGAGCAGCACTGCTAGCTCGCAGTCAGGTCATGTGCAGCAGATACAGCAGTATTTGTGCATGTCATCACATTTATAGAAAGCAACGAATGTATGCACGTCTGCCAGTTGCCCAGCAGCACATGCCTTCTGTATTACAAACAGATTGCAACACCTGCATGACTGTATATGGCAGGCTGGACAGGCAATCCTTGTATCAAATCAGTCGAGGAGTGGTTGAACTGCTCAGTTTGATATGCAATCTGAAGTGAGTTGCTTGGTTGCATCAGCTTGAATTGACCGTAGCAGAACGGCACACTACAGACTAAAGTGCATTTCATAGGTCAGCTTCCTGCTTCTCCTGGGGGATTGGTCTAGACTCTGCTGGAGCCTCGTCACCCTCAGGGATGAACTTGAGAGCCGCAGCATTCATGCAGTATCTTTTGCCAGTAGGCCGTGGCCCATCATCAAAGACGTGACCCAGATGAGAGCCAGCACGGGCGTCTAGAACTTCTACCCGGGGCATGAAGGGAACGCTGGAATCTTTGACCTGCACATTGCTCCAACAGTGTCTTCACCCTAGACATGACTTGAGTTTCAGCATGCAGTGTGCATCACAGGCCACCTGACACTGACCAGCAGAAAGACACAGCTGGCAGGTGGTTAAGCTGTGAAAATGCAGCTGCCAAGAAAATTGTGAAAGTTGAAGACGGTCACAGTCTATCTGATGGGATGGTAAGTGAGTTGCCTCAATCACAATGTGTTGAGCATCAGAAGCTATCAAGCCAGACACAATTTATGATGGTGCAGAACTGTGATAAGCCAAATGGCAAGATTGAACCAGGGTGGTTACCTCAATGATGTGAGTAGGATCCACTGGCGCATAAAAAGATGGCCAGCCAGTGCCAGAGTCAAATTTTGTTTCTGACGAGAACAAGGGCAGTCCACCAATGGCTGCTACATACAGTCCGGCCTTCTTGTTGTCATGAGGATAGCCATTCACTGTTTCGCCTGTGAAGGCTCGCTCAGTTCCTGATCCCACTGCAACTCTCCTGAGCACAGATCATGACAGATAGTGCACATATGTAGTAGTTGTCAGAGCATGTAGTGTGATGGCGCAGGCATTGCAGAAAGTAGTCTGCTAAGTTGATAGACAGTGACCTTGCCTTTGATGGTCTGTCAACATTGCTGCCAGCTCTGATTTCTTTTGAGCTGTAAGAGGTGTAATGTCGTAGCCTGATTGAGATATTCTTTGAGCAGCTTCATCACCTGCACAGCTTGCTGTTGTCATTTTCTGACTTGTACACAAAACGACATGTTCACATCAGATGCAGTGCACACAGTCACCTTTGGCCGGCCTCCATCCTACTTTTACCCCAGCCTGCCTGCTTGCTCCAAGACCCATGATCTGCAGTCAAAAGCAGAAGCCTTCTCAGATCTGTTCACATGTGTCACAGGCATCATCTGCTTGTCAAGCCGAGTTGCTCAGGACTTGCCTGCAATGCGCGTGGCTGCAGAGCAGGTACGAAGACCGGTACCGTGAGAAGAGTAACTGCAGCAAGTCCAGCTCCAACACTCACACCCAGAACGCCCATGCACAGAGCACTATGTCTGCAAAGCAAGCAGCGTGGTCAATGCATACACCCAGCTGCGTCTGTGTATCCAGAACGAGCAAGATGCCGAGCATATGTCTTGTCTGTGCTCTCACCGAACTGCAAGTACGGGCTGAGCTCTTTCAACGATGGTTCTTCAGATCAGAGCTTCAGCTATAACGGGAGTTTACGCACAGAACAGTAGTAAATTTTGTTTGACCAAGTGCTGACCCAACGCAGCAGTGAAATGCCCAGCCTTTGTCTACCTTGTGCCTCGCTCTCTCTGCACCGGCGAGAGTGCAGGCATATGCAGACACGTGCGGGTAGCCACCGCTGGCCCCTCTGCGGTCAAGGTACAAATGCTTGGGAATGGGAACTTATCCTCGGATTCACAAGCTGACGCCATGCTTGCAAGCGTGTTTGATGCCTGCTTTCTGGATCCCAAACGCTCCCAGAAACATTACAGCACTGCATCAAGCGGCAGAAGAATTTCAAAAATGGCCTGTCATGGCTGCCCTCATTTGCAAACAGGTGTTGTAGGGCGAGAGCTCTCACACCCCGCCTCTGCATACAACATACAGCCTCTCTCATATTTTCTCATCAGTCTGAACATACCACTCAACAACTTGCGCCACTGTGCATTTGAATTGGCAGGCACCAAAACACACTGTGAGGTGCTCTAGGCTTGCAGCGCAAATAATGCTTCGGAAAGCGGCCAATCCTCGCAAAAGGCGGATCCAACCACACATGCTTGTCAAGGCCAGGCTACCCACAAGTCTGCTACACCAAATGCGTTATACGATCAAGCCCCAACTGGAAGTGACTTGCAAGTGATCAGCAAAAGGGGGTTAAGCTCATTTCCCCCCGGCCTCCCCCCCGGTACTAGTATGACTTATCTATCATCACATGCTGAACGCACTTGTGCCCATGTTGTGCAAACAACACGACCGATAGAAAATGCCTGATAACGTGCACAATCATGATTGGCAAGCGATGACTTTTCCTGGCGTGTCCAGGTGGCTTAGAACGCAGGCGTGTATGTACGCAAGAAGGGATCAGATGCATTAATGGCCGACTTGCACTGAGGATGCCTGTGAGTGCTGTCACAGTACTATGTACAGCTCCACCACCGCCTGCGCAACGTGCAAATTACTTCTATGGTGCACAAGTACGACGTTGCGGTGGACTCTGGCGGTCTTGTCAAGGTGTGCTAACCGCTAAGCTGCGCCTGGTTGCAACCATGCACCGCACGTCCCACCACCCGATTGTCTGCAGGTCGTGCAGTCGAAGTTTGCCATGCTTTTGGGGGCGCAGGCAACGGAGGCGGCGCCGGAGGCCTGAAGAAAGGAACTGGACGTTCTGATGATGATGACAGCAATAACAACTCCTCCTGGCGGATCAGCATTGCTGTCTTGGTATGCTTCTCTGCATGCTACAGCTGCTGCTGAACACTTGTGTACTGTCGCAAGCTGTCAGGTCAGCTCCCAAGCATTCACAAATTTAGACCACAGGCATTCAGTACTGCCTGCATTTGCTGCTGTTTGTGCCCGCATGCAGACCAATCAGCTGAGCTTTGACTTGGTCCATTTGTTGCTAGACACAAACTTCTTGCTAGACACAACTTTCTTGTTTGCAGGTTCTAACTGTGTCTGGGTATGCATGCTGGAGACACATCACAAAACCATACTCATGGGCAGCATACCATGAATATCCTGGCAAAGTCTCACTCATCATTCCGGTCAGTCACAAACAATTTTGTCATGCCTAAGTGTTGGTGCATGTCACAATGCCCCCTGGGCTACCATGCACAGACATGACATGAAATGATCTGCTGCTGTAGTTGATGGGCTTTGCAGGCTCTGAACGAGGAGAAGTGTATTGCCACAACCCTCAGCGCTGTTCAGTCCTTGAATCCTCTTCCGCATGAGATCCTTGTTGTTGATGGAGGTAGCCATGACAGGTGAGCTGTTGCGATTGCTCGGAGACCACTGTGTGTCCAGTGGCACTCCGCAAAGGTGCGTAATTCAGCTGAACGCAGCAAGCGTAGAGCTAGTCTAATTTGCCTCAGCAACAACTCTGCTGGATGCAGGACAAAATCCATTGCGGCCAGTATGGGCATATCTGTGTTGTGCTGTGATGCTGGGCGGGCTAGACAGATGAACTTTGGGGCCAAAGTTGCCAAGGGTAATCTCTTCGTTAGTTTGGATTTTTTCATTGTCAGTCAGTCCGCAGCTGTGTTCCCTGCAACATTGAAATGTGGCTGCTGAAAGAAATTGTTGTCTTTTAACCATGCTCATTAGCTTCATTGTATAGTCCGCTGTCAGTGTTGTGCAACCAAACAGTGAATGGGGATAGCATGTGTACAGCGATCATGCATGCTTGTTCTGTGCACCGTTTACCTTTGATTCCAGCACTTTTCATCAAGATTTGGTGTTCTTGCTGTGCTGCAGGGGACTTACTATGCTTCCTGCACGCAGACACTCAGCCTCCTACAGAGCTAGTCGCTGTCGTGAGGGGCGTCATGGCCAACCCCAACAATGTGCTTGGTGGCTTCAGAACCATCATTCAGACACATGGCAAGAGGCTGCAGGGCATGACATTCCATCATCTAGTCAAGACATACTACATTGCTATGTTCCTGCGGCCTCTGGCATTTGTCAGGTGAGGCCCACCACAGATCTAGGCTTGCACATGTGATGCAAATACCCTTCTTTGCTGTGCACGTTGCCTCCAGGAATGCTCAATGGTGCAGCTGAAGAACACAAATGACAATCTCTGTCCTACCACTCATATGTGACGCTTCTTCGGACAAGCAAGGTTATGTAGCTGTTCGCTGCAACAGGGGCATCAGGTGTTTGTTTGGAGACCAGACCCTATTTTGTCGAGCTGCAGACTTCAAAGCAGTTGGCGGCTTCCAGAATGATCTGCCAATCATGGAAGATGTAGACTTGTGCATCAGAATGCATGAAGCTGGTACAACTGTCAATGTGCATGAGTCACATCATGGTCACAGCAGAAGAGGAAGAGTTTCCATGGTAATGAATCCCGTGAATGAAACAAGCGGGCGGCGGCTCAGTGATTGGGGGGCTTTACATGCAACATATGTGCATTTTTACATAGCTCTGAGATGGTACCTTGGCGCCAAGCCGAAACAAATGTACAAGATATACCACGATATGTACACAGACAATCACAGATGACTGGCACAAGATGTAGAGGCCATGTCATGCGCACCCACAAACCTAGAAGGTCTGCCACATGTGATTGCTACCTAGATTGTATGGCATTGCTTGTTTATGTTGCTGTAATTTCATCTATATAACATCAACGGTGTCTTGGTGGTATGCTCAATGTCTAGGCTGTTGTATAAAATCAGAATATTCATGTCACGAGTGATCAATGGTCATTTTATGCCGCTCCTACCATAGCATGAGCAACAGATAGACACACATAGCACAAGATGACAAGACCTGAGCCTTTTAAGAAGAAGTGAGCTGACGCATACATAGTTCTTCAGACGCGTCGCATTAAGCAACGGCAGCAAGTATTGCTGCCAGATCAGGTGCAGCCAATTCGAACGCTCATCGGCGGTCGCAAAATTTGCCATCAGGGCGCTTCGCAGCATCCTGTTACACATGGGAAATTGACAAAGCTAATGTCCAGCAGTACGGCCGTAAGTACAGGAAATTGACCCTAGTGCTAATGTCCAGCGTCCGGAACGCTCTCTGCCACCCGGAGTCGTGTCTGGTATGTTGAGTCAAGCAGAAATTACATGACTAGAGCACTCATTATTCCAGGGCAATGCAGTTGAGAGTGTGAATGCCTCAAGCTGCTGCTTCCAGCTGGCGAAGAAAATAGATAATCAGCAGAATGACTGAAGACAAGCCAGATTGCACTGGCCAGTGGTCGGGACTAAGTTGCGCAGTCTAACTGAAGCATACAGTATGCCACATTGTCTGTACCAGCAATACTGCCCAGAACCTGTCGGGTGCGCAGGCAGGGGGCGTTTAAGTAATTTAGTAGAATGCAGTACAGCAGCCGTCAATCTCACAACATGACCTACATAGAGGACAAGAAACAAGCAGAGCAAAATTCCAGTGACACATCAGCTTGACAACAGTACACTAGGATCAAAGATCACAATAAATTCTGAAGTATAATGAGTTGAGCAAGCTGCAAACAAAAGAAAAGGCAGCAGCAGCAACACCAACTTTGAGTGAATAACATATGACTGCATGTGAATACCTACAAAGCCCAACGATTCCCTGAAAGTAAGAGTGACATGTGCGGTGCACTGTTCAACCTTGAGCAGAATATATTCCCAGTGGACAATGGGCAGCAATGAACTTTTATACTTGGTACAAATACTGCTGGCCCAGCAGACCAAAACATCAGCACCCTTCTCTGCTAAGAAAAGAGAGTTAACTGTAACAGCTACAATCAATCAACGGCACCATATCACCTGCTTTGGCCTGTAAAGCGCCTCAGCAAGCAATTGCCAGTATGTACAAACCCCACAGAGCCCTTGCATTGCCTGCCTGACAGCTTGCCTCTCCAGGCATGACCACAGCTATGCTGTGAGGTCTGCCATAATATGACCAATTACCTCAGCTCAGATATGTTCATCATTTGCCCAACATGAAGCACACAGCTACTGTCCAGAAGTAGTCAAGGCATCAAGGCACCAAGCAGGCTAGCATATGTCTGCTGATTTTATTAGAAACACAGCTCTATTTGTCATGGCAGGAAACAGGATGGCTTTTGCCAGCCGCAGATTGGTAGGATGACGAGCCAGGGGCGCTTGCATGTGGACTCTCATCAGTTGAGGTGTTTGACAACCCTGCACATATACAAGTCAGCAGACTGTCCACATATTGAATCGTCGCATGATGTCCTTGTGTGCGCAGACCAAATTCAGGCAAACCTTTGTTTGTGCCAAACAATTGAGATGACCCATTCATGCAGCATAGGTGGAATGTCAGGCATAACTGGCTTTGATATCAGCACCTCACGCTATGCAGCTAGCTTACCAAATGTGCATGGGCTGGGTGCACAGGGTCTTGGATGTCTACTCTGAGTGCTAGAGGCATAATGAGTGTTGTCAAGATGCATTTCATCCAGTGCCTCACTAGGACCTGCACAGCTCTGCATAGTAGAGGGTTGCTGATCACTCTGTCTGAGCCAGCGCATAACAGCTTCATTCTGGAGCCTTTGCATGGGCCTGTTGTCTGGAGAATGTGCTGTCCCTGCTGCTGCTGCAGCTGCAGCTGAGGGTGATGAATGCACCATGTGTCCCTGAGAAGCATACTGACGAAATGGAGCTGTGGTCTGTGCTCTGCAGGGTCTTTGAGGTGCAGCTGTTAAGGGCAATGGAATTGGCAGGTACACAACCTCTGGGCTGCTATTGGTAGTACATGATGCAGCTGTGACAGCACTTCTGGCAACATGAAATGCATGAGGTGCTGGGACACCGTCAGTTGAGTGCCTGCGCACTGGTTGGGTTGTGGTCTGCCTGATCCTGTCCAGTAGTGCTTCTGCAGATGTGACCGGATTTGCCTGTGAGTGTAATTTGCGCACATCTGCTGCCAATGGGTCAGAGACTACAACATCAGTATCGACTGCTTGCTGCCCAAACTGTGGTATGCTGCCTCTGTGGAAGTCTATCTTGCGGTCATGTTTTGAATTCATTGTCTTGGCAGAAGGCACAGGAGCAAGTTGATGTGACGTTGATGGGACCTGGTAGATCCGAGAGGAGTGCAAGTGGACTCGATGTCTGGGCTGGTGTGATATGATTTAACCTCACCATGCTATTCAAGACACCTGAACAGCAGTGTTCACGACTAATGAGCCGTGACAGTGCAGCAGGAAAATAGGTGTACAGCAACCAGGGTTGACTTCAGAAAGCTGATGCGCTCACCGCTAGCAGCTCATCCTGAGCTGTGTGACGACACAAAGAAGAAACCAGTCCGCTCTTGAAAGATCCTCGAAGTGAGCTCAGTGACACCACTTTCACAAAGAGTCGGCGACAGCGAAAACGACCGCCCTGCACACTTTGTTCACCCTGCACTCTTCGTCCGTAAATCAGAAATATCCACGACGAAGGCTGTGCGTACGAACTTAGCTACGGTTGCAGTTCCGAAGGCAGCTGTGCAGGTACCTGCAGCTTCACCTTACGGGCTAGTTTGAATGACGAGCTGTTGACACAGTCAAACACCGCATAACTTTCAGCGCTGCGTCTGTAACGTCGCCTGCTGCTACACGTCAATCCAAATCCAATGAGAGTTCGACCTGCAAGAGGCGAAGCCTGTTCAATAAGTTTCAGCACTGCCAGGTTACAATTTCTTCTGAGCTTTCCTTGCAGTACCTTGACAGAGGCACCGACTGCAAGTCAGTACCTGCGCGGTGGCATTGCCAATTATTGCAGCAACTACCACAGGTCGTAAAGTCCCGTCAGCATACGCCAGATTTCCCATTACTCATACTTTCTTATGCCGTTACTCGTACTGTACGTAAGATTCGCGCACGTTAAGCCCTGATCGAATATATATGCCGTGTGATTGCAGCAATATATTTGTGTGACTGACCACTGACCACATTCAGATTCCTTAGGTTTCCTGTGATTTTGTCAGAGTTTGTCATCAAGCATAGGGTTGGGGGTATGACTTAACCCATGGCCCTTATGGGTTTCGCGCAGATGTGATATCCAATTAAAAAGAGCATCGAGCAGCTGATCGCGCCGGGCTTATGCGTGTTGAGAATCACCATGACTGCTATGCTTGAACAACAGAGCAGAACACGGCACAGAACCAGGAGAACATCGCTTTCAAGCTATGCGCACAGATATTTAGGGTACAATGAGCATACAATAACAGGTGCTAGGTGCAGCTATGCTGTAACGTTTCATGGTGCTGACAATCAATGCATGACTGGCTGTCACTGGTTGTCCACTGGCACAGTGATGTTCATAATTGCATTGGAACAAAGGCACAAACACGCTAAGTAAGTTGTTTATAAACAACAACACCACAATTGCTGCAAGGCTCTAGACGCAATCTAGTTGCTGTCTCCATCATAGTAATGGTCTGCGTGCCTTTCTGAGGACTCACGATCATCTGACACCATTTCTGGCTCTGCTCATCTCCGATATATATAGGCACAAAACAGCGTTTGGAGTTGATCCTGCGACATCAAGGAGCATTGGAAACGCCGAGTTCACGGCCGTTATCACGCTGTGAATTGGCATCGCGCCGGCCTAGGGTAATTTGTTATTTGCCTCGCGCACAAATTACCCGAATCCAGTGTTGTGCCGCAGTACGCTCGACAAAATCTGCGGCACTGCGTGCAGTATACGCAGTACGCCGCAGTACCGCAGTATGCTGCGGCGAGTTACACTGTGTTGTTGAAACTCGGAGTGGTGTCAATCGAACCCTTTCTTTGCGGGCATTCCAATTCATCAAAGCAAGATTTTTCGCACATTGTGGTCAACAATTTTTTCCCGCTTTATTTCAAGGGGAAATACTTATAAATCAGCAATGTATGCTAACAAATAATGATTATACTTATTTATAATACAGAAGTATAATCAACCGCAGTACCCGCAGAACGGGGGGTCCTTCGCCGCGTTTTGCGCCGCGCGTACTGCGTACTGCGGGTACTGCGGACTGCGGACCTGCGGCACAACACTGCCCGAATCCCGTAATTTCGAAGTGTTGATCCGGTCAACTTTGACCGAGACCTCATGATCGCGTCGTTGACATCTTTCAACTGCATCACGCAACTTTGCCGCGATGTGGATTTGTGAGGCCGTGTGCTAGCCCACTCGTCAAATGTGAAGTGGCGCGGCGCACCGTTGCATAGATCTTTGGTAACATGTGTTAATATTGCTTGCGTCGCACAGAGGGCGGACGGCATTGCCTGATGGCTTCAAGGGACTCGGCACAAGCCAGCTCACCGGCAGGTATGTTGTTTTCAGACGCTGAATCAGCTGAGTCAACCTGCCCTCTTGATACTGCTGACTGAGCTGTCACACCTGCAGCAACACTGCCAGCAGCTGACGTCCAAAAGCTCTGGGACAAGTCCAACACGGGAAGAACCACTGATGAGCTCTTGTGCCTTTCCAAGATCTTGCAAGCAGGTATGCAGCCGTCGAGCTTAGCACTTACAGCTTTGTTCCTGCCGCCCTTTACTCCAATCACACTTATCTGTGCTCAGCAGGTAGTCCCAGCACAACGCCATGCATTCCCAAGGCAGTGGCAAAAGAGCTGAACAAAGAGCTTCAATAGTGTGGGTGGATGGGAACTTGTCTCTTTGAGAAGATATATGGAGTCAAAGTCTCAACTGGTAGCCTTGCATCATGGGAATTTCCAGATTCCACAGCGCAGCCTACTCTCTTCAGCCACTCTCTTATCCTTCTGTTCTGTCAGAAGTATGTGCTTCCCCGAAAAGAGTGGTCGTCAGCTGCTGATGCTGCCTTTGACAAGGTTTACAGTGCATGTAGCACCAGCCAGTCACTCAGCCCTTCTCAGCTTCTGACACAGATGCTCAAGGTCTTTGTTGACAGCAAAATTTGTGTCAATGAGCGTAATTGCGGCATCAGCAAAGGCTTCCTCTTGGAGTATATTGCCCAGCGATCAGTTTCCAGCGATTATGTGCTTGCGTCACTCAGTACACAGCTAGAGTCTGGTACGCAAGCAATTGTAAATTCGACACAGCTGTGCACTGAAGAAGCAGAAGTCCTCTTTGTGTATTAACCAGTTGCTGAAGACACAGCTGATGCAGTCATACTTGTCATAAAACAGGAGCGTGTCACAATGGTGGAGGGTCCATACTCAGAACCAGCTGTACATCATAAGCGATATGTTGCTGCTGTTCGTGTGCCACGACACAGGTGGCTGTACCATGAGTATGATACAGGTAAGCTTAGGTCTCTGCATTTGCTACAGCTGCCCCACTGCGCAGACATCAAGCAAAATAATAGCTGCCTTGCATGGCAACATGCCTTGGTTGACCCTCAGCTGGTCCCACGCCTTTGCAGGGGACCCTGATGCCATCAGCAGGAAGCGTATACTGTATCTTGAGCATGAAAGGTATTTTGTCACAGATGCTGGCGGCAAGCACACATATCAGACACCTGATGTGTTCAGCAGATTATGCAGACCAGCAGGCGGCGACTGAAAGTCATCAGCATTGGCAGGTTATCAGCAGATGCATGCCAGCCAGAGACAGCCTCCCAGCCATCATGCGCAGCAGAGACAGCAGATCAGGCAAAGCATTCAGCGTCTGCGCAAAGGGAGAAAGTGACTTGTTCTGCCTCTGAGGTTGCAAACCAGCTTCAGCAAGACAATTGTTTTGCATTTTCAACGCACTGTCATGATCCAACCCTCAGTGCAGCTGGCATGCTGTCTTTGCCATACTACTGTAGCAGAGGGCCCAAGCCTCCACAGACATTCATCCGGCAATACTTGCCCCTAGGCGACCTTCCTCAGCGCCGTAGCACTGCAACTTGCAAGCAAGCTGGCTGTCAGTGTCATGTCAGGCTGATACACCCTGAGGGTAGCTATCAAGGAATGGGTTGCTGATTCTGTACCACACAAGGCTTTGCAGCAGCAGCAGGCAGCATTGCATGACCGCCTTCAACAGCCTGCAGATGCGCAAGTTGTCACCATTGTGAAAAGCTTGCAGCACTCTGAGCATGAGCCAGGGAGATCAGCAATATGTAGAGGCACAGGGACGGGCATTTGCTGACTCTGACTGCCGGTGTGCCCAGAATCGCCATTCTCTTGGCCGACAGCAGCCATGCCGATGTGAAGCCGCAGCGCTGAGGCCAAGCTTATGCACAACAGATGCAAAACGTGCTGTTCATACTGCCGAGGCGGACATTCTAGAGCGCCGAACTTCTACGAGGACCTGAGAGACTCCGGCATCCTTATCAAGTCGCAGCGAGTATATGCCTGCGTCAAATGCTGTGCCAGTCAACGCGAGTTCTTGGTCAACACTTCAAAATTACGCTATGTGCAGAAAGTGGCACGAAATCTCATGGGGGATTCGGGTAATTTCGCGCACCCTAGCTCGCGCAGGGTTCTGCTAATTAGCTGAGCTGATCAAATTAGCATTTCGCGATCATCTCGTGGACGTACGGTAAATCCAGAAGTTTTAGCAGCATCAGGTAGTAGCAAAAATAGTGTGGTTTGACATGTAGTGCTACTCATACTTCGTGCAGCTTTCTGTTTAGGATCACTCTGAAGCGCAATCTCGAGAGATATGTTTGGGCGGGAGCTTAAGAACAGCGCTCGATGCATGTCGCTGTGTGTGAGCAAGGCTTGGAAACATTGCGTCTGGCGGGGCTAGAGCATTTCGTGCGAAGTCTGTTGGCATGTCAGCGCTAGCACCAATAAAGCGTTAAGCTAAAGCAATTGCGCATGAAAGCGTCCTTGAGGGGCTTCGCAGCGGAGTTAACTCACACTCCGGACATCGCTCAACTTACAGAGGGTACCGTAGGTGTGAGTCCTTTGCGTCCCAGAATGTAGCGCAAAAAAAGCCACCCTTGAGCGTTGTCGCCTATGGTTTCGGAGCACGATGTTAGTAATATGAGAGGTTTGAGGACCATATCCAATACCGATTCCTGGGTCTGCATCATGATCAGCTGCGCAACAACGTCACGCACCTGCCACTGCAAACCCTAGCTAATCGAGATATCAGTCTCCAAGCCAGACCGCGAGCTTGCCCATACATATACGCATTGCATATATTCAATTACAGCGGTCCTTCAGAGCATCAAAGTGCCCACGACAGGACTAACATGTGTCGGTCGCAACGTTGCGACAGATGTTTTGTAATCGCAGGACACTTTCTGCTCGTTCAACTGCGCTTGATCGAGCAGCGCAACGATCATGCCGAAGGTTTGCGCGTCAACATCTTTCCTTGTGGTCCACAATGCGGCAGGAAACGGCACTGCTGCCACAGAACCAGCAGTCATGGTCGCAGGAGCTAGCGGAACAGTCTGCTATGACGTCGTATGGGAGCTCAACAGCAGCTGCGGTTGTGGCTTGCGTTATTTACTTTGTCTTTCTGCGCGGTGCTGCCGCGAGCGCAATCTACACTCGATCCCTGATGTGAGAAGTCCTGTGCGCCGCTACAGCCTGTAACTTCCATGCGATGGTTGAGATGCAAATTAGGGTTTTCCGGCACTGACAACGTGGATATGTTCTGTCCTTGACTTCGCCTCTGCAATGTTGTTACAGTTAGATCTGTAGTCTTTGGTGCATATACATTTCATTATCGCCATGGTTTGCAAGGAGTATGGTTAGGCAAAATTCTGGATTTGGAGCCAACACTGCAGCATTGAGCTTGGTCCTTGCAAGGATCCTTGGATCCAAGGGTCCTTGCAAGGACCAACTGGCACCTGGTAAGTGTGTCCAAGCTCTGCCTAAGCTTTACGGCGCCTTCAAGCTGACCAGCGCAATTGTTGAGTTGCTGTAAGTTGGTCATCAACTCTACAAACTATGACAGCACAAATCTGTGTTTTCCTGGCACACTACCTGTAACTGTTGTGTTCAAGAGTCCTTTTACCTTCTTTACATTTGAATCCTATTTGTCATGCTCAACAACTCAGCAGCAGCCATCAAGTCCTGCACCTGAATGCAAATCTGCCCATATATATATACAAACTTTGCACAGTCATAGTTTATAGCACTTGAAGGCCAGAAACATAAATGTCAAGGTGCAGACATCATATATGCCTATGTAGCCATGCTGATACGTGGTTAGTGATGTCTCAGCAGTGTCAACGATGTGTCATGCATGCATGTGTCTGCTCACTAAGCTTGTTGGCCGCCATGTGATTGCAGTTCCTTGGCCACTTGCACGTTGTACGTACACCGCTGTATGTTCTCAGTGTTCTGTTCAAAGTCCAACAGTTGTGCTGTTTTGCAGGTGGCACTGTCTGTTGTCTGTGCCTGTTTTTTGGCAGTCCAGGCTGCTTCACGAGTGGCTGCAATCCACATTCCATATGAGCAGTACTGGGAAGATGACAAGACAATCTAACTGCCGGACACCTTTTTTGAACATCTCACTCTGGTCATTCTAGCTTGGGCTGCCTTGATGGGTGTATGGGGCAGATCTGGCCAAAGGCTCTGAAAGGCAAACATAGAAAGAAGAAGGGCAAGGCAAGCGGGGCCAAGGCACTGATGACGAGGGCGGTGCAAGCTATCAACTGGAGGGTGATCACAACGATACTGATGTCAACTCAACTGTGTAGATAGCGCTGCTGAGATTGACAGAGGAACTGTAGCTCAAGCTTGAGTGATGGCAAAGCGGCACTAGATGTGCAGTTGGGCAGACAAACATGGCCTTCACAACATATGAATCATTTGTATCCAAGGTTTTGTACAAGATTCTCAATCAGCAGGGGTAGCAATCAACGTACCTTTCCTCCTGTAGAATGCCGGATGTGTGACTGCACAGTTGGCATGGTTGTTCCTTCTGCAGATTTAATTTGCACTGCTTGGTGCAGCTGCTTCTTATTTTTTGGTTCAAAGCTACTTGAGCCACATCGGTTCACAATACAAGCAGCACTGCTAATATTATTGATTTTGTCTGTGCGAACGTGCGCAAAGCCATCTAGCTTGGGTTGTGCTCTTATATTTGCCTCTCATGGCTTTTTTGCTGTCCACATGTCCCTTACACTGCTCCAATATCAATGTTGCTAGCATTGAGGTGATGATTCCACCTGCAGCTTTTTAAATGAATATATATCATATGTAACATATCAAGCACACATTACTTGACAATGGCGATGCCTTGGTGTCATACTTGTGTGACTTCAATTGTAGATAGAAGCATAAGCCCAGGACACAGTGTGGCATGTTAGTTGCAGCTGTGTGCAGAGAAGCCCAGAACAAGATGCTTCGCCAGACAGTCTATGCATTCATAGCTGAAAAGGGTTAGACTTTCATACAAATTGCAGAGGTTGCTTGAAGAAGCCAGTAAGGAGTAGCAGGCGTATCAGACATATATGCAAGCCAGCAAGTAAGGAGTAGCAGGGACGATAGACACCTTACACCAGGACAAACATACCCGACGTTTTTTCATGTCCTGCTGGGGCAGCAATGGCAATCTTGTGATTTGGAAGATTGGTCTGCTGGTAGGCACACAATCAGATCATGTATGACATTGCAGTCTGACAGTAAGGTCAAGTCACTCTAGTTTGAGACAGTGCAGAGAACGTAATATACTACCTTCGTTGACGCCGTACCTAAATTGCAATTCAAAGCACTGCGGCCTTTGCCTGTGATCATTGATCATTGATCAAGACCAACGGCAAAATGCAGGTTGCATGAACAAACTGGTACCGTATCGTAGCCGTGAACCTCTTCATCAGCCATGTCCATAGCAGACCCCCGCCGGGAATATGTCCGAAATGCGGTTGTGGACGCTCTTGGAATCCCTTCCGACAAGGTGTGATGTATGCGGCTGCTGTTTTCACGCAAGAAGTTGCTAGCAAAATATTCATCGTCATCTCAGAGTTCACCATATGCATGTGAGCGTGTTGGCGCCGTGCAGGAGTGGCTGCTGCAGGAAACCTATCGATCTGAGCAAGCAATCACAGCATTTCTGGAGGACGCAACCGTCGACCTGGTTGCCTGCAGCGTTTGTGTTGCTGCGTCCGGGAATAAGCAGCTTGTCATAAGCAATACAGCTGACTTCTCGCCGTCTTGCGACTTCCAGGTGTGTTTGGAGGCAGGCTGGCTTGTGCACTGATCAGTTTGTTTGGCCTACAGTGCCATGCATGCCTCTTGACTGTGCTTGGCTGTCTCTGCAGCTATTGCTCACAAAGCTAAGGCCAGGGCCTCTGCTGCTGGAGGACATCCCCAAGAATGTCTCTATATCCTCCGTGTCTCACTCTAGGATTAGCAGCCTGTATCACGCCCTCAAAAATGTGTACACGCCTCTGCTTGGTGACAACGATGGCAGTGAACTCTCTGAGTCGAACAGTCAGCTTCAAGGACTGGTCAAGCAGCTTGAGGCTGGCCTGCGCAGCTCATTAAGGCAAGGACGACAGGTAACACTGCACATTGCAGCTAAGCTGCTGGGCACCCCCCCCCCCCCCTTCCCCCCAGCCTACCTGGCAATTCGCCTTTCTGCCTTACTTCCAAGTCTCAACTTTAACTGATGAGTGCTGCCGGCGACTGCCTAGGTCAAAGATTATGCAGCGGAGCTTGTTGAGCCCAATCATGCACCACTGTCAGCCATTCTGCGACCAGAAGATGAATTTCAGCTGTGGTCTGACCTGGCTGCCAGCTCAACCTGTCCAGCAGGCTTGCAGCAAAGAGCAGCATCCATAACACAGATTTTTGCGCATGTCAGCCCCAAGCTGCAGCAATTACGCAAAGCCACTGGGGCTCTCCCAGAAGAAGAAGCGCTAGATCTGATTGATGAGTTGCACCAGACTCTTGAGGCGCTTTGGGAGCTTGAGGCTTCAGATGCTCCTGGTCAGTGGCTTGCTCATGAGCAATGTGTGGAATGTTTTGCTACTCTGCTGCCATAGCAGCCAAAAATACAGTAACAGAGCATGAACTGAGTGACAACCCTAGTAGGCACATCGAAATTTGCAGCACAAATTGCTGCACTGCTTCCTTAATGAGTTTGTAGCTGATGTCATTTTGTCACCCCAGGCAGCTTCACTCTTCAGAGACAATGAGTACACTGCTGCCTGCAATAGTCTTATCATGCAGTGCTTGCTGAGTATGCCATGGTGCAGATGGATTTGCCTGGGGCCAGAGGCGTGCACAACATTTCATGAAGCTGTTTGCCATGATGCTGGCAGGCCTCCTGCAAGGGCACTGTCCCAAAAAGTTCTGGCAGACACCTTTTGGGTACAGCTCCCTTGCTTGCTGGCATCCTGTCCTTTTATACTGACATATTCTTACTTGCAGACAGCTGCTGTGCATGCATGTCAGCAAAGTATGGCAAGCCAGGCAAAACTTTTGGCTCCTCTGTTTGCCTGCCTATCTGCCCACAAGTGCAGTGCACCTGCAGCCCACCATCAGCCATGCAACGCTTGTAAACTGTATATATATTCAATGAAGGATGTACACAAGTTCGCGCCAAAGGCTGGTAGGGGAATAGTGTCAAATCAAACGACATTTTGCACACCATGTTCCGGTGCACTGCAGTGGTTCAGCTGCCAATTGTCTATGCCTGTGCAGCAGCCCTAGACTACGTTACGCCTGCGCCGCAGCAGTTGATTGTATGAATGATCATTGCAGTGATGTGGAGGCAAGCTTGTATGGGGCGCAACGCCTTGTGAATGCGTGGAGCAGGTGCACCCATGACTTGACCAGCTTACAGTGGCTG
>JAABUO010002069.1_pt1 | contig 24930 bp, 39 predicted proteins | sample 5559291 | NCBI WGS metagenome assembly JAABUO01 (sample SAMN10711878, study PRJNA513372) | rock metagenome | isolation source: Antarctica rocks | place: Antarctica: Victoria Land, Finger Mt sud
GTGTTGCCTGGTCTGTCTGTTGTGACTAGTGGAAGCTAGCAGCATGTTTCAGTGGCACAGCTTGCTTCATGCACATGAACTGTGACAAGTTGTTGTCATATTGGGCTGTAGACATGTTGGGGTATGGACATATTGTTATGTTAGCTTGACATGAGCTTGACATGCGCTTTTCCTGAAGCCAGCCTCTTCACATGATGAACCTTTTGAGAGCTGATTTGCACCAGCATGATCTTCAATTGCAGCCTAGGCTGTCAAAGCTTTGCTTGGCTGGATCTCCTGACATAACGCAGAGAAAACCCTAAGGAGGTCAGTAGTCAGTTAGGCAAATATATATATTTGTTGCACGCTCTGAAAGATATATATATATTTGTTGGACGCTCTGAAAGGTTCAAGGTTCACGACACAGCCCCGTGCAAAGTTTTCAGCAACATCTGCCCGTCCGCGTCAGTCTAGTCGTCACGTATATCCCGCATGCGTAAGCCTGCATCTCATGGCCGGGCCTCCTCACAGCACACCAAGTTGCTCTTGCGGTCAACAGACTGCACGAAACACTCGAACCAAAAGCCAGCTGCGAGCGGCCTTTTCTAGCGGCAACAACGCCTCTTGTCTGTCGAAACAAAGCAATGCATCGAGCCCTGTACAGCCTGCAATAAGCAGACATTTTGCCCGAAGGCCTATTCAGGGGCTGGTATCGACTCAGCACGGCAGTGTACTCCCTGTGCACTCTTTCAGCACTTACCGAGACGAGGGGGCTCTGTCAGAAATTGCCATAGCTGATTACTTGTCTGAACAGCTACCGCATAGCAGCATAGCTGACTTGCAAGCAGGCTCAGCACAGACACAGCTACTAGTTAGAAGCTCTGCAACACATGTACACAAAAAGGTACTGATGGTGTCATGTCTCTTTCAGTTTTGTGTCCATAGCCAGAGTTTTGCTGATTGTGCTGACACCTGTGATTTGCATAACGGCCTGGCAACTTTGCAGCATGTTGTCCACAGTAAAATGCTGGCTCACCTGCAGTTAGCAGCCCTCTAGTTTATGACCAAAAACTTCAGGCTGCTCTGCAAATGCTCTAGGGCAGCTTGTCTGAAGAAACAGCTAGGCGAAGACAGCAGAGGTCTTGCTACCCAGCGTCACATATAGACACATATAGCGATCACCATAGCAACTTCTTGGAGAGGCGCCCAAAGGTGCAGGTTCCATCCAGATTGCAAGGATGCGTCACCGAAATTGTCCCACAAGCACATCCATTGGGGGATACTGGCGTGCTGGATGGGTATGCGCTTCATCTGTGCAGCAATAACACTGCCCCCAATACCACATGCACAACGTCATCAGAGTACTTGTCTGCCTTGCATCATGCGTTGCTACACTGCAAAGTGTGTTATAACCCAAGCCAGGATGTTGTCCTGTGCTGCATCACATGCATCACAGCCTCTTGCATATGCCATCTGCAGCCACAGAGCGTTCACCCGTACAGACCATGGCAAACTGAATCTGTCTCTACAGGGAAGCTCAACTGGCATTGTGGTTCCGGTATGCCGCTGCACTCAACGCAACTGCAGTTGGTAATGCCTTGCATTCCAAGCTGGGCAGGAAACCAGCAAGCAGCCAGCTTGCAGCAGCTCTCTCTTTGCCTTCATCTGCAGCTGTCGCTCGCTTGTTGGCGGAAGGAAAGGTCAGTCTTGCCAAATTTGCTGTCTCTGAAACTAGCTGTGCCATCTCAAGCAGTTCATGATCGCTCATACTTGTGTGCGGTGTGCCTTGTGTGCGGTGTACTTTGCTGTTGGAGCGTGACCAATGGTTCACATGTCGTGCAGCACACACCCAACATGACACTCTTGCTGGTTATCTACATTGCATTGACATTCGTTTGACAAGCACTGATGAATCTGCAGAGTGCCAAGCTTCAGCTGGTAGCAGCCAACATAGGGCTTGTGCGCAAGCTCGCACATGACTACAAGCAGAAAAACGAAGTCCCTTTTCAAGATCTGGTACAGGCAGGTCTGTGGGGCCTAGATCGAGGTCTGTCCAAGTATGACCCCACACGCGGAGCCAAACTCAGCACTGCAGTGTATTGGTACATTCGAGATGCCATTTTCAAGACCTATCGTCTCGAGGCACAGATGATTCACATCCCTTTGACGACTCAGGAGCAGATGGACAAGCTGCGCAAAGCCTTGGGGCAGTATCAGCATCAGCATCCAGGCCAGAGTCCTTCTCTTGAATACCTCAAGAAGACTACTGGTCTTGGCAAGTTGGCTGTTCAGCGTGTCCTCCAAGTCAATGCACTCTCAGAGTACTCTCTTGACGCCTTGGCTGGCCAGGGGGGTAGTCACTCTTACGCCAATGATGACAATAACACAGACAGCTTATTGGAAAGGCTGGCGGGCAGTGATGAGGAGGCTGAACGCACGCACACTCTCCATCTATTGCACCTGGATTTGAAGGTTTTGTTGACCGCTCTGCCTGATCCTATGGGTGTCATCATGCAAGAGAAGTATGGCCTCCTGGATGGCCATGCCAAAACTTTTGAAGAGGTAGGCTTGTCTGTATGGTTGATGCACTGTGAATGGTTTGGGAGCAAGCTGCATGCTTGATCAACATGTGTTTCTGCTGTGTGCTTCTGTGCTTTGCACACAGGTGGTTTGTTGCTTTGACTGGATGTACAGAGCAGGCAGTTACATGGGGCTGCGCCAGACAAATGTTGTGTTGCCTTTTTGTAAGAATGAATGAAAATGAGCGCAATGATAAATTCCCTGCAGGTGGCTGATATGCTGAACATTAAGCGCTGGAAGGTGCAGGAATACCATCGCATTGCCATCAAAAGTCTGCGCTCTGACAACAACCTGCAGCAGCTGGCTCATGCCCTCTGAGCATTTTTGATGTGCGGCCATACGGCTTCAATCGCATTTTGCCCAACTGTCAACAGTTTTGGTGTGCCGCCATGTTGCCTTTGGTATACTTCTTAAGCATTGATATTGGCAGCCATTTGTGCAACGTGTTGATGAATACTGCTTATACATCATTTGGAGAAGACTTTGATTTCTGACTATGATATTCTTGAAGTTGGCTTTGCTCCTTGTATTGTGGTTTCAGTGCTTGATGCTTGGCATCTTGTCAGGTCACGCCACCAGATTACTGACATTTTTTGTTTTTGAATTTTATGGCAGCGCTGCTTGTTGTTTGCCTGTTGCCTGTCAGAACTGATGTCCTGCAAACCATGCTTGCCTCAAAAGGCGGGTTGTGCTGTCATCATGTGAGCACATTCAGACATGTCCGGGGAAATATTTAGTCCATTCGTGAATTGCGCTGTGCAGAAACGTTCCAAGAGCCTGTCGTGATTGCATGCAGAGCTTCATGGAATGGCTCTGCAGCATCACTAAATGCAATCAACCCCAGTTGTCATCATGTACACAAGCGCGAGCCTGTCATTGCTTCATGCGTTTTCAAGATCTGGAGGAATGTACTGCCTGCGTTATTCGTTATCCGTAATTAAAAGCTGTAACAAAAGCAATTTCCGATAGACAGACGAGTAATGGCGTACACACAACTGAAACCACAAGAGTTACTCTTGAAGAGTAAGCCAATAATAATTGGACAAGGCTAACAAGAAAGAACAAAGATACTGCAGGACCAGTTGAAAGGCTTCAAGTCACACTCTCGACAAGATCACGTGAAGGTAGACTCAGCACTGGTTATGAGGCAGACTCAGCACCAATCACGAGATGCCTTTCTCACATGCTCTTGCAGGAACAGCACACTCTAGCAGGAACATCATACAACAGTACTACAATACAAAAAACTATGAGAACGCTTGCGCTGAAGCAGCCACCAATGCAGTTAAACCTGCAATGGCTGCAATGCCAGAAGCTCCAACCAAAACAGGCTGTCGTTTCAACTTCTCACTTGGAATCTTGCTGGTCTGACTCAAGTCTTCTAGAATGGCCTGTCACAACCACAGACAGTCAGCATAGCTTGCAATACAATCCTTCAAACATGATGTAGCAAGACATTGGCCAAATCAGGCTGTAGCCACTACATATGAGCAGCGATGCAGATGCATTCTCAGATCATAAGCTCAGCAGCTGGAACGACTTTGTCTGTGCTGCTTGGACATATGTTATAATCCTTCACGTTCACTCCAGAGTCCTTCAGGTGCGTGGCTACCTCTTCCCCAACCTGCAAATATTATCAATAATGCACATGCACTATGCACGGCAATGAACAAACAATTGCAGGTTGGCCTGCTTAGATGGCATGACCCACCTCTGTACACAGCTTGCCAGAGAAAACAGCACCCTCCATGGACGCTAAGTACTTCTGCTTGGTGTAGTCACCTGCCAGGTAGAAGTTGGAGAAGGGAGACCGCTGTGTGGGCCTGCACACAAGCAAACTGCTTACTGCCGAAGCCAGCCACAATGACGCATCATGTGAGATACAACAGCTGCTGCTGGCAAGGATGAGCTACTAATGCTTGTCGTGTACGTGTTTGGAAGGAACCTTTCTGCAGCACCAGTGCTATGTCAGCAGCAACTGTAACTCTGCATGTGTGTGCTAAGTTTTTAGACCACTGCAGGTGTTACACTAAGTGCGGTTTACAGTCAGACAGAATGTAGAGTAACAGGCTTTGACTTGCTAAAGCATGCCAAATCCTGTACAGCGGCTGAGCTGTGGTCAGTGAAGAAGTGAGGATGTGGTGTGAAATTGTACCTGATGGCTTCACAGCCAGCAACAGCCTTGTAGACAGACTGGGGTGTGCGCACCACCTTGCTCTTGGTGATCTTGGCTTTGCTGCCGTCAGCTGCCACCTCGCCAGGGAACAGGTTGGACAGCTCTTTCATTGTCTCTGCAGCAGCAATGAGCTCTTTGGGATACAGAAATACCACACTTTTCACAGAAACGTCCCTTACACAGTGTACAATTGAATTGAACAACATCCAGGGACTATTCAACAGCGTGTCTAAATTGAGGACATATGTTAGAAGGATGCAGTTGTATACATACAGCAGTTGCCATAAGCGGACTAGGCTGAACAGGCCGCTACTATTACAACAGAGACTTGAGCAATGCAGCACTTTGGCGGGCAAGAGGCTTTGCGAGTTTTCTGCGGGTTGCAAAAATGGCAGATGAACAATAGACGGAGCCATACGTATCAGCAAGCTATGCTGCAATATTGCAAGCTCGACCCCATTCTATGATACAAATATGTCATAATAAGGTACCGTCTATGGAACACACCGCATGATGAAAGTTAGCCCACAAGCGTGAACCACCATTTACGTACCTGCAATAATGTCTTCATCGCTGCGTGAAATCCATTCAGCTGCTGGCGCAAACACCAGTTCCAGCATGGAGTTTTCCACATTGTTGTAGTCCTGCAGCAGCAGGCAGCCCAAAATTATGTCTGGTCACCCTTCAAACCCCCATAGGTTGCCAAGTCACCCTCACATCCCCACAGGTTGCTGAGACAATTGAATTCGCTCCATTGCTATGGCTGAGCGTCTGAGATTTAGAAAGAAGCAGCAGCCATATGCTACAGTGCATGAACAGGTGAGACAACACAATTATGATGAAAGCATGCGGCGCGCCAATACAGTCTTGCAGACGCTCAGCAGCATGCGCGTATGCGACACACAGGCAGATATGGTCTGGGTTGCTTACCCTGCAGGTGGTGGACATGTCAGCATAGACTGACAGCGTCTTGCTGCGGCTGAACAAAAGGTGGTCCACTGTGGAGAGCTTGCGGTCAAACCAAATGTGGACGTTGATGACAGGCACCCCCTTCAACCCCTCCAGCTGACTGAAGTATGGCTTAGGCTGCCACCGCTTGGGAATGATCCTCTTCACTACGTCAACTGTGCACAACCAGAAACACGTGTCAGACACAGCCAGTCAACTTCTCCCGATCCCTATCTCCATTCATTGTCTACATTGTCTCCACTTTTGTGTCGTTTCTTCACTAAATTTTTTAGGTACAGAAGTTAACCAAAAATGTATATTTCTGAAACAAAACATTGTATCCCTTCTTGATTGAGCCCCTGTGGCAGGACTGGTAGACATAGTAGCTGTAGGCCCAGCATGTCAGTTGGAGAGATATGATGGCAAACACATCTCACAAAACAACAGCTGCCTGTGATGCGCCGGCACTGCAAGGCTTCCGCTGTGAAGCATATGCACGAAGCACAAAAGGTCAAGGCCGGACATTGCCCACACTACAGAGCCAGCCATCTCAGAACCTGACTGATTGCTGACCTGACTGATTGCTGACATGACCAGAATTGCCAGTTACTTGCTGCATATTGCATAAGTGGGTTTTACCTGGCATGGCTGAGACATAAAGATCTCCCTCAAGGGTGCTGCCATCTGCTAGCCTAAAGCGCTTCACGCTGTCATCCTCATTCAGCTCAATCTCCTTTAATCTAGCATTCATCCTGCATGAACAAAACCATGACATAACCAGCTGGCCAGTGCACGCTCATAATGCTGTGGCAATATGCAAAATGAGCACACTCAGCACAGCTAGACATGCATGCCTGATCACGCTGCAGCAAGCATCTAAAAGCCAGCTGACAACACGCTTGACACTTTGAACCAGCTACAAGGCCAGTGGCCTAAAATGAGACAGATGAGCATGGCACCTGATCTCTCCACCTCTCTGTGTGAAATGATCAACGATGGGTTGGCACAACTTCTCAGGAGGGAGACCATCTAAGAATGCCATTTTGCTGCCATGTCGCTCCTGCAAAGCACACCCAAACTGCTGTCAGCATGAGACATGATGCAGTGACCCCTCACCAGCACAATCTTGTCTTGAGCTCATTGCTTTTTCTTGAACATATCTGCATGTTTTGAGGAGCCAATTTCGTTTGTGGAATGAGTTGCACACAAGAAGGAGGTTGATGACAAGTCAATGACTGTGACCTACCTGAAGAAATCTGTTGAGGGCGGTGAGGGCAACAGTCATGGAGAGATCATCTGGATCAATGAAGTTGAGTGCCTTTGCCATGGCAATGAAAACCTCATCATTCACACGAGCTGGTACACCCTGCAGATCCAGACAAATGTCTGCTCATGCTTTGAGCCCTGTTCCCAGACAGCAGCTCCCAACTTTGACATGGGGCATACAGTAAGAAGCAAGAGTGCCACACCAGCAGGCATGTATGGCCTGTCTGATGTATGGCATGCAGACAGCCAGAGATTTGCACACCAGTTGCAGAATGAACAATGATGCAAGGCAGAACAAAAGACTACAGGTACAACTGCATCAATGCAGATTGAAAAGCACATGCCTGCTTCTTCATCCACTGGCTGACAGTGAGCTTGTCCTGCCTCTCAACATAGCTCTGACCCTGTACAATGGCTGGCAGCAGTCCTAGGGCAAACTTGATCTTCTCAGGCCATGTCAGCATTTGGTTGTTTCTGAGGATGGCAATCACGCCATTGATGGGGGCGGGCAAGTCTGGGAAGTCAAATCTGCTGAACTCTCCAGGAGCATCTGGCCTGGCAAAGATCATAGAATGACTCTTCCATTGTAACCTGTCCTCGATATTTAGCTCTTTGAACAAGCTCATGGTGTTGGGGTAGGCGCCCTGCAAAGCAGCAATAGCATCTTGATTTCAACGCAGCAACAGAAATGCAGATCAGATGTGACATGTTGACCAGACACTGCAAGGCAGTGATAACACTGGGCAATGAGAGACATGAGCTTACAAAGAAGATATGTAGCCCTGTTTCATACGCATCACCATCCTCATCTCTCCACGCAGCAACCTGTCATGCAACATCAGCTCTATTAGACAAAAACGGTGGCTTCACAGCAAATAGCAGTGAATACTCTTCATAAAAAAGATGTACCTTGCCTCCCAGCACGTCTCTACTTTCTAGCACTATAGGCTTGTGGCCAGCATCAGCTAAATACTTAGCTGTGCATAGTCCAGCCAGTCCAGCCCCAGCAATAATGACCGTCAAAGGCTTTTCTGGCCTGGCAGCTAGCCTCAGTTTGTCCGAAAGAGTGGCTGCATCTTGAAAGGTGCCAGAAGTCTCGAAGTTTGGTTTAGGGAAGTCCCTGGCGACTACTGTAAATCGGCAGGGGCCATTTCTGCCGTGTCTACTTGTATGTTGTCTCAAGCTGTTTGTATGTGCTTGAGTGTGCAGGCAACAGCGAAATGGCTTCGGTCGAGAGAGATTGTGTGCAAACCCACACGACCCTACGTGGGCCGTAGTCTGCATTTGCGACGACTTATCAACCGCAGCGCAGGCAAGAGGAACCTTATTGACACAGCAGCAGCGAGAGCAGCCAGATAGAAGGTCGCAGGACACTTTAGATGGACGCAGTTATTGGTCTGTGAAATTCGCAGCAGCCAACGAACTGTCTCAGCAAAATGTGCGGGTCTGTGCCAAATAACCAGCATGCAATCACAAACTTGGCCTCAAGCTTGCCACCGTGGCCTCTCGACTGGATGGGTTGAATTTTTACAACTTCAGCATCCGCAACTAGTCTGGGTGGACCCAGAACATCCAATCGTTTGATCGCGGGCGTACAGCTTTATAGTTGTACATTACTGCAATAGTTCCTGACACTGCATGCAAGCACACTCACTAGAGCTCTGAAACTGCTAGTCGGACGACCACACAAGCTGCATGGCCACAACACAAGCCTTTTGTGTTAGGCCGTTTACGAACAAGTTTCCGGTATCTAAAAGGCTCACCGTGTCACAGCAGAGGCATGACTTGCGGCAGGCGATGGGCCGTGTGCAGCGTGGGCGTGCAACGTGTGCAACCGTCGTAAACATAGGTGCTCCACCAGGTGCTCCTGGTGGAGGAGGACCCACAGGACCAGGAACAATGCCTCCTGGTGGTGGAGCTCCTGGTGGTGGAGTGCCTGGCGGTGAGGCATATCCAGTTTCCTGTCATGTATTCTTTTCCTGTGCATGCTATGGCCTGCAAGTTGTGTATGTGCTCACAGCTGTGCTTGAGCATGAGCTTGGTAATTTCATAGCTTACAGATGCGCACGCATATGCAGGTCCAGCACCTGAGCCACCACTGCCAGAGCCACCCACTCAGCCTGGACCAGGACAGCCCGATGTGACACCACCTGGGGGTCCTGCCCCTGAGCCCCCCTTGCCGGAACCACCTGCTGGTCCGGGCCCAGGCCAGCCCCCAGTAGAGCCTGGCGGTGGCCCTGCACCTGAAAGACCGTTCTGACTGGCATAGTGTTGCTGAGAGACAAATGTGAGAGCGCATGTCAAGGGGCAGCAGCTGAACGTCCAGTGCCAGGGTGTCAGAGTGCGCTTTACCCACCCTGCAACAGCGCATTGATGACAATCGTTATTACAGGAAAACAGCTTAAGCCTGGCATGTGTATTGCTCTTTCAATCTGGGCAGGCAAAATCAGACATTTTGTTGAACTGGCTGTCCTGCCTCCTGCTGACCACACACTAGTCTTGCAGCTTGGAAAGCTAGGAATTCATCTTGCAAAGCAGCAGCAGTCACAATCAAACATAAAACGCCGGTCTGGAATCTAAACAGTGTGTTGTACGGTCAGTAACATTTTGCTTATTGTTGAATTGGCCTCATAGTTTGGCTCAATGCTGCATGCACACGTTAGGCATGTCTGTCTCATTGCCTACTCAAATTGTAATAACCATTACTGCTGCACTGTGTTCAATTACATACTTAGCTATTGCTATCCTGCTGTTGGTCTGCAGACCTGTTCTTTGCTGCATGGAGTTGTTGCTTCCAAAGTATTGTCCAGCATAGCACAAACGTTTTGCCGTGACAGTACGTTGTGCAGAGTCTAAGCACCGCTTAAAGCCATTCAGGATGACCCACTGCAGCGAGCAGTTGCACAGGTGCTCCACAAGTTTGCATTGCTCATGGGAGACTGGCACTGCAACCTTGAGGACTTGATCAGGTCTTCTGCAGTCAGCAAGTCACGGCTTGCTGCAAGCACAGAAGCCTGCCCAGAAGTCCTGAGGAAATTCTGGGTCACTGCTCCACCCACCTTGGGCCAAATGACATGAAGAACATACTTTGGTGGCTGCAAAGCAAGCGGCTGCAAGGGTCCTGTCCAAGTTGTGGAGTCTTCACTTGTGGCTTGAGAAGGTATTGACACAGACAAGCCATGACACACACCTATTTCCTCTTGGCTAAGGTCATTCATCATAACTGTGAGCTCCAGCCCACTGCTGAGTTCCTTGCGATGGGTCCGTTCTTCCTCAGCAATGTGGCGCAAATGTGACTGTGCAAGAGCTCATGCTGTTGCCACAGTTGGCTACCCGTCAGCAGTCCCTCTGATTCTAAGCGCCTCTTGCATGTACACCAATTGGAAAGTAACTCCTCCAGCCAGCGGTTGCTCACATTTGACTCAAATACAATATACTTTGACAAGGACTTAGCCTACTCTTACATGACGTTGTGCTTATCCGCTTGGCCAGTTGTGCAGATTGGTCCAGCAGATGGATTGAAAGGGCTCGGCAGCTGCCCACTAGCTAGCAGCTTGAGGCAACTAGATGTGCGATTCAACACTGAGTCAGGAGACCTGTGAAGGGTCACTAAAATAGTTGCATCTTTGACACTAACAGTCTGAAGCCAAGTTCATGAATAAAACTAAACTGAGCAAAAACAGACTGACTCCTTCAGGTACAAATTGGAAGTATTTTGGCCTGTAGATATCATCAGGGAGAGCAGGTTGTGCGAGCTGAAGCTCATTGGTCCACATGAATACAATGAGGGGCAATTTTTGGTGCTCTATGAGCGAGGCGTTTGACAAGTTCACATGGAAGCTTCAGCAGTTGTTGTCCACAGGTCTTTCTGTGGTCAACATGTTGTACAGTTGCAGGAGCGATGACATTGTAAGCCTGCATCCCCAAGCTATCATACTATGTACTGTAGCTGTGTGCAATGGGCTGCTCATTGTCTCCGACCTTCGACACCAATCATACAAGGAATTTTTTTATAAGGAGCATGTAAGTTTGAATCTGATCATGACTAGTGCTGCTGCTGCTCATGATGAGCTGGAATAAGAGTGCAATGATGACGTTCAACTTGGTGTCATCAACAGACTCGGCCGTGCAACTGATGATTGCTTCAGTCACAACTCGCTTGCGAGTTGCTGTAACCGTTGGAAACCATACAGGCCTTTTCCTGCCCATGCAGCAATTGCTGGCCAGTATAGTAGTAAAGGGAAGGCACCGGAAACATAACACATGTATATCTGCAGAAGTAGAGGGAAGGCAATGTCATGCGGCCGCAGCTAGGCAGGTCGAGTCATATCAAGATGATCCAGGGCTGACTTGACAGAGCAACAAAACGGCCATCATTGTCTGAATTCGTTCGGTGCTCCGCTGCAGCCGCAGTCCTCCAGTGCCAGATTTGCAGCACGGCTGGTCTTGATCCTCGGTGCTAACAGCGCTGGTTCTATGTCAGCAACTGATCTTGCCTCCAGCCATTTCTCGAGTGAATGGGCTGACACAGACTCGTATGAACCGGCAGCTTCAACCTTTGGTTCAAAATACAAGCGACTCGCACGCAGCAAGTCTTCAGTGTCAGCAGTTGACAGCCATTCCAGCTCAACTTTGAAGGTGGTTAAGTTAGAAGTCAAGGCCCCAACAGCGGGTCGGTCCGGACTTTTAGCAGCTCAGCTCAAAGGGTACGCTGGCCGGCTGCTGTCTACATACCTTGTCGTGGCGGTCGCGGCATTGGCATTACCTAAGCTACCGTCTGCAGGTCACCTTCACCGTCAAGTCCTTCCCCACTGTCAGCTAGCATCGACTCCCCTTCTAGCAGAAAGCGCAATGGAAAACTAGATAGTCCAAAAGCAACATTAGCAACTGTTGACGAGCTGTCTTCTGCCTCTGTCGAGTCTGCAACTTCCAACGCTCGACTGCCGGTGCCTGTCAGCCCAAGCTCAGGCAATACCTCTCCTTTGGCAGTGCCTGCCAAAAGGCAAAACACCAACAGCTGGGGTATCAGGCCTGCTACTGAGGATGAGTTTGTGCCACCACATCTGATGTCAGCCCAGACATTGCCGTCTGACTTTGTGTATGCTGAGGACGCACGCCCTGTGAGTACATCTCATGCAAATGTCAGTGCTATAATCTGCTGGAATCTACACATTAGTCCAGCAGGTGAATAAACTGCGTCTTCCACTGTGCTGAGCTTGATGGCCTGCAGGGGTCTGTTCTGGAAGGCATAGGGCGCAAGCTCAGAGGAAGCGATGCATTTCGGTTCCGAGAGTCCGTCATGAGGCAGACTGGCTTTCTTGAACCTCAAAGCCTACAGCACAAGCCAGCAGACTAGTCACTAAGCATCTATGACTCTGCAATCCTTCAATGGAGCGCAAGTCAATCTCAACCCCCCTCAGGTTTGCAGGCTGATTAGCTGTTGCTCCCCTTGCTGTTCCAGCAATACAACGGTTTGTATGCTGTATTTGTCTGCTCCAGTATCAGCTGTATAGTCTGAAAACCTGCACGGTTTTCTTTGTGCAAGGCCTAAGGCAGCAATTTTGATGTTCAACAGGACCAATGCATGACTTTCAGAGCTTAATTTCCTTCAGTAGCAAGTATACTTGGCATTGGCACAGATGGTGTTGTGTTATTTCTCTTGCCAGACTGTTTTGTGGTAGCTGATTTTGCCAGCAAATGGTTCATGTTCTTGTACTCTGCATCACTGCATTTTTTTCGCGGCCTTGATGTTGTCAAAGCTATAGCATGTGTGACAGTTCTTTCGGAAACCAAGTGAAACTGCAATAGAAATAAAATATGGTATGCTGTCAATTGACTGAGTGCTTTCAGCTTCCAAAGAAACCTTCCATTTTTAGAGGCCTCTGCATGTTCATATGTAATCTATACTGATACTATAAAGTATGCATTGCTGCTCCACGTCCGGTCACGAGAGCATCACTGTTGCTCTGGAGGATGCCCTCCAGGGGACAGCATCCAGCATGGGAAATTGACCATATTCTCAGTATTACCAGACTGGATACAACATGGTCACTTCGCCCAGTGAGTGGAAAACGAATTTATATGTCTCACGTCTTCTTCATGGCCATCTCAGTAGGTTTGCTGGCGGGTAGCATCGCCGGTAGATCAGCAACAAACGATCCAAGGTCAGCATGCGGCTCTGCCCACCATGGCTTCAGAGTCAAGCCTGAGCATTTAACGTTTCTGTGTCAAAAGTTGCGACAATGGAGTGGCCTTCATTGGAACCCACTACAGGCCGACCACAGTCAAACCCAACGCAAAGATGATGCACGTTAATGTCAAATGTATGTTCTGCTGCGATTATACGCTGATGTAGCATGCTTTGAGCAGCTGCTCGAACCACAAGTTCCTAGTTCCTCTTGGTACAAGGCTTCGATAGCCTGCAAGCTGCCTGCCCCAGTAGACGAAGCCTTGAGTAGCTTTTGATCACATCGATTTCTCCCTCGAGATGACCAGTACAAAGGGCTTGCCTGAGGAGCAGGGAACCTTTCTGCAACAGCTTGGATGGGTGAAGCTCACCTCTGCAGCCAAAGATGACAGACCGATTCAAGAGTTTGATCATATTCTGACGGTATGACTGCTCTGTTGCTGTTGAGCTGACAGTGTTGACACTTAGGGTGTTAGCAGCACTTATGCTGTGTATATGTGTTGCAGTGCATGCCATGATTGCTTTGCATGAAACCAACATTGCAATTGCAAGTGCTTCAATGCAATCTGCTTCAGGTCAAGTCTGTCTGCTTGCATGCAGCTAGAAGAGATACAGGCCACTCTTTCGAGCAAGCGAGAGGGACGATTTGCATCCAGTCCTCTGGACCTGTCAGGTGTGCCATAATGCTTCAAGAACGTAGACATTTGGAACCCAGATGCTGTTACAAATGTCATTTCCGTGTTGAGTCCGTCTCCAATGCTGAGATCACTTTGTGGCACATGCTGCGCTTCACATAATGTCTGCATGGCTGCATGACTGAATGCATGCATGGCTGCATAGACCCACACATCTTGGCTCACAAACTTGACTTCCAGGCTGGTTGGCTGATGCATGCTGTGACTGCCTTCAGTCCAAGCACTTCACCTGGACCAATGGACAAAGCTCAATTTTCTGACCTGCATGGCTAGTGCAGACATAGCTGATGAATTGGACTCAACAGCACGCCGCAAGTCCAAGAAGAAAACAAAGCCGCCGTCCTCAGCATTGTCTGTGAAGTCCAGCAGGCCGGTGCAGCTGTCTGCAGCAGATGTGGCCAAAGGAGCCATGACTCTGCAAGAACCCCAGCTGCTGGACAAAATGGAGAACGTGGCTTACCGGTTGGAAACACAGGCACATGACCGCAAGAAGCGCATGAACTCTCGGTACCCACTTGCTTGCCCCACTGTGCTTGTCTGATGCCTGCTTTCCATGTGCTTCGACACATCAGCAAGGGAAGCCAGGTGCAACATCTTTTCTGTGGAGTCTCAGCTGCAAAGCAAAAGACTCAGGTGGCTAGGTCATGTTCTCAGGATGCCTAATGATAGACTGCCTAAGAAGCTGTTGTTTGGTGAATTTAAAGGGCTTCGTCCACCTGGCCTCTCTAGGTCTAGTTTCAATGATGGTGCATTACGTGACTGTCAACACTGTTGTATTAGTAGTCCTGAAAGGGATGCACAGTACAGGCCGCTCTGGAGAGACAAGACTTGTCCTGCACATACCTAGCTCATTATGAGTCAGAAAGCTTTAAGACTACTATTGTTCAATATATGATTACTATTAATAGTACTATAATTGATTTGTTGTTATTATTATTTGTTACTATCATCGTTTTAGTTTGTACTATTTTTATTAGCAAGGCAAGAACAGTCAAGAAAAGGTGGCTCGACTGCAAGTGCATATTGCTAGTAACATGTCTGTGTGTTTGCTGAGTGCCTCCAAAAACAAGCAAGTGAACATAGTCCAAGCAGCACGTCAATGCAGCAGCCGCCATGGCTTCACATCATGGTCGTGTGTGTAGTGTAGGGGCGTATTTGGTGAGGAACAGAATGCTCTGAGGGCCAGATCAGTTCAGCGGGTGCAGCTGTGGAAGGGGCTGCACCCATCTGCTCTTTCTGAAGCTGTCAGCCATTTCAGCAAGGTACACAGCATGCACCGTGTGTCTTGTCACCAGCGTCACATACAAAAATAATGGTGAGTTGTGAATATTGTGCGCCTGCAAGAGCATACATTGCACAGCTGGTTGCTGCACTGTCAAATAAGATGCATCACTGCACCATTGCACAAGCTGCAGCACTGCATGAGCTGCAACTTGTGCTGCTTACCTGAAAAGTCATGGGACAACTTCTCATCAACTTTCAGCACCATAACACAGTTCGTGAGTACTGATGATGCCATTATCTCACAGAGCACTTCATCTGTGTGAGAACATTGCATGCATACCGTCTCTGCTGGTCAACGTAAGCCTGTGGCTGTGTGCTTGCAGTCCCAAAAGCTACAAGGCAAGAGCAGCATCACTCGCTCAGGCACGCTGCAAGCATGCACAGAGAAGGCCTGCCTGGATGTGCTCAGCAGGCTGGATGCCGATCTGCCGTTGTCTGCCATACAAGGTGATACACATTTCACTACCTTGGTAGACTAACCCAGGGCACATATGTTTGCAGCCATACTGTTGTCTCTGTGTTGTGTGTAGCAGTACTTGCTCACAAGACAAGCAAGCTGAATGCACATGTGACAGGCAAGCTGACTGATCACTGCACAGCTGAATCCCTAGTCTGGTCACAGTACGATTGTTTTTGTTATTTCATTCTTGGGCGACTTCTAAATCGTTTTCCTAGTCTGTTCAGCTGTTTCACCGCATCCTTGTGCTGCATTCTGCTTCTGTTCTTGAAAACTGGTCATGCCTTAGCTGCCAGAGGGCAGCTTGAGAGGGACTCTGGTGCTGAAGTCATGATTGAGTGCAATAGGTACGTTGGATGCACATGCATCTGGGAAGCTGACCGGGTCCAAGCTGGACAGCGCAGTGGCGGGCCTCACTGCTGAGTATGCAGCCAGGGGCAAGTTGCGTAAGTTCTCACCGGAGCAGGAGAACAGCCTCAAGCTCAAAGTGCTGGAAGCACAGGCATGTTTTGCCTGTCCTCTTGCGGAGTTTCTTGTCAGTGGGCCCTTTCATGAACATGCTGATGTGGTCTGTTATGTCAGGTCATGCAGGACACAGAGTATAGGTGCCGGGCCGTGCCACATCGTGCTGTGCTGTGCTGTGCTGTGCTGTGCTGTGCTGTGCTGTGCCGTGCTGTGCTGCTGATCATACACTGTATGATCTGTTCAAAGCTAATCTGCAGATGTGTTACCATCATGGAGACAAATCAGAGGGTCAGGACTGCAGGATGCTTCATGCATAAGCCTGAGAGTGTTCTGCATCAATTCCATCCCCAGAGCAGATACAAGCACCTTGCACTGTTTCATCTCTGCACAGCAGACACATCATGCCTGCCAGTGAGGCATCCACGTGATGCATAGGCCGAGAGGCTGCAGCAGTATCAGGAAAGGATTGCTCAACAGTCAGAAGCAGTGCTGTTGCGAGCTGAGACTCAGCGTGCCCAGTCCAACCTTGAGCTGCTGGTCAACAGTCTAGGGGAGGAACAGGCAGAGCAAGGCATGGAGGCAAGGTACGCTGCAATATCAGCGTTTACGAAGATGGACTGACAACCCATGATGCCAGCAGCATATAGGCACTTTTTTGGTACCATCATGCCAGGAATGAATGCACAAGGTTGGAAGCTTGCAAACAGAAGTTGCACAAGGCCGCACAAGCATGCGTGCTTCTACTGTGACAGCTTTTGTCGTTTCGGCAGACAAGTCTCAAAGCTCAGTGCACGGTATGCTTGTGGTGAGAGTGACTCACACACCTTATTGGTATGTCCATGTCAAGGGGCTGATCTGTGTCAAGCATGTTTTGACATGAGCTTCCCATGCATCTCGCAATGCAAGCCGGCCTACTGATACAGCAGACAATGACAAAAGTCGGCTTCAAGTACATCAACATGTGAAAGTAGAGGGATAAGGTCATTGTCAACAATCGAACAGATTTCAGCACACCCCCCTAGCAACTCGTGTGTAATGCCTGTTTTCAGCCCCTGGTGTGCTAAGGGTTATAGGGAGCGCTCTGTGGCTGTTTGTGCAGGGTGGAGGAGAGGGCACATCTGACAGCATCTGGCCCTGCCCTGCTGGAGGCAGTGCTGTCTCGCATCAAAGCGGCTGAAGAGCGCCTAGCTGCCACCAGGTATGCACCCCACCACCTGGGACTTGCCTACCATCTATCTATGCTGACACTTTCCAAAGAGAAACCACTGCTGTTGATTGCTGACCAGCAGTTGCCTGAGCTTGCGTGAGCTGCAATTCTCTGGGTGCAAGAGCAGCTTATGAAGCATGCTTATGCCACCTTGATCATGCAGCAATGCAGCTCAGCTGAAGCTACATGTTGTGTCTGTGCAATCTGTAGGTCTGTTCATCTGCATAAGGCTCACAGATTTCATTGCCTGCTGTCTGTCAGGGCATCTTGAAACCCTGAGTGTTTTTTCTGGTGTAATGGACTGTTGCGCTGTCTGGGTGTGTGCGCGCATGAGGCAGCTGCGGAAATGCCCAAATGCCCTGGTGCATGGCCCTAGCTTGCATATGCAATACTCTGCATCTGCAATACTCTGCAGCCTTTCAGCTTCTATACATGTGTCTGGATCTGAGTACCAGTCTGCGCTGCCAGTCTTGTCTCTGCGTGTGTGCAGGCTTCACAGAGGGGGCACCAAAGGAGCAGCCCTGAGGGCAGGAGCCCTGGCCCACGTCACCTCCTACTTGCCTGAAGAGGACTATGTGGAGAGCCCCTCTACCCCTGGGGCTGCTGCTCTCAGCCCCCAAGCAGCTGCTCACACACAGAGGGGGGTTGACTATGAGTTTGGCAAGGCCTTTGACAGGCAGGATGCAGACAAGTACTTTGGCGGCATGATCAGTGAGTCAACCCCTCTACGCTCTGTGCGTCTGTGCATGTGTGCAGCTGCATGTGGCACTGCACAGAGTTGAGATGAGGTGCTCATCAACATTGAGCACAGCTGGGATGTGGATCTGGTGCACACTTGTCTGCCTGCAGGCTGCTGATGCGGTTGCACGGCAGACCAGCTGGTGTCCATACTTGCAAACTGTACAAGGCCTCAGGAACCTTGCACAGCCCTGATGTCGAGTCACACTCCTTGTTTCATTGAGGCAAATGTCGACGAGCAAACATTGAGTTCTGCATCCAGGCTTGAGGACCAAGTCTGGCCATGTGAAATTCCAACCTGCACCTGCAAAGTCCTGGGAATCTGGCCAGCGGCCAAGGAATCTGCATCCCCATGAGATGCCCTGGGCCAGGGCAGGTCCCCGCAGTATCTCCCTTAGTCCCCAGAAGTCAATCCCCAAACCTCTCAGACCCTCAGCATCCACCGTCGCGTCCCTGGAGTCAGGTGCCAGTCTTGACACTGCCATTGCTGAAGAAGAGGCAAAGCAAGAGGAGGCGGCAAAAACGGCAGCCAAAATTGCTGCTGCTGCACAGGAAGGACGCAATAAGTCAGCGGTATGTCTCAGCACTGCTAAGCATGCATGTAGCAATTTAAACGGCACTTTAGGCTGCTGAGGGAAAAGCAGCACAAGCGCTGAAAGCTGTCAAAGCTGACTAAAATTGCTGCTGAATGCTTTTTTTGCCTTGACTTTGGCACTGGCGGTTGTGTTTCAGAAAGAGGTAATCCTTTTGAACAGGGCTTAGAGTAGCATGACAACAGCTAATTGCACACAAACAAGTCAGACTGAAGCAATTTCAACGGTGGGAATTTGGACAGCAATTTGAAAAGCAGTCTGAACAGCAGTTGGAACAGCATCATCTACTACTACCTTGCTGCACATTGACAGGAAGGCAACAATATGCTTGGGTATGCACGTCACATCAGACACAGCATTGTCTCACCGGTCACTTAGCCACCAGCATCAAGCTCTGCCATCTGGCATCAGACCCAGCTTGCACTGACCAATGTCACTCAGGACAGAGTAGCCCAGAACAGCTCACCCCCGGGCTTTTCTTCACTTAGTGCCAGAACGCATAATGTCCTGCTGGTCTTCCTTCCAATCTGAACATCCCAGACTAGCCTCATTCTCCAGATCCAGAAGCCATGCAGTCATGACCGAGGCTGGTTTGACAATGGACAATGCGCGACCTTCTGATCCCATATTCACAATGGGAAAATGGTTGCTGACGCTGGTGCAGGCGTCCATTCTGGATCAGGCCTGGGGCGGTGCCATTGCACTACCCACCAGGGAGGAGGTAGCTGCTATCCCAATGCCAGAGCTGCCCAATCTGGAGCCAATCTCCCCTCGGACCCAGTTTGAGACCATCGCTCAGTACCTCCAGGTACAATCATCCTGCTACACCAACATCCGCTGCTGCTGTTGCTGCTGCTGCTGCTGCTGATGTTGCTGATGATGATGTTGTGGCTGTTGTTGCTGCTGCTGATGCTGTTGATCATGTCGTGGTTGTTGTTGCTGCTACGGATGATGCTAATGAGGATACTGTGGCTGTTGTTATTGCTGCTGCTGCTGCTTCTGCTGTTGTGAGGATGGCATTGTGGTTGCTCCTGCTGTTTTTGCTACTGCGGTTGTGGCTGCTGCGGCCATTATGGTCGAGACTACAACTTCTGCTGGCGGCGGCTGATGCTGCTGCTGCTGCTGTGTGGTTCTCCTGTATGCTGCCCCTTTATGGTGATTCTGTGAAAGCTCACAGACTGAGGAGCATGCCTGCTATGGCCGTCATGGTCTGGCCAATGTAGAAAAACATGATTGGCCAAGTTAGCCCCAAATGAAACAATTGGGATGACGTGCTTGCATATGCTGAGTCCCTAGGTCTGGACTCGGTGGACGTAGGTGGGTAAGGAGGAATACCGTCGCACTCCTGTTCATCAAATGTGTGGAATATATGAACAATACGCACCTCATTACATACCTTTTATGAATTCCAGACATTTGTTGACCAGGAGTTCAATGATGCTCCTTCTTACCCACATTTTTGCACTGAGTTCTCACCTGGTGATTGGCAAACTGCTCGCTCAATCAGTCATAGAGCTGCGCCCTCCCCCCCCCTTTCTTGCTCTGCACGGTGTGCATCACAGCACTGCCATCCTGACGCCACTGTGCGCTGCTTGCTGTCTTCTCTCTGGTGTCACAGGCCTGCACCAAAGCTGCTTGATGTGCTTTAGATGCAGGATGCTCACCGTACTGTATGTTTACAGATCTCTGGGAACATCCTGAGTGTGCATCAAGGCCATTGCAAAGCCAGCACCAGTCAGCTGGCCCTCTTGCATGGGTTTGACATTTTACCTGCCCTACCATAAACCATCACACAGCTGATATGAACTCATTGAACGCATTTTTTCAGTCTCTTTTCTTGGCCTGCCACTTAGAAATCCAATGGGAGACCAGCTTTTCCCTTGCTCATGTTGAGTGGCCTTTGCTGGTGGGGCCTGACATGAAGCCAAAGGTGTGGTGCAGGTGCGACTGGAGCGGGTGTGGAGCATTCTGCAGGTACCAGTCACAGCCAAGCTGGACTGGGTCATCCGCTACACGGGAGAGGAGCAGAGTGACCTGTTTGAGCCAGGCCTGCAAGCCTGGGAGCAAGCTGCTGCTGCTGTGCTGGAACGGGAAAGGTCAACTTGCATGTGATACCTGTCTCCCTGTCTGAAAGCGATAGTGATAGTCTTGACAATTGATTCAACCTTCATGGTCGCCAGTAGCACATCACAAGGTACCAGGGTAGTGATCTACCCTGCCCATTCCATGGTCTGGTACTGATAGCAAATACATGAAGTTAGACACAGAAAATACCCTTGACATGAAACCTGACATACAACTTAAGTGTTGCCAGCAACTTTGTACAAGCTGCTGAGGTTAATGCTCTACCCTGTCTAGGGGTGCTGGCTGTTTGAGATGTTCCACCTGTGCATCACTTACAACTGGCACAACACACGTGCAGCAGTGCCTTCCCCAAGGAGTGTGTCCAGCTGGCTGCATCTTTACAGCCGCTACCCCTCGCAGCATTCAGCATTGTGCACTGTTCCAGCAAAAGTATTTGTGCCCTGCTATGCATTGATGTGCCAATATGCAGTGAAAGCATGATATGTTGTCACAAATGGCATGGTCATTGTCAGCAAGAGACATTCAGGATCCCATAAGCTGCATGTGTACAGGTTGCTGGGGCAGCTGTCTCTTTTACAGCAACATCTGTTGCAGCCTGGCCGGCTGTCAAGCCCCTTTCAAGAGGGCAGGGACCTTGCTGCTGAAGCAGATCGCCTCAGCATCTGCTTTGTCATCGCCACAGTTCAAGTGGAGGCAGCCGCACAGCTTCTGCAGGTCAGCACCTGCATGGCCTGCCTCTGTACATGAAGATGGTGACAATGCAAAGTTGTGCTGTGTCATGCATCTGAGGCTCTTTGCGGCGCTTTCACAACATGCAGCAGCGCCTGACCTAAGAAATTTTGGACACCAGCATGGTTGGCTGACCTCATGCTATGTGTTGCCATGTATCCTTGCCAGTGACAACTTGTCACTTAGTGCGTATGACACTGATGTTGCACTTCATGTTGCTTGTCATGACCACTGCTCACCTGCAATCATGAGCTCATGCAGTCTGGCTTTTCATGGCAATTTTGGTCCCTGACATGTGCTGTTGCGCCTATGCGTAGGAGGTCTTTGGAGACCACTTGTTATATCAGGGAGTCCTGTATCCAGGAGCTCAAGCACTGACATTAGCACAGCTTGAGCAGTTTGTAGCAAAAGTCCATGCACAAAGCCAATAAGTCTACCATGCAGGCCTGCATATATCATATGACCTGCTTTGCCTACCAATTTCTGGTCAGCTTGAACCGTGAGGTGCCATATCACGATGCAGAATATGTACTAAATTTGGCAAGTTGACTGCTTCTTGCCAAGCTGTTCCATGCCATTGACCATATACTCATCTGCTCACGAACTTGTATTGCATTCGGCCATGGCAGGGTGACCGACTTGCTGTTGCTAAGTGTTTCTACACATGAGTCTGAGGCAATTTCTTTGAAGTCCCTGACAGAGTTTGCCGGCTCAGAGTCCATGCTATGGAATTGTGCTAACTGTGCTCAGTAGAAGTGCAAAATTGGAACATACATAAATTACACAAAACCTCTGTGGGGCATCTGTGTGGGTACTATATGTTGTTCCCTGACCTTGCATGGGCAGAGCAAAGGACAGCAAATGCATGATGCTTCCATCCTGGCTGAGAGCTCATTACACTTTGACAGGCTGAACAGGGCCTGCAGAAACTGGGCATCCTTGTCCAGCTCTGAGGTCGCATTCATGCCTGAAGAGGCAAGATCAGCCTCCTCTGAGCTGGCTGATGCACAACATGCAGGTGACATTGCAGCTGCTGGTAGCTGTATGCTGTCAAGCTGTCCTGGAACTTGATCATCTGCTGGCCAGCTACGCCCTGCTGTCCTTTGGCCAGATGCAGGTCTGCTGTCAGGCGTGCACCTACTATCAGACTGGTGGTCAAGGGCTGCCCCACACTGACTGCAGTGCATCCAGAACTCTGTCTGTCTGTCAGATGCAAAATTCTAGGTGCTGAGCTGAGGCCTTCAAATGCTGCTGGGGGCATCTCTGGCTGCAGCTCAGGGTCCAACACCCATGGCTCTGGCTGAGAGTGACCAGGTTCAATGGTGGACTGCTCAGCATTATCATCTGACTCATCAGGCACACGGCCATGTGATGGTGACTCAGGTTGCTGAGCTTGCTGCTTCTTGGACTTCTGCTTCAGCTTCTTGGCCTTCTTAGCAGCTGCCTTGGCGGCTGCCTGGGTCTCCTCGTCCATCAGCTGCTCAATTGCTGACAATGCAGATGCCTCTGTGTTCCGTTTGAGTCTACAACCTGCAATGTGCAGATCATGACCTGGGTTGGGGACAATGTGAGGGTGTGCATTCGGTGCTTGATAAGTTCATCCCTGTTGACTTGACAGCTTCATGCTTGTTAGGTTGCATGCTTGTCTGGGGAACATGCTTCATCTCACTGAACACTGTCTTCAACATCAACATGCACACCAGCGTGCCAGTATGACGGTCCAATGGCAACACATGTAAAAAGCAGCATGACGTATGCAACGATGGCTCTCGTTTAGAAGTAGCTTGTTTGCAGAGCCTAAAGCCTCACCAAGGGTGACAAGCAGGCTTACAGGAGCCGAACGATTGTCAGTGGCAACCAATTGGCGGATCTAGCTAAGCGCGCCAAGCTGCTCTTGAAATCAGCAACCAACTCCAAGTACGTCTTCATGTGCTTCTGCAGCTTGGCTCCGTTTGCAGCTGGAGCTAGCCCAGCTATGACAGGCACCCAAACAGGGTCTCGCCGCATTCTCTCATACCTTTGCAAGAATCTGCCTGTAAGCAGAACTGACATGCTTTGCAGCATGACTCAAGAATGCAAGGGCAGCAAACGAGCATGCAAGGCTCGCATGACAGGCCAGGTTTCTCCATCAAGTGCACTGCAGTTTCTTCTGAGGGATGACAAACAGACAAATGCTGACCGAGCGTAGCACAATGATTTCCGGCTTGTGCGCAGGTGTTGCGGGGGGGGGGGGGAGGGCAGCAGGTGTGTGACAGCTGCGGCCCTGACCCAAATGTGAGAAGAGGTTCTCACAAAGTTTGTCGTTGTACATGACCAACTCAGCATCATGCAGCACCGCTTGGTCTGCAAGGGTCTTGCAAGCACTGTCTGAGGCCAGCTTCAGACCAGCCAGGTGTTTGCTTGCAGCAAGATTGCTGTGCAAGCTTTGGAGCTTATGGAAGAAAGTGTACATAGCCGTTATCATGGTGATTGCTGCTGACTCTGGGGGCTGAGCTTGTGAAGATGGTCCCTCTGTGGGCCGCCATGCCCCAAAGTTCACTGCGATTGAGAAACCCTCAGTCGGTGACAATGACCTGCTTTGCTTTGACAGTGCACCAACGCATAAGCAAGGCACACTTGAACAGTCGTTGGACCTTTCTGAATGACATGCAGCTTTGAGTGAACAGCCTGCAACAAGCCTTTCTGCAAGTCCTTTGGCGGTTCTCAAAATGAACTTGTCAGAAGCAAAGCATGCAGTTTTGTCGCTTGACAAGCAAAAGAAAACACTCGCATCTCAGCACAGGCACCGGAAATGTGCCCCATGGCATAGTAATAGTGTCCTGCATAGTCAACAGCCAATGCCTTGATACTAAAGGTCACCCAAATTTGTGGGCCGTGTCAATGGAGCTCACCAAGGAGGTCAGCATAAGGATCCAGATTGATGCAGGCATCCTGTGTTTCGACCATGAAGTCCACCTGGTGTGTGAACCAGCCTGTGCACAGAGGTATGATGTGCTGCCACACACAGCTGTGAGACGCCAAATCCTAGCTCAAGAGGAGGACTGGTAACAGCATGTTTGGCTGTAGTGTGTGCATGACGGGCAGCCTCCCCACTACTACCATCTTTCCAACAGAAAACTGAGCTGAAGGGTGTACAGCCTTGTCCAAAGGAAAGCTGACCAGAGCAATAACCAGGGGGCCACAGAGCTCCTGCATGCCATTTTGGGGTCTTATTCGTGTGGGTGCGACAAGGTCTTGACTTGAAGCTGACTTTGACTCGCTGCTTCAACACAAAGAAGAGTAACGCAATCATGCACCCATCACGGGTTTCTCAAGGCTGAGGTACACTGCACCCTTGGCACACAGATCCAGCACATGTCTCAATTACTTGCTCATGTGTGCTAGGGCGTCCGGTCCTCTGGTTGTGGCTTGCAAACCTTGCGTCATCAGACTGACACATGGCCCAAGCAAGCGAAGCTGCATGCCGTCATTGTCTGTTATCCCTACCAACCGTGGCAATAGCAGCGCCACAACATGTAAGCTCGCTTCCTTGTACTACAGC
>JAABUO010002071.1_pt1 | contig 24919 bp, 29 predicted proteins | sample 5559291 | NCBI WGS metagenome assembly JAABUO01 (sample SAMN10711878, study PRJNA513372) | rock metagenome | isolation source: Antarctica rocks | place: Antarctica: Victoria Land, Finger Mt sud
GTTCTGAATGTGCGTCAGCATGGCTGATGACCACATGTGGTGGAGTGACAGCTATGAGACGCAAGTCACGAGTGCATGATGTTTGACTGATTAGATGTCTGCCCTGAAGTAACGATTGCGTCCCTCTGGTTGCGTCGGCTATACCATCTTTGTTATCAAACTCTGTGATCATCTCTGACAAATTTTAGGGCTGTTCTATACTATACCAGTGCCACAGCAACACTCTAGCCCAACAACAGATGTGCCGATGACCGCATGCATGCTTGAGTGATTGACTGTGCTGTTTGGATGCTTTGGTTAGACATCAAAGGATAAGTTTGACCATACAGTTGGTTTTGGAGCATAGTCACAAACACCGATTTTTCTCAGCATTGTGGTGAACAACAGACGGGAAAGCTCACCAGTTTTTCGTTGGGCTTGACCTGTGGCAGTCGTTTGACATACCCCGAAAATTCAATTGCGCTAGTGTGAGCAACCTCTCCCCTTACAGGCTCACCCACAACCTGTGACATGATCCTGCTATTGGAACACATGTGCAGATGGGCTGAAGGCAAGCAATGGCACACGAGGTGCCCTCACCTGAAGTAGTGTCATGCCTGCTGCTTGTTCACGGCTGACACTAGAACACGCTCAGCACACTACATATGCCAGCGGAAGACAACAAATTGACGACGCGAGGACGTGGTGTCGATTACAAACCCAACCAAAACCTTGCAGCGAGCTTCCTTTGGACAACAAAGCCCGCAAAGCCTGGGCCCAGGCTCGTGCTGAGGTTGGGCAATATAGCTAGTTAGGTCAGGATCAGTACCAGTATCCTGTCAAGCCAGACAGCGACTCCACAATGCTGGGCTGACCTTGCACACTTCAAGTCGATACGACGCTGTCGTCAGCACATTGCCGGTAAATCGGCCGAGAATGCTATGCCATGCGCCTCTGCAATAACGCCTCGGACAGTTCTGTCGGTGCAGGTGTGCGTCAATGTGGGATACAACAGCGGTTTGACCAAACCAGCTGCAATTTGAAGCATCCTTGCTGTTGCGCAGATTGCACGCGCTCGGCGGCACGCTTGTCTTCAGCTGAAGAGCACCTTTGTCAGCCGAAGGTCGTATGCGTACCACGCGACCAGGGCCCGAAAGGCCTCCAACTCCTGGGGAAGTGCTCCGGGACTGGCAGCGTGGTGCCTGCGAATGGCTTCAGAACGCCGCAAAATCTGCTGAGCGTTTGCAGCAAAGTGCATTACAGGAGTCAGCCAAGGCTGTTCAGCATTTACAGCGACACCACATGCACAGACATGCAAGGGTGTCTCGACATGCGGCTTTCGCTTCCCTGTCTGGTTCGCTGCCTGTGCCTCACCAGTCTCGAAGCAGTGCAAACAAGCTACACTTCTCCGGCAAAGGCATAAACTGCGTAATCGGCGACCTAGCAGACAGTAGCATCTCTTCAGATCCCCATAAGGGCCAGGCTGCAGCTGGCAAGCCAGTTGGGGAGGAACAAGAGCGAATTCTTGTCAGTGAGGTAAGATCTGTCATGTTGCACAGTTGGGATCAGACCAAAGACATTTACTTTTGCCTTGTAGCACCGTGTCGTGCACTATATATTCTCACTGATCACCTGGACACGTCAGCTGTGCAAAGCACAGATCCATGCTACTCAGTCTCGTGTTGGGACTGCAGATTGAGGTGAAAGGGGTAGATGGCCCTCTCAAAGATGCTGCAGAGAAGGTCTTGACCATGAAGCCAAACTTCTCATACACCCTGCAAGAAGTTGAGGACGAGGTCGCGCACGTGTTTGAGCTAGGATGGTTTGCCAAATGCCAGCCAAACGCTGAGGACACAAGAGATGGTGTCAAGCTGACAATTGAGGTGACTTGTCTTGCAACCCACCTGATGCAGACTCTCTACAGAAGAATGCTGATCAGCCAGTATGTCTGCATCTACAACGTCATCATGCCATGCTTGCCATGGATGCTATGCATGGTATTTCAAACCCCACCAAGCAGTGCTGATGGCATGCAAGCAGGGTCAAACTGGATGATGCATTCCACCCTCACATGGGATGCAACACAATTGCAATCATTCTCTCATTGATGGCAAACATGCAGAGACTATGCACCATGCAGGAAAATGAAACATGCAGATATTAGACACCATGCATGAATTAGGCTTCACACAGGACTCTTGCACCATGCATGAATTAGGCACCACACAGAAATCTGGCACCATTCAGGAATCCGGCACCATGCAGGGCCTTGCCTGGTCTCACCTCCCCTGATTTCAACGCAGGTTGAGGCCAACAATCAGTTGAAGGGCGTGACTGCAGAAGGTGCCAATGTTCTGCCTGCTCGAGTCATTGAGGACGCCTTCCAGAATCAGTATGACAAGACTCTGAACTACACCGACTTCAAGGGAGCCATCCAGAAGCTGGACAAATGGTATGCAGACAGAGGCATCTTTGGACAGGTGCGCTTCTTAGCTCTGCCAAATCTGGGTCAGGTACCTGGCTGCCCTTGCCGGACTGCAGCAAGCAGGAAGCTGATTTTGGGCATCCTTGCAGTACAGATCCTTTTGCTGTTTCGCAAGCTCTGTTCTGCATGCACTGTTACATCACCCCTTGATGGCTGATCCCATATCATCCCTTATGTGGAGATTGGGGAGGGGGGGTTCCACATCATTGAAAGGACAACATGGGGGACATGTTGGGGAGCTGCCAACAGGTCTGCTGGTATTCTCTTGTTGCCAGACGCAGCTCCTACCAGAGCCAGCATCATGTGACTAATCACAGAGCCATTACTGGCTACCATTTGACTGGCAGCAAAACCTTTGTTCCAAGATTGCTCTTCCATGAGTTGCCAGCTAATGGGTGATGCCACATTATAATGCCAGCGGCTGACCCCACCCCTAAGGTGGACACGCGCTTGCTGCACTGTTACCCTCTTTGACCCTTTGGCTTGCTTGATCTTCACGCTGCACTCCAGCAAAGCCGCCATACTATCAGGCAGACTGTGTCTACATGACACTCATGTACACCGGGAAGTGCAGCTGGTGTACTTACAGCCATGCTCATAGCTGCAGATGGCACCCTTGCCAGGTCTTTCTTCACACATTCAGCAGGCAACACACCTATGTTTGTACAGTCAGCAGTCATCAAACCTGTCTTGAGACAGTCAGCAGCCAGTGTACCTCAATACACATCAATTTTCTCAACAAATGTTATTGCTTGCTCTTGTTTGACTGCCAGGACAGGATCTCACACAGGGAGCTACTCAGGACTGCATGTATCTGACTCTCAGGAACCTGAGAGTCCACTTTGCAAGTGGATGGTTGATTGAATGCAAACTTCACAGGTGACGCATGTAGAGATGGACAACGAAGTGGCCAAGGTGAAGGTAGCCGAGATGCTGGTGGGCAGAATGAACCTGCAGTACCAGGACAAGAAGACTGGGGACATCAAGGATGAGGGTGCCACTAAGCCTGAAGTCATAATGCGCCAGTTGTGCACCAGGTCCGGCCAGGTGTGTTCAGTATCAAAGTACTCAGTATCACACATCTGAGTATCAGTAGTCAGTAGCGTTTCCTTGTTGTAATTGGGATAACTTTTAATCACCAGGCAGCTTGCATTGAAGTCATCATGCGCCAGCTGTGTGCAATATCTGGGCAGGTGTGTGCAGTATCGAAGCACTCAGTATCAGGCATTCGAGTATCAGGAGTCAGGATCAAAATACTCAGTATCATATGTCTGAATATCATTAGTCAGTTTCAAAGTATTCAGCATCATGCAACTGAGTATCAGTAGTCTGTATCAAAATACTCAGAACCACGCATTTGAGTACCAGTAGTTAATATGAAAGTACTTTGTGTCACGCGTTTGAGTATCAGTAATCAGCACCAATGTACGCTGTATCAAAGTACTCAGAATCACGCATTTGAGTGTCAGTATCACCAGTATCACTCTACTGTCAACTCTACTGTCAGTGTAGAGTTGACTGCAGTGTTAAAAACAGGGTAGCTCCTGAATACCAGGCAGCTTGCAGTCAGTGCTCTGTTCATTCTGATCTTGACAAAAGGGTGTGCGTGTCTGACTTAGTGTTCTCGTACATCATGCCAGGTGCGCATCATGCAGTAGGAAATATGATGTCCTTCATGCGCAAAGCTCCAGATTCTGCTTGCCATTTGCAGCCAGTGAACAACGTAATTTTACCTTTCGCATCTGGGTGCATCAGTAACACACTGTGACAAACACAGCAGCAACGTGATGCTCTGGGGCCTGCTGAGAAGCATACAGCACGTGGATGAAGCACATGGTTGCAATCTCTCAATCTACCAGGTACTGTCCGGAAGAGCAACACCAACAAGCTGAAGCAATCTGGCCTGGCCTGGCAGGTATACAGCATGTTTGTGAATCGCACGGTTGCATGTTTAGTCTGTCAGGAACAGCAACACCAACAATCCGAAGCAATGTGGCCTGCTGGCAGGTATACAGCATGCAACAAGCGCGGCGAGACATTGACGCAGTGTACAGCATGGGCTTGTTTGATGATGTCAAGTTTCTGCCCCAGCCCTCTGAGGACAGCAGCCTGGAGAATCCCACTGTTGACCTCACCCTACAGGTCAAGGAGAGGAAGAACGGAGGCCTGTCAGCAGGCTGTGGTATATCTGCTCAGGTGAGGTTGGTCATTCAGGCTGCACCTTCTGGCGTGCACTGTACTGTGTTTGCTGATAGTGCAGGCATGAAATTGAAGGATCGTTGCTTTAAAGATCTGTCATGCCTATTTTCGTGAAGTTGTCAGGGGACTTCAAGGTCGTGCGCTGTGAGAACAAGTGCAAACAGGGGTATGGCGTCTGTTTGCCACAGGGCAAACAGGTGTTTGTTTCAGGGATTGTTGCAGGCTTTGTCGCAGGCTTTGTCGCAGGCTTTGTGTTTTATGGTGAGTCTGTCACAAATTCAGCGCGTGCTCCTGTTCATTGTAGACCTAACAGCGGATTTGTGTAGCTTTCGCAGGTTATTTGGCACCATGTGCGATCACGCATATGGGTGTATTAGAACCGTGCGACACAGAACAAGTTGAACAGCGACACAGCAGTTTGTATCTGATCAGCAAGGTCTGAGCAACAGATGATGTGCAGGGCCATGCAGAAGGTGCAATGCCAGGCTTCATTGGGTCCTGCTCATACAGTCAGCGCAACCTGTTTGGTCTGAATCAGAAGCTGACAGCTGCGCTGGAAGCTGGGCAGTCAGACAGCACCTTCAGGATTAGTCATACTGACCCCTGGGTGAGGGGTGACCCCCACAGGACCTCCAGAACCATCAGCCTGCAGTCTGCCAAAACATCAGGTGAATGCTGCATCCCTTTGTATACTTGACATCTTGAGGAGTGAGTCCCAAAGGCTGTGGCTGGGCCCAATCTATCCCCACAGCAAATGCTGCCTAATCTCTTCCAAGTCAGAACATGCATGCAGGTAGCTTGACAGTCACACTCTAGAACAGTGCACTGTTTCAACATGGCCATCTGCTGTCTCTAACAGCCGGTGGGCATTCGCAGGCAATTTGATACATGCAAAGGCACAGGATGAGGGCAGCGGCCCTCCCACCCAAACCACCGGCCCTGAGGGCAATGTGAAGGTGGCTCGCCTGATGGGGGCTGTGGAGTATGGGCGACCCCTTGCCCAGGGCTGGAATGGCACACTAGGCATCAACTTCCAGAGAGCTAACTGCTTGGATGATCATAATCAGCCCATGACTAAGGTGAGGGTTCTGGTTTCAGCTTCGCAACAGATGGTTGCTGTGCAGCTTCAATGCGAGTGTCCCTGTCATTTGGTCTGATGTCTGATTGGGTGATTGTGATATAGTAGCTAGACAGTATGTGAAAGCCCAAAAGCAGATTGCCTCAATGATGTAAATGATGGCTTGTAATTGCTACAGCTGTTCAGCAGCTGTGCTGATGCTCACATGATATTTGATATGGCTGCTACCAACCAAAATCTGCAGGTTTCCACGTTGGGAAGCATCCAGAAAGCTGGATCGAATTGCTGATGTCAAAACCCTTTTTTTGGCATAAAATGCATGTCAGGACAACACCATGAGACTGGTGAATGGTTTGGTTGTTGTGCTGAGTGCCAAAACAGGATCTCACACACAAGCTACTCAGGATTGTCCGTACCTGAGCCTAGAGGAAAGAACAGAATGTGTGAGTAAATGCATGAATTGATGGATGAGTGGATGAATGAATGGCGGATGAATGAATGGGTGGGTGGGTGAATGGATAGGTGGATGGGTGAATGGATGAGTGAGTGAAAAAAGTGTATAGGTTGCACAAGACAGGCTGCTCTGGAGAGACAAGACTTGTCCTGCATGTACCTAGCTCATCATGAGCCGGAAAGCGTTTCAATTACTACTATTATTATTATTATTATTATTATTAGTGAAAAAATGAGCTAGCTACCGAGTGTGTGGCATGCAGGACTGCTATGATGCTCCACTGACCTTCAGCAGAGGGCAGTATGACACCATGATGCTGGCACTGTTACGTTGCGTCTACACCGGGCGCAATGACTCACAAGTGCTGATGTCCATGGAACAGGCGCTGCCAGTGCATCACTCATGGCTCAATTTCAACAGGTACCAACAGCTGCTCCGCAGAATACATGTCCTTCAAGTCTGTTCGTTGGTCAAAGTATGTGGACATGAAACATCTGGTGTGATACATGCAACCATAAATAACTTGCATGCAAGGGTTCTGCCTTTGGCAGATGTCTTACTAGGTGGCCTGCGGGCCGTGTCAGGGACAGTACCTGGAATATCATTCTGGTGTAGACATGTGAAGTGCATGGTGCCCAGTACTGCAGACCCGACCGTGCTCATCACAGGCTTTCAGCATTTCAAGATTCAGCTCCAGCACAGATTTTGCCCTTTTTTTGGAGCCAACAGTGTTGACATGCCATGCAATCCTTTTCGGTAAAATCTGCATCGTGGGATATACCACTGTTGTCTCTGCCAACCAACAGTGTGCCTACTTGCAGGTCTTGTTGCCCAAAATGGTCTCATGTGCCTGAGCATTCAGATTTGACCATCAGAACATCAAAAGAAAAGAAAAGACTGCGCTTTTTGTGTGCACAGGCATTGTCTGTGGGGCGTGAGTGCATAAGTACAGTATCCCCCAATCAAAGTTCAGTCTGCCTTGAGACGTGCACACAAAGTCCTTTGGCGTACATCAACTACTTGTGCTGCTGTGACACTCGACATTTCTGTGGTGCTGCTCAGGTTGAGGTTGAGAGCAGAGCGCAGCATTCCTCTAGCTTTTAGCCAGCAACTGCAAGCATACCTTTGCGCCAAGGGGGGTATGATCATAGGGGACTTACCACCCTATGAAGCCTTTCCAATAGGAGGCACCTCCTCTGTGAGGGGGTACTCTGAGGGTGGGGTCGGGTCAGGCAGGAGTTATGTGGCTGGTACTGCAGAGCTGCACTTCCCTCTTGTAGCGCCTCTAGGGGTGAGTTGCCTAAACTGACAATTTTTTGTACAGTCATGCTGCATTTGCAAGTGAAAACTTCAGCTTAGGTAAAGCCCATGCAAGGGTCAGCTGCTGTACTTACCGGCATTCTCCAGCCTGTGGCAAAGCTGTTGTTGATTGTCTGACGTGCCCTCATACATTGAATGATACAAAAGAAGGTCCAAAGAAAAGAAGATAAGATGTACTTAAATACAAATCTGCTTTTCAGCACAAAGCTTAGCTGTACTTGTACATCTTATCTTCCCTTCTTTAGCATTCCTGCTTTTTATCATAAGACACATATACTTATGGACTTTCTGAAGTGTTGTGCACTTTCAACGATTTTGTTCCTGCTTGGCATCTGGGGCAGCTTTCTGAACAGTCACCATTGGCTGTAGTCTCTCCGGCTTACGTATTATCAACAAGCTCACTTACGCCCTGACGGTTGCTATTGACTGCAGGGCACTTTGCTGTTTGACTATGGATCTGACTTGGATAGTGGAGCCAGTGTGTTGGGGGATCCAGCAGGGGTGAGGGGGAAGCCAGGGAGTGGGTGGGGCTATGGTGCAGGCATCAGAATAGACTCACCTGTTGGACCTCTTAGGCTAGAGTATGCATGGAACAAGGAAGGCAGAAGTCGAGTGCATTTGGGCATTGGAGCACATGGCTAACACTAGATTATACCTTCGCTGCTGACCACTTGATCCTGGGGTCCGTGCCAACTTCTTGCATTGGAAGTTTTATTTTGACAAACTTTGCTTTCTGACGTCTGCTCCCCCAAATGACTAAATCAAGAGTGCCTTGAAATTACCTGACCTCCTTGTGACAAAGCAGAACACGTGTAACATTGACCATGCCTAGACCTAGGCATGGCCGATGCTGGCCAACAATGGGCTCGCAGCAAAACAGTGTCAACTTTCTGTACTACACTCATGGGGGCATCTGTGTGCACTTGTAAAAAGTAATGAGCATGTAAGCACGGCAAAATTTTCGTGAACATGTAGTCTTGGCCTTCACCACAACAACAAAAGCAACATGCTGTATGCAACCAGCACAGCGCGCTAGCCTAGTGTTCCATGAGCCAGACACCGTCGACACACTCCTTACAGGGTCCAAGTAAATGATGTGACAGCATAAATAGCTTGTCTGACATGAACAGACAGTAAAGACAGCTTTTAGTACATTTGAGAAGACCTGTGAGAACTGATTGGACAACTCCAGCATTGCAAGTTCATGCTGCAGTTGCAATGTCACTTGTAAGTACCTTGTCACCCATTAGGAAAACTTGGCATTTCACGACAAAGTTTGTTCAGCAAAGGGTTCTACTCATGAACAAAGTTTGCCTTGGCCAGTCATTTGGGTGCACAGCCGGACCAGGCAGCATAAGCTTGCTGAAATACTCCATTTTCAACTGATCACATGCAGCTGAAACTCACGCGCCTTGACAGGCCTAGATGCCTGAGTTGCTGGCATGTCTGTCTTGAAGGCAGAGTATGTAACCACTGCCACAGCTGCAATCCCCAGACCGATCCACATCCAGCTGCTGCCCAAGAAAGATTGCTCCCTGGTGTCAGAAGGAGGCACCCCCTTGCTGGCCTCTACACCAACTGGCACTCTTGCTGCAGACTTGCCAGCGTTACCAGACTTGACCGCTGGTGCTGGTGCTGCTGTGTCTGCTGATGTGCTCTGCTCTGCATCAGATGAAGGTTCAGGCAGTGGCGATCCAAAGCTACTCCTCTGAGATGACTGCAGCTCAATGTTGGTGTCCAAGGGAGCCAGGGGGGGTGTGGTGCGGCTGGGGTGAAGCGTTGCAGCTGTCTGCCTTGCTGTGGTCTGTCCACAAGGTGCATAGTGCAACTCTACATGCTTCACAGCTGATGTGAACATGTCAAGCTGTTGCTTGGAGTTGTACTGTAGCTCCAGAGGACCCCATCTGACAATGTAGGCATTCTGATGCACCCTGACTTGCTGTGGCAGCCCACGCACTGAGTATAGGAAATCATTGCCTTTGAAGAGCTTCAGTCTGTAGGAAGAGCTGCCAGGGCACTGCTGGTGAAACTTGGGACTTGGCGGCTCGTATGTGATATTCAAGGAAAGGCCGGTGGCAACCACCACTAGCCTTGACCTCTGCGATTGCCCTCCACGAGCAGTCTGCGACCCAGCTTTCTGCGATCTGGCTGACATGTTGGCAGCTGAGTTGCCACGCTCTGTCTGGCTGCCACGCCCATCCGTGTACTCCACAGCATAGCCTAAGAAGGTGAAGGAGGGCCTGTGGCTGCTGCTGGCACGAGTGATCTGTTGCACCACGTATGACCGTCTGACCCCTGCAGACACAGGCCTATTTGGCATGATGGAAGAAAAAACATCAGGCAAGTGAAGATGTGCCTACCTTCTGATGAGAATATGTAGGGTCTTAGGTCAGACTCAGCAGTCTCATCATCCACTTCGTCGCCACTGCTTGCAGATTCATCGTCAGACTGATCGTCTATACTGACACCATCACTTGACGGAGATCTTGACATGGCTTCTTTCAGATCGCCGTGACTATGAGTGGGAGCTGCTTTGGAAGATACAGGCTCAGCCTTGTTTCCCTGCAAGTATGATCATCACTTGCACGAGACAGATCAAGCTGCATACGCAATACACTGTGCCGCCGATGACCCGATGAAGCGTTGATGCATACGCTCTAGTGCAGAGGTTGACTGACCATATATGACAAGTTCTCGTCAGACATGTTGCCGCACGCAGATCCCGCTTGAGTGAGCTTAGGTCAACAACTGATGTCTTCTGATCCGTGGGGCTGGCGGGCTAAAATAGCAAAGCAGATGCAGACATGAAGTGTGTGAAATGAGGAAACCTGATGGATGCGTCACCTGATCTCAAGCTGTTGTACAGCGACAGAGAGCGCAGTGGCAAAGTTTGACTTGCAAAAGTCAAGACCTGAAGAAGAGGAGTCCGATGCGTCAGGTCTGCCTGCCAGCCGACGCTGCAGAGCAAGGACTTGGCCTGACAACAGGAGAGCGAGCGACACAACCCTTGAATGAAATCAAGCCATGTACACATAGGTGGCCAGCTTTTGTTCATCCAGCAAGACAGAGCATGAGTTCTCTCCAGACATTCAAGTGTTTTGGTGGAGAAGCAAGCCTGCTAGCAGCGCTGCGTATTGGAGTTACCTTAATACAGCAACTGCCTGCAGATCTATACTACTATAGTGCTATCTACGTGAGTGTTTGTAAAAATTGCTGTAATTGAAGCTTTTGCTATTGCAAGTCTCTTAGAGACAGTCAGGAATTATGAGAATTTGAAGTATTGCTTTTTGTGTTGCAGGCCCTATTTTAAACTAAATTAGCTATGAACATCCTTGAGGTTAATGAAAAGTGTGCAACATATCTGCGCTAGCAGGGTAACAGAGTCCTACCATGCTGCTACCATGCTAGACGTATACTAGGCAGCGACTAGTACCAGGCCATCATACTTCGTCCTATTGCTCCACTGCTCTAACGAACGAAACGACATAAGATTGTGTTAAGACTGGCCTAAGACTTCTCGTTCATTCCTGGGTCAACCCCATCATCTTAAGAAAGCTTTCCAGATTATCCTCCCATCATTCCTGGCTCTTTCCGACCAGCCTCCGTAGCAGGGACTGGCCTAGGACTTCTCGTTCCCTCCCAACACTCTCACACCCGTCCTATAGCTCCACAGCTCCTCTCAAAATTGTCCTATACCTCCAATGCTTTTCTCTAACGTACTCTTAGGACTCCCGTGGGACCCGTATTGTCCCATGTGTCTCGTAGCGGACACCTTTGAGAAATGTCTCAACATAGGAAACTTTAAGAAAATAGCCCTGCCCAATCTTCGTTGACCACCACGTAGTACTAACTCCGTCCCCCCGTTTACATGCAGTGAGATTTGGGTTCCAAGGGGTCCAGACTGGAATCATTCGATTGTGACAGTCACTGAGCTATGATCACACAATTGTACACGCAGATTCATACATCTTGAACCTTACAGCCTTGATCAAGACAAGCTTGTATATACGCTACGTCAAGTACTGGTCTTATGAGACAAGCTTGTAGTCTTGCTGCTGAAGCTTGCATATAGTACGCAGCATTGAGCATACGTGCTGACAACTTGACATGCCGTTGCCAGATGGCTCCTGATCGGCCTCCAAAGACGCTTTTCATGTGTTTTGACCAAGGATTGGGATATCTCTAGCCTTCACACGACTGGCCTGGATGACCGTTTAAAGTTTCGAAATTGTTACGGTGTTACGCTAGCGGCAAGAGGTGAGACGGAATATTGGCGGATCAGACGCTAGTCAGCAAACGCTGCCGGTGCGCAGCTGTCATCTGCTGGACAGTGATTTGCATCAGTATCTGCAGACAGTTCCCAACAGCAAACAGAACGCAGCAACCTGGTGTTATGCTGCTGCAACGTTAGGCAAGCCTCAGAGGGCAGCCTGAGGAAAACGCGTAGAAGCACGAACGTTCTGCCCTGTACGTCTGCAATTATGACATGTGACTTTGGCATTTGCAGTTTCGTGTCCACGCTCATATAGCGCTGAGGCAACCGCTTGCACTATGTGCTGCAAGGCTGTGGATCGTGGTCCCGGTGGTCCTGGTTTCCATTCTGCTCAGGCGGTTTGCATTGTACTGCAGGCAGGCACTGTTTGATTCTGGGCACATTGCAACTTTGGGCTCTACAGCCTTGTAGCCAGTAGTTGAGACCAAGCATGGTGCTTTTGCATGGTCATCTGCAAGTTCTGGTCTATGAGGCAAATAATGTTGGACGGGCATATTACTCCAAAAAAAGCATATTCAAAAGCTTTTTCAAGGGCTGTGCTCAAAATGCCAAGCAGGCGGTAGAAAAGACCAAACATGCAGATAGGGACTGCTATGTGGCAGTCTATGCAGGTACCTGCGCAGCTTCAGATGCAAATTCAAATTCCTGTCTTGTGCATCATGTGAGGCTGTGATGTCATGCATGCTGGATGCGTTACAATCCCTAATAACTCACTTCCACAACCTGCCTTACTGCTGCAAGAAGCTACAAATGCCAGACATGCATTTGTCAAGTGCAAATGCCAACTCATGTGATACAACTGTAGTTAATAGTTACTTGCATGGCCAGGCACACTGCAGCTGTGCCTACAACGTGGCTCTTGCTATATGACATACACATGCTGCTTGCTTTAGCTGGCAGTAGTCCTAGCAACATGTACCCATGGCGCCTTTGCAGATTTCACTAAGCTGTTTGAGACACGTATTATTCCGCGCACCGGGGACCCAGTCTGGAATGAACAGCACACCGTGGCAGTGGCGCATGACTGTCAAGAGGTCTTGTTCCTGATCAAAGACAATGACCGCCTCTCAGCCGAGCATGTTGCCGAGGTAAGCCACTCATTTGCTGCTCACATGCTGAGATCGTACTTGACGCTAATGTAGTTGCCCAAGAAACATCCAAGACTGCTCTTGCATCAAACCTCAGAGACATGCTGCCTAAGATGTAATTGCTGTTGTGCCCTATCTTGCGTTTGGGGTACAGCTGATGCCTCTGCTGCAGCAGCTGAGCTACTTTACCCTGTCCAGGTCAGAGTCAAGGCGGAAGACTTAGTGCATAATAATTGTATACATGGCTGGCACACTCTGAGGAACATCAAGGGCAAGGAAATGAAGGGAGGAGGGGAGCTCAAACTCAAGATCCAGTTGATTAAGATTCCAGACAACCCTGTCTATGCCAGAGGCATCAATGCTGCAGACCCCAACTCGGCAGCGGTGGAAGATGCCTTCTTCCAAGAGCATGAAGGCAACCAAGTGGTCATGTATCAGGTGAGCTGCCTTGTATTATCACAACCACTGAGTCATGTCTCAGCATGGCTTTCTGCAGCCCATGGAACAGACAAGTGTGCATCAGCGGACTGGCAGTGGGCTCTGCTCAAGCTCCGCCTATGCATCTTGTGTTGATGCATGGTGCATGTTGAGCACAATCTCATGGTGTTGCATGGTGCTTATCAAGCAGCAAGGCACACTACCTGAGCGCTGCCCTTGGCAATCAGTCATGTGGTCAATGGGTCATGCTGGGCAGGGTGGGGGCAGACGTGCGACATGATCATGCTGCGTCCATCTGCATATGAGGCAGTCAACTCACCATGACTACCAGCACACGCTCTGTGTATCCCACAGGGAAGCCCCAAAATACCTTGCTCTCAGGCTTTTCTCTAATGAAAGCCAAAAGGCGTAGTCTTCTCTTCTCTTTCTGCTCTGTGTAGCTTGCAGTCCAATGGGCTGTGAACAGTCTGGGTGTTGCATCACAGGATGCACATTGTGGAGCTGATTTGGAGCACAGCATTCTGCCAAACATCAGCTTGTCTAGTGGTCATGTCCGCCAGTCATCCCATACCAATGCCCTGTGTGACATGTGGCGAGCCATGGAGACTGCCAAGCACATCATTTACATCACCAACTGGCATTTCAACCCCGAAACCAAGAATCCCTTTGATGAGAGCCTGCCCAACATAGGGGAACTCCTCAAGAGGAAATCTGAAGAGGGTACGCCTAGCAGATGCTGTTGACTGCACAGATGCTCTGCTGAAGCTGTGATCAATGAGCAATCATGACGCTTGCATGACGAGCAATGCTTCGCTCAGCCTTGGTGCATGTGCTTCTGATGGAGTTGTGTACATTTGTAAGACAGTATATCTGTGCTGTCCTTGTGCTGCTTGTGATTTCCTGCACACAACTGCTCGGCTGAATGGACTGATGGAGGTTGTAGGCTATATGCAACCCTGCATGAAATTGCACCATCTGATGTGTATCTTCAGGTCATCATGGTCCATGGTCACCTACAGCAGGATGTCTGATAAGCTACAACTGGCTTCACACCCCAGACTGTAAAGTGCTGATGGTGCCAGAGTGAGGGTGAAGAATATGATATGTTGCAGTAGTGAGGGTGAACATCATGCCATGTTGCAGGAGTGAGGGTGAACATCATGATATGGGATGAGATAGACTCTGGACATGACTTCCTGGCCTACACCAGAGTCTCCAAGCTGCTGCATGGTGGCGGTGCAACAGAGTACTTCCAGAACACGGAGGTATCTGTGAAGCTCATGCCTCGCAAGTCTGCGGCCCCTCAGGTGAGGCCTCGTGACCCCAATTCAGGTGTACCTCAGACCCTCTGTCATCCGGTGACCCTCTGCAGGGTGTTGTTACATGTGGCAGCATTTATTTTGTGCTTAACCAAGTGTACGTGTGTCAGATGCAGTCATGCTGTCACTCTGACAATAGCTGTATCCGCAGCCTCTCACTCTGTTCTGTTCAGCGTTATGTAAAAGGTGCATACAGGCCTAAGGCCACATAACAGCACCAGTCTCAAGGCATTATCATGCGGCACAACTAGTGGTGAGGCATCAGTTTCATGAAACAGGGTATAGAGAAGATCATGCAAGAGCGTTGGGGGTTTGCCCACCACCAGAAAACGATGCTGGTGGACCAAGACTGGCATGGGCAGCGCTACCTCACTGCATACATGGGTACGCAGTTCGAGCTCATGTTCCAATCCCACGTCGTCTGTCATTGCATCACATCTAGCTACGTTCCTGTGCAGATGCCCATTGCGCCATCTGTCCGTGCCTGTGCAGAGAGGCTGGCCTTTTGTCTCGGTCCTGCAAATCAGCATGCTCTGGTCTTGTTCGTGTTGGTGTCCGTGTCTGTGTCTGTGTTTGTGACCCTGCAGATGTGTACAGCCGTGACAGCATCATCCATTTGCCTGATGACATTTGGTACCACTTTTCCATCAAGTGATCAGAGCAATATGCTTCTCCATGTGCATTTTGACTTACTGGATGCTATAAGTGACAACTAAGCCTCATCATGACAAGTGTCCGTGCTTCAGCATACACCATGACTGTGCTTGCTACACCCTTGAAATGTACATTTCAGCCTGCCTTTGTCACAAACCTCAATTACGCAGGTGGGCTGGACTTCATATACCTATGCTACGACACATGTGCACACAAGCCAGGAGGGAGGCGGTATGAGGAGGGGACCATGCCTTGGCATGACTGCCATTGCGCTGTCACTGGCCCTGCTGCCTGGGACGTTCTGGAAGGTGCCCTGCCCTACCACACTTTGCTGCACCAGTGATGCTGCATGCCCAATCCTGCTTGTGTCTGCTGTGCTGTGCTGTGCCACGCTGTGCTGTGCCATGCTATGCTGTGCCGTGCTGTGCTGTGCCATGCTATGCCGTGCCGTGCCATGCTGTGCTGTGCCCATGTCCTGCTCATTGCTGTAAGTTTTGCAGACAACAGAGCATCACCAAAACCACATTGCACCTGGCTCCAGCTCTATCCTGAAGAACATTGCCCCCATTATGATTTGTGCTGTTCTGTCTGACTTGCAGTCCTGTGGTCGCATGACACGACCAGCGATGCCTGGACCTAGCAAACGTGTTCTGTGTCAATCAGGTTGCATCAACAGCTAAGCATCTTCTCCAGTTGCTGCTGCCTCGCAAGTTGTGGCTCAATGTTGCTGTGGTTGCCCACAGCATACGAGCAGCAGTGGTTGACGCTGGCAAAGGAGTACCATGACCACCTGAAAGATATGCACAGCATCCCGGGCATGGCCGGGCCTGACAAATGGGCTCTGAAACATGGCGGCAGTGACAAGGATGACTGGAAAGTCCAGATCTTCAGGCAAGGTCTACTTTGAATAATGTTGCAATACGTGACTGTCAGAAGTGCCGCATTGATAAACCTGATAGGGATGCTTAGACAGGGCTGCTGTGGAGAGACAAGACTTGCCCTGAACATACCTAGCCCATCATGAGCCGGACAGCAAAAACATTAATAATGATTATATTATCGTTATTACTATTACTATTGTCATTGCTTATACTATTACTATTACTGTTATCATCCTTCAGGCAAAGAACTTTTCAACACTGTGCATGGCAGCAGAAAATGGATGCGGATTGCTGCCATGCAGTGACTTGATGATTTTGGCGGAGACTTTTGCATTACAGTGAGCATTCCACAGCGGTTGAAGTTGCGCTGATCATCAAAATGTATGTATGGGTTTTGTGAGTACTTGCACAGGCGGCACAATAAGCAAGACCAAGCATAGCTGATGCAGACATGTTGTTTGGTCAGTATCAAGAGTTGCATAATCTGAAATCATGATGCAATGCCTTCATCATCATTTTCACCATATGTCCTGGTGGCTTCTGCATGTCGCATCGCAATGCTGGACTGCACACCACAGCATGTTGATGTTGCCTCTGCACAACAGGTGCATGGATTCTGGATCTTCCAACTTCAAGATTGATGAGCAGGACCCAAGCGTGGTGCTGGGGCGGGGCCTGGGGCGGGGTAAGGGGGTGCTCATAGATGCAGGCTTGCACAACATGTATGTGCATACCATCAGGAGAGCCAAGCACTTCATCTACATTGAAAATCAGTTCTTCACAGGTGTGCCTCAACATCCCTGCTGTCTGTGTGTGTGACTGTGAATGTATCTGTCTCCCTTTTCTCCATATACATGTCTGTGTGTTTGCTGTCAAGCTTTTTCCATCTGTATGTTTGTCTGCCTGTCTGCCTGACGCTCCATTCCTCTGTCTGTCCATCTGTGGGTAGGTCTGTCTGCCCGCATTCCTCTGTCTGTCCATCTGTGAGTGGATCTGTCTGCCGTTCAGCCATTTGTCTGTCAGTCTGCCAATCGTTCATCCGTGTGTCTGCACGTCTGACTCACAAACTAGCTATCACCTGGCTGGCTTGCGGTCAGCGCATCATACTCGATCTTATGTCATCAGGTTCAGCACTCAAGCTCTGGATTTTATTGCAGGCAGCAGCTTTGCCTGGAGCAAGTACACTGACTCGCAGTCAGACAACCTGGTGCCCATTGAGATTGCCCTGCGCATCGTGCATGCCATAGAGCATGATGAGCGCTTTGCAGCCTATCTGCTGATCCCCCTGCACCCCGAGAGGCCTGGCCCCCAAAGGAGTCTAATCATGCTTTACACCTGGCATACCATCATCATGATGTACAAGTGAGTGTCCTCACAGTGGTCTTACGATGCTGTGCACCTGCCATTCCATCATCATCATGTAAAAGTGACTGTCTCCAGAAGGGTCTTATGAAGCTCTACACCTGGAATACCATCAACACGATATACAAGTGAGTGGCACCATCACACTCTGTTATGATTCACATGCCTGCTGTGACTTCGATGCAGTTTGGATTGTTGCCTGTGTTGCATGGGCAGTGCTAGTGGTTTAGCGCAAGCCCAGCACTGTATGACTGTGACAACTGTGTCATGCTGTTGACTGTTATATGTAAAGCTCCTTTGCACATATGCTGCTCAGATGGTATCGTGTCAGATCAAGGCCTTAGCAGGGACCCAACCCGCCTCCAAGCTACAAGATAAATGTGAAAAGTCTTGCATTTGGGGTTGATTTCTCACACACATTCTTCCTGAGGGTTGGGTCATGGCTGCCATGCAGAAGTGATTGCATTGTCTGATTGCAGCTCAAGGGTGACCCATCAGGCTGCCCCACACTGCCCTGCGGCTTCCTGTGTGATACTACATGGCTATGTTCCAGCGTCATGCATCTCGGGCTTTCAGCTTTCAGCTTTCAGCTCAGGGTCTAGGACAAGACCAGGCACTGCTGACCTTCCACCAGTAACACGTCTGAACATTGCTCATAGGGTGATCGGAGAGGCGTTGCAGCGCAAGGGTGATCCAGATGCGCACCCATCAGACTACCTCAACTTTTATGCCATTGCCAACAGGCAGAAGGGGTCAGACCCACATTTGAAGCATAACTCTGGTGCTGAAAAGGCTGGCGCCAAACCTGACAAGAGCTTCATCCATGTGCATGCCAAGGTACAAAGTTATTTCAGATGTATTGGTGAAATTTGGGTTATCTAAGCTTGAATGTTGCATGTTGGGTTGTAATTTGTTGTTGAATTTTGAATTTGTACCGTGCAATTAGGCAAAGTTACAGTGTTTTACCCACTTGATGGACCGAATGTGTTGCACACAGAAAATGATTTGGATCAGTGACTGCGTGGTTGATGCAGCAGAGGCATGAGCAACCAGCCAGCTACACAATGTGCCCCAGATCTGCATGCAGAGTGTACATCAGACTCAGCAGTCCCTCAGACACTGACCTGGCATGCATGCTAACCATGATCCAGGATTACTTTTGATAAGTACATGACCCTGACCTGGCATGCATGCAGACCATAGTCCAGGACGATGAGTACGTCAGCATCAGCTCAGCCAACTTGAATCAGCGCTCCCTAGACGGGTCCAGGGACACAGAGCTGGGCATGGGCTCCTGGCAGCCAGCCTACACACTGGCCAATGCCCAGCACAGCCAAGACGGCGGCGGCACTGCTAGCCATGCCAGCGCATACTCAGACAGTGCTGCTGCTAATCAGAACAGCACTGACTCTGCTGCTACTTACACTGGTGCCAATAGCATGGCTGATGCTGGCAGTGGCAGCGGTGGTGGCAGCGGTGGTGGCAGCGGTGGTGGTGGTGGCAGTGGTGGCAGTGGTGGTGGGTACATGGGCAGTAGCAACATGCAGAACTCTGGCCAGAGGCACAGCAACAGCAGAGGGGCAGGAGATGAGTCATGGTATGGGACTGGTGCCGATGGTCAAGGTGTGGCTGGTGGGAACTTGTCAGACCAGTCTGGGCAGAATGGCGGCAGATATGAGTCTATGACAGGTCATGTGCCCCCTGTGGGAGTGGTATCAGCACAGCCGCCAAGTGAGTTCTGGGGTCAGACTGGTGGTGGGGACCAGCCAGATGCTTCCGGGATGCAGGCTCAGGGGCAGCAGCGGAGCCAGACTCAAGGGCAGAATCAAGGTCAAGGGCAAGAACAAGGACAGGGACAGAGTCAGGGTCTAGGGCAGGATCAGAGTCACGGGCAAGGGCACAACTCAGGATGGGGCCAGGGCCAAAGGCAACCAGAGCAGGAGGGGCAGAAGCAGGGCAGCGGCCCAGGGCAGACACATGGGCAGCGCCAGAACAGGAAGGAAGATTTTGAACCCAAAGTGGCATACCCCAAGGGGGAGGTGTATGGGTACCGTATGGCACTTTGGCTGGAGCATTTGGGCGGAAAGTATGACCCTGTGTATGATCAACCTCACAGCTTGGCATGTGTGAAGCGTGTGAATTACCTGGCTGAACAGAATTGGCTCCAGTTCTCAGGGAAGGAGGACTGCGACATGACTGGACACCTGATCACCTTCCCAATCATAGTTGACAGGAGTGGTGCTGTGTCAGCGCGCACTGTGAATGGGCAGTTTGAGGACATCGAAAACAGTGTCAAGGGCAAGAAGCAGCCAATTCCCGCCATATTTCTGAACTGACATGCAGCCTGTGCAACCACCCATTGGTGGGGCGGCTGCTGATGATGACCTGTATTACTCATACCATTGTCTGCATAATTTTTTTGCCAGTAGCTGTAGAGATTTGATGAACCTGAAATGGTAAACAAGATTAAGCACTGCATGTGAAACACATCCTTTTGATGATGGGTGGCGATTCTGATGCATGCTCTGCGCAGCATGCCTGCTATGCGTTTTGCTTGCGGTTGCGATACTTACATAAGGATAGCCAGACCTGTCGTGCAAGACTTTGGCGGGATGGGACCTCACTTGACTATTCGTCTGCCTAAATATAAGCCATGACGCGCTGTACTGACGATTTGTCAGGATTGGGTACTTGCATAGCTTGACAATTGCTGGTTGGCATAGTAGAATCAGTGGACTGATGTCGGTCAGCACAAAAGTTTGCCATATCAGACACCAATTATATGTAATTCACTACAGTGTGTTGTAACACTGTCAGCAAGTTGCAGGCTTGACAGAGCGTGTATTTGCTTACTTACATAGCAAACCCCGTCCTTGACATGCATGGCTGTCTTTGATGTCGCTGTTGTTTAAAAATTTGTGTGAGCTAGGAGTTCGAACTTTCAGATGTAGTCAATTACAAGCATTTGTAGGTACTTCCACGCATTGACCACAGTGACGAATGCAAGTGTTCTATAGACAGACGCAGAAAAAGTGCCTAAAAAGCAAATGGTATTGCTGGGACCGGCTGTTCACTGACCACGTTCATGTATGAGCAAGCTTGTCACACATTAAGATGCCAACGATACCCAAGCTGAAAATGTTAAACCTAAGATTGCTGTGGATAAGCACCAACATCAGCCTGAAGAGCTTGTAGCCTGGTGCTAAAGAAACAGGACGCAATGATTAACTAATCACATTGTCTTGTGAGCGGCATCAACACAGCATAATACAGCAGACCCACTACTCAACAAACAGCTGCTTCTTAGCATACTTCCCCAACAAGCCATGTGTCATGTGCACGTACATGTCTGATCCACAAGATCCTCCTCACAAAACGCCTTGATCCCGTAAAAACCTGAACAGACCCCCACCCCCTCCAACCTCAATACACGCCAGGGGTCAAACAGCAATAATCACAATCACCCCTCATCATCTTACACAGTGAACCCAGAGCAAAGCTTCTGTACTGACCCTCCCCACCCCTAGATCTACGGCCTAGGGCTTGCAACAGGGGTGGATGCCATTGCTGCATCCTTCTCCCAGGCTTTATAGTTCTCCATCACGCCTTGCAGCATGGGTCGCGTCTCCTCAAAGATGTCTGTCATGCTCTTGAACAGAGGGATGCCCACAATGCTGAAGAAGCTCAACTGCAAAGCACACAATGTGTGATGAATGCTGGAATCATCTGTGCGTTGTAATCATTTGAGGGATGCATGAGACCTCAAAAGTCCGGCTAGGTGTATGAGACGGCCTTTGGTCAGACCATGGATTCTGCAACTTGCTGGAATTTAAGCTTCTGCTGCAGGGGCAGTAGTATTGATGGTTCTATGCTGCTGCTAGCCTTTCCCCTGGTGGCCCTGACAGTCTGGATGCCACCTAAAGTTGACCAGTGAGCATTGCAGTCAGCACAAAAAGGCATCAAGATTTGCTGCATTAGAAGTCCGACATTCTAAATTTTGCAGCTTAGAGTCGATCCATTTGCTTTGAGCTGACTGGGGGTGCAAGCGGGGCCGTGGCAGGAGAGGAGGGGGAAGGGAGGGGGAAGAACGATGAAGGGGAGCAGACAGGAATGACGTGTCAGATGCCTGTCTGACCTGAGAACGTGTGATGCCCCCCTTGTTTTGTCTGTCCATGAGAGGACTGACTGCCATACCCAGCTGCTTCTCTCTATCCCCCTGCACAGCAGCAAGACAAGAGCACTTCAGAGACGCAAGCAACGAGAGTTGACAATGCCACTCAGCATCAAGGAAGAGCACACAGTATGCGTGCCATCTGCATTGATGCTAGCTGTGCACAGACAAGCGGATACAGCATGCAGTCAGAGTCTTTGCAAAGGCTGCATGCATGTGTGCCCCTCAACCTTTGCTAAGCATGCATCCTGCGTCGCTGATCACTGATCACCTGCCATTGGCTGAACAGGGTAGATGCACATGCTGCCTTTCACCTGCTGCTTGATGGGCTTGCGGGCAGTGCAAGTACTTACACAGTGAAGGTATTTGACAGGCCAGGTACATACATACAGCATCCATACAACACCCAAGCGGCGCAAGTCAGTGCAAGCATTTGAGTGTCTTGCACAGTCAACCGCGTCAAACATATGGTGTTCATAGCTGGCAAGAGCACCTGTAGGAAGAACTCCTCCTCCAGGAGGTAGGCCCACCTCTTGTGCACATCAGGAGTGGCTGCCAGATGGCCAATGTCGGCACACTTCAATGCCACCTGCAATGCAAAACAGTCACTCAGGGTCCAAGAATGTGTGTTGTACAGTACACAAGAGCCCACATGTGTGCTGATCGTTGAGCGGTGGTTCATGAGAGTTTTTTAGCATATACACTGCAGAAATGCAGTGCACTGTACAGTGTATACATGTATCACTTTCCATCTGTTTGGGTAGTGTGCATCAAAGCATGTCTACAATTTGCTGGGCACAAGATACATCGCTTTCAGACTGTTGCTGATTGCGACGTGGGGAATGCATGCAAAAGACGCATTTGTCACCTGGCGAATGATGCCCTTGTTCTCCTCGCTGACATTGTCCCAGACAGAATTGTCAGACGAGCTTGTGGAACCCCTTGCCAGCTGGCTTGCCTGGCCAGCAGCCGCGCCGGAAGGACGCACAGAGTGAGCGCGACTGATGTCAATGCTGTGGCGGGAGCTAGTGTTGTGCCTCATGTCAATGCTGTGACGGGGAGGCGCACGGTGGGGAATGTCCTCAGGCAGCTCCATCGAGCTGCTCCGGCTGGACGTGGTGTCCCGCCTCTGAAAGGTGTTCTGCAGCACAAGCGGCAACAGTCTGAGTCACCGTCATGCGTGACAATCACTCAGCGGAGAAAGAAAATATGCACGAAGATGAAACAGAAGTAAAAGCGAGAACGGCGGCTTCAGTTGTTCGGGAAGAACGGCTGCTGCTGTAGACTTCAAAGGCTGCGTCACTGCGCATCAAAAGCAAGGTGAAGTTCACCTCCTTGAGCTCTCGTGAGCCGCTACGACTGGTGGTGGTGGTCGACCTCTGATACAGGTTCTGCAGGCAGTTGCCACCCCTCAAAAAAAAAGCCTGTACTCTCAAGCATGCAAAGAACCTCACTTTGATATACTGAGTCCAGCACATAGTAAAGCAAGGCCAAGCTGCCAATTCTGACGCTGTTGCTCATCAGTTCCAGGCTGATACACAGACCAGACTGCATGGTGGTCTGACAGAATGTAAGGACTGACCTGGAACCTAGACAGGATGTTGAAGTGCTTCTTCATATCAGTCCCCAGCACCTGCTCAATGACTGCAGTCCGCAGTGTGCGATGGTCTGCACGTGATAAACCCTGCATGCCACTCACACTCTAGAGAACAGATGATACTTGCTTGTTCAGCAGCCACTGTGATGAGTTCATGCATGTCACCTGGTATATAGCAACAGCCTGCAGTCAACAGGGACATACAGCTCACCTCCTGTCATCACTCAGCCTACATGACCTGCTTGGATTTGTGACAGGCTGTGACGCTAAAGGCTACAGTTCACCACAGCCTACCACTTGTGGTCAATGGGCACACATGCATTCTGTATAGATGAGCAGCTTTCCAAGGCACATTATCACTGGGACAAATCCACAGGCACATGCGCATGCCTATGCTGGACATGCATGCTTATGGCTGTTTCAGTGTGCATTTGATGATGACGATGATGGTTGCATGACAGTCCAGCAAGTGGACGTGCCAAACCCACATCTGTGAAGCGGTACTTTGGCTCTGACATCAGCCTAGCAGCAGCAGCCAGGTGGTGATTCTCTAGGGGCGAGATGTCATTGTACGTGACAGCCAGCCTGTCCCTGGTCTGGATCAGGAAGTCATTGTTGACTCCGCCATGCTCGTAGTCATGAATGGCCGCCGCGATGTAGCATGCCAGCATCATGAGCTCGTCAAAGACTCTGCGGCGTAGTAACCCCCCATGGTGCATGATCATGTGCATCATCTGTACCACGCTTGCCACATGCAGGCTGTAGCAAACAGAACCAGACATGAGTACTGCACATCAGGTGCATTATATGTGTTCGTCCCCTGCACTTGGCTCTGAGGCATGTTTGTGGAACGATAGTACCTGAATGTCCCTCACAGATTCTGCTGAGGCAAACCAGTTTGACCATGTTTGTGTGTGTCTGCAAGCTTCTGCATGCTGTAGTATAGAATCATCTCATGGCCTGAGCAAATAATCTGTTCCAGCCATTTCTGGTTTTCTGAGCATTATACTGCAATGCAGACCCTGAGCAAAGGTGCTAACAGTCTGTCACCATCAAGCATTACTTCATCATGGTTACACAAGCAGAAATCCACGCTCACAAAAACGCCTGTCCAATAGACAAAACAAATCTTTGGTTTCAATGTTTAACAACAATAGTTCAAAGGAGAACTTACCCAAATCTTCAGTTTTTGTTTGGTATTTGTGTGTCACAATACAATTTTAGTAGTCACCTGCTGTGGTAGGGGTTGTTGAGGTAGCCCCTCTCTATGCGGCACAGGAACCGAGACAGTTTGGCTTCATTCAAGTTGAAGCGAGTGCAGAGGCCGGCAGTCTTCATGTGGTGGAAGGTCAACACGGACAGGTGGTTGCCGTTGGTCTCCTCAGCAAACTTGAACATGTTGAACTGCCAGTTCCTGTCTGCGTCCTGCAAGCATGAGGCAAGACTGTCTGATGCATCTCTGATGGCTGCAACATCAGACCAACTCAGCACCGACAGCTGCTGCATGTTCTCTTTGTGCAGTGCACAGCCTGAATCCTGTCCTATGCTTCAAGGGCTCTGGAATGACCAGGTGGGTCTTCAGGAGGAGTCATGCACCATGACCGCCAACAGGGCATGATGA
>JAABUO010002072.1_pt1 | contig 24911 bp, 41 predicted proteins | sample 5559291 | NCBI WGS metagenome assembly JAABUO01 (sample SAMN10711878, study PRJNA513372) | rock metagenome | isolation source: Antarctica rocks | place: Antarctica: Victoria Land, Finger Mt sud
TGATGCGCTTGGTTGGATCCGCCACAAAGATGCGACGCATCAGGTCTTTGCAGGCCTCTGATACCACCCCGTGGGGTGAGCGGGTGGGGAAATGATAGTCGACTGCTATGATACGGTATAGCACCTTGTGAAACCTGCATGCCGCAAACAATGTTGTACGTCCAAAGACTGCCATGGCTAGTTCAAAGGCTGTCGCTTCTATGTAATGGCTGGAATTGAGCAGGATTCAGAGTTAGACATGCCAAGTGGCCACAGGGAATCCTGACAGCATGATTGCATGAATCTGTTCCTGCAAGGTCCTGTTGTTGTCTCCCAGGTGAATCAAGCATGACAATGGAGTGAATGCAAAGTCAGACAGCTTTGAGCACCTATTGGCCTCCTTCTTGTCCTCAGGTCGCTCAAAAGGATACTGTCCAAACAGCATGACGTATAGCATAACCCCGCTGGACCACACATCTGCCATCACCCCATCATAATGCTTCTTGTTGGAGATGACCTCAGGAGCTGCAGTAAGGCAGAAAAAACTGCTGTTATGTTTGCAAATAAAGTATGCAACAGTAAAACTATGCAACACAGATGAGACAAGGACTGCACATATTACATGTGCATGTCATCATAACGCCTTATTTTACCTTACCTTACAAAAAGGGAGCAGATCAACAGTCAGACAGTATGGTCAGCATATGTACCTGTGTACCCAGGCGTGCCAACCTTGGACTTAGGCAGACTGTCTTTGGCATGCTTAGAATAGCCAAAGTCACACATCTTGACCAGGGGTCGCTTGCTGTTGTCTAGCAGAGTGTTCTCCTGCAGAGAGCTAAGAGAATGAGTTATACACAGAAGTGGCGCAGCATGGCTCTACAAGCAGACAGTGCTTACCAGCTTGATATCTCTGTTCACCACCCCAATCTTATGGCAGTAATCAAGGGCTATGATGAGCTGCTGGAAAAACCACCGAGCTTCATATTCTTGAAGGCCATTCCTTTGCTTGACATACTGAAACATGTCCCCTCCAGGAGCGAATTCCATGGCAATGCCAAGAAACTCATTGGTCAAAAACACCTCCTTGAACTGTATGATGTGGGGATGTAGAAGCCTGTTATGGTTGAGTAATTCCCTCTCAACATACTTTGTGATCTGCAGAGCAACCATTGCTGAGCTGGCTTGGCAAATCCTATGCAAATCCAGGACATCGGCAATTGGGAACGTACGAATGGAGACTCTTATGTACACGGCGCAGATCATTACCTTTTCCCCACGCTCTATAAACTTGACTGCAACTTGCTCGTTTGTCCTGGTATCTTGGCACAGCTGAACGAAACCGTATGATCCCGAGTTGATGTCCTTGATCTTCCTATATCGAGACCGCTGCAACCCGTCTAATGGTTCCCGTTTTGCAGCTGGACGCTGACTCATTGACATGTGTTAGTTGGTTGACTGCTGCCTCCCACCAAGATCTTTTGCCTGGCTAACAGCGTGAAGCATGCCACAGGGCGGCGGCACATATGTGCCACCCAATGCTCCGCTGAATCAGCACGATGACTGCGACAAAGCTGATGGATAGACCAAAAGTTGGACAAACGCCCCTTGATGCGCAAGGGTCATGAGGCCCTTACATGTGGTAGGCTTCATCGCAGTTGACCATGAGTCACTGCATGCGACACCCGGCTTGCGATCGTGTTGTCTTGCATTCTACCATTACAGCGTTCGCTAACTTTGGAAGGACCAGATGTTCTAGCTCAACCTAGTCAGATGAGCTGCAGTATCTCCCGTGGTGCTGCCTGAGATCACTTGCAGCGCGAAGGCACTTCCATGAGTGAGGCTCCCAAGAAGAGAGGTGGTATCCGCAAGCGGACAGTACAGCGTGAAGATGATGAAGACGAACCGGAGACCTTGTCGTTGAGGTACCTTGCACAAGTCGTCCAGTAGAGCTATTGCTGGCAAGGCATGTCTGTATGCACCGCCTTGCGCAATGTTGCCTCGAGGCAAAATGATCCGTGAATGTAGGGAGCAAATTCAAGAGAGGCAGCATCAGCAGCAGCAGCGCAGGCGTGAGCAGGTGCGCGCCCCTGCAAGTCAGAGACCATAGTTCACAAGCTTTACCTGCCTGGTGGGGTGTTCCAACACCATGTATGGTCTGCAGGCTTTGCGAGCTGAGGTGCTAGCAGCTGGATTGAAGAAATTGAATGCGGCACAGGTCAGCGAATACCCTCCCAACCTGACCTATTGGTCAGTCGTGATACGCTATATGGATACTGCTGCAAGTGTGCAGCTGTAGATGGCGTCACTACATAGCTTTTGCAAAGGCAGCTTGCTGCAACGCAAATCTCAGGGAAAAACCTCAAGGTCAGGCTGCAAAGCAAATTGTGATCAGGTGCCTGTGTTACATGTGTATAGGCAGATGGCCTATCACAAAAAGAGACAAATGACTTGCTTGACTCTTATGTGCGTGAGCAAGTGGAGGAGAAGGGTGCAGGCGAGTCTCACATGTGAGCGCAGGTCCTATACTAGCATGCAGTGTCACTTCATCTGCTATAAGTGACCACCGTTTTTGCACACCTGGCAGGAAGTAGCGCTGCAACCAGCTATTCTGCTGTATCAATAGCAGCTTTGCCCATACATGTATTCTGACATGCTGTTGCATGTGGCCCAAGAGGAATACATTACATATGCTTGCCGCATTAGCGTAATTGCCTCCTGCCTTTGCTAGGGAGGCATTTATCAAGGAACAGATGCAGAAGCGCTTAGGCAAGGATGCAGAGGAAGCTGCTGCAAGTGGCAGTCAGCTGCACCCAGAAGATGAGCTGTATGCGGTGCCCTCAGACCTGCAGGTATGTTCATGCAAAGCTATGCATTGTAATCCTCCTTTTCCCACTCAAACATTCCCTCAAACACAGCCTGCAGTTCTGTTGGAACAGAGCAACGCATGCAGCTCAGCAGAATGCGCTGAACATTGCAATGTGTTCTTAGCAGCCCCTCAATGGCAAATGTGCAAGTTACGGGCAGTATGGCAAGTGCACATGTGGTTTTCCAGCATTGCTGTCATATTCAGAAACTGCAATTATTCTGCTGCTCAATATGCATGCTCTGCAAGTGCAGGGTCAGTCCACCAAAGCTCAAGATCCTGGTGCCTGGGCAACGGGCATTGTAGAGGTGGCCCTGCCTGTGGAGTACAAGATGAGAAATATAGAGGAGACTGAGGCTGCCAAGCGACGACTGCTGCATGCCAGCAGGTCTGCTTTCAGCTTGGTGGCTTGCTTTGGGCTACTGATGTGACGCAGCATGAATGTGCTTGTTCAGCCAGTCTGTGCTTTGGTTCATATCCACAATTTAGTTGCACCATGTGCAGCTAGGTCTGCTTCATGTGTCATTTGTGTTTGGAAACATGCAGTATGAAGATGTCCACGCCCTTGCAGGGGAACTCAAGATGAGATGCAAAGTCCCACATCAGGTCCTCTGTTGAGGCGCGGCATCTATCCTTCAGGGTTTGGGAAGTTGACAGCTCTGACAGCACCGCCTCAGACAAGTGACAGCTATGTGTGAGTCATCCAAATGCTTGTGTTGCTTGTCTCAAACTCAGATTGACTGCTGTAAAGGCCTTTTTCGGTTGCAGGGCTGACAAGATGAGAGATGAGTGGAAGGCAAAAAAGAAGAAAAAGCGGCACGTCTAGTCATTTTCGCAGTCCAGTGCTCTGATACACTACTTGCGCCCTAGCCCCATGCCTCTTGTATGAAAAGCTACAATGTCTACAATGCGTTTTGAGATGAGTCAGAAATGAAACGAGAGTGATTGACGCAGAGAAATGCAAGATCAACAGGAGTCTGTCAGAAAGTTTCAGTATGCGTACAATCAGCTACCATAGTTGTCCGTATGACTCTAGTCAATCTTTGAAACGCACGCTCCTGCTTCTTTCAGAAATTAAATGAATCTACTTCAGCAAGGCTGGCATACTTCAGACCTGCCTTTGCGTCATGAGCACGCACAGTGAGCTCTAGGCCCAACACTGTCCAGCTGGCAACAACCTGTGCTGCAAATTTAGGCATCACTGGCCCATCGCTCAGGCCACCAGATGTTAGCTGTCATGCTGTGGAACATTGCCAGGAACAGCAGTACCGTCACCAGGCTCTGTGCTGCCTGCTCTTGGAACTCCTGCCATGACACTTTCTGGCGGCAAGATATGGGCATCAGACAGTGGCTGTGCATGACTGGTGCTGGCAGCCTCAGAAGGGTCACAGTTTGCCAGTGGATTGGTATAAACGACCTGACTGTGTAAGTCCTGGCTGTCAGATACACTGGGCTTTGTTGTAGGACTGTCCCTGACTGCAAAGCACAGGCCAGTTCCATCTGGCATGATGACCAATGTGGGTTGCTCTTGTTTGGTACGCCTGCGCCTGTGACCGCCTGCCACGTCTGCATCTCTTGACCTTCTATGTACGTGCTGAAAACTGGAAACTGGAGCAACTATGGGTTGCATGCCTGCACAAGCACAGCAGTAACTTACAGAACTGAGTTGCATGCGTCCAGAAGCAAAGCAGTAATTTACACAATTAGGTTGTGCATGACACCATGTAGACTTCAAAGCGTCTTTGCACACGGGACGCCAAGTGCAGTGGAATAAGCAGGCAGTGAGCGTGATTTGAGGACCCATCCTCATGGGTAACTAAACTACATGATGACATGAGCCCAACATCCTGACAAATGCCTGTGCAAAAGCCTGTGCACTGGCAAACACCGACAATACAGCAATGGCCAAAGCATCAGCAGTGTGCTCACCAAAACACCGTCTGATTTGATTCTGAAGCCGAAATTCCCAAGTGTTCTGTACAAGGTAGCCTAGGCGGCGCCTGCGCCGCAACTGCCATGACCTGATGGTGACCAGGGCCAGCACAAAGACTATCACAGCCACCGCAATCACTGCAACAAGCCTTTCATTTTAGTGAAGTGCGAATCCTGGTGCTGACGCCATTATTATTTTGGCATGTGCAGCTCAGTACTGCATAGCTCAGCAATCTGACTAGGCTTTGTGGATGCTCAGGTTTGCCCCAATAAGGTGTGTATGTGCTGTCATAGCAGCAATGACCGTGACCAGTGCACAACAAGATGAAGATGCACGTGATGCTTGCTCTGTGCGTGCTGAGAGGCAATGCTGAGCATCACGTGGGGGTCCTGCCTGCACGCATGCTGACCTGTGCGTAGGATGAGACCAAGGTCGGAGGATGAGCAGTTACTATTGCCACAACTAGAGCCAATGCTGCTGTGAGAGGTGTCCACGCTCAGCTGGCCTGATGCCTGCAGATACACGGGTAGCTAGCATCAACAATCCACCCAAACAGTATATGCATGTGTGACGATACATACAAGACAGCAAAAGTGTGCTTTCCTGTTGCTAATTCACTGGTCTTTTTGTCAGCGATTGGCATTGTTGCAATGATGCCTGAAAGGCCTGAAACTTCTCAAAACAATATCAGAGGTGCAAGACAGCAGACTCTGCTCTGGGCAACAAAGTTGAGATTACTGAACATGTGGGACAAGTACCAACATACTGTGAGTCCCTGAGAGTAGTGAATTTGTTGAATGAGAACTATTGCCATTGCCAATACCTGCATGGGGAAACTTGGGAGTGATCCACACAGCCCACAGTTGTAGTCCAGCTCGAGATCTTGCAATGCAGCCATACTGGCCCAGCTACTTGGTACTGTTCCATGCAGAGCATTGCCACCTGCACTCCAAAAGGCTGACTTTGTCAGGTGGACCGGCTGACCATCAAGCATGTGCATGGTCCAGCAAAGACTTAAGTACATCAAGCTGTTGTGATTGTGATTGTGGCAAAGACTGGAAGGCTCAGCAGCAGGCTGTCACACAGGAACAAGGACTTTGGTTCTGTCGGGAACTCTTTGGCGGTCTGCCCAACTTAGCCGGCATAGCCATAGACATTGAACTGTTTTGTGTGTAATACTGCTTGCTGCTCCAACGTGACAAACAAACAGAAACACAACATGCCGAGCCGCACAGCAAATCATGGACATGGATGCATAGCATCGTTGTTGTAATGAGGCATGCCTAATATGAGAGCATCTGATGAGCACCCACAGGTCCTGTTGAATATCACAAACACTTGAGCAGACACATCATGCATGAGCCTGCATGTTGTCACCTCTTCTCACTGAGACATCTCCACAAACGGTAGCATTGCATGTCATGCATGCTGTCCACACATCAGAATGCCAGCACGTCATTTGCCTATGCAGTGCAGCGCTAAAACAACCAGAAGTGCATGATCACACAGATGGATGCAAAGAGTCGCACCAAGCTCAAGCTCTTGAATGCCTGCCCAACTGCCATATGTTGCTGGAAGAGAACCAGTGAGGCTGTTTGATGTGAGGCGTAGGCCTCGCATGTTGCTCCAAGCGCTCCAGGATGAAGGCAAGAAACCATACAGGTTGTTATCTCCCAGGTCAGCTACAGTCAAGCTGGTCAGTGAACTCCACGCTGGAGGAAGGGTGCCGGTCAAGGAGTTGCTTCCTAGTAGGAGCACGCTGAGGGACTGCAGAGCAGCGCCAAAGGCAGCAGGCAGGGTGCCTTGCAGGGCATTGCCACTCAGATCCAGTAGTTTCAGGCTGGTGACCTGCATTTGTGCAGCAGATCAGAGACAGCTTGACTGAGCCATTCACATTAGGTATCACCATCCTGGAGATGTTTGCAGTTGCTGTGCAGAAGGCCATGTCCTGCCAAGGCTGCTGGCTGGTACAAAAACAGACCTGGCATGCCTGCTGGACTAGGCTAGTAGTGTAAATCTTCATCGTACCAGGTACACATGCAGGACAGGGATGCAGTAACAGGAAGTATGCACAGGCACCTTCATGTACAGTGCTTGCTTGTAGCTGTGAGCAGACGTCAAATGCAACAATGCTGACCTGTGCTAAGCTGTCCAGAGGTGCACCTTGCAGCGCACATGCCCCTGTGGCACCATTGGACTGCACTGTACAGGGCACAGCTAGTGCCACAACCTGTCCATTTTGACAGGCAATGCCTGCCCAGTTGCAGTCCTGGGCAACTTTGTTGCTGTTGCAGTCTGCTGTGCTGCAGGGCATTGATGAGCTGTTCCAGCTGGCCAGTAAGGACTGTGGGTCGTGGGTTTTTGCCTTGAACGCCAAGAGTCCTTGCACTGTATGGTACAGTTGGCGTGACTCAAGGGCTGCACTGTAAATAAAGGCAAATGCAAGCAAAATGCATGCATGCATGCGGGCTCTTACCAGATGTGGCGCTTGTTTGGTTCTGTGACAGTGCACTGGGGAGAAATAGAGTGCAGAGGACAGACACAGCTAGTCTCTGCAGAAAATACACAGGCATGTTTGCTGCGTCACAGGAAGGCATACATAAGACTACAGGAGTTGGAAATAGTTTGCTTTGCAGCATTGCTGTCACAAGAGCGCTAAACTTCACTGCACTTGTATTTGTGTTGCCTGCACCTGAAGCCAGTATACGGACATACGTGACGCACGGGTCGTGCCAGCCTAGATAATGACAAGCACGCAGCTTTTCTCACGCATCCGGCATGTTTGTGACGTCAGCCAGGCGAAGAGCCTGGCCACCACACTGCTGCAGAACCCTGTACAGGCAGCAACCTGCAGGTTGCGTAGACTTCGTGCTTTGCAATGTCAGTAAAACACAGTTGCAGAACACGCAGTTGAAGCTACAGGCGAAACTGTTTGCAAATCGGCCTTTCGCCTGCAAGGCAAATCTTTTTTTCCAGGCATAGCTTCCGCAACAAGGCATGCTGACTACTACCGGCACGTCAGAACGCATGAAAGAAGATTTGGGCCAATATGGAGTCAAGAGTTTACTTGTAGGACACACTGGTGCCGGTGACTGCATCCCATGCACATGTCACGTAGCTACAGCCTTGTGACCAGTGCCGAGAGCTGGAATGTTGTGTGCCAGTGTTTTCACAGTCGTGAACATGCAATATTGACTTGCATTGGAGTGAGGTATCAGCAGCAGGCATGTTGTGGCATGCATGAATGCTACGTAGAGGATTGTCAAGGGCGATCATTATGTGCACTCACGCTTGGCAAATTATGCATAGTTGGCCGACTAGGCAATATCGCAATGGGCGGCCAAGCTGCAAGTGGTTTTGTATGGTACGTTCTACGAATTTACTCGTCCTGGCCACCCAACATGTTGTTACAGCAATATGAAAGAACGGAACATCTAATACATCCAACCGTAGTTGCTCTGAAGAAAAGGATGAGACATATGTCAGCCTGGAGAATATAGATGCAGTGGTGACGACATGCAGTGTTTGGCTTGGTAACATGAAGCCAATTGGCCCTGGAACCAACCATGGACCAGCATTCAAAGCAGCGCAACAAAATCAACGCTTGCCATCAAGTGAACAGCGCTCTCAGCTCAAATGGACACATACTTCTGCAGGACCTGCCTGGCAAGGTCATCGGCTCCTGTCCCTCTGTAGATCAGGGACAAATTGAATGCCGCCTCTTGCTTCAGTCCAACTTCATATGTTGGCTCAATTGCATCGTGCAAAGCCTGTACAATTTGACTACCATTGCCATCTAAGCACTTCTTGTAGTACTCAACAGCAATGTGCACCAGACCAAGGTGGTGCGCTGCTCGCCCCAGGTTGTAATTGCTTTCTTCTTCGTGCTCCCTGTGCTGGGCATACTCCTGCAGCAAGGCTCAACCTAGTCAGCTGGCCAAGCTTGCATGTGATGTGCAGTGCTTCAGGTAAATGCTTGGAGCTCAGCCTGCCACCTCAGATAGTCCTGACATCTGCTTGATGGGCCGTCCAAAGCAATGGCAGCTGCATGGAAACAAATTAGGCAGGGCAGCTGCATGGAAATATATTAGGCAGGGCACAACTGCAGGGCGACTTGCCGCACAACACCAGCTCTGCATGGTGGAGCCAGTTGCTGATCTATTTGAAATGCTGTGAACGGATGTGGCAATAGATGCCAACACAGCAAGCCTGACCTGGAAGAATGCAAATGCTTGAAGGACTACCCTGTTCCTGTCATCTACTTTGCGCGTCATTGCCTGCTGCATGTACCCCAAAGCAATGCACAACAAGGTCAGTGGCTGATGTGGGTTCAGCCGGAAGGCATGGAAGTATTCCCCCAAGGCTTGACTTTGAGTTGTCTGCATGACCACACTGAGCTGTCGTCCAAAGCACACTGTGACGACATTGTTGGCGATGCGCAAGCTTGCTGTGCACAGGAGAGAGGGTAAAGGTTCCCACTATGCACAGAGGTAGAGCATACACGCAGTGCAAGGCATCACTCTTGCTTGCAAGGATGCGCCAGCTGAAGCTGTGCAACAAGCTCTTGCACGGACACTCATTGTTTTGAAACTGTTATAGAAGCAGGTGTGAGAGGGTGGCAGACAGCATGGCAGAGCAGGTGACCTGGGAGAGGCAGTGACCGGCAAGCAGCATCAAGGGGAGGCTGGAAGGATTCTTGGCACGTAAGGGTAGAATGAACTTGGCGGTGTGCCTGATGCCCCCCATGCCAGCCAAGACCCTGCACACCACCAGACTTACTTTCAAACCGCAATTTGTCACACGGTTTGATACGTCATACACAACAAGCACAAGCACAAAGCTTGCTGTGATGAGGCCATGATTGCAGACGAACCTCTCAAGACATACGGTGACAGCAAGCACACGCACCATGCATTCATGCATTCGCATAGGCCATCTTGCAACAGCAAGATTGGCCGCAGCAAATAAAAGGCAATTGTTGACATGAGTATCAAGATGTGTCAGCGGCAGCTTGTGACGCGACAGGAGAGAGGCCTTTAGGTTGTGCTTGCTTTCAGGCAAGGAGGTATGCTAACCTGCAGTATGTATTCCAAACATGAGTGCTGTCAGGCCATCTATAGCAGACAGGCTTCAGTAGCTCATAGGCCACCTCATGTTCCTGCTCAGCAACATGTATCTCTGCCAGCACCATTTGCAGCACATCTCGCCGGCTCTTGTCCACCCACCGCCTACAGGCAGTAGCTGTCTTTGCACATGCATGTTGCACCCAACACGACGCTGCTTTCTGCTTGTCACAGAAGACTGTGCAAGCAGACTAGGACAGTTAGGCTAGCCTTGGAGCCCAAGTAGATCTCATACTGTCTACAGTCAAGCTAAACATGTTTACCAAAGTCTGTACAATACAGCTTCTGCACACAAGAACAGGCCATACAGTAAGGACACAGTTGCATGGTACAAGTCAAAGTGTGACTGTCTTACTTGGCAAAGAGTCGGATGGAGCTGTCAATGAGAGACTTGGCTTCAGTCAGCCTGCCCTGCTTCAGCAGCAAGCGCCCTGTCTGCACCAGCATCTGAAACTTTGAATCCTGCTTGAAGAGGCCAGAAGCGCCGCCAGCAGCCGACCCCATGTCTGCTGCACCTTCCATGTCGGCTGCACCTGTGATGTCACCATTTGTACCAGCTGCCAGGACAGCTTCTGCAGCTTCGTCAGCCTGACGAACATGTGCTGACCGCCGGTCCCGAGTTGTGTAACCCTGCATGCAGCCATGGGGACTATACTCATCCCTGAGGGCCAGGCTCAGATCCAATTTTCATTTGACACATGTAAATATGAATATGCTGTGCGGGGCAAGTGACTGCAGCTAAACATGCACAGGCACAGACTCAAAACACTTTCACCTCCAATGCAGTCATTAGCAATGACCAGCATATGATAGGCCATTGAGCTACTTATACGAGGAACATGCTTCTTGCAGCAATAGACACACGTGGCCAGCTGGAATCCCAAAACCAGTGTTACCTTGAAAACAGTATCAGCCTCTGCAAACACCTTCTTCCTGCTGACACCACGCTGGCGGCGTCGCAGAGCTTTTGCAACTGAGGGGTCAAGAGCGACAGCAGGGTCTGCCTGGCCCTCCCCTCGCTCATCAGCCCCTCTGATTGTGGCTGACACCATTGGCAGCATCAGCTCAAGAAACTCATCCTGTATCGTGCAAGCGTGTATGAGCTTGAACGCAACCTCTGGATCCGAGTGATCCAGCTGGTACGTGGAAAAGCTGCGCATCAGAACTAAAAGGAAGCCATGAGCTGCTGCAATCCTCTGAGCACGCAATTGGATTGATAGCGCCTGGAGAAGCAGCATGCTTGATGAGCACATTGGGTGCATGCCAAGGAGTGACATGATCCACAGTTCTGGAATGCATGCTTGATAATGAGACATCATAAGAAACCCACTAACTGTTACACACAGTCTCTGCCATAGCACGAGCCGCAGCAGCATCAGCAGTGGCAGATACACAGGAACAACAGCGAGAGACCTGCTGTCCCAGTCGCAGCATAAGGCCAGCTCTGTGAAACAGCGACTGAGCCTGTTGACCTGCTGAGCCATCCTGCTGCTCTGTGTCTTCTAGAGCCTCATTAGGCTGTTTCAGGATACTGAGAACTTGTTGAGCAGCCAGTGTGGCACCAGCATCCAGGTGAAGCTGAGCAAGGGCTAATGCAGCTTCGCTTTGCTTCCAGCCAGGACAAAACTCATCCTGCATGACTGCCTCATACATGGACACCAGCTCCTGGCTGTTGCCTAGGGCTTGCTGGCACTCAGCAATCTTGCCCCACAGCTCTGTGTTGTTGTAGTCAGGCAGCTCTTGGACATGCTTGTAGAAGATTAGCGCCTGCAAGATGAACAGAACTCCTTGGACGACTGGTTACACCAAGATGCAGAAGTGATGCTGCATGCTGATGCTGCAGACGCAACTCAGATGCACAGGAACTTCAGATTGTCACAACAAGCAGTCAGGTTGCAGCCTGTACGACAGCACCAGCCATGGACCATAAGCTCAACAGATATGATGGGTCACATGGCAGAGAGGATACACAATGTGCACCCAGACACAAACAGCGCCTGAACACTGCCTGCACAGCTAAATTGCCATACCTCCTCAGCATGCTGTAGTTGCAGCAGCTCATCTGCAACAGTGAGGCACAGGTCAGCATTTTCAGCCAGCGGCTCCTCCAGCAGGTTGCCAAAGTACTGCTGAGCCTCATGCATTCCGTGATTTGACTCAACATCAGACTCCAGGTGAGCACAGCAGATACCTGCTTTGACCTACGGCACAGTGCATTGCACTACTTCAAGGACTGGTTGTCTTGCCACAGCGGCGTAGGTTGAGCTGCATGCAGTTGTGACATCGGACCACTCACAAGTGCAGCGTGATGCAACCTATGTGCCAGAACTTCTCTGCCAGGGAAAATTGTGTTGAAACATGATCTCTGCCAGCATACAAGACTGCAGAGCAGCAACAGAACAGTAGGAGGATCTGCAGTCAGTACATGGGGCCTTGTGAGAGTCAATAGAGGCCCCATGTAATGACTGCATGACACGGAAACAAGCGTGTCCATGCTTGGATGCGCAAAGTCTGCAAGATGCGCTTATCTTGGTCAGGCACAGCAATGAGTGCAGCTGCACCTGGAGTTCCACGGGCAGGCCAGCCTGTCCGCACAGCTGTGCGTCTGCATACTGTATGTTATCCACAGCTAGACCCCACTCAGATGCCTCCATGTACAGCTCAGCCAGAATGTTGATGTGTGTCAGGTCTACTGCAGTGGGGTAGTCATGCAGGTGTGCTTGCAACACATTCTTTGCTTCTTCAGGGTTGCCCAGCTGATGATAAAGGCGAGCTAGCATCTTGGCAATCTCTGGGTCCCCAGGTCGTACAGTTGCCAGCTGTTTGAAAGCCTTCAGCGCCTGCAGTGTACTCTTTGCTGTCATCAAAGCAATGGTGGTGCTTTGTACATGAAGACATTGGCCACAAGCGTGTGTTCTGACCAATCGGGTATGAGCTCGGCAATTCAGATTGTCGCTGCATTGCGCTTGCAAAGTATACTTTTATATTATACTGACAGTATATGCGTGCTTGCCTTTCTTGGCTCATCTATCTCAGAATGCAGGACTGCCTTGTCCCATTTAGCATCCAGATCATTTTTGTCACGGTTAATGGCCTGCATCATCACGTCAGACTGTGTCAAGGTGGCAAGGTGTCAAGGTGACAAGAGCCTAACGAAGAGCTTGATGAAGTCTCTGTCTGGACAAGATCCATGAACAGCATGCAGATACTTAGCTTACATTCTTGAGGCAATAGATGGCCTGCCGCAAATATCCCAGATCAGTGGACATCTTGGCAATGCGTTTCCAGACTTGACTATCCTGCAAGCAGTCTGACCAGTGAGCATAACAAGCATACCGCGCAACTTGTGGCAGCTTCTGAGCAGATGTAGCACAATACTTTCAGAGAGCATTGTGGTTGCTGCAGCTGCCACAACATGCAAAGTCCAGACCTTAGAGAGATGTGCAGAGATCATGTGGAAATCCAGAGCCTTTTTGGCATCTCCTTGAGACTCATACAGCAACCCCAGGGTGTGGTATGCATCTGGCAAGTTTGGTGCTTCCCTGATGACAGCCAGTAAGAGAGTGATGGCTTCGGCATGCCTGCAAGAATCCCAGCACCAGCACCATCAAGCCTTCTGCCTCTGTGTACATCTTGATAAGATGATGCGTGCCCATGCAGAACATTATTCTGCCCTGGCATTGGCAGCATAGCGCAACCTCAAACCAGGACCCCTGACATGGATGTGTCTTGCAGATGTGACATGCAGCCTCACCTGCCAGATGCATAGTGCAGTGTCGCTTCACCCAGTTTGCGGTTGACTTCCTCTGGGATCGGTTTTGTCCTGCTGCCTTTTCCCTTGCTTGGTCTGCACAGAGGCAGGGCTAAGAATGTGCACAAGTCTGCAATATTATACACTGCAGCAGCAGTCACTGACCTGCGCTTGTTCTTTCGTTTTTTTACTTTGCCGGTAGACATGCCAAGGTGCTCTGCAACCTCATCATTCCTGCATGTCAGTGCAGGTCAGTGGCCACAAGCGCAACAATGAGCAGTCAAGTCGCAGTGCATGCAGCATGGCACTCAGTGTACCATATTTCGTCTGCACTTGCCCCAAACACACTCTCTGTTGCTGCTGTCCCAGATGGCCGTGCTGCATCCTCAGCCTGCACATCAGAACCAAGTGTTGCCTTCGCCTGTTCGACCTAAGTTTGCCAAAATTTGCTTGAGCCAAAGTTCACCGTAGCTTCGGAGAGATCTCTGTTTCGATTGACCCTCTTCTGCCTAGCAAGCACTTCATACGGCTGCAGCTGGACTCCGTGATCATTGTTGCGATTTTGTTCCATGCCCTCCAACATGGCCAAGGGATCGGCACCAGCTGGAAATAGCTCATCTTCCCCGTCCGCATCTGTGTCTGCACCGCTAGTAAAGCCTGCATCGGCGTCGCTGAAGCCTGCATCCGTCTCGCCGCCGGTTTCCCAGCCTGAGTCAGATTCGGCGTCAGTTTGACCTCGGAGAAATGCTTCGTCGGATAGGTCCTCGTCCTCGACACCGGCCTCTACATCAACGACCTCCGTCCGCTCCTCTACGTCGGAGTCCTCCTCATAAGGCAGAAACTCATCATCATCGTTCATGATCCGGCCACACGGAAGATCAGCTCAAACCCGCAGCACAGCATGGCGACAGGTACAACGAGCTGACTTGCTGACTTCCTGTACAGCTTCTTCTACTGCAGCCCTCCGTGCCTCCGTGCTTCGGAAGCACTGCTATGTCACCACCGCCACCTGCAGTTCCTGCGGTAGCGTAATGAGTAATTCAGGTCAAAGTTTCCATGTGGCTGTGTAACAATTCCGCCATAGACACGTAGACTGCGTGCAAGCGACAACTATCCGCGCACTATCGAAGCTTGGTACCAACAATGGTCGGCCGAGGGCCATTTGTACTAGGCGCAGGTGCAGCCGCCGGTATCGTTGCAGGGATCGTGTTGAGGAGGTCGGCAACTAGCCCTGCATCTGCTTCGCGTAATGTTGAATACATCTGGAACATGTGATGTCATCTCTGGCATGTACCTGCACAAGTCCGTGATCAAGCCTGTCCATCAGGATGCGCTAGAGCAGTTCTGCGTTTCTGCCACATGTCGCAAATGGGGGAGGCGCTGCTGCAGGCAAAACAATCCTGTGCGAACACTGCTGCAAAACAATGCAAAGCTACTCAGTAAGAAAGACCATCATACAGTGCGGACGCTTGTTCGAGGAGGTCAAGCTCACATCTTCAAACACTGGCCAGCACCTGGTGAGCAGAGCCTACTGCACTCCGCACACAACAGCCAAGAAAAGCAAATTATGCCAGCCTGTGTAACTCTGTGTGCTCACAAAAAAAGCCAGAAAAGGTAAGCCGCTGTTGTTAATCTTGGCTTCACAAGATCTGGTATATGTAGGCATCAGAGATCAGCAGAAGATCACTCTTCTGCAACGCGCCAGAGCTTTTGCCTCTGAATCAATTTCTGCAAGGGAGCTGGAAGAAGCGCGCCTTGGCAAGAATGCTCATGTGCTCATTGCAGCACAGCACACACTTGACCAGTTTTTGTAAGTTTGTGCCTGCATGATGAGGCACAACTGAAACAGCAGGAATGTTGTGCAGAGGTTCTATATCCCCCCAGATGTGAAAAGAGGGAGCATCAGCTGCCTGGTCCACCAGGCACTGATGACCTCAGAAAGGATCAGTACTACTGGTTGAGAGACGACAACAGGACAGATGAAGATGTGTTAGCACACCTAAGGGTACTGATTTAAACTTACAGGAGCAGTTTAGTTGCCTGCTCCCCTGCTCACAACATGCTTTCAAGAACTCCTTCATCAGTACAATTGACCAAGCTGAGTTTTGTTCAAGGGCTGAGCTCATGCAAGCCTGAATTTTCTGTTATAGCAGACACCGCACTGTGAATACATGATGATCTTGTTCTAGTTGAGCTAACACAGCTCAAATAGCATGCAAGTATCAAGGCACAGATCTACCTGTATGCAGGCCGAAACAGACTACTGTCACAATGTCTTGGAAAACACAGAGCACCTTCAGGAGGAGTTGTACCGGGAAATGCGTGGCAGGATACAGGAAGCTGACCAGTCTGCGCCAGTCAGGTGAAACTTCCTTGGGCAGCATTGCACACAGATTCCCTCTTGATCATGCCATGCCAACCTGACTGCAGAGCAATGCAGCCATTCAAGCTTCAAAAACTTTCACAATGCACCTGGCTGTGCAGGGATGGACCATACTTCTATTACAGTTGTACCCTAGAAGGCAAGCAATACAGGGTGCACTGCAGAAGGAAGCTGCCACCAAATGTTGGTTCCCCTTCAGGTGCTGGCAACGCTAAGTTCATCACTGCATTGGTCACAGTTTGTGATGACTAGAGAGACATCTTTTGTTGTCAGATGTTTGGAAAGCACTCCCCAGGCACACAATTGCAAAACGCGTTGGGCCTGTTGTGCTCTTCTTTAGGATATGAGTGCAGGCCAGGTGTGCATCACAATACCAGACGGCATTCAAAGTGTTCAGTGCTGTTATTTGTATATGCGTGTCTGAGACGCGTGTTGTCACCTCAAATGTTGCTTTTCCTGTAACATTGCACAGTCTCCAACCAACAGCTGTTGGGGTGCAGAGTCTGACAGCATGGATGAAAGCCAGCCAGAGGAGATCCTGCTAGATGAGAATGCCGAGGCAGCCAGATTTGACTTCTACATGGTGGGAGGCCTGGAGCCCTCACCCAATCACAAGCTGCTGGCATATGCTGAGGACACTTCTGGCAATGAAAAGTACACTCTCCATGTGAAAGACATTGAGTTGAACAGGGAGATGCTCAAAGAGCCTATCAAGGTAAATCTTAAGCTCAGCAAGCATGCGCAGCTTGCAAGTTGCATGTCCTGTGACTGCTGTAATGCTTCTTTAATGGTCATGTGTGAGTATCAATGTGGATGTGGATGTCGTATTGGCTTTGTATTGCTATTGCGGCCGACATTCCTTCTGGGCATGAGGCAGTGCCAAATGTGAGCTATGGAGTGTATCACCACCTTGCTGTCTGCCAGTATCACATTCTTTGGCCCTGCCTGATTGCATAGTTTGCAGCGTTTGTGTGCCAGCCCTGCACGACCCTGCCGAGTGACATCAGAGCACGCAGACATTTTGCTGTCACAAACAGCTGCTATCATCAAGTGGAAATGCATGATCTGCAGGAGACTGCTGGGAATGTAGCCTGGGCCAATGACAACAAGACTCTGTTCTACGTCACCAAGGACAAGCTAGATCGCCCATTCAAGGTCAGTGTGGCCAGTCTACCAAAACATAGGCTTGTTATGCATGCGCCTATATCCCAATTCACTGTTATATTGTAATCCATGCAACTACACAGACATGCTGCAGTCCTGTACAGCCCATCTGCATAGGCATCTCAGACCTTTGCACATGCAGTTCAGTTCACAGCATGCTATGTATATGCACTACAAGACAGTCGTACACCCATTTTGCTGTTGTGTCCAATCAGTCTGTTGCCGTAGGTATGGCGGCACCATGTTGGTGGCAACGCTGAGCAAGATGAGCTGGTATATCATGAGGAGGATGACCAGATGTATGTGCACCTTGCAAAGTCACGCGATGAGAAGATCCTCAGCATTCACGTTGGTGAGCATCAGCACTTGTCACAGTGTGCACTGCTTTGCTGGCAGCCTTGCTGCACACGGTGTGCTTGTTAGTGAGGTGTTCTCAGATGCACGTCTGATCAGCAAAAATCTCTTTGTGTTTCGTGCAACTACAGAGACACAGCTTCGCAACTCATCCCTCTGACTCACACATACACACAAGGAGTTGTCAGTGAAGCTTGGCTGCATGACACAGTGTGTAACCAAAAGAAGCCTCATGCTCCCTGTCATCACTTTGAGCTTCAGGTCACTTCCTGCTGTTGGATTGCAGGCTCTTCTGTCACATCTGAGACGCGTTTCCTATCAGCTGATCAGCCAGAGGGCGAGTGGAAGGTCATCCTGCCGCGTGTGAACAACGTGGAGTATGACATCAGGCACCGTGGCGACCATTTCTTCATTGAGATCAGAGATGCAGACAGACCCAACTCAGAAGTGCTGGTTGTGCCTGTCTCTGACCCCACACAAACCAAGGTACTGCTGCTCGAATGCAGAGGTACTGCTGCTCAATTGCTTGCACAGACCTGTATGCTAGCAGGCCTGCATGGCCTGCCTAGGAATACACAGACTTACTTCATTGTTTTCAATCAGTCTCCAATGGGTCTTCGATCGATTCTGCTGTAAGGCAATTTTTTTGTGCTGCTGCTGCTGACTCAAGAGCCAGCCAATGTTTTGTTTGACACTTTATGCAGCTTGTCACTGCTGCCGTTTGCATGCAGGTTCTGATTCCCCACAAGACAGATGTCAAGATTGAGTCCATGGTTGTGTCTCAGAGTCACCTGGTTGTCTTTCAGCGTATCAAGGGGCTACAGGTTTGACATCTGACCTGTTTTGTGCTTACCTACTTGTGCATGTGTACTCTGCTGTTCTCACACAAATATGCCTTGCTTCCCACAGCTGAATGCCAGCAATACCGGCTTTTGTAGGATGGCAAGTTTTGCATGAGGTACCACATTATGCCCAGGTGCAAAGCATAGCATACAGCAAGCATTGACATGTAGAAGCACCTGGTCTGCAGTGTGAAATAAACAATCTTCTTCATTGCAGGAACCATATATGAGCTGCCAGATGGGTTGGGAATGCCTCAGACGCTGGGCATGGGGGAGCAGGTGCAGTTCCCAGAGGCTGCCTATAGCCTGGGACCTGGCAGCCAGGGCGACTTTGACAGCCTTATTCTGCGCATAGGTTACACCTCCCTCACCACTCCCACCTCCACCATCGACCTCAACATGAAAACTGGCAAAAGGTGTGCACATCTCTCCCATCAAGAGCACAGTTATGTTGTGTTTTTTCTGTCTGGCCAGTAGCACTGCATGCTGATGTTGCAGCTTGGTTTTGCTTGGTTGTGGTGTGGCAAAACCTGGCTGCTATGCTTCAGAGGCAACGGAGAAGAGGCAGCTGATCTGTTCCAGCTCCCTGCTTACATCATGCTCAGCACTCAAAGTATCTCCCCTGTTGCCATAGCATTTGCCTTTGGTGGAATACTTTACTACTTGGGCAAGCTTGCTCAGAGACATGCGAGTTTTTCACTCTGCATTTGTATAAAACCAGCCGGCTGACTGCCCTGAATGCGCTTTGAATGTAAGCTACAACTCTGCAACTTGCTGGACATGTGCAAGCTCTTTCATACCTCTGCAGCCTTACAGCATGTGCAAGTCACCCTGTTTCATGTAGGGCTGTGAAAAAAGTGCAGCCTGTGCTGGGAGGCTTCAGCAAGGACAGCTACAAAACAGACCGATTGTGGGCAACAGCATCAGATGGTACCAAGGTGCCCATGTCCATTGTGTACAAGCAAGGCCTGGTCAAGCTGGACGGCTCTGATCCCCTGCTGCTCAACGGGTCAGATTGCATTCTTCTGTGCTTCTAGTCAAGCTAGACGCTGCTTTTCCTGTTTACCGTCTTGGCGATTATTGTCTTGTAATGCTTATGCTGCAGTGCTTTCGTCTGGAAGCATACCACATTTTCTCTGACTGCCTTATGTGTGTGTCCTGTTGCGACAGATGCAATTTATACTGGGCAACGATCAAGCTGACAAACACAGCTAGGGTCTCATTCATTCTTTTGCAGTTGTGCTGCAGCTCAGTCCTGCTGCTAGAAGGCAGATGCATGTCCTGTCGTAGACAGACTGTGTCACATCATTATTATGCCGTGCAGATATGGCTCATACGAAGTATGCAATGACCCTTACCTGAGCGGCAACCGCTTGTCCCTGATAGACAGAGGGTTCATCTTTGCTCTAGCACATGTCAGGGGTGGTGGAGAGATGGGCCGCAACTGGTATGAGGATGGCAAATACCTACACAAGAAGAACACCTTCACAGACTTCATAGCCTGTGCAGAGTACCTGGTGAAAGAGAAGTACACCAGCCCAGCCCACTTGTGCATTGAGGTACGAGCTTGACAGAGAAGATGCTGTCAATGAGCAAAATCATCTGGAATCTGTGCTGAGACTTTGAACATTCTTTGTGGGTTTAGGGTTTTGTCTATCAAAGTGATCATATTTGAATATGACAGAAATGATCGATTTTGAGTGTAATACCTCTAAAAAACAACATGTCAGTGCAGTTCAACCATGCAGAATGAACAGAACAATGCAGCTTGCTCCTCATACCATAGCAGCAGCCTTGTTTCTTGTGCACTGAGAGTAGTCATTTGTCTGCTGCATGACCAAGGCATTCTATGCCCGGCCTTTGGTGCTCGCCTGTGAGCTTGTCCAGAGCTCCACTGAGAAAGCATGCCAGGCAGCATTCACAGGTCTGATGCACATGAGCAGTGGGCAGCTGCTGTAGCACTCCTCCTGGGCTGTGTACGATATGTTCTGTACCTGTTTGCAGGGCAGGAGTGCTGGTGGCCTGACCATGGGTGCAGTCCTCAACATGCGCCCAGATCTCTTCAATGCTGCTATCATGGGTGTGCCATTTGTGGATGTAGTGACCACTATGATGGATGAAAGTATACCACTGACAAGCATAGAGCAGGAAGAGTGGGGTAACCCAAATGTAAGTGCCTAACTGTTCATGCATCAGCTATGCCTGAGTTTGCATTCCCACAAACCTGGTACAAATTGTGCCCAGACGCATATGTATCCCACTCATTTGAGTGCCCTGAGTGAAGAGCAGTGTCCCGTCAGTGCATTTTGTGCATGAAGGAAGCTTGATGGCTCTGTGCCAGAGCCGCAGCTATGTGTGTTTTACTGCAGAAAGCAGAGTACTATGAATACATGAAGACGTACTCTCCAGTGGACAACATTCAGCCGGCAGATTACCCCAACATTTTGGTCACTGCTGGTCTTCATGACCCTCGTGTTGGATACTGGTAAGATCTGGCACGTCCACAATTGGTTGGTCTGTTTCTGTTGGCATGGCTCTTCTCCATCCATCCTACTGAGCGTGTTGTTGATTGACTCAGTTCTTGCAAGACATCAGTCTGCATTGAAATCTTCAGCTGTTCCATTGTTGATGTGCAGGGAGCCAGCAAAGTTTGTGGCCAAGTTGAGAGAGAACAAGACAGACAACCGCATCCTGCTTTTTAAGTGTGACTTGGGGGCTGGTCACTTCTCACAGTCTGGACGTTTTGACAGATTGAAGGACACAGCACTTGAATATGCTTTCCTGCTCAAGTGCCAGGATTTAGTAAACACATAAAACATCAATGAACACGTAACCAAATACCAGCCTGGCAGAAATGGAAACTTGGTACCTTGCTTTTGGTACAGCATTTCTGTGTCTGAAGCCTGTTTCGCAGCAGAGCAATTCTGAGTATAAGTCTGTCTGCCTGTGCCTTATTTTTTGCATCACAGTATTGACATCAGCAGTCTGCCTATAACCAGTCAGTAGTGGTTCGTTTGATGATTGTATGCAGACATGGTATACTATATCTATTAGACAAGGGTGTGTGTGGTCAAGCCAGACAAGCAGTGTAACTGAGGAGTCTTACAACCTGATGAGGGTGTTTACATAAGTGTATCGAGAAATTCTGATGTACAGCATGCGGTACCTGCAGAGTACAAGGCACTGTCTTCAGGGATCCTTTTGCATGCAATGTCTGCTGAGCAAATGCATCCTTTGATAAGTGCATCTTTGCTTGCATGGATTTGCGCAATCAGCAACCCTGATCTCTGGGCAGTCATTAAGCATGTAACATACCAGACATACTGACTCTTGTGAGCTTTCAAAGCCTGTATCGCTGTGATTGGCTGCTTACTGATGTAGCACGCCTGTACCTTGCCCAGCCTTGTCTGATAAAGTGATAGTGGTATGTCAAGAGGCCCACAGAATTTGCGCCACATGCTTGATGATTGCTGCAGTGGCCATCATACATGAGTGAACAGTTTCAGCGTCTTGCCAGCAAATGGCTTGAAAGTCTGTGGCGCCTGCTGGCTTTACACATACCAGTGTATACACCATCACGCTTGGCTGTGAGTTTGCTGCTGTGGAGTCAATAGCCTTCCGCAGGTAGGAGCTGCAAAGCACAGACAAAAATACAGGGCTGCTAGGCTCCAGCAGATGGCGTGTTCTTTTTTGGTCTTACACTGCACCTCTCCACACAGCAATGTGGTTGGGATGATGGGACACGCCTTGAGCATCAAATGTTATGATCTGCAGTGCAGCATTGTTCTGACCAGTGCGGTCACCAGCCAGATGGTCAAGCTGCCAGACAGGCTGTCGCATATGTTTGTGAATATGGCATCGTACCATGTCTGCTTTGATTTTTGACGCCTGCGATGCTATGATTGCGGCAGTGAGCTCTGGTGGCCATTGAGCATGTGGACCATCCTGTGCACAGGCAGCCTTGCTGTAGCAGGTATGCACTCAAAGATGGTGTCCTGCTGACATCATGATGCTAGGTTCTGACCTGCAAGTCTGGATTGTCTAAAATGGACACATCTTGCGGTTCTATCTGCACAAGGAGCTTTTCTGCCTGAGAGTATGATACTGGCTATGTTGCTGAGTCATGTTGGCAATCATTACTGGTCTTACACCAAGTATAGCACATGCATCTCGCAGCTCTTCTTGTCTCAACTTGCCCAGCCCCTCGAAGTTGCCTGGGCAAGCACATGGTAGCTGCTATGATCTGTCTGTGCCGTACATAAAGAGATGCACCCAGACTTCCGGATGTCAGGTTGTACAGTGCAGTGATCAGGCGGGAAGCTGGTTCAGTAAATTCATATCGTCACCTGTTGACAGGCATAAAACACAGACTCTGCAGGATTCGCGCAGTAGCGCAAAAACCGTTGGGGAGAAAAACATTGTCTCATCGTCTGGGTGAGCGATCAGTAGGAGAACAGTGGAAACTTTAGGAAGTGCATATTCCAAGCGCATAGTCAAGCGTGACAATGCGAGACGCTGGCTACGCTATTGCGTTGCGCATGCTGAATGCCTGCATCTGACAGAGCTATATCTTCAAGGGCGCAGTTCCCTGTGATCGCACTCCTGGTGCCAGTCAGGTCATTCCAGGAAGGCAGACACAGCAATCATGCCACAAGCTGCGCCTGGACTGACATGCGTCCTGCACACGCATGCAACAACAGTGGGTAGCTGAGCTGACCGTGTAGGTCCCGTTCACTTGGAGTGTCAAGAAGCAAGGGAGGAATCCTCACCAGTGTAAGAAACCCTAAAAATTGCTTCCCCACTTCGACTTCGGTTTGTCGCAATTCTATTCAGCAATGATACACGTTGATTTCTTCGTTCTGGACAGACCACTAACACAGCATCAGGGTGGAAGAACCGTACAACAAGCCCTTGGAGATTTTGCAGCGAAAAGAGGAGTCCGCCAGCCCTCAGAGACAGCTAACAAGATCTGCATTTACGCTTGCAGCGGCCTCAGTTAAATTCTTTGGCGGAACCGGCCGACGGTAAGGTTTACCTTGTTTAACATGACGACTTCAGATCTGTGAGGGTGCTGCATCTCGGGATGTCATAGCTTTAATGCCTCCACAGCTCACCTGCTTGCGCTCAGGTGAATATGGCGGACGCTATGCGAGCGATGCTTGATGAGCTGATGGGGAAAGAGAGGAACGTGCCATTGGACCAGAGGAAAGGCACAGACATGAGGTTCAATGATCCGGAGGTGTGCAAATATGCCCTTGCCGGTTTATGCCCATATGGGCTATTCAAAAACACCAAAAGTGATCTAGGTAAGTATTTGGGAATATGGGATGGCATTGCTATGCACTGGGCCTGGAGTGCTTGAGGTATGTCTTGTATGCATGTATCTCAGAGGGTGCACCTGCAGGTACTGCTGTGGACACAACAGGGGTTGCATGCAAATTTTGCGAGCATATGGCTTCATTGTTTTGCTGATGGACACTACGAAACTTGAGACCATCCAGCTGCCCTTTTTGTCTGAGCCTATTCTTCATCGCTGCAGGTGTGTGCAAGTACACAGTTCATGAGGATGATGTTCAGTGGGATGTTGTCAAGGAGAACTGGGACAAGCTCTCAATCAAGGAGAAAGACAGGCAAGCATGGTTGCCATACTGTATGGCTGGATGCCAGCATGTACCATATGCAGTTTGGCATGTTAGTGATATGCTGCATGGCATTCATATCCTTTACATCATGAGCAGGCAAAGGACTTGTGTCAGATTGCAACCGAACCCTGTACAGCAGCTGATGCACCTGAGCTGATCTGACAGGTATGGGTATGAGAGAGAGCTCATGACTTTGCTGAACCAGCTGTGTCGTGACATGAATCGCAAGATTGAGCGTCAGAAGGAGCGAGCTATCATTGAAAGCTCAGCAAGGCCCCTCAATGCTGAAGATAAGGCACGTCTTGAAGCCATCAAGGTATATAATTGCAGCTGTCCTTGGGCACATATGTGACACACCTCATTGGACTGCTTGGAATGGTCTAAACATCGTGTGAATGCTTGTGGGCTAACACGGCAGGTGCATACAAGCTTCTTGCAGACATCATGCCATTCTGCCAATGAGGCATGGTTGACACCCTTTGGCAACATTACTGGGGGGGTGGGAGGGGGGTCGGGATGGGAATGTCCAGCAAGATTTCTGAACATTGAGCGCTGAGGCGTTTTTCAACCCCTGGCTGTGTGTGCTGAATTGACTTCAGTGTTGAAGCTGAAGCATGGAAGCTCACCACATCTTTCATAACCCCAGCAGTCACGATTGTGTATACGAGATAGAGTGTGAATAACAGCTGCAGGTCGGCCACCTGTACCTCACTCAGGTCTCGGTTGATCATGCAGAGTCAAGAAGTAGATGCCATGCACAGATCTCAGGCCATGGCAGAAGCTGGGGATGTGGATGGCAGCATGGTGTGTGCCCAGCAGGCAGAGACATACAAGAAGCAGCATGACACACTGCACACTCAGCTGACAGCGCCCG
>JAABUO010002075.1_pt1 | contig 24877 bp, 27 predicted proteins | sample 5559291 | NCBI WGS metagenome assembly JAABUO01 (sample SAMN10711878, study PRJNA513372) | rock metagenome | isolation source: Antarctica rocks | place: Antarctica: Victoria Land, Finger Mt sud
GTGTCGCCGGTGAGCACGGCCTCCTCGTCGAGCAGCAGGCTGACCGAGTCGGCGGTGTGCCCCGGCGTGGCCAGCACGGTCAGGCCGGCGGGCAGCGCCAGGCCGTCGGTGAGCCCGGCGCCCTCGACGAGGACCTCGGTGCGGCCGAGCCGGCCGGCCAGCTCCTGCGCCCCCTCGCTGTGGTCGAGGTGCCGGTGGGTCAGCACCACGGCCTCGACCGGCCGGCCGGCGACCGCGTCCCGCACGGCGCGCAGGTGCTCGTCGAGCAGCGGACCCGGGTCGACGACCACCACGGCGTCGGCGCCGACGACGTAGGTGTTGGTGCCCTCCAGGGTCATCGGGCCTGGGTTGTCGGCCCGGACGACCTGCCAGCTCATGCCCGCTCGCCGGGCAGCGCGAGCCGCAGCGTCTCGCCCTCGACGAGGAAGCGCGGCAGCACGGGCGCGCAGTCACGCTGCTGTGCCGCCACCAGGACCGCCTCGACCGTGTCGTAGGCGGTCAGCTCCGCCAGCGCGAAGGCGGTCGGGGGCATCAGCACCATCGTCTCCTCGGCACGCCGGTCCAGCGCCTGCTGCGGCGTCAGCCACACGGTCGCCTCAGCCTCACCGCCGGCGTCGTCGCCAGCCGTCTGCTGGCCCTCGGGCAGGGCGGCGACGAGGAAGCGGGTGTCGTACCGGCGTGGCTCGAGCTCCGGGGTGACCCAGCGCGCCCAGGGCGCCATGCCGTGCGTCGCCAGGCGCGCACCGGCGACCACCTCGGCGAAGGGACCGGACCGGGCCGGGAGCGGGTCAGCGGGTACGGCGAGGCCACCCAGCAGCGCGCCGGCCTCCTCGAAGGTCTCCCGGACACCCGCGACGACCAGTGCGGCCGCGAGCGCGGCATCGCCCCCGGCGAGCAGGTCGGCCCAGTGCGACGGGAGGTCGACAGCGACGCCGGCGTCGGCGGGCTCGAGCCGTCCACCGGGGAAGACCCAGACGCCAGCCGCGAAGGCCATCGACGTGGGACGCAGCTGGAGGTGCACCTGGAGGCCATCGGCGGGCTCCTCGCGCAGCAGGACGACGGTCGTGGCGTCGCGCGGCGCGGCCGGCGTGAGGGCGCCCGCCGCGAGCGCCCGGGCCCGCTCGAGCAGCTCCGGCGTCACCCGCCCGAGACTAGGACCGGACCCGTCGGGGACCTCGATGCAGGAGCATCTGATGCGTGTGCACCACCCTGAACATCGACGAGGACGTGCTGCTCGCGGTGCAAGAACGGGCTCGACGCGAGCAGCGCACGGCCGGCGCCGTGCTGTCCGAGCTGGCGCGCCAGGCGCTGACCGGCCACTCCCGCGAGCCCTTGGAGCATGGAGAGGAGCGCCACGGTTTCCAGCCGCTGCCGCACCGGGGGGCCGCGATCTCCAACGCCTTGATCGAACGCCTTCGTGAGGACGAGCCCGAGTGACCGTGGCGCTGCTGGACGTCCTCGCCCTGCTCGCCCTGCTCGACGGCGACCACATCGACCACCACCGGGCTCGTGACTGGCTCGACGAGGAGGTCGCCGGGGGATGGGCGTCGTGCGCCATGACCGAGAACGGCTTCGTCCGCATCATCAGCCAGTCGCGCTACCCGAGCCCGGTCTCCCCCACTGAGGCCGCCGACCTGCTCGCGACGGCGTGCGCGGGCAGGCACCACGCCTTCTGGCCCGCGACGTGAGCCTCCTCGACCCGCGCGTCGTGGATCGGTCGCGACTGCACGGCCCCCGCCAGGTGACCGACGCCTACCTGCTGGCGTTGGCGGTGGCGCACGACGGGCGCTTGGTCACCTTCGACCGCTCGCTGCCGCTGGCGTCGGTGCGCCGGGCGACCGAGGACCACCGCGCGGTCCTGTCGTCGACCCTCAGACGAGGCTGACGACGAGCTCCACCTCGACGGGCGCTCCGAGGGGCAGCGAGGCGACACCGACCGCGCTGCGGGCGTGCGCGCCCGCCTCGCCGAAGACTGCGCCCAGGAGCTCGCTCGCGCCGTTGACGACGCCAGGGTGGCCGGTGAAGCCCGGGGCGCTGGCGACGAACCCGGTGACCTTGACGATGCGCACGACCGCGTCCAGCGACCCGGCGACCGAGGCGGCAGCCGCCAAGGCGTTGAGGACGCAGGTCCGGGCGCACGCCTGCGCCAGCTCGGGGCTGACCTCGCCGCCGACGAGGCCGACCGCCTCGACCCGGCCGTCGACGGTGGGCAGCTGGCCGCTGGTGAAGACGAGGTCACCCACGCGCACGGCCGGCACGTACGCCGCCAGCGGCGTGGCCACGGCCGGGAGCGCAAGGCCGAGCGCGGCCAGGCGCTGGGTCGGCGTACCCGTCGGAGCGCTCACGCCCGGGGGCGCTTGAGGTAGGCGACCAGCTGGTCGCCCGACCCGGGGCCGTGGAGCACGGTCACCAGCTCCCAGCCGTCCTCGCCCCAGCTGTCGAGGATCGCCTTGGTGTTGTGGATCAGCAGCGGGATGGTGGAGTACTCCCACGTCTGGCGCTCGGCCACGGTCTCGTCTCCTGCTCAGCGGGTCGGGGTGCGGTGGGGGTCGGGCCGGAGCGTACGCAGGCGGCCCTACAGCGGGCGGGCCGGTCGCCCGGCGCTAGCGTGACCGGATGACCGCTGCTCCCGGCGGCGTGCGGCTGCACGTCGTCACCGGCAAGGGGGGCACCGGCAAGACGACGGTCGCCGCCGCGCTGGCCCTCGCCCTCGCCGCCGGCGGCCGGCGCAGCCTGCTCATCGAGGTCGAGAGCCGCCAGGGCATCGCCCAGCTCTTCGACACCCCGCCGCTGCCTTACCACGAGCGCCTGGTGGCCCCCGCCCCCGGCGGTGGTGAGGTGCTGGCCCTCGCGGTGGACCCGGAGGAGGCGCTGCTGGAGTACCTCGAGCTCTTCTACAACCTGCGCCGCGCCGGCCGCACGCTCAAGCGCCTCGGTGCGGTCGACTTCGCCACCACCATCGCGCCCGGCCTGCGCGACGTCCTGCTCATCGGCAAGGTCAAGGAGGCGGTGGTCCGCCGCGACGTCGCCAGAGCCTCCGGCATGGCGTACGACGCCGTGGTGCTGGACGCCCCGCCGACCGGGCGGATCGGGCGCTTCCTCAACGTGAGCCAGCACGTCGGAGGTCTGGCCAAGGTCGGACCGATCAAGACCCAGAGCGACGGGGTGATGACCGTGCTGCGCGACCCGGCGACCGCGGTGCACTTCGTCACCCTGCTCGAGGAGATGCCGGTGCAGGAGACGCTGGACGGGGTCGCCGCCCTGCGCGCCGACGGGCTCCCGACCGGGGCGGTGATCGTGAACATGACGCGGCCACCGCTCCTGCCGCCCAGCGGCCCTGACGCCGACGGGCTCAGCGCGAGCCTGCGTGCCGTCGGCCTGCCGAGCGACGACCGTCTGGTCGCCGGGCTGCTGGCCGAGGCGGCCGACCACCGCGAGCGACTGGCGCTCGAGGAGCGCGGCCGGGAGCAGCTGCTCCGGCTCGACCTGCCGCTCGTCGAGCTGCCGCTGCTGCCGGACGCCATCGACCTCGCCGGCCTCAGCACGCTGGCCGAGGACCTCGACCCGGTGGTCGCGCTGGCTGGGGGGACGCTGGTGCCGGCGTGAGCGGCGCCGCGGGCTGGGACGTCGACGCCCTGCTCGACGACCGCGGCACCACCGTGCTGGTCTGCTGCGGCTCGGGTGGCGTCGGCAAGACCACGACCGCTGCGGCGCTGGCGCTGCGGGCCGCCGAGCGCGGCCGCACCGTCTGCGTGCTGACCATCGACCCGGCCCGGCGCCTGGCCCAGTCGATGGGGCTCGCGGAGCTCGACAACACCCCCCGCCCGGTGCCGGGGAGCGACGCCGGCGGCGGCTCGCTGGACGCGATGATGCTGGACATGAAGCGCACCTTCGACGACGTGGTGCTGGCCCACACCACCCCGGACAAGGCCGAGCAGATCTTCGCCAACCCCTTCTACCAGGCGCTGTCGAGCTCCTTCGCCGGCACCCAGGAGTACATGGCGATGGAGAAGCTGGGGCAGCTGCGGGCCGAGCGGGCCCCGGCCGGCGGCGGTCCGCGGTGGGACCTCGTCATCGTCGACACGCCGCCGACGCGCAGTGCGCTCGACTTCCTGGACGCCCCGCAGAACCTGGGCACCTTCCTGGACGGGCGGTTCCTCCGGCTGCTGGTCGCGCCGGCGCGGCTCACCGGCCGCAGCTACCTCAAGGTCGTCTCGGGCACGCTCGGGCTCTTCACCCGGGTCATCACCAAGATCCTCGGCGCGCAGCTGCTCACCGACCTGAGCCAGTTCGTCAGCGCACTGGAGACGATGTTCGGTGGCTTCCGCGAGCGGGCCAAGACCACCTACGACATGCTCGCCGCCCCCGGTACGGCCTTCGTCGTCGTCGCGACGCCCGAGCCCGCGGCGCTGCGCGAGGCGGCCTTCTTCGTCGACCGGCTGGCGCACGAGCACATGCCGCTCGCCGGCGTCGTCATCAACCGGGTGCACCGGACGACGGCCTCCCTGTCGCGGGAGCGGGCGCTCGCCGCGGCGGAGGAGCTCACCACGCGGGGGTCCGCCGCCGACGACGGGGCCGAGGCCGTGCTGCGGGTGCACGCCGAGCGCGCCGCGCTCGAGACCCGCGAGGGGCGCCTCGTCGGCTCCTTCAGCCACGGGCACCCGGCGGTGTCGGTGGCGGAGGTGACCGCGCGGGCCGGCGACGTGCACGACCTGGCGGGCCTGCGCGGTCTGGGTGCCGAGCTCGCCGCGGCGGGGCGGCCCGCGCCGGTCGTGTCCTCGTAGCTGTCGACCAGGCCCGCTGTCGACCCGAGGCTGAGCCCGGTCAGGCGCTGAGCCCGGTGGCCTCGGCGGCGCGGACGGTGCGCGGCGGACGGAGCGCGGCCTCACCGCCGGGTGAGCGGAGCAGGCGCGACCACGAGGTGACGTCGGGGCGCCGCCGCAGGAGAGCGCGGCGCTCACGCTCCGTCATCCCGCCCCACACGCCGAACTCCACCCGGTTGTCCAGGGCGTCGGCCAAGCACTCGGCCCGGACCGGGCAGGTGAAGCAGAGCATCTTTGCTTTGTTCTGCGCGGCGCCCTGCACGAAGAGCTCGTCGGGGTCGGTGTCCCGGCAGCTCGCCTGCAGCGTCCAGTCCCCCCCGTCACGGGGCGGCCCCAGCAGCACGGCGGTCGCCCGCTCGACGACGCGCCGGTCGGCGACGCGGTGCAGGGGGAGCGGTGGGCGAGGTGCTGTCATGTCCGCTGGTCCGTTCGGTCGGGTGCTCGCGGGCGGGCGCCGGGGGAAGGCGGTGGCCGGAGGCCGGCGGCCTTCGTCCCAGTACGGGGTGGAGCGGTGCTGCTCATCCTTCGCAGGTCCCGGCCCCACCGGTTGCCCGGGAGGCGGTCGAGGGCGCCTGACCCGGACATCGGCGTCACAGGCCCGGCGCTGGAGCGGCCGCGTCGCCGCCGTCCCCGCCGACCAACGTTAAGCAGAGGTCGCCGGGCTTCACCCCACCCAGAAGGGTCATCTCGTACCCCCCGAACGGGCCGGTCCTCGCGTCGTCACGCCCACGTCAGCTGGCTCCAGCGCCGGCCCGGCCCGCTCGCCTACCCTGCTGAGGTGTCCCGAGGCCCGCGCCAGCAACGGGCGGCCGTCCTGCGGATCGCTCTGCTGGTGCTCACCAGCCTGCTCGCCGGGGCGATCCTCGCCCTCGCGTCCCTGCCGTTGACCGGCACCCTCGCGCTGGTGGCGCGGCACGAGGCCGCGGGCTTCAACCAGCTGCCGTGCGACCTGGTAGAGGTCCCGCTGGACCAGCGGACCACGGTGCTCGACGACCGCGGCTTGACGCTCGCCGTCTTCCACGGGACGGAGGACCGCGTCAACGTCACGATCGACCAGGTCCCGACGGTGATGCAGCAGGCCATCGTCGCCATCGAGGACAGCAGGTTCTACCAGCACGACGGTGTCGACCTGCGCGGCACCGTGCGCGCGCTGGTGCGCAACAACCAGGCCGGCGAGACGGTGCAGGGTGGCTCCACGATCACCCAGCAGTACGTCAAGCAGGTGCTCCTCTACGGCGCGACGACCGACGCGGCGCGGGAGGCGGCGACCGCGAAGACGGCGCAGCGCAAGGCCAGGGAGGCCAAGTGCGCGCTCGACCTGGAGCGCAGGCTGTCCAAGCAGCAGATCCTCGAGCGCTACCTCAACATCGCGTACTTCGGTGAGGGTGTCTACGGCATCGGGCAGGCCGCGCAGCACTACTTCCACGAGCCGGTGACCCGGCTGACCCTGCCGCAGGCCGCCCTGCTCGCCGGCCTGGTCAACAGCCCCACCGCCTTCGACCCGGTGGCCCACCCGCAGGCGTCGACCGAGCGCCGGACCGCGGTGCTGACCGCCATGCACGACCAGATGATGATCAGCGCGTCGCAGGTCGCCGACGCGGAGGCGCTGCCGCTGCTGCCTACCGGGTACCACCCCAACGCGGTCGGCAACGCCGACTCGTGCACCGGCTCGGTGGCACCGTGGGTGTGCGCCTACGTCCGCGACGAGCTGCTCTCGGACACCGCCCTGGGCACCACTGCGCAGGACCGCGAGCGCAAGGTCTTCTCCGGTGGTCTGGTCGTGCGCACCACCCTGGACATGACCAAGCAGCGCGCGCTGCAGGCTGCGGTCAGCGCCGTGGTGCCGGCCAACCCCGATGTGGCGGCGATGGGGGCCAGCGTCGAGCCCGGCACCGGCCACATCCTCGCCCTGGCCGTCAACCGGCCGTACGGCACGCCGAGCAAGCAGGAGCCGCTGCGGACGAAGGTCGACTACGCCGTGCAGCCGCAGCTGCAGGCCGGCTCCAGCTTCAAGGTCTTCACGTTGACCACCGCGATCAAGCAGGGGCTACCGCTGAGGACCACCTTCGCGTCGCCGGTCTGCTACCCGTCCAAGATCTTCGACAACCCGCAGCCGGCCGGTTGCTACCACAACGCCGGTGACTCCGAAGCGGGCCTGTTCGACCTGGTCAACGCCACGTGGTACTCGGTGAACACCTACTTCGTGCAGCTCGAGGAGGAGGTCGGTGTCCTCGCCGCGAAGCAGACCGCGCTGGACATGGGCATCCCGGCGGCCCGCTTCATCAACGCCAACGGGGTCGACGAGGTCAACGACCGCACCGGCTCCTTCACGCTGGGCTCCGCCCCCGACGGGTACGCCCCGCTCGACCTGGCCAACGCCTACGCCACGCTCGCCGCCCGGGGGGTGGCGTGCCAGCCGGTCGCCATCACCTCGATCGGCCTCCTCGGCAGCGCCGCGCGGCTCCCCGCCCCCTCGGCCAAGTGCCGCCAGGTGCTCGACCCCAGCGTCGCGGACACCGTGACCAGCGTCCTCGAAGGTGTGCTCAGCGAGCCCCAGGCCACGGCCGTCGGCAAGGCGCTGCCCGACCGGGCGTCCGCCGGCAAGACCGGCACCACGAACAACGACGCCGCCGCGTGGTTCACCGGCTACACCCCCGCGCTGTCGACGTCCATCGCGATGGGCCACTTCTCCTCGTACCAGCCCGGCGGGACGATGGCCACCCTCGACGGCTACCTCGGGGTTCCCCACATGTACGGGGGGACGCTCCCCGCACAGATCTGGCAGCAGTCGATGACGGAGTCCCTCGCCGGGACCCCGGCGCAGACGCTCCCGCCGCTCGCGCTCCCGCACCCCGGCCTCTTCGGCGACCCGGTGCCGGGGGTGGTCGGGCTGACCGTCGGCCAGGCCACCGCGGCGCTGACCGGAGCCGGCTTCCAGGTGAGCGTCGACCCGACGCCGGTGCCTGCGGACACCCGCCCCGGCACGCTGGTGCCAGCCGGGTCGGTGGTCAGCAGCTACCCCGCGGGCCGGGCAGCACGCGGCTCCACCATCACCCTGCGGCTGTCGAACGGCGTGGCCGCCTCCCCGCCGCCGGCGAGCACACCGCCGCCCGGCACGGTGCCCCCCGCCCCAGCACCAGGCCAGCCAGCACCGGGACAGCCGGCACCGGGCGCGCCGACGACCACCTCCGCCCCTGCCCCCGCCCCGACGACCGCCGCCCCGGCACCGCCGGCTCAGCCACCGCCGGCTCAGCCACCGCCGGCTCAGCCACTGCCCAGCCAGAAGGCGCCGCCCCCTGGGAAGCACGGACCGTGACTCGGCGGGCGGTGCGCGCGGCGGGGCTCCTGGCGGCGGGCATGACGACGGTCGGGTACGCGAGCCTGGTCGAGCGACAGGCCTACGTGCTGCGGCGGGTGACGGTGCCGTGCCTGCCCACCGGGGGCGCGCCGCTGCGCGTGCTGCACCTCTCCGACCTGCACATCACCGCCGGCCAACGGCGCAAGGCCCGGTGGGTCGGCGCCCTGGCCCGGCTGCGGCCCGACCTCGTCGTGCACACCGGCGACACCCTCGCGGGCGCCGGCGCCGTGCCGCGGGCGCTCGAGGCACTGGGGCCGTTGCTGGCCTTCCCCGGCGCCTTCGTCCTCGGCAGCAACGACTACTACGGCCCGACACCGAAGAACCCGCTGCGGTACCTGCGCAAGCAGCACCGCCGCGTCCTCGGCACCGACCTCCCCTGGCGCTCCCTGGTCGCTGGTCTCACCCACGCGGGCTGGGTGGACCTGGACAACGCGCGTGCGCCCCTGCACGTGGGTGACCGTGTGCTGGACGCCGCGGGGTTGGACGACCCGCACCTGCACCGGGAGCGGGTCGACGAGGTGCTCGGCGCACCCCCGTCGGCCGACGCCTCCTTGCGCCTGGGCGTCGTCCACTCCCCGGAGCCTCGGGTGCTCGACCGGCTGGTGGGCGACGGCGTCGCGCTCGTCCTCGCCGGCCACACCCACGGTGGCCAGCTGCGCGTCCCGGGGTACGGCGCGATCGTCACCAACTGCGGGCTGGACCGGGCCCGCTCCCGGGGCCTGTCGACCTACGGCGCGGGGGGGCGGACGGCCTGGTTGCACGTCTCCGCGGGGCTCGGGACCTCGCCGTACGCGCCGTACCGGCTGGCGTGCCGGCCCGAGGCGACCCTGCTGACGCTGACGGCGCGGCGCTGACCCAGGTAGGCTGCCCCGGCTACGGGATGTAGCGCAGCTTGGTAGCGCGCCTCGTTCGGGACGAGGAGGTCGTGGGTTCGAATCCCGCCATCCCGACACAGAGGTGTCCGCAGGGCACTTCACACGTTCAGCGGGGTGCTGTTCGCGAGGCCCCGCGTGAGGTAGACCGTGCTGCCGCCGCTCGTCTCGACCTGCACGCGGTCGACCTCGAAGCCGAGCTTGTCGAGCACGCGCAACGATGCGACGTTCCACTCCGCGACCGTGGACCACAGCCGCCGGCGTCCCGTCGCGGCGGCGGCGGCGACGAGCTCGGCCGTCGCCTCGGTGGCGTAGCCATGTCCGTGGGCGCGCCGCAGCAGCTCGTACGCGACCTCCGGCTCGGCGAGGCTCCCGCGACCGACGAGCAGCCCGCAGTACCCGATCACGTCGCCTTCGGTGCGGCGGGTGATCGCCCGGAACCCGATCCCGTCCCGCCGCTCGTCGGCGGCGAGCCCGACGATCTTGTCGCGGGCCTGCTCCGGCGTCGTCCCGTGACCCCGCGCGCCAGGGCCACGCTCCGCGATCAGATCGGCGTACACATCGGCGTCGGACACCGTCCACGGCGCGAGCACCAGACGCGCGGTCTCGAGGCGCAACGTCAGACGCTCGAAGGCGGAGCCACCCTCTGACACCGTCCCATCGTCGCAGCGCCCCGTGCAGACAGCAGCGCCGCCGCCCTGCGAACCTGATCGACGCACGGCGCGTCTGCAGGGGTGGGACGCGCACGGGCGCGCCGAGGGGGTGGCGGATGGGCCGGAGCGGGGCAGCGGTGCAGGAGCAGGACCGGGCTGAGCTGGAGCGCTGGTTGGCGGAGGCCTACCCGGGCGCCTACCGGACCGCGCGCTTCCTGCTGCGCGACCCGGCGGCGGCCGAGGACGCGGTGCAGGAGGCCTTCCTGCGGGTCTGGCGCTTCCGCGACGCCGTACCGGCCGGTGACGGGCGCCGCCCGTGGCTCTACCGCGTCGTCACCAACGCCTGCCTGTCCCGGCTGCGCGCCGAGGCGAGCCGGCCCCGTACGGGTGTGGGCGTCGATGAGCTGGAGCGCCGCCCCGCCGACTGGGGCGACCCGAGCGCCGCGGCGGAGCAGGGTGCCCGGTCGCGCGCGGTGGTGGACGCGCTCGCAGACCTGCCCGAGGGGCTGCGGGTCACCGCCGTCCTGCGCTGGTACGCCGGGCTGACCGAGGCCGAGGTGGCCACCGCGATCCGGCGCCGCCCCGGCACCGTGAAATCCCGCCTGCACGACGCCAAGCGGCTGCTCGCCGCCGACGCCCGGCTCCAGGCCTGGCTGCCCGACGCCCACCCCGCTGCCGGCCGAGACGACCAGGAGGTCGCCCGATGAGCATCACCGACGACCAGCTCGAGCGCCTCTTCGCCTTGGCTGCGGCCGAGATCGACGTGCCCGAAGGGGCGCAGTCGCGTGTGCTGCTCGCGGCCGACGACGGGCCGGCGCCCGGCGTGATCGACGCTGTCCCGCGGCTGCACCGGCCGACCCGGGCGCGCAGCGAGCATCGGGCCCAGCTCGCCGCCGCGGTCGTCGTGCTCCTGCTCGTCGCGGGTGTTGTCACGCTGGCGACGCGGCAGGGCGGCGGGTCGACCTCCAGCACGTCCAGCGCGGGCGCGGTGGAGATGGGTGCCCCGGCGCAGGCAGCACCGCCCGGCAGCTCGACACTGCCGCAGGCGGGCGCGGGGGCCGGAGCGACCAGCACGGAGGGCGTGACCTCGGGCACGGACCTGCAGAGCCGCCCCGGTACGGCGAGCCGCGGTGTCCCGGCCCCGGCAGCCGCGCCGGCCCCAGCCGACGGGGCGCAGATCGTGCGCACGGGTTCCGCGACGCTCGTCCCCGGGAAGAGTGGGGTGCCAGCGGCGTTGGACGCGGTGCGCGGGCTGGCCCAGGCCGACGGGGGGTACGTCGCGAAAGACGCCAGCACCGGCTCGACGTTCGGGGTGGTGACCCTGCGGGTCCCCAGCGACCGCTTCGAGGCCCTGCTGCCCCAGCTGCGCCGCCGCGGCCGGCTCGATGCGCTGGACACCCAGGCGCAGGACGTCACCGGGAGCGCGACCGACCTGGCCGCCCGCATCGCCAGCCTGGAGCGGGCGCGCTCGACCTACCTGACGATCCTGTCCACGGCCAAGACGGTGCAGGAGACGCTCTCCGTGCAGCAGCGGATCGACGACCTGCAGACCCAGCTCGAGCAGCTCCAGGCGCAGCAGAAGGTGCTCGCCGACTCGGTCGCCTACGCCAGCATCACGGTCACCGTGCAGGAGCAGGCCGTCACCTCGCCGCCGGTGCCGGTGCACCACCGCAGCGCCGTCGCGCAGGCGTGGCACGACACCGCCGGCCGCTTCACCGCCGGCTTGCGGGGCCTGCTCGGGCTGGCCGGTCCGGTCGCGCTCGGGCTCCTCGTGCTCGGGGTCGCGTACCCCGTCGGCCGGCTGGTCCGCCGCCAGCTGCGGCGGGCGAGGGTGTGACGCCGCTCAGCCGCGTCGGCGACGGCGCAGTGCCACCGCGCCGAGACCCAGCAGGCCGACCGCCGGGATCAGCGCGGCGTACGGCGCCTCCGGCAGCGACGCGGTCGGGCCGGCGTCGGGGGTCGTGTCGTACGAGTAGTAGTCGAAGGAGCCGGAGTACCCGTCGTCGGTGACCAGCCCGGGGCAGCCGGTGCGCAGGTCCTCGCAGTCGAAGACCGCGCCACCGGATCGGTGGACGTCCATGCGGGAGCGGTAGTAGAAGCTGAAGTCGTTGCCGTCGGCGTTGGGGTCGACCGCCGCCTCGGCGCTGTCGGTGCGCCACCGGTCGGTGAGCAGCCGCTCGTCCGCCGTGGGGTCACCCTTGACGTACTTGTCCATCCAGGCGTCGGTGTACCAGGCGATCTCGTCCGCGCCGCGCAGCGTCGCCCCGAAGCCCTGGTTGGGGATCCAGTCGAAGTCGAAGTGCGAGCCGCCCCGGATGACGATCTGCCCGGTGTCGACGCCGGCGGCCGTGTAGGCCAGCGACTCGGTCGACTTCGCCAGCGGCTTCGGCACCGTCGTGTTGGGCTCCGGCGGCAGGAAGTAGTCCGCCGACATGCCCAGCCCCGGCTTGGTCACCGGGGCGCTCGCCCGCTGCGTCGCGTCGACGCAGGCTTCTCCTGGGTGCCCACCGAGGGCGGTCCGAGGTTGTCCCAGGCCACGACCGCCTTGACTCGCGGGTCGGACTGGGCGACGTAGGAGACCCCTCCGGCGCCGTAGGAATGCCCAGCCAGCCCGACCCGGGACGTGTCGAGCATCGACCAGTACGGGTCGTACGGGGTGTCGAGCCCGCTGGTGACGCGGCGGTCCTGTTTGTCGGCGTGGCTGGTGCCGCTGGTGCACGAGGGCCGCGGCTCGTAGGCCGCCGTCGGGGTGGAGAGGAGGAAGTCGAGCGCGTCGACGGTGCCGTCGTAGAAGGGGCGCCCGTCGCTCTGCGCCGGCACCCCCTCCATCTGGTCGGTGCCCACGCCGGGGGTGTCGGACTGCCCCTGGCCCTGCGGGTCGAAGGTCATCACGACGTAGCCGTCCTTGGCCAGCGCCTGCGCGGCGAACCAGTAGAGCTGCTCGTCGGCCTGAACCGAGCCGTTGGTGATGACCACGCCGGGGCACTTGGCCGGCCCCGACCTGGTCGCCCAGACGTGCCCGGAGATCGTCGCGCCGCTGCGGGCGGTGTAGAGGACGGGGGTGACGATGCCGTACCCGTCGTCGAGGCGGATGTCGCCGGCGCAGCCGTTGCCCTGGTTGGCGCACAGGTCGGCGGCGAAGACGCGCTCCGGGTCGCTGGCCTGCAGAGCGGCCGCGTTGGCGGCGTTCTGGGCGCTGATCACCGTCAGCTGGGACTGGTAAGCGGGGGTGTCGTACACCGCCTGGCGCTCGTTGATCTTGGAGTAGTTCTGCGCCTCGGTGGTCGGGTCCACCGGGCCACCGGGCGTGCCGGGATCCTCCGCCGCCAGGGCGGCCGGCGCACCGCCGAGCAGGGTCATCGCGGCGAGGACGGCCGGGAGGAGGGCACGGCGGATCGTCATCGTTCCTCCGGGGGCTTCGGGGTGATCTGCGCACCTCAGTGACCCACGCCACAGCGTCGGGGTCAGCCGGCCGGCGCCCGCAGGTCGGCGAGCAGGCGGGCGAGCGCGTCGGCGAGCACGGCCGGGTCGTCGAGGGTCCGGGCCATCAGCAGGCCGCCCTGCACGGTGACGAGGACCCGCAGCGCCAGCGCCTCGGGGTCCTGCCGCGCGCCGACCTCGCCGCGGGCCTGGAGGGTGGCGAGCGCGGCTCGCAGTGGCTCGGCCCACGTCCGGAAGGCGGCCGCGGCGACCGGGCGCAGGTCGTCGTCGCGGTCGATCTCCGCCGCGAGCGACCCGACCGGGCAGGCGAGCGGACCGGCCGACGTCTGGTGCACGGCCACGATGTCGGCCGCCCAGGCCTCGAGGTCGGCCCAGCTGCCGATGGCCTGCAGCCGTGGCTGCCCACCGAGCACGAGCTCCAGCTGCCGGCCGACGACCGCCCTGACCAGGTCCTTCTTGTCGGTGAAGTAGTGGTACATCTGCGACTTCCCGGCGCCGCACGCGGCGAGCACGTCGTCCAGCGACGTCGCCGCCACGCCGCGCTCGTACATCAGCCGGGCGGCGGCGTCGACGATCGAGGCCCGCGTCCGCCGGCCCCGCTCCGTGCTCGGCAACGCGCGGGCGGCGGCCGAGACCGCCTGGTTCATGTACCCGATGGTACAGTCGCTGCTGTGTACCGGCCGGTACACCCGACATCGGGAGCCACCTCATGACCATCGCCTCGCAGGTGCAGGACCTCCGCCAGGCTGGCCCGAGCCCACTGCCGCCGGAGGTCGTCCGGAGCTTCGCCGCGGAGCAGCAGGCGCTGCGCTCCGCCACCGACCGCAGCGGCTTCGTCGCGGTCGGGGACGTGCTCGAGCCCTTTGCGCTGCCCGACCCGGCCGGCCGCACCGTCTCGCTGCAGGACCTGCTCGCCGCCGGCCCGACCGTCCTGGTCTTCTACCGCGGGGCCTGGTGCCCGTACTGCAACATCACGCTGGCGACCTACCGGCGCGAGCTCGCACCGGCCCTGCGCGAGCGCGGCGTGACGCTGGCCGCCATCAGCCCCCAGCAGCCCGACGGATCGCTGACGATGCAGGAGAAGCACGACCTGGACTTCCCGGTGCTCTCCGACGCGGACAACGCCCTCGCCGGCCGGCTGGGCATCGTCATCCACCCCACCGCCGAGGTGCGCGCGGCTCAGCGGTCCCTCGGCCTGGACCTCACCGCGGTCAACGGCCAGGACGTGCCGTCGCTGCCGATGCCGACCGTGCTCGTCGTCGACCGCGACCGCACCGTCCGCTTCGCCGATGTGCACCCCGACTACACGGAGCGGACCGAGGTGCAGGCCATCCTCGACGCGGTCGACGCCCTGCGGCACTGAGCCGCAGAGGCTGCCGGAGGCCGACTCCACGGTCGTGCCCTCCCTCGCCGTGGTCAGGCGCTCCGCCGCACCTCGAGGATCCGGTCGTGGTCGGGGAAGACGACCTCGTCCTTGCTCCGGAAGTTCGGAAGAACGTCGTCCTCCCGAGGCCGGCCCGGCGGGCGATGTCCTCGATCGTCGTCGCCTCGTACCCCTGCTCCTCGAACGACAGGAAGGCAGCCGTGACCAGACGTTCGCGAGTTGTGGCTGGGGTCACCTTGCCCCATTCTCTTGACGGGCTACCCGTACCAAGCCCGCTCTGCCCACCCGACCGAGGGACCAGCGACATGACAGAGGCCCAGCACGCCCAAGCCCCGGACGTCGCCGCTCCGCTCGACCTACTACTGACGCAGGCCGCCCTGGGCGCTCGCGGAGGAGTCATGCCGGTCAAACCGGCCCTGGCCTTCGCGCGTGCGCTCGCCAGCCGACCGCGCCGGGTCCTCACGCGCGCCTCCAGCTGGTCGGGAGAGATGGGCCGGGTCGCCCTCGGCAGCTCGACCATCGCGCCGACGCACCGCGACCGACGCTTCACCGACCCCGCGTGGACGACCAACCCGCTGCTGCGCCGGCTTGCCCAGGCCTACCTGGCCACGGGTCAGGCAGCCGAGGGCCTGGCGCAGGATGTCCCGATGGACTGGCGGGACGCCGAGCGAGTCCGGTTCGCCGTCTCCAACCTCGTCGAGGCGCTCGCACCCAGCAACAACCCGCTGACGAGCCCGGTGGCTTGGAAAGCGGCGATCGACACCGGGGGGCTCAGCGCAGTACGAGGCCTGCGCAACCTGGTGCGCGACATGTCCACCGCGCCACGAGTGCCGTCCATGGTCGACCGAGCCGCCTTCACCGTCGGCCAGGAGCTCTCCACGACGCCCGGTGCCGTCGTGCTGCGCACACCGGTGTTCGAGCTCATCCAGTACGCGCCGACGACCGACACCGTGCGCCGTGAGCCGCTGTTGATCGTGCCCCCGACGATCAACAAGTACTACGTGCTCGACCTCGCCCCGCGGCGCAGCCTCATCGAGCACCTCGTCGGCTCCGGGCAGCAGGTCTTCGTCGTGTCCTGGCGCAACCCCGACGCGCGGCACAGCAAGTGGGGCCTGGACGTCTACACCCAGGCCGTCCTCGACGCGCTCGCCGCGGTCCGCGACATCTCCGGCGAGGGCAGGACGCACCTGCTCGCGGCGTGCTCAGGAGGCATCCTCGCGGCCCTCGCGGCCGCGCACCTGGCGCAGACCGACCAGCAGGGCCAGCTGGCCAGCCTCACCCTGCTCGTGACCGTGCTGGACCAGAGCCGGACCGGCACCACGGGAGCGTTCATCGACGAGGAGACCGCGGCCGCCGCGATCGCCCAGTCCCGGCGCAAGGGCTACCTGGACGGGCGCAGCCTGGCCGAGGTCTTCGCCTGGCTACGACCGGCCGACCTCATCTGGAACTACTGGGTCAACAACTACCTCGAAGGCAAGCCGCCGCCTGCCTTCGACATCCTCGCCTGGAACGCCGACACCACCCGCATGACGGCGCGGCTGCACGCCGACTTCCTCCGCATGGCCCTGAGCAACGCCCTGGTGCGCCCGGGCGGGATCACCGTGCTGGGCACCGAGATCGACCTGAAGAAGGTCACGGTCGACAGCTACGTGGTGGCGGGCGTCGCTGACCACATCTGCCCCTGGCAGTCCTGCTACCGCAGCACCCAGCTCTTCGGCGGCACCTCGCGGTTCGTGCTGTCGACCAGCGGCCACATCGCCGCCCTGGTCAACCCCCCCGGCAACCCCAAGAGCAGCTACAGCGTCGCGGAGGAACCGGTGGCGGCCTCGACCGACGCGACCCAGTGGCAGCTGGACGCGGGCAAGCAGCCGGGGACGTGGTGGTCGGACTACGTCGCCTGGCTGGCCGAGCACTGCACGGACGAGGTGCCCGCACCCACCTCCCTCGGTGGCCAGGAGCATCGCGTGCTCGGGGCCGCGCCCGGCAGCTACGTCCTCGACGCGTGAGTCCGCAGGGCGCTCTCACGGTGCAAGTCGGCAGGGCGACCATCAGTGCTGTCGTGCGACCTGGCACCGCGGATGGAGTGCCGCTGCTGCTGTGCAACGGCATCGGAGCTCACCACAGGGCTCTCGAGCCCTTCGTCGACCTCCTCCACCCGCGGATCACAGCCATCCGGTTCGACGTCCCGGGCGCTGGCGCGTCAGCGGCTCCCCAGCTCCCGCACCCGTACGCCGTCATCGCCCGGACCGCCGCGCGCTTGGTGCGGGAGCTGGGCCATGAGCGGTTCGACGTGCTGGGCATCTCCTGGGGCGGCGGCCTGGCCCAGCAGATCGCGTTCCAGTACCCGCGCCGGTGCCGCCGCGTCGTGCTGGCAGCGACCGCGACCGGGTCTCTCATGGTGCCCGCCGGCCCGCTCGTGCTGCGGCACATGGTCACCCCCAGGCGCTACCGGGACCCCTCGTACGCGCGCTCCGTCGCGGGCGTCATCTATGGGGGAGCAGTCCGTCAGCGGGCCCACCTGGCTGAAGCCCTGCTCGTCGAGTCAGACCGAGCTCCCTCACGCAAGGGGTACGCCTACCAGCTCCTGGCCGGAGCCGGCTGGACGAGCCTGCCCTTCCTTCCGCTCATCCGGCAGCCCACCCTCCTGCTCGCCGGCACCGACGACCCCGTCGTCCCGCTCGTCAACGCTCGGCTCATGGCCCGACTTCTCCCCCACGCGGTCCTGCACACCTACGACGACGGGCACCTCGCCCTCGTCACCAGAGCCCAGGAGCTGGCTCCTGTGGTGTCGGAGTTCCTGCTCGCGCCCTGAGGCCGCCCGCCATGCCTCGCCATCACCATGCTGGGTGTGCGAGTCCTGGCCGGCCGGCAGCCCCGGTCAGCATCACGCCGGGCTGCCGATGCCACGGCCGTCTGTGGTGCCGCGTCCAGGGTGGAGTGCCCCTGGCGGAAACACCGCGGAGGCGACGGCCCCTGTCCCAGCCCAGGAGCACTCCAGCACCTCAAGCGCGCGCGACCAGCTCCGCGATCTGCACGGCGTTGAGGGCCGCCCCCTTGCGCAGGTTGTCGTTGCTGACGAAGAGCGCGAGGCCGCGGCCGTCGGGGACACCGGGGTCGGTGCGGATGCGCCCGACGTAGCTCGGGTCGCGGCCGGCCGCCTCGAGCGGGGTGGGGACGTCGACGAGCGCGACACCCGGGGCGGTGCGCAGCAGATCACGCGCCTGCTCAGGCGACAGCGGCCGCTCGAGCTCCAGGTTGATCGACAGCGAGTGCCCCGTGAAGACGGGCACGCGTACGCACGTGCCGGACACCAGCAGGTCAGGGATGCCGAGGATCTTGCGGCTCTCCTCGGTCAGCTTGCGCTCCTCGTTGGTCTCGTCGCTGCCGTCCTCCAGCAGCGACCCGGCCAGCGGGATGACGTTGAAGGCGATCGGCCTGGCGTAGAGCTCCGGCGGTCCGATGACCACGGCGGAGCCATCGTGGGTCAGCTCCGGCCCGCGGCCGCCGACCTGCGCGACCTGTCTGTCCAGCTCGTCGACGCCGCTCAGGCCGGAGCCGGAGACCGCCTGGTAGGTGCTGATCACCAGCCGGCGGAGCCCGGCGGCGCGGTGCAGCGGCGCGAGCACCGGCATCGCGGCCATCGTCGTGCAGTTGGGGTTGGCGATGATCCCCTTGCGCGCCGCGGCGATGGCCTCCGGGTTCACCTCACTGACGACCAGCGGTACGTCGGGGTCCATCCGCCAGGCGGAGGAGTTGTCGATCACCGTCGCACCCGCGGCGGCGAAGACCGGTGCCAGCGCCCGCGACCCCGTGGCGCCGGCGGAGAAGAGCGCGATGTCGAGGCCCGCGGGGTCGGCCGTGGCGGCGTCCTCGACGGTCAGGTCGCGGTCGGCGAAGCGCACCGTGCTGCCCGCGGACCGCGCGGAGGCGAAGGCACGCAGCTCAGCCACCGGGAAGCCCCGCTCGGCCAGCAGGCGCAGCATGACGCCGCCGACCTGGCCGGTCGCGCCGACCACACCGACCCGCAGGCCGGTACGACCGCCGGTCATCGGCCGGTGCCCGCGTACACCGTCGCCTGGGTGTCGCCCCCCAGCTCGAAGGCCTCGTGGACCGCCCGGACGGCATCGGCGACGTCGGTGTCGCGGGTGACCACCGAGATGCGGATCTCCGAGGTGCTGATCGCCTCGACGTTGACGCCAGCCTCGGCCAGCGCCTCGAAGAAGGTCGCGCTGACGCCCGGGTGCGAGCGCATCCCCGCCCCGACGAGGGACACCTTGCCGATGTGGGTGTCGGAGAGCAGGCCGGAGAACCCGATCGCGGGCTGCTGCTTGGCCAGCACCGACAGCGCGGCGGGCAGATCGGCCTCCGGCAGGGTGAAGGAGATGTCCGTCTGCCCGGTGGCACCCGACACGTTCTGCACGATCATGTCGATGTTGACGTCGGCCTCGGCGATGGCCCGGAAGATGCGCGCCGCCTCCCCTGGCTTGTCCGGGACGCCGACCACGGTGACCCGGGCCTCCGACAGGTCGTGCGCGACCCCGCTGATGATGGCTTGCTCCACGGCACCCTCCGCGCTGATGGTGGTCCCCGGGCGCTGGGTGAAGCTCGAGCGCACGACGACCGGGACGTGGTAACGCCGCGCGTACTCGACGCAGCGCAGCATGAGCACCTTGGCCCCGCTGGCCGCCATCTCGAGCATCTCCTCGTAGCTGATGGCGAGCAGCTGCCGGGCGTCCGGCACGAGGCGCGGGTCGGCGGTGAAGACCCCGTCGACGTCGGTGTAGATCTCGCAGACATCGGCGTGCAAGGCGGCCGCGAGGGCCACCGCGGTGGTGTCGCTGCCGCCGCGCCCCAGCGTGGTGATGTCCTTGGTGTCCTGGCTGACGCCCTGGAAGCCCGCGACGATGGCGATCGCGCCGGCATCCAGCGCGTCGCGGATGCGCCCCGGTGTCACGTCGATGATCCGGGCCCGGCCGTGTGCCCCTGTCGTGATCACACCGGCCTGCGAGCCGGTGAAGCTGCGCGCCTCGAGCCCGAGGCTGGCGATCGCCATGGCCAGCAGGGCCATCGAGATGCGCTCGCCGGCGGTCAGCAGCATGTCCAGCTCGCGGGCCGGCGGCAGCGGCGAGACCTGCGTGGCGAGATCGATGAGGTCGTCCGTCGTGTCGCCCATCGCCGAGACCACGACGCAGACGTCGTGGCCGGCCTTGCGGGTGGCGACGATGCGCTCGGCGACCCGGCGCACCCGCTCCGCGTCCTGGACCGAGGAGCCGCCGTACTTCTGCACGATCAGGCTCACCGGGCCAGCGTAGTCAGCGGACCCGGACCGCCTCGCCGGGCCGCAGCGGCGCGCCGACACCGTGCAGCAGCTGCGCCAGCACCTCCACCCCGCGCACCACCCGCGGGCCCGGCCGGTTGAAGTAGGCAGGGCCGTCGAGCACCCACACCTCGGCGAAGCGCTCCAGGCCGGGTACGGCGTCGAGCTCGGCCAGCGTGCGCTCCGGGGCAAAGCCGCACGGCGCGAGCAGCAGCACCTCGGGGTCCGCCGCGTGCACCACCTCCCACGTGGTCGGCACGGTGTGGGCGCCGGCCTCCCCGAGCAGGTCCACCCCGCCGGCCGCCTCGACCTGCTCGGGCACCCAGTGCCCGACCGGCCAGCACGGGTCCAGCCACTCCACGGTCACCACCCGGCGGGTACGACGCCCCGCCACGCTCGCCCTGACCGCGTCGAGGCGCCGCTCCAGCGCCGCGAGCACCTGAGCGGCGACCTCGGGGACGCCGAGCACCGCACCGACCCGGGGGAGCAGGGCGAGCACCTCGGTCAGCGTGGCCGGCTGCAGGCTCAGCACCAGCGGTCCGCTGCCTTGCATCGCCCGTACCGCGCGGTCGACCTCGCCGTAGGACAGCGCGCAGACCTCGCACAGCTCCTGGGTGAGCACGACCTCGGGCGCCGCCGCCGCGAACGCGTCGAGGTCGAGCGCGTAGAGCGCGCTGCCGGTGTGGGTCCGGCTGGACGCCACGGCCGCGCTGATCTCCCGGGAGCTCAGGTCGTCGGGCTGCAGCGAGGTCGAGGTCACCACCGGCACGCCCGCCAGCTCCGCGACCGGCCAGTCGCACTCGTGCGTACGCCCGACCAGGTCGGCGCTCAACCCCAGCGCGGCGACGAGGTCGGTCGCCGCGGGCAGCAGGCTGACGACCCGCCGCCCGCTCACCCGCGCGCCCCGTTGGGCAGGTACGACGTCATCGGCCCGAGCTCACCCCTGGTCGCCAGGGCGCCGCTCGCCGCGCTCACCGACAGGCGGGTGCGCAGGCAGGTGTCGAGCGCCCAGGGCACCCGGGCGCTGAGCCAGCCGACCCGGACGGGCTGCTCACCCTCGGCCTGGGCGAGCGCCGCGTGCAGCAGCCGGACCGCGGCGGGCGGGTCGGTCGCCGCGAGCGCCCAGAGGCCCTGCTTGCCGGCCACGGCGTACCCGCGGGCCGGCCCGTCGTCGAGCACCAGCAGCTGCGAGCCCAGCTCGACGGCCCTACCGATGTCCGGCCCGTGCGGGTAGCCGCGCTGCTGCAGGTCCAGATCGGCCACGAGGTCACCGTCGCGGTCGACGTCGCCGTCCCGGATGCCAGGGGTGGCCGCGAGCAGGGCGCGGTCGACCGGCCCGCTCGCCGAGAAGGTCGGCTCGAGCGCGAAGCCGGCGGCCCAGTAGCGGCGCAGCGCCCGCGGGTCGACGCTCGACATGAGCATCCCGGCGGTCGCGTCGACCGCGGTGGTCTCGGCGGCGGCGAGCAGCCGGGCGCCGACGCCGGTGGCCTGCACCATCGGGTCGACGGCGAGCAGCGCGAGGAACCACAGCCCCTCCCGGCGCAGCGCCATCGCGACGCCGACGACCGAAGGGTCGGCCCCGTCGCCGGCCCGCTCCGCGACGTGGCAGCCCGCCGGCTCGGCGGCCAGCAGCCCGCGCAGGCGGGTCCGTTGGTCATCCCGCGCCGCGGCGTCCAGCGGCGGGATGGTCGTCCCCACCGCGGCGTAGGCCCCGCCGAGCGCTGTCGACCCCAGGTCGATGACGCGCTCGACGTCGCCCAGGCGCATCGGCCGGACGGTCACCGGCGGCCCGGCGGTCGCCTCGGTCACCTCCGCCTCATGCGGGTACAACCCGACCCCTCATGCGGGTACAACCCGACGCCTCATGCGGGTACAACCCGACGCCCCTCGAAGGCGCGGCCGAGCGTCACCTCGTCCGCGTACTCCAGGTCTCCGCCGACGGGCAGACCGCTGGCGAGGCGGGTCACCGTGAGACCGGGCACCTGGCCCACCAGCCGGGAGAGGTAGAGCGCGGTCGCCTCACCCTCGTGGTTGGGGTCGGTGGCCAGGATCAGCTCGGTCACCGTGCCGTCACCGAGGCGGGCGAGGAGCTCGCGGATGCGCAGCTGGTCGGGGCCGACGCCGTCGATCGGGCTGATCGCGCCGCCCAGTACGTGGTAACGCCCGCGGAACTCCCGCGTCCGCTCGATGGCGTTGACGTCCTTGGGCTCCTCCACGACGCAGACCAGGGCCTGGTCGCGGCGCGGGTCGCGGCAGATGCGGCACAGCGAGGCCTCGGCGACGTTGCCGCACAGATCGCAGAAGCGCACCTCGTCGCGTACCCGGGTCAGCGCCGCCGCGAGGCGGGTGACGTCGGCGTTGTCCGCCCGCAGCAGGTGGAAGGCGATGCGCTGGGCGCCCTTGGGGCCGACACCGGGCAGCCGGCCGAGCTCGTCGATGAGGTCCTGGACGGCGCCTTCGTACACGTCGGTCTCGTGGTCGGGTTGCGGTTGGTCGCGGCGGCGGGCTAGAAGCCCAGGCCGGGCGGGAGCCCGCCGGTGACGCCGCCCATGCGCTCCTCGGCCATCTCGTGCGCCGCCCGCTGACCGTCGCGGACCGCGGCCAGCACGAGGTCGGCGAGGGTCTCCAGGTCGTCCGGGTCGGCGCCCGCGATCACCTCCGGCTTGATGGTCAGACCGGTCAGCTCGCCGGTGCCGGTGACCACCGTCGTGACCAGGCCACCACCCGCCGTGCCCTCAACCGTGGCGTCGACGAGCGAGGCCTGCGCCGCCTGGATCTGCGCCTGCATCTTCTGCGCCTGCTTGAGCATCTGCTGCATGTTCGGGGGCGGCGCCGGCATGGGTCGAGGGTACGGCCGGGCCCTCTGGGCGGCACGGTCCCGCGCCGCTCAGCCCTCGATCACCGTGGCACCCATCCGCGCGCGCAGCAGCGCCACCACGGCGTCCTCGTCACCCCCGGGCCGCGGCGTCGACGCCTCGGCACGGGAGCTGGGCGCCCGGGGGCCGCTGCCGTCCCCGTCGGTACCGCCGTCAGTGTCGGCACCGTCGTCATCGTCGGCACCGTCGGGGTCCGGCTCCTCGTCCGGCGCGTCGCCGGCGGCGAAGCCCGGCGCGCTCCCGGCGGTCGCCGGTGCCCCGGCCGCCGGCCCCACGACGGCGCCCTTGACCCGCCACCGGCCGCCGAGGACCTCGGTGATCGCCTCGGCGGTCAGCTCCTCGTACGCCCCGGAGAAGCGGCGGGCCATCGGCGCCAACGCGAAGGACACCGTCACCAGCGCGCCCTCCAGCGCGCTCACCGTGCCGTGCGGGGCGAGCACGGCGTAGGGCACCTGGCCCCGGCGCTTGACCGCCTCGACCACCAACGGCCAGGCCCGTCGTACGGCTTCCAGGTCGAGGACCCCGGTCGCCGACGCAGGAGCGCCCGTCGGGTCAGTGCTCTCCGAGGGACCGGCAGCAGGCGTCCGTTCGACGGGCCGATGCTCGGCCGCCGGACCGGCCGATGAGCCGGTCGCGGCGGTCGTGGGCCACACCGGTGCGACCGCTGGCTCGTCGGCTGCAGGCAGCGGCGCGGCAGGCACCGGGGCGGCGGGGGGCGGTGCCGACGGGAGGGGCACCGTCGTCGCGGCCGGGGCGGCGGCCGGTGGGGCCGACCCGGTGATGGCGAGCCGGCGCTCCAGCTGGTCCAGCCGGGCCAGCAGCGCCGAGGTGTCGCCGCTCGCGGCCGGCAGTAGCAACCGGGCGCAGATCAGCTCGAGCACCATCCGCGGCTGGATGGTGCCACGCATGTCCAGCAACCCGGCGCTCACCACATCGGCGGCCCGGGAGAGCTCAGCGGCGCCGAGGCGGGTCGACTGCGCACGCATCCGCTCGAGCTGGTCGTCGGGCACCAGCTCGAGCAAGCCGCGCTCACGGGCGTCGGGGACCGCGGCCAGCAGGATGAGATCGCGCAGCCGCTCGAGCAGGTCGGTGGCGAAGCGTCGCGCGTCCTGCCCCGCGCCGACCACCCGCTCGACCACGCCGAAGAGCTGACCGCCGTCGGCCGCCGCTAGCGCCTCCACGGTGTCGTCGAGCAGGACGGCGTCGGTCAGGCCGAGCCGCGCGACCGCGCTGGCGTAGGTCACCCCGCCCGACCCCGAGCCGGCGATCAGCTGGTCGAGGACCGACAGCGAGTCGCGCACCGAGCCCTCGGCCACCCGGACGACGAGCGGTACGACCGCCGGCTCGACCGCCACCCCCTCGGCGGCAGCGACCGCGCTCAGGTGGCGGGCGAGGACGGCCGGTGGCACCAGGCCGAACTGGTAGTGGAAGCTGCGGCTGCGGATCGTCGCGAGGACCTTCTCCGGGTCGGTCGTGGCGAAGATGAAGACCGCGTAGTCCGGCGGCTCTTCGACGATCTTGAGCAGGGCGTTGAACCCCTCCTTGCTGATCATGTGCGCCTCGTCGACGACGAAGACGCGGTAACGCGCGCCGGCCGGGCTGAAGGCGGCCCGCTCGCGCAGGTCGCGCGCGTCGTCGACCGAGCCGTGGGAGGCGGCGTCGATCTCGATGACGTCGACACTGTTGCCGGCGCGGATGGCCACGCACTGGTCACAGATGCCGCAGGGTTCCGGCGTGGGGCCATGGACGCAGTTGAGCGACGCGGCGAGGATGCGCGCGCTCGAGGTCTTCCCGCAGCCGCGCGGACCACTGAAGAGGTAGGCGTGGTGGATCCCGCCGCCGCCGGCCTGGGCGGAGCGCAGCGCCTGCAGCAGCGCCTCGGTGACGTGCCCCTGACCGACCACCTCGGCGAAGGTCTTCGGCCGGTAGCGGTTGTAGAGGGCGGCGGCCACGGCTCCATCCTCGCGCGGCGGTGCGACACCGTCACCCGGCCCACCGGGCTGTCCCCCAGCTGTCCCCCGGGCTGGGCCGCGGCGGACGAGGCGACCCCTCGCACACCCGCCAGAGCCCGCCTGCCCTTGCTGCCTTCCGGCCCTGGGGGGGTTCAGCGAGATGACGCCGCACGAGGGGTCGGCACCAGGTTAGCGGCAGCC
>JAABUO010002076.1_pt1 | contig 24876 bp, 23 predicted proteins | sample 5559291 | NCBI WGS metagenome assembly JAABUO01 (sample SAMN10711878, study PRJNA513372) | rock metagenome | isolation source: Antarctica rocks | place: Antarctica: Victoria Land, Finger Mt sud
GCCTCAAATTTCGAGGGACTAAAGGATCGATAGGCCACACTTTCATGGTTTGTATTCACACTGAAAATCAAAATCAAGGGGACTTTTACCCTTTTGTTCTACTGGAGATTTCTGTTCTCCATGAGTTTCTCTTGACTTACTGTGAATTTCTGAGAATATGCATACAAAATTGCTGCAGAAAATTCATGATCAATTATTCATCTTTCATCTTGATAATAAAGAAATCGTTGATTTAGTTCAGCGCTTCTATTATTAATCAGATCATTGAGCAATGATTAAACAGTACATTTGAAACTGTCATGTCTGTCAGCAAAGCAAGACATCTAAAGATAGTATTAATGAACTTCATCATTCTCTTTTGATTTCACAGAAACGCTGAAAAGATATAATTATGAACTTTATCACTGAGTTATTTCTATCAGAAAACTATAACATCATTTGCACAATCATATGTTGTTTCATCAAGAAACATCATTATGTCTTCTGTCATTGAGAACATGAAAACATCTCAGTCGAAGAAATGATTTAAATCATGTTATAAAACATTTATCAACTTCATGATTTACTCAGTTTTATTATTTTGAACAATCGCGTTTCAGTGATGAAAACTGCAAAAGTTTTTCAAATAACTGACTTTCAATTTTGATTCATTTTGCAAAACACTAAATTAATTTCAATGCATTGTTTAATTCATGCATCTGTGTTTTAAAGTGTAAACATTTTACTTCTTTAATGATCTTTATGATCATTGTGTTTTAGATAATCATTTCATGTTTTTAAAATGCTTTGCATTTTTTATACAATTTGCAGTCATCTTGATTCTGTTACTACTTCAAAACAGTTCTGATTTCAGAAGTTTCTTGTATAATTTAATGATTTTGCTTAAAATGTGAAATTTTTTATGACTTCTTGTAATATCTGAGTATTCTCTGTTACTCTGTTGTTTATTGCTGCTCTGTCATTCAAAGAATGATCAGCAGAAAGATATATTTTCAGATGAGCATTTAATGTTTTTGTGTTCATTTCTTTTCAAAGTCGATGAGTCAAGAACTGCATGAAGAATGTATATAAACATAACTTTGTAATTATTGAAAGATGATCTGATTTCTGATGTAAATCAATTCTCACTTTGCATTTGTATATCATGAACTGTATTTTCTCACTGTCAAAGATTAAATTTATTGTCATAAGTTAATTAATAATTATGAATCTTTCAAATGATTGTATTTAATTTAAGCAGCAGCTTTAATCTTGCATTTGTAATGATGTTTAATAAAATATTTATTGCTGTATGATGAGTGAAGCATTTTCTGTCTTTTTAATGTAAATGATGTAAATTAAAGTTTCTTATGATTAATTGTTTACAATCATCTTTGATTAGTTTGTTTAATTAAGAAATAGTTAATGATTCTTCTGTAAAAATGATAAATAATTAAACTGATCACGTCAAGTTGAATCATCAAGATCAAATCGAGTTCTCGACTCGTTAAGACTCAATTTGAGTCAAAATTTTGAAATCAAGTATTTGAGTTGAATCATGATGTTTAAATCAAGTATTTAAATTGAGTTAAAATGTTGAAATCGAGTATTGACTTGAATTTTTGATTCAACTCGTCAAGACATGAAGATAAATAGATAAATAATTGTAGATAATTTGTTTATTCTTCATGACTTTCTATCAAATAATCTTCATTAGACTGATCGTCGAGTCGAGTTTCGAGTTGACATTTTGAATCCGACTCGATTCGAAGTCGAGTTGCTCACATTTTCAACTCGACTCGAGTCGAGTTGCTCATATTTTCAACTCGACGCGACTCGATCCGACTGAGAATTGAGTCAACTCGACTCGACTCGTCAAGAATTCGAGCTTGGCGTCAAGAGGGCTAAATATAGAAATTTTCCCGATTTTTTGCTTTTGCATTACCTTTTTGCATTATCTTTTTGATAGAAGTCATGACGGGAAACATGAAGACTATATGATAGAGAGTCATGAAGAGAAGTCATGATAGAGAAGTCATGATAGAAGAGTCATGAAGAGAAGCTATGAAGAAGAGTCATGAAGAGAAGTCATGATAGAAAGTCATGACGAAGAATCATGAAGACTGTTTGATAGAAAGATTTGATAGAAAGTCATGACGAGAAACATAAAGAGAAACATGACGAGAAACATGACGAGAAAACATGATAGAAAGTCATGAAGAGAAATCATGTAGACTGTTCGATCAAGCTATTTACATCTATCTAATATCTTGTCGAGTCGAGTCGAGTTTTCGAGTCGAATTGTCGGGTCAAGCTTCTCAACTCGACTCGAGTGCTCGAGTTCAACTTCTCAATTCGACTCGACACTTTTTCAAAAAAATTTCAACTCGACTCGACACTTTTCGAATCGAGTATTCGATCCGAACTCGAGTACTTGACTCGATGCGATCAGTCTAATCTTCATGTTTTCTCTTCATGACTTTTCTTCATGACTTTTCTTCATGTTTTCTCTTTATGACTTTTCTTCATGTTTTCTCTTCATGACTTTTTAGTATCAAATGATCTTCATGTTTTCTCTTTATGACTTTCTATCATGACTCTTCTTCATGACTTTTCTTCATGACTCTTCTTCATGATTTTCTATCAAATGATTTTCATGTTTTTTGTCATGATTCTCTATCAAAAAGATAATGTAAAAAGATAATGCAAAAGCAAAAAATCGAAAAATTTTCTATATTTAGCTCTCTTGATATCATATTCGATTGCTTGATGAATTGAATCGAGTCAATGAATTTTGATTCGACTCGAAATCAATATCGAGTTGAGTCATGAGATTAATATCGAGTATTCGAGTCAAGTCATGATATGTTGAGCATATTTTCAACTCGACTCGACTCGACTCAACTAAAAATCGAGTCAACTCAACTTAACTCATCAAGAACTCAAACTTGATGTTAAGAATATTAAAAATAAAAACATAAAACAACATGTTCACTTGTTCTTTGCATTATCTTTTTGCATTACTTATTGCATCATTTATATATTGCATTAGCTTCTTGCATTACTCATTACATCATTTATATACTATCTTTAAGCTATTAACAATTATTGTTGTTAATACAAATTATTCTATAAAATGTTTAATTCATTGACAACTTTCAATCTGTCTGATGAAAGCATTTCACATAGTTCATTTTCAGATAGTCTTCATTCTGAAGATTTTACAAGTCAAGTTCAATGATATATGAATTCTTTACATCATTCTGAAAAGATGAAAACTAGACAAGAAGTGATTGACAAAATTCAGCAGAATTTTTCACAGCTCAAGCTAAGAAAGAATAACGAGTATGTTCAATGAACTTTGAATACAGATAATTCTTTTCTACAAAACTTAAGAATAATAATTAAATTTTTTTCATTGCACTCAAATTCATCTCTCTTGATGAGTTTTTTTCTTACTTTACAAAATTCTTTACTAGTTTCTATTCTATTGAACTATTCTAATTTTAATGATACTATTGCATTATTCAAATGCATGATCAAGAGAATAATGTTGATTTTAACAGATAATTTTCACTCTGTTCAATGATTCAGAAATAAATTCTTTGTCGAAATTAATTCATCTCACTTAATGAATTACTGAATTTCTTCTTACTTTACAAAATTCTTTACTAGTTTCTATTTTATTGAACTATTCAAATTTCAATGATACTATTGCATTACTCAAATGCATCATCAAGAAAACAATGCTGATTTCAACAGATAATTTTCACTCTGTTCGATGATTCAGAAATAATTCTTCGTCAAAATAAATTCATCTCACTTGATGAATTATTTTCTACTTTACAAAATTCTCTACAAGTTCATATTTTATCAAACTATTCAAATTTCAATGATACTGTTGCATTATTCAAATGCATAATCAAGAGAATAATGCTGACTTTAATAAATAATGTTCATTTTATTTGTAAATTCAAAGTTTATCACAAGTCGAAATCATGATGAAAATTGATTCAATGAGATTAAAAAACATTACAAACGACAGAACAATGATCATGTAACTCTGTTTAAATGATTACACAAACTTAAACTTTTCAAAGTTTGAAAAGAAGTGAATGAGATAAACAAAGCAGCAATGAAAAACAATGTAAAAGACAAGATAAAACAAGAGCATAAGAACAAAGATATTCATGATAATGCATTTCAATAATGCAATACTAAATAAAGCGTTGATCTGTTTATAGTTGAATGCTTTAAGTTGAAAATCAAATGCAAAGCGAATGCTGAGATTGTTGCTGAGATGATAAAGCTTTTCAATATAATTGCTGCAACACAAAATGCAAATATTACTGCAGAGAAAATTGCTTCAAAAGTAACGAAAATATGCATTATCTGTATGCATTATATTTATCTTTCAATTGTAGAAATTAATATCAATTTTAAAAGACAATAATAGATGAGCTGAACATAAGTGAAGAATTATCAAAATTTATGATTTTTATAGTTCATTTAATTCAATAAAAAAATTCTTCATCATGATGATTTGAAAAAGTTAAAGCAGATTGATGATATTAATTTTATGATAGTTTTTCAGAATTTTACAACAGAATTCATCATTTTTTCAACTGTCAAAGAATGAGAAATTCAGAATTCAATACATGCAATAAATTTTAATTTAAATGATTTCATCATAGTAGAAAATGATGACGCAAAGATGTGCTATGAAGCAAAGAAGAATGAGAAGAAATTACAACATAATGAATATGAAATTATCAGTAGTGAGAAGAAAGAAAATAATATTAATAATGAAAGTGAAAAGAAAATAATAGAACTGTTCAACTAGCAAACAGCGCTTATCTTACTTTTTAAGTTCTAATCATAGTTCATAATTTTATGAATTCATAGACTGAATCATAATGCATTATCTTTTTGCATTATCTTGAAGAGTGTTCAATAAAAAATCATGATGAAAATCAAACAATCTTCATGATGAAGACTGTTTAATCAAGCTATTTACATTTAATATCTTGTCAAGTTGAATTGAGTTTTTAAGTTGAATTGTCGAGTCAAGCTTTTCAACTCAAGTTCTCAAGTTCTTAAGTTCAATTTCTTAACTTGACTCAACACTTTTTCAAAAAAAATTCAACTCAACTTGATACTTTGACAAGTTAAGTACTTGACTCGAACTTGAATACTTGACTTGACGTGATCAGTCTAAATCTACAGTCTACTAATAAATCAAGTTCACATTATGTAAGATTGTGAAATCAAGTACATAATCTTCAAAGTTTAAATATCATTGAAGTGTTTGATCAAGTTTTGCACATCAGATTGCTGTACACGCTGAAAATGAAAAGAATATCAAGTTACATAATCAAATAAACATGCAGCTTTTTAAAGAACAGAGAGATGTTGCTGATATTCAATGAGCAAATGAACACTATGCATGAAATTAATGCAGACATATCTCAAGAATCTTTCATTTCATTGATTTTCTTTTTATTTTTCAACGTAAGTTTAATTGAAAAATGCGAAGCATTGAGAATCAAAATCAAAGTGCTTGACTTTGTAAATGACATCAACATTCTAGTTTATGACAGATTCATTAAAGAAATCTGTAAAATATTGAGCAAGACACATGACATTTGCGCAAAGTGAGCTTGAACTCATGATGCAATGTTTGCATCAGAAAAATATGAATTCACACATTTCACTAAAAAATCAAGAAAATTTGACATGATGACTAGCATACAAATAGAAAGTTCAATGATCAAGTTAAAGTCAGATGTGTAAGTTTTAAAAGTTCAACTGAACATGAAATTGCAATGAGATGTGCATCTTCGATAAATAGAAGTGAGTCACGTCACAAAAATGCTTGCGCTTAGTCATTTAAAAGTCTTTACATGAGAGACAATCTTCACAAAAGCGAGATAAGTATATTTAACTATAATGAGATCAGAAATTGCATTTGAAGCATCAATCTGACATCAGCATGACAAAGAGAAAGAACTGTCAGACAAGAAATGCAAATTAAAAACTCTGCAGAATCAAACTTTATATCATGTGATAAAAGCATTCAAAAGAATGAGCATCAAAATGCTAAAGATTGAAATGTACATAAGTTCATTGCATGTTCATCTGAACATGCTGCAGAATAAAGTCACATTACACAGTCAAGTCAACGACAGAATGCAAGAGATTAAATGAGTATGCAAATTCATATGCGCTCAATTGATGAAAATTAATCATCTCATTTCTTGTTTTTCTATCATCAGGAAAGTAATGCTTCTGAACACATTTATTCAAGAAGATGCAAGAATGCAATTTAAATGCAAATGATTTAATTCTTTTATGATGGTTTTAATAAGTGATAACATTGCAATAACATTATATCACAAAGATTAATGAAAACAATAATGAGAAAAATACAAGAAATGCATTGCAGACATCAATGTAATTTCAGCACAAAGATCTCATTAATTCAACAAGATGATAAAGAGACATGATGATTTTCAGAAAATTAAAAGCATTCTTGCAACTTACATCAGAATTGAATGCATAAATCTTAATGTTTATCTGCACTTAAGAAATGTTTCAAGCATGAATAGCTTGCAATGTGACTGCAAATGAAATCATCAGACAGCGAAGCATGTATTCATGCACTGCTCGAATTGAACACATTTGCGATCAAAAATGCTATGCAACGTCAACTTCTTGAACTATTAAATAATCATTGCAATCACAAAAGATCTCAGAGCAGCAGTGAAAATGATGATGAAAATGAAGCTTCTGAAACAATCTAAAGTGATTAAAACATTCATTCTTTAACATGCAATTAGCGTGAACAAATTTGATACATAGTCTTAATCTCGTTGTTTCAACTGCATGAAGCAGTTGTATAAATAGCGAGTGATTTTCTATCTCAGAGAGTTTTGTTCACTCAATACACATAGCATAGAATTTCTCTTATGAGTCAATTTAATCGATGTCACAAGAATGTATGAATTTATTATTATTGAATTTTCTATTAAACTTTTTATTAAACTTTTTATCAAACTTTTTATCAAACTTTTTATTAAACTTTTTATTAAACTTTTTATCAAATTTTCTATTAAACTCTTTATTAAACTTTCTATTAAACTTTTTATTGAATTATTAACAACACATAGCAGATAATTTGAACAACAAAATTAATTATTAATTAATTTATTATAGAAGAGAACATCATCAACATGATGCTTGCGCTTCATTCTGATCGTCAAGAACAGATAATGAGCGTTATCAACATGATGTCAGCGAGTGAGCGAGAAGCAAATATTGCTATCTTGCAGAAAAATTCAATTCAGACGAAGAATATACACAAGAAATTGAACAAGCTGCGAGTACTTTATGAGCTCAACGAACGTAAAAACAACGAGCTGATGCTCTGAGAAAAGATGAGAAGATTGACAGAGATGATAGAAAAGCTGACGCGTCAACGTGTCGCTGCGTTGACTGTCAATCGACGCATGAAGAATCAGCTGAAGAGATTGAAAAAGATAACGAGCAGACTTGAAAAAAAGTTCGTGAAGAAAAAGAAACGCGTTGACAGCTGAGCGAAGAGAATGAACGAGAAGTCCACGACGTCGTTTGAGAATCATCTTGTTCTCAGCGTTGACGTTGCGTCGTCAGTGTGAAATCATTGCAAGAAATTTGAGATTAAGATCTTCGTTAAAGAGAAAGAGAAGATCAAGAGAATCATGATGATAACAACAGAGAACATAGTGAGATGAGCGAGAGAGATTAACGTCGACGAGACGCTATCGACGTGCAAGAACATAGAGATTATGAAGAGATGATCAGATTTACTGATATTTTGAGTCAAGACGAAAGACAGCAAAAGAATATTGAAGAAAAACGATTTTTGAATCAAAGAGATTTCATCGAACGCAAGTCTGCGCAAAGTCAGTTTCAAGATAGTGATACATGAAATTAAAGTCGAAGAAATGTCTAAAGACATAGAGAAGAAGAGAGCGAAAGCGCTCATCAAGATCAACAAAGACATACATTCGAAGATGATGATTGAGAAAGTCGAGTGACTCACAAAGAATAGTGAACAGAAGAGATACATTTTGCTGATGATACACGTAGTCAGCTGTCACGAACTGAGAGCTGAATGAAATCAGAATGAAATTCTAATAACTAGATTTTAGATACAAGACGTTGCACGAAGAAGAAAGGAAAGAAAGAGATCATTCAGAGATTCTTATACCTCATGAACGCTGAGTATCATTCGTATCGAGGGACCCTCATAACATCACTGATAATCTCACGTCTATCATCATCTATAATATTGTTCAACATCATCTAAGTGATCTAACATCTCTTTTCTCAACATCTTCCGAGTAACACATGCTAAAATCGTGACAGTAAATAACTTGTTCATTCTTCATGACTTTTTTTAAATAATTTTCATATTTTCTCATCATGATTTTCTATCATGACTCTCTATCATGACTTTTCTTCATGACTTCTCTTCATAACTTTTCTTCATGACTTTTCTTTATGACTTTTTATCAAATGATCTTCATATTTCTTTTTCATGACTTTTTAGTATCAAACAATCTTCATGTTTCTCATCATGATTCTTTATTGAAAAGGTAATGCAAAAAGATAATGTTAAAGCAAAAAATTGAGAAAAAACAATCACAACGCACGCATTACAAATTTTGAAAAAGAGCATTACAAACAAGACAAAGTGAATCTAGAAGATGATTGAACAACGATGAAGTGCATGAATTGCAACAGTGTCGATTCGAAGATGATTGCAAGCAACGTTGATTCATTGCAAGAAAACAGAAACGTGAAGTCAAAATGCTTACACAACAATGAAGAGAATGTTATTAACATTATTGATTTACTAATAAAGATATCAACGTTAGAGAAAGAGAAGAGCAAAGATCATTCATGAAAAGAGATAGCATTGAAGCTGATTCAACGTCTTCGACTCAACTCAGAAGAAAAACATCACGCGAATCAGAATGCATTTATCGCGAAGAATGTACAGAAACTGAAGACATCAGTTCAACTGCTCAACAAGCAGTTGCATACACAGAGAAGCATGCATCTTTCAACGAAAATCACGTCATGAGCGAACGTGACAAGAGAAGAAATAGCGACAAGAGCGCAACGATTCAGAAGCAATCTGTCATCGCTTCGCAAGAAACGAGAAATCATGATTAAAATAATGAACAGAAGAGAAATAAAAAAGATACAGAAGAAGTCGATTGAACAAATTCTATAAAGAATCGCAAACGTGTTGACAGATCAAAGAAATCTAATTGTGTCACTTTGCAAGCTGAGTAACGATGACATTTCTCTTCACGCAATTAGCTCAGATGCTCGAGCAAATCTGAAAAAGACTCAAACATGAGCAAAAGAAATTGCAAGTTTGACATGTGTAACACGTTGAATCTTTGCAGTGCTGACACATGAAGTACACATTACAATAAACATGAATAATCAGAAAAAAATCATTGAAAGATTGATAAAAGATAACGTGAGACTTCATGAAAATCTGAAAGTTCTAAGAATAGTCTGACTCAAGAAGATAGCAGAGAGCGAAAAGACTCATTCATCGCTCATCATAGAGATCGCAATCGAAGCAATGATGAATCAATTAATGAACGAGAGCATTCTGAATTCATATCAAGAATGCTCATGCAAGCTGTTTGAAAAGAACTGTCACATCACTCAGTGCTACAGATGCTTCAAATTTGATCATATGATCAGATTCTGCAAGAAGAAACAACGCTGCGCTAAATGCGCAGACAAACATCACATCGAAGAGTGCATGATGTCTTTGAATAAAAGACGTTGTGTCAACTGCAACAAAGATCATGAACTTTGAAGACACATCTGTCTCAAATGACGACAGCAGATGAAATAAACATCAGAAATCTACAAAAACAGATCGATCAGATATTTAAAAGCATTGAAATACAATCACACATTCTTCTCGCTGTTTTTGAACTCTGTAAGCTCAATGAATTCGTTGAGTTCAACAGACTTTGCAGATTCAACGAACTCTTCAAGCTCAGCAATCATCATGTTGAAAACACGCAATCAAGACGTTGAATCAACATGACAGATGATAAAAGTCAAGAAGAGACGAGTCAATCTCTTTTCATGCGTGACTAGTGACTCAAATGAGATGACTTCTGAACAGACTCAGAAACACTCAATCAGAAAGTGTGAAAGACTCTCAGTGATTGAAAGCATACAAAGAGTCTTTTCAGCGCAGAGTCAACAACAGCTACAAATAACTTTATGATGAAACAACTCTTTCTACGAATTCTACAGTACAACATCAGAAAGTCATTGAAGATTCAAAAATCATTTTCGATCGACAGAAAAGTTTGCAAATTCGACATAGTAATCATACAGAAGCAAGAATACAACATCAACAACTCATAATCATTTAACTCAGCTCACAACTTCTTTCATCTAGTGAAAAACTCATCATCTCAATCAAGAACATCATGACTTTCTATCATAACTCTTTATTATAGCTTTCTATCAAAGCTTCTCTTCATGACTTCTCTTCATGACTCTCTATCAAACAGTTTTCATAGTTTCTCGTCATGACTCTCTATCATAGCTCTCTATCATAGCTCTCTATCAAAGCTCTCTATCAAATGATCTTTATGTTTCTCTTCATGTTTCTCTTCATGTTTCTCTTTATGACTTTCTATCAAAAAGATAATGCAAAAAGATAATGCAAAGGTGAAAAATCGAAAAAATTTCTATATTTAGCTCTCTTGACGTCATATTCGATTGCTTGACGAGTCGAGTCAAATCAGCAAGTTCTGACTCGATTCGAGATCAATATCGAGTCGAGTCATGAGATTCAACTCGAGTATTCAAGTCAAGTCAGAAGATTCAACTCGAGTACTCGAGTTGAATCAGAATGTAGATATGAAAACTCAACTTGACGATCAATCTAATGATGCAACAGTTTTTTTCAAACAGTTTGCATGAACATTCTTGATATAAATTTAACATGCTTATGTTTATTAATTAATTCATCATCGCTTCAATTGCAATCTTTACAATGAATGATGAGTGAATCTTCTCACTTTCAACTATTTTCTTGAGTCAGACTATTCTTAAAATTTTTAGATTTTCATGAAGTCTTGCATTATCTTTTATTAATCTTTTAATGATTATCTTTTAACTGTTTGTATCTATTGTGATGTGTATCTTATGTGCTAGCACAGCGAAAATTCAATGCATTATACACATTAAGTTCATAATTTCTTTTGCTTCTTTGTTGTTGCTTCTTCTTTTATTATGTTTGCTCATGACATGATGTTTAATGAAAAGTGCATGTTATCTTATATTTGTAACTGCTTGTTAAACAGTTGTATGAATGTCTTCAATTTCTGTAACATTCTTCGCAATGAATGCATTCTGATTTTCATTGATTTTTTCTTCTGAATCATTTTGAAGATGTTGCATCAGCTTCACTGCTACTTCTTTTCATGAATTATCTTTGCTCTTTTCTTTCTCTAACATTGATATCTGTATTAGAAGATCAATAATGTTAACAACATACTTTTCATCATTGCATGAACTTTTCAATCTTACATTACTGTTTCTTTGTGACAAGTCAACATTACTAGACTGATCGTTGAATCGAGTTTCGAGTTGACATTTTGAATTCGACTCGATTCGAAGTCGAGTTGCTCACATTTTCAACTCGATTCGAGTCGAGTTGCTCATATTTTCAACTTGACGCGACTCGACTCGACTGAAAATTGAGTCAACTCGACTCGATTCGTCAAGAATTCGAGCTTGACGTCAAGAGAGCTAAATATAGAAATTTTTTCGGTTTTTTGCTTTTGCATTACCTTTTTGCATTATCTTTTTGATAGAAGTCATGGCGAGAAACATGAAGACTATATGATAGAGAGTCATGAAGAGAAGTCATGATAGAGAAGTCATGAAGAGAAGCTATGAAGAGAAGTCATGAAGAGAAGTCATGATAGAAAGTCATGACGAGAAATCATGAAGACTGTTTGATAGAAAGATTTGATAGAAAGTCATGACGAGAAACATAAAGAAGAACATAAAGAGAAACATAAAGAGAAACATAAAGAGAAACATGACGAGAAAACATGAAGATCGTTTGACTTTGATAGAGAGTCATGACGAAAAAACATGATAGAAAGTCATGAAGAGAAATCATGTAGACTGTTCAATCAAGCTATTTACATCTATCTAATATCTTGTTGAATCGAGTCGAGTTTTCGAATCGAGTTGTCGAGTCAAGCTTTTCAATTCAACTCGAGTGCTTGAATTCAACTTCTCAACTCAATTCGACACTTTTTCAAAAAATTTCAACTCGACTCGACACTTTTTGAATCGAATACTCGACTCGAACTTGAATATTCGACTTGACGCGATCAGTTTAAACATTACTTGCAATTATTTTTAAATCAGCATTGCTGCAATTCATGTAATTCATCATCATTTATTCATCTTTTAGATTTATTCTGTCTTGATTGTATTGCTTTTTTCAAAAATTTGCTTTGTGCATGTTGTGATTGTTTTATAGAAAATTCAATAAAGTGTTTAATAAAAAGTTTAATAAAAAGTTTAATAAAACATTTAATAAAATATTTGATAAAAAGTTTGATAAAACATTTAATAGAAAATTTAATAAAAAGTTTAATAAAAAGTTTAATAGAAGTTTAATAAAAAATTTAATAAAAAATTTAATAAAATGTTTAATAAAATGTTTAATAAAATGTTCAATAGAAAGTTTGATAAAGAGTTTGATAAAAAGTTTGATAGAAAGTTTAATATCAAGTCATGAAGAATGCTTTCTATTAAACTAATTAACATATGTTATGAAGCATGTATGAAGCAAAGATAAACAAAAATTCAAAATATGCATTGAATTAAAATTAATAAATTCATGAATGAAATGATTATAAGCACAGTGAGTACAGATGCATTAAAACATGAAAAAAGAGATAAAAATTAATATAAATCGCGTAAATATAAATAATAATAAATTACAGATGTAAATAAGTAATGAAAGTATAATAATAATAATAATAAATTTATACACTTTTGTGACATTGATTAAACTGATTCATGAGAAACTTTATGCTATGTGTGTTGAGTGAACAAAACTTTCTGAGATAGAAAATCACTCGCTATTTATATGATTGCTTCACGCAGTCGAAACAACAAGATTAAGACCATGTATCAAATTTGTTCACATTGATTGCATGTTAAAGAATGAGTGTTTTAATCACTTTAAATTGCTTCAGAAGCTTCATTTTCATCATCATTCTCATTGCTGCTTTGAAATCTTTTGTGATCACGACGATTATTTGATAGTTCAAGAAGTTAATGTCACGTAGCATTCTTGATTGCAGATGCGTTCAGTTCAAGCAATGCATGAGTACATGCTTCGCTGTCTGATGACTTCGTTCGCAGTTGCATCGCGAGCTATTCATGCTTGAAACGTTTTTCAAGTGCAAATAAACATTAAGATTTATGCGTTCAATTCTGATATAAGTTGCAAGAATGCTTTCAATCTTCTGAAGATCATCACGCATCTTTATTATTTTGTTGAAGAGATGAAATCTTTGTGCTGAAATTGCATTAACATCTGCGATGCATTTCTTGTATTTTTTTCATCGTTGCTTTCATTGACTTTTATGATATAACGTTATTGCGATGCTATCACTTATTGAAATCATCATAAAGAAGTTGAATCATCTGCATTTAGATTGCATTCTTACATCTTCTTGAATAAATGTGTTCAGAAGCACTATTTTCTTGATGACAGAAAAGCGAAAAGTTAGATGATTAATTTTCATCAGTTGAACGCGTATGAGTTTGCATGCTCATCTAGTCTCTTGCGTTCTGTCATTGACTCGACTGCGTAATATGACTTTATTCTGCAGCATGTTCAGATGAACATGCAATGAACTTGTGTACATTTTGATCTCTACATCTGCAATTTGTAAAGAGTGACAGAGACAGATTTTAATGCTTTTAGTGATCAATATTTCAAATATTCATTTAATCTCATGTCTCAGATTTACGTCACTTTTAGCTGATGCATATTCATAAAAGCGTCAACATCTCTACTAGATTGATCGTCAAGTCGAGTTTTCATATCTACATTCTGACTCAACTCGAGTACTCGAGTCGAATCTTCTGACTTGATTCGAATACTTGAGTCGAATCTCATGACTCGACTCGATATTGATCTCGAGTCGAATCAGAACTCGCTGACTCGACTCGACTCGTCAAGCAATCGAATATGACATCAAGAGAATTAAATATAGAAATTTTTTCAATTTTTCATCTTTGCATTATCTTTTTGCATTATCTTTTTGATAGAAAGTCATAAAGAAAAACATGAAGAAAAACATGAAGAGAAACATGAAGTGAAACATGAAGAGAAACATGAAGAAAAACATGAAGATCGTTTGATAGAGAGCTTTGATAGAAAACTATGATAGAGAGCTATGATAGAGAGTCATGACGAGAAACTATGAAAACTGATTGATAGAGAATCATGAAGAGAAGTCATGAAGAAGAGTCATGAAGAAGAGCTATGATAGAAAGTCATAATAGAATATCTATTTATCTATCTTCATGTCTTGACGAGTCGGATCGAAAATTTCGAATCGATACTCGATTTCAACTCTTTGACTCGACTTGAATACTTGAGTCGAACATCTCGACTCGACTCGAATACTCAAGTCAAGAATTCTGACTCGAATCGAATCTTGACGAGTTGAAAATTCGACTCGATCTCGATGATTTGACTCGACGCGATCAGTCTAATCTCTAGAACTTTTAAGAGCGCAGTATGTCTATTTATCATTTGATTCAACAAACACGATTCTGACACTTGTAGCATTGATAGTCACAACGTTGAATAATTAATAATTAATTTGACTATCTAAATAATAGCTATTTACACAGTTTAATATATGCGCTGAGAAAGTCAATGAAAAAGTTAATGAGAAAGTTAATGAGTAAACTAATGAGATAGAAAGTCATGTAGAATGTTCAATAGAAAGTCATGTAGAATGTTTGATAGAATTATATTTGATGCTCGATAGAGAACAAATTTGATTCTTGATTGCGAGTAAAATGATGAGTAGAATGATGAGTAGAATGATGAGTAAAGTGATCAATAGAATGATCAGTAGAGTGATCAATAAAATGATCAGTAGAATGATCAGTAGATAGCTCAGTAGAATGATCAGTAGATAGATCAGTAGAAAGCTCGATCAATAGCTTAGTAGATAACTCAGTAAATGACTCGATAGATAACTCAGTAGATAGCTCAGTAGAAAGCTCACTAGTAGAAAGATCAATAGAAAGCTCGATCGATAGCTCAATAGATAGCTCAGTAAATAGCTCAGTAAAAAGCATTGTTTGAAGCATTGTTTGACTCATGTTATGCGCTCGATCGACGCATTTTATAGAGCGTTTGATAGAGTGTTTGATAAAGCGTTTGATAGAGCGTTTGATAGAAAGATTGATAGAGCGAGTAGATGAAGTGAGTAGATGAGCGAGTAGAGGAGCGAGTAGATGAGCGAGTAAATGAGCGAGTAGATGAGCGAGTAAGTGAGCGAGTAGATGAGCGAGTAAGTGAGCGAGTAGATGAGCGAGTAGATGAGCGAGTAGATGAGCGAGTAGATGAGCGAGTAAAAAGATGAGCATGTAGAATCGCGAGTAGAATGATGAGTAGAATGATGAGTAGAATAGTGAGTAGAATGATGAGTAGATGAGCGAGTAAATGAGCGAGTAAATGAGCGAGTAGATGATCGAGTAGATGAGCGAGTGTTGACATATGCAACATATGCGACATAAGCGACGAAAGCGACGAAAGCGAGATTCAGTTCAGCGCATATGAATAAACGCAGATTTTATCAACAAAAGCGAAATTCAGTTCAGCAACATATGAATGAATGCAGATTTTATTGACAAAAGCAGAACTCAGCTCAGCGAGATCAGCTTAAATTCAGATTTTATTCAACTTTAAGCGACGAATGTCACTTAAGCTAAACTTTAAAATTTAGTTCACTTTACAAACTGTCGATGTAACATTTCAATGCTTACTCTTTTGAATGCTTTTGCAACGTGATGTAAAGTCTGATTCTGCAGAGTTTCTAGTTTGCATTTCTTGTCTGACAATTCTTTCTCTTTGTCACGCTAATGTCAGATTGATGCTTTGAATGCAATTTCTGATCTCACTACAATTGAGTACACTTGTCTCACTTTTGTGAAGATTGTCTCTCATGTGAAAACTTCTAGATGACTAAGCATAAGCATTCTTGTGACGTGACTCACTTCTATCTGTTGAAGATGCACATCTCATTGCAGTTTCATGTTCAGTTGAATCTCTAGAACTTGCACGTCTGACTTCAATTATAATGAAAGTATGCAAATAAATAAATAATCAGATAAATAAATTAATGAAATTTTTCAGTTTAATCAGATGATTTTTGATCATCTGATGTATATACAACGACTTCAATGAATTATAAAAATCAGAATAATAGTTTAAGTGAAAGAAAAAGAAATGATAATAGTTTGAATGAAAGAAAATGACTTGCATGAGTTAATACAGTCAAAAACATAATATGAAGTTGAAAAGTTTTGATGTTGAATCATCTGATGCAACTTTTAACATTCAATGATCAAAGTAAGTCACTATTTCAGTACTATATAGTTTAGTTCAATAGAAAGCACTTTTTATGACTTGATATCAAACTTTTTATTAGAAGCTTTATTAAAAGCTTTATCAAATTTTCTATTAAATGCTTTATTGAATTTTATATCAAACTTTTTATCAAACTCTCTATTGAACTTATCTGTACATACTGTATGCTTCATACATGCTTCATTGCATATGTTAATTAACTTAATAGAAAGCATTCTTCATGACTTAATATCAAACTTTCTATTAAACATATTATTAAACATTTTATTAAACTCTTTATTAAACTTTCTATCAAACTCTTTATTAAATTTTCTATCAAACTTTTTATCAAACTTTATTAAGTTTATTTATATATATTGTATGCTTCATACATGCTAATTAGCTTGATAAAAAGCACTCTTCATGACTCAATATCAAACTTTCTATCAAACTTTCTATTAAATGCTTTATTAAACTCTTTATCAAACTCTCTATTAAACTTTCTATCAAATTTTCTATCAAATTTTCTATTAAACTCTTTATTAAACTCTTTATCAAACTTTCTATTAAACATTTTATTAAACTCTTTATCAAACTTTCTATCAAACTTTTTATCAAATGTCTTATTAAACTCTTTATCAAACTTTTTATTGAGCTTTCTATCAAACATTCTACATGATTTTCTTCATGACTCTCTTCATAACTCTTTATCTCATTAGCTTCTTCATTGCTTTCTCTATTTACATTCTTGTTTGCTTCTTCATTGCAAAGCTTCATCGAGTTCTTCATCTTATTTATTTCATAGAAGAAAGAACTACATCAACTATTGTTATAAAGAAGAGCTTGAAATAATGATAATGAGTTTTCTACATCTCATTGACTTCTTTGTTGATAAATTGATTGCATCGAGTCGAGTCATTGAGATCGAGTCGAGTTCTCAATTCATCAAGACTCGATTCAAGTCAGAATTCTTAACTTAAGTATTTAAGTTGAGTCAAAATTCTTGATCTGAATATTCAAGTTGAGTCAGAAGATTGAAATCGAGTATTGATCTGAAATTCTCGATTCGATTCATCAAGACATGAAGCAAAGTACTATCAATATTTATTTGAGTGTCTGATAATGCAATAAAGTAATGCAATTAATTGAAGAAAATTCATGCTTATTCATTTACTACTGCTAATCTGAGATCACTATTATTTCATCATTCTTCTTCTTCTTCTTCTTCTTCTTGTACTTCTTCTCGTACTTCTTCTTATACTTCTTCTCGTACTTATTCTCATTCTCAATCATATTTACATCATCATTTCTCTTGCTAAATTTCATCTTCTTGTCATCATCATCAATCTCAATGATATCATCAGATTCATCATTTGATAAATTCAGTGAATTAACTATCTTTCGATCAATCGCATTTTTTTCATTTGAAAATGCGCTCATGAATTTGTTGAATTCTTGTATGACATTTGAATTATTCATCATTTTCAATTCATTTAATTCTTCATGATGTAAAATGCGTTGTTGAATTAATTCAATAATAAATATCATGTATCTTGACATGTTTTTTTCAAGTTCATCTTGTTGTGCAATAGTTTAATGCATACATTAGTCTTGTCTTTTACATCAAACACAGTACATATATCAACAGTAAAAGTAATATTGAATGTCATCTTCATGATTATTGCTTCGAGCTTCGCTCGCTTTGCAATCTTCTTTTTTCTCATCTTCTTCATCAAATTCATCTTAAAACATTGAGTTATTATACAATCAGCTTTTGAAACACATATGCATTATTCAAATGCATTATCATGTAAACTCTTTTTCACTCAATCATTCATGATTGTATTTTGCATATTGTTCTTCATTTTCATCTGCTTTGCTTTGATGACTTTCTGATAAATGTTGATGCTTCTCAATTTGATGAATTGTTTATAAAGAGTCATTCAATCTGCACTTTGTTTGATATAAAGAGTTTTCTGATTTTCATTTCATCTCATCGCATGATTTTTACTTGCAATTAACTGCAACTTGATTAATAAACTGAACATTTTGCGATTTTAATTAGTGTCATGATGTCAGATCATCAACTCGATTTAGAACATAAATCGTCGATATCTTAGATAATCTCGATTCATTGAATCTGTTTCGCAGTTCAATGAATCAAGTCATCAATCTAGTCATCGTCATCTTAATCTAGTCTCAGCAATTCTGTTTTGATCATCTCAGTCGTGTGCGCGAACTTCTGCAATCTTAAGTCAATAAAACTACTGTCTAGCCTTGATTCTGCTCGATTCATGTATATAGAAGTCGAGTTCTCATTCTTTTCTTTCGCTCTTTGTCTTTCGTCTTGTATATTATCTGATGTATTGTCTTGTATCTAGATTCTATCAAAGTAATAATAATATCAGTCATCTATATTGATAGTATCTCTAGTCTAGTTCAGTCTCTGACATTACGAAAGATCTACACTTTCTGCAACGTTTTCATACGTTGAAATCTCGTCTAGTTATTCTTTCGCTCAAATGAAGTTGCCTCACAATCTCTCGATCGACGATGAGCGTGCTGTCAAACAGTTCGCTCAAAGTGTGATCGAAAATTCAGTCGAGATCTTTCGCGCAATGCGAGAGCTTCAAAATCAAGTTCGACAACATGATGTCATCACTTCGTTCTCGTTCATCGTTCTCAATTCTTCAGTCTATATAGAATTGAATTCTCAGTCTCTCGCGACGATAGCTCAGATCGTCGCACAAATCTTGAACAATCAATCTTCTCTCATCATTCATTTCTCTGCGAATTCTGTCGCTGTCATCATCGCTTCTAGATTCGAGAAGCTTCTCGACATATCTGAGTATGAGAAAGACAAAGATCGATTGAATGCATGAGAGCAGAGTCTGATACAGCGCATGAACGTGAACGACGATCGTTATTTCTTTCATCGAGTCAAGATCGTCTATGCCGAGTCACGACTCATCATAGATAAGAAGACTCACAATCTAATGAATCAATATTGAGTCAATGATCTCTGCATCATTTTCATCTTCGCAGATTGACGACACAAGTTGCGTCATTGCTGCGACAATTCTTTCGAGGCAGAAGATGCTCATCTATATCTTCGCGAAACTCTGAAGCAAGGCACGAATAGCTTTGTCGACTACTACAATCTCTTCTATCAAAAGAAAGAACGTTCTTTGATGAAAGATTTCTCGTTGATTGACTGTCTGAAGCGCAATGTCAATTATTTCATTCAAGTCGTCGTCTTCTTCTGACGAAATCTCAATGAAACTCGATCATTCATCTTTCATCAATGAATTCAAGCATTCTCTGACATCGACGAAGAGCTTCAGCAGCTTAAACATCGTCAATCTCGCTTCGTCTTCGTCATCGTTTCGTTCGTCAAAGTCAAGAGCATCTCTGCGTCGATCAGTAATTCTTTGAGTTCAAAGATCGTCATCTCTGTGACTGTTGTTTCGACAGTATCTTCGTCTCTTTCTTTCTCGTCTCTCGATGAGTCAATGAATTTAAGCTTCGTCATTGTCATCGTTCAAGATAAGACTCTGATCGTTTCTGAGATCAAGAAAATCTGCAACAAGTGAAAGCTGTGCTACTACTGCAAATTGCAACATTCGAGCAAAATCGCTAAAGAATGGTCAAATAAGAAGCTCTTCACTCTGCGTATCATGAACGTCTACGACAGTGACGTCGTCAGTATAGATGAAGAAGTCTCGCTGTCTGCGAGAAAAGTTTAGTTTCTGAACTAAGTCGCGCTCAGAAATCTGTATACATATCATCTTGTCTACTAGTCTCAATCTTCTCATTCTCACTTCAATCATATAGAAAGTTTTCTGCTAAATCTGTTTTGAAACTCTTTGAATTCAATTCGACATTCAAAGATAGTCACATGATAGTATTCTGTATTCTACATCAAGCTCAATCTAGAGTTCTCATTCTCGCTCTGATTGATAGTGAAGTCTTCGCTTATGTCTTTATGAATAAATTCTTCGCGCAACAACATCATCTCTCCTTGCATCAATTAACTCATTCTCGCAGACTTCGAGAATTTGATGATCAAGTCGCTCTAATCGATGACATTACTCATGTTGTCGAAATCACAATTATTCCCGATGAACACATCGAAAGACTATTCTTTTATGTCACTGAATTAAGTCAGTATCTCATCGTCATGAGTCTGTCATGACTTCATCGTCACGTCATTGATGTCAATTTTGAACACAATATTCTCATCTTGTCTTTCTTCTTCTGTCTTAATCATTGTTGTCAAATTCTCGTCAAGATCTATGATCTTAATCAACAAGAAGAAAATTTCTCGCTCGAAGTTAACAAAGTAGCTTCTCTTCAGCCTCGCTCTCAATTTGCTCACAAGAAGCAACTCAGTTCACGAATCGCTCACAAGAAGCAATTCAGTCTACAGATCGCTCACAAGAAGCAATTCAGCACTCAATTCGCTCGCAAGAAGCAATCTAGTTTCTCATTCGCTCGAAAGAAGCAACTCAGTTTTCAGTTCGCTCGCAAGAAGCAATCTAGTTTCTCATTCGCTCGAAAGAAGCAACTTCGTTTTCAGTTCGCTCGCAAGAAGCAATTCAGTTCTTCATTCGCTCGAAAGAAGCAACTCAGTTTCTCGTCTGCTCACAAGAAGCAATATAATCTCTCGTTCGCTCATGAGAAGTCAACTAATACTCAGCTCATTCACAAGAAACAAATCTCGTTCAGTCTTGTCTCTCGTCTGAAACAAGAAGCTTCTAGTCGTATTCTTCAAGTCATTCAAAAAGAATACTCATCAAAAATCAAGTGTTGAAATTCTTCTTTCTTTAGAACTTCTGTTGTCTCTCGAGCAGATCAATTCGATCGATCTTCTATACAACTTGACATAGTCGAGTTGAGAGCTCGAAGCTTTGATCATGCTGCTCGTGTCAAAGACATTGAAGTGTTTAGCGTCACTCTAAAGAAAATCGATGTCTTCTTGAATCTTAAGTCAATCTCGTCTTCTAGTCTAGATTCTGACGAGTCAAAATCGCGTCGCGCGACTTTGACTGTCTGTTCAAAGAACATTTCAACTCTTGCTCAGTTCTCATCTCGTTCTCAAGACAGTACATATGATAAGAATCATCGTCTGAATCTTCGTCAAATGAAAAAGAAATTTCAATTGACTGCATTCACGACACAAGAAGATCTTGAAGTCTATCGACAAAGTAAGAACGTCGATTCAGTCACAATTCTATCGTTCAGATATTTCGAGTTTCTAGATGTCTTCTTCAAGAAGAACGTTGATATCTTGTCTTCGCATCAAGCTCATGATCATGTCATACATCTTAAAGAAGATGCTCAATTCTCAGTCTTCGCTTTGTACGACATGAGTCGTGACGAAATTCTAGAACTTCGTCGTTATCTGAATGAGAATCTGAGCAAAGATTTCATTCGAGTCAGTCGCTCTCAGACGATCGTCTCTGTTCTTTTCGTCAAGAAACTCGAAGAAGAACTTCGCTTCTGCGTGAACTATCGAGATCTGAACGCTATCACAGTCAAGAATCGATATTCTCTGTCTCTGATCTCAGAAACGCTGAATCGTCTAAGTCGAGCTAAAATCTTTATCAAGCTGAATATCATCTCTGCGTTCAATCGACTTCGAATCAAAGAAGAAGATGAAGCTCTCATCGTCTTTCGCACTCGATTTGAATTATTCGAGTATCTAGTCATGCTCTTCGATCTATGTAATGAGTCTGCCTCGTTTCAGAAGTACATCAACAATACTCTTCGCGAACATTTGAATAAGTTCTGTACAGCTTATCTGAATGACATCTTGATCTATTTCGACAATGAACTCGAGCATGAGATTCATGTCAAGCTCATTCTGCGAAAGCTGCGAGAAGCAGATCTTCAGACGAATATAATCAAATGCGAGTTTCACGTCACTCAAGTTTCGTATCTAGAATTGATAATCATCATCGAAGAGATCAAGATGAATTCTTCTAAGATAGACATCATTGTCAACTGATTCATCTTGATCAACGTTAAAGACGTTCAAAGTTTTCTAGATTTCGCGAACATCTATAGAAGATTCATCTATGACTATAGTAGAATAGCTATCTCGCTCATTCATCTCATCAAAAAAGATGTATTCTTTGTCTGATATCAGAAATGTCAGATTGCATTCAACATTCTTAAGAAAGTCTTCACTTTTGAGATTATTCTTCATCATTATAATTCAGATCACAAGATTGTGATAGAAATCAATGCTTCGAACTATGTGTTCGAAGACATTCTCTCTCAGTATGATGAGAACGAGATTCTTCATTCAGTCGCTTACTTTTCGAAGAAGCATAATTCAGTCGAGTGTAACTACGAGATCTATGATAAAGAACTCATGATCATTGTTTGCGCTTTCGAGAAATGATGATCAGAGCTCGAAGACTCTATCTATTCTGTCGAGATGATCACGAATCACAAAAATCTTGAGTATTTCATGTCAACTAAGCAGTTGAGTCGTCGTCAAGCTCGTTGAAGCGAGTTTCTGTCTAGATTCAACTATCGCATCGCTTATCATCTCGACAAGATCGACGATAAGTTTAATGCTTTGACACGTCGCTCAGAAAATCTTTCTAAAGAGAGAAATACATTCGATTCTCGACATCAATATCAACATCAGACAATTCTGAAAACTCATGTTTTAGATTTCGATATTGTTGAGAATCTCGTCTTCGACGTCTTCGACATCAAAGTCATGAAGCTTCAGTCACAAATCATCGCTCTAGATTCAGTTCAGTTACATCTGTTTTCAATTATCTCAGCATCTTCGCAAATTCTAGCTCTCATGAATCTAGAAATCGAAGAATTCGACGTTGAAGACGTCAAGTCTCAGCTAGATCAAGACATTCTGAATCTTGATGAAGATTCTGCTGACACTCTCACTCAGACATTGTGAAAGCAAGTCGAAATCAATGACAAATTCGCAGCTCAGATAATCGAAGCGCTTCGCAATGAAGCACGACATCACAACAAGATCTCTCTAGTCGAGTGTGAAGAACACGAGAATCATCTGTACTTTCGAGAAAGAAAGTACGTGCTCAACTCAGATAAACTACGTCTTCGTATCATTCAGCTCGCTCATGATAGTGTCGTCGATGATCACTCAGAAAGAGCAAAAAGCTATGAACTGATCAGTCGAGTCTACTGATGATCAAACATTTATAAGTATGTTCAACGCTTCGTATGAAACTGTCACGTGTGCACACGTTTCAAGCTCTCTAGACAACGAACTCAAGAATGATTGTGTTTTCTTTCAGTTCTCGAACGTCGTTGACGTGATGTCTTCATGAACTATGTAGATTCTTTATCGCTCAGTATCTTCATGAATATCACATATAGATATGTTCTAGTCTTTGTTGATCATCTTATCAAAATGAGACATTTAGTTTTCATCACTTCTATGAAAGTTGAAGAAGTCATCAACTGCTTCTATGCTCATGTTTGAAAACATCATGATTTACTCGAGTTCTTCGTGTCTGATCGAGACACACAATTCATCTTCGATGTCTGAAAGCATATGTGTAAAATGCTGAAGATAGACGTTAAGTTATCAACGACGTATCACTCTGAAATCGATAATCAAATCGAGAGAGTCAATGCTGTCATGAAGCATTATCTTCGAGTCTTCGTCAACTACATGCAGAATGACTGAGCTAAGTGACTTTCTGAAGTCGAATTCGTCGTCAATAACGCATCGTCATCAATCACTCTAGCATCACTCTTCTTGATCAATTCAAATCAGAATTCACGTCTAGACTTCGAGTCTTCTGAGTCTCTGCTCGAGAATCTTACGTTTCAAGCTCGAGACAAGTTAATCAATGTTGAAGAGTTCATCAAGAAGATGAAGAAACTAACTGATCATCTACGTGATGAGATGCTTATAGCTCAGATCATCTACGAATTCAATGTCAATCTCTTTCGTCGTTCTTGTTCTAAATACTTCGTCGAAGATGAAGTCTGACTGAATGCTCGCAATCTCAGCATTGCTCGTCTCGCTGTCAAGTTATGTCAGGACCGTGCCTAGATGATACAACCAATGGAGGTCAGGGTTGATAGTGCTTGATCTTTAGAGGTAGCTATAACTGAATATTAAGAATACAGAAGAAGGTTGGTACAAAAGCTTCTATTTA
>JAABUO010002078.1_pt1 | contig 24857 bp, 25 predicted proteins | sample 5559291 | NCBI WGS metagenome assembly JAABUO01 (sample SAMN10711878, study PRJNA513372) | rock metagenome | isolation source: Antarctica rocks | place: Antarctica: Victoria Land, Finger Mt sud
AGCTGCTCGGGGCGGGTAATCCGATCGAAGTAGCGGGCGACGGGGCGGAACGCGTCGTTCACCGTGCTGGTCGGGTCGCCGTAGTGCTCGACCTGCTGCAGCACCGGATCGGGGGCACGCCCGACGAAGGTGTCCCCCGGCAACAGCAGCACCGGTAGCCGGTTGGCGTGCGCGACGCCGGCCGCGGTCACCATGTTCAACGCCCCTGGCCCGATGGACGAGGTCGCCGCCATCACCTGGCGCCGCGAGGTGGCCCGCGCGAAGGCCACCGCGGCCAGCGCCATCCCCTGCTCGGTCTGGCCACGCCAGGTGGGCAACTCGTCGCGGACCTCCCGCAGCGCCGTGCCGAGGCCCAGGACGTTGCCGTGCCCGAAAATCGCAAACACCCCACCGAACAGCGGCACTTCGGAACCGTCGAGCAGTTCCGAGCGCTGGGCGATCATCCAGCGCACCAGCGCCTGGGCGGTCGTGAGCCGTACGGTCGGCGCGGCCTCGGACGTCATCCGTGAGCTCCCGGGGCCGCAATCGGTTGCCGCAGCAGCCCGCTCGCGGACGTGGCCCGGCAACGCGGGTCCACCGGCTGGCCGGCCCAGCTGTCGCGGACCCAGCCGTGCGCCGGATCGTCGCAGAACGCCATCGACCGCCCGGTGCCCGGACCGGCCAGGACGTTGAGGTAGTACATCGGGTAGCCGGGAGCGGCCACGCACGGGCCGTGGTAGCCGTGCGGCACCAGCACCACATCGCCGTCGCGCACCACCAGCCGCTCGTCGAGCGCCGCCAGGCCGGCCCGCTCGTGCTCGGGCCCGGTGTAGGTGTGATGCACGCCGAAACCCTGCCTGCTCGGGGTCACCTGGTCCGGCCCGGCGATCCGGTAGTAGTAGAGCTCCTCGTTTCCCACCTGGCACGGGTCGCTCGCATCGTGCTTGTGCGGCGGGTAACTCGACCAGTTGCCCGGCGGTGTCACCAGCTCGCAGCACATCAGCCGGTCGGCATGCTCCCACACCCCCGGCACCCCGAAGTTGGTCACCTGGCGCGAGGCCGGCCCGGCACCGCGCACCTCGACCGGCACGTCGGCGGCAGCGCCGTACGCGGGGCCGAGCCGGCGCTCGCAGCGAGCCGACGGAACCGCCACCGTCGCCGGCTCGGCACAGCTCAGAGTCAGGACACTGTCGCGGCCGGCATAGGCGAAATCGCTGACGGCGGTGAACACCGAGGGCCGGCCGGTCAGCGTGAACCGGTCCTCGACACGGCCCTCGGAGTCGGCGATCTCCACCGTGAGCCCACCGGACAGCGGCAGGACGAACACCTCGGCGTCACCGGTCCGCAGGGTTACCGGGTCGGATGGCTCCAACGAGATGATCCGCAGCCCGGTGCGGTCCCAACCGGCTTGTTGTGGCGTGAGTTCCACCAGCATTCCCGGTGCCGTCGCTGTTCCGGCCGGACGGTGCAGGACACTCACACCGGTCCCCCATCGGCCGGCTGATCGCCGCGGGCCGCACGCAGCACCTGCGCTGCCGCGTCGACGGTGCCGGCCACGTCCCCGTCCGGTGGGTAGAGCACCGTGCGCCCGACCACCAGGCCGCGCACCGCGGGCTGGCGCAGCGTGTGCTCCCACGAGGCGACCTGGGCCGCGCGATCCGCCGCCGCCACCCCGCCGAGGACCACACACGGCAGGGTGGTGGAGCCGTACACGATGGCGGGGTCCTCGCACGCGGGCAGCTTCAGCCACGAGTACGCGCTGGTGGTTCCGAGCGCGGACGCCACCGTCACCGCCCGCGACAGTGACTGCGCGTCCGTCCTCAGCTGGAGCACGCCGTGCTCGTCGCGCCGGTACGGCAACGGCTCGATCATCGCCATCACCCGGTGGGCGGCCAGTTCGGTCACCGCTCGCGCGCACGATTGGATCGTGGCCGAGGTCCGCTCGTCCTGATCGTCGATGCGCAGCAGCATCTTGCCGCCTTCCAGGTTGCACGAAGCGATGCTGGCCGCGTCGTAACCGGTGAACCGGTCATCCATCGTCCAGATCGCGCCGTCCAGGCCACCGCGATTCATCGAGCCGATCACCACCTTGCCCTCGAGCGCGCCGAGCAGCAGCAGCTCCTCCACGACGTCGGGTGAGCCGAGCACGCCGTCGACGTCCGGGTGGGCCAGCGCGGTGGCGAGCCGTTCCAGCAGCGAACGTCGGTTGCCCATCGCCAGCGGATCGCCGCCGGTGCCGAGCGCGCCCCGGGCCGGATGGTCCGCCGCGACGAGAAAGATCGAACCGCGGTCGTTCAACAGCCGGTGCGGTCGCTTGCGGGCGGCGTAGGCCTGCGCGATGGCCTCGGGATGCCGCGTCCTGGTCACCAGCAGCGCGCGCCACTGGTCCTCGGTCAGCTCGCCGGCCATCAGCCCACCTGCTCGGGGACCGGCCGGCGCTCGACCAGCGCGTGAAGCTCATCGACACCGGGCATGGCGTCGGCGCAGGCAAGCCGCGAGGCCACGATCGCCCCGGCCGCGTTGGCGTATTCGGCAATCGTCGTCGGGGCCCAGCCGGACAGCAGGCCGTGTGCCAGCGCGGCCCCGAAGGCGTCACCGGCGCCCAGGCCGCAGACCACCTGGACACGCTGCGGGGCGACCGTGACCATGGACTCGGCCGTCGCCACCAGCACTCCCTCCGCGCCCTTCTTGACCATGACAAGCTCGACGCCGAGGTCCAGCAGCCGGCGTGCGGCCTGCTCCGGGTCCCGGGTGCCCACCGCAACCTCGACCTCCTCCCGGTTGCCGACGGCGACCGTGGCGAACTCGAACATCCGCTCGTACTGCTGCCGCGCCTCGGCCGGGGACTTCCAGAACATCGGCCGCCAGTCGAGGTCGACCACGGTCCACCGCCCGGAACCGGCGTCCGGCCGGCCGCGGTGTTCCAGCATGGCCAGCTGGGTGCCGCGGGCCGGCTCGGCCGACACTCCGGTGCCGGTGACCCACAACAGCGGCACCGCCGCGACCAGGTCCCAGGGCACATCTGCGCCGGTCAGCGTCAGATCCGGCGCCGTGGGCAGCCGGTAGAAGAGCAGCGGTGGGTCCTCCGGCGGATCGAGGGCGCAGAACACAACTGGGGTGAGCAGTTCGGGCGCGGTGCCGACAAAGCTGTTGTCGACGCCGAATCCGGTCAGCGCCGAGCGCACATAGTTCCCGAACCCGTCCGGTCCGACCTTGGTCAGCACCGCGCTGCATCGCCCCAGGCGCGCGGCGCCGACGGCCACATTCGTCGCGGTCCCGCCGAGCGACTTGGCAAACGTGCTCACCTGCTCCAGCGGCACGCCGGATTGCTGCGGATACAGGTCGACACCGACCCTGCCGACGGTCAGCAGCTCGATCGCGGTACCGGCGGACGGCGGCGTGGTCACGCCTGCACCGCGCCGTGCACCTCTGCGCCAAACAGCTCTGCGCCGTGCACCTCTGCGCCGTGCACCTCTGCGCGGTACAGCTCCGGGCGCGGCGGTAGCCGGACCGGCTCGGCACGCCCGCTGTCGAGCGCCGCCACGCCGGCCTGTGCGGCGGCCGTGGCGGCGTAACCGTCCCAGGTGCTGGCAAGGCAGGACACCGCACCGGCGGCAACGGAGTCGATCCACTCCTGCAGCTCGCAGCGGTAGGCCTCGGCGAAGCGGGGGCGCCAGTCCTCGGCAAGGCTGCGCGAGATCCCCGCGGCACCGCGGGTCGCGGTGGCGGCCGGCGCGTCCAGGAAGACGGTTCCGTCCTCGCCCACCACCTCGCAGCGAACCTCGTAGCCGTAGCCGCAGTTGAGGAACACCTCGATGTCCACGAGCGCCCCGGCGCTGGACTCCACCACCAGGAACAGCGGGTCCGCCGTCGGCGAGGACCGGCGGGAGGATCGCGGGCGGTGCACGGTGACTGTGGCGAGCTCGTCATCCAGCAGCCAGCGGGCCGCGTCGAACTCGTGCACGGCCGAGCCCGTGATCAGCGACGCGGTCGGTTGACCGGCCGGCGCCGAGCGGTTGCGGTGCACGCAGTGCATCAACAGCGCGGTCCCGATGTCGCCACCGGCCAGTGCCTGCTTGAGTTGCCGGTGACCCGGATCGAACCGGCGCATGAAGCCGACGCTGACCAGCCGCCGCCCCGCTGCCACCTCGGCGGCGAGAATGCGCTCGCAGCCGGCGATGTCCGGGGCGAGCGGCTTCTCGCAGAGCACCGGCTTTCCGGCGGCGATCGCGGCCAGCGCAAAGCGCTCATGGGTCAAGTCGGCCGAGGCGATCACGACCGCGTCGATGCCGGGATCGAAGATCAGCTCGATCGGGTCAGAAAAAACCCGGGCCGAGGGCATGCCGGCGACGGCCTGCCGGCATCGCTCGGTATCGACATCGAACGCACCGGTGACCACGACTCCGGACACCTGGCGCTCCAGCAACCGCGCATGCTCGGCGCCCATGATCCCCGTTCCGATCACTGCCGCGCGCACCGTCATGAACGCGACCCCTTCACTCGGGCGCCCCGGGGACGGCTGGCCGGCTGTCGGCCAGCATGGCTGAACCGACGCCGGACATCCGGTCTCCGTCAGAGCCCTCAGAGCCGTGAGAGCCGTCTGGGCGCTGTAGCTCATGGGCCAGCTGCTGCAGCTCGGCGCCACCGGCCATCAGCCCGGTGAGCTCGGCCAGGCTGATCTCGGATTTGGCGAAGTCGCCCAGGCTTTTACCCCGCTTCAGCAACAGGAAACGGTCGCCGACCGGATAGGCGTGATGGGGGTTGTGGGTGATGAAGATGACGCCCAGGCCACGGTCGCGTGCCTGCACGATGTACTTCAACACCACACCCGCCTGCTTCACCCCGAGCGCCGACGTCGGCTCGTCCAGGATCAGCAGCCGGGCGCCGAAGTAGACGGCGCGCGCGATCGCCACCGACTGCCGCTCGCCGCCGGACAGGGTTCCCACCGGCTGGTCCGGATCGCGAATGTCGATGCCCATGTCGGAAAGCTCTTTGCGGGTGGTGGCTTTCGCCTTCTCGGCGTCGAAGCGCTTGAACGGGCCCCAGCCACGGGTCGGCTCGGAGCCGAGGAAGAAGTTGCGCCAGATCGCCATCAACGGAACCATCGCCAGGTCCTGGTACACCGTGGCGATACCCGCGTCGAGAGCATCCCGCGGCGAGCCGAGGCTGACCGGCTTGCCGTCCATCAGCAGCTCGCCGCTGTCGGGTTGGTGGACGCCTGCCAGCATCTTGATGAACGTCGACTTGCCGGCACCGTTGTCACCGAGCACGCAGGTCACCTGCCCCGCGTCGACCGTGGTCGAGATGTCGGACAGCGAGATCACGTTGCCGAACGTCTTGGTGACATTGCGGATCTCCAGCAACGGAGCAGCTGTGCCGGGCTGTGTGCTCGCCGGTTGCAGTCCGGAGTCGTGGTCCTCGAAGTGGATCTCACTCATCGCGCGTCACCTTCTGCTCTGCTCGGCGTAGCGCCGGACGACTTGATTGGACAGCACGGCCAGCAGCAGCATCGCGCCCACGAACAGCTTGAACCAGTCGGAGTTCCACCCTGCGTAGACAATCCCCTGCTGCGTCATGCCGAAGATCAGCGCGCCGACGGCGGCGCCGATGACGGACCCGTACCCGCCGGTCAGCAGACAGCCTCCGATCACCGCCGCCACGATGAAGATCAGCTCCTGCCCGATGCCGACCTGAGCCTGGATGGTGCCGAACCGGACGATCTGGGTGTTGCCTACGAACCACGCGAACGCCGAGGTCAGCATGAACAGCGCGATCGTGGTCCGCCCGGTCGGCACGCCGACGTTCTTGCTGGCATTGGTGTCGCCGCCGGTGGCGAAGATCCAGTTGCCGAAGCGCGTCTTGAGCAGCAGGTAGGACCCGAACGCAGTCAACAACAGCCACCACAGGATCGCGATCTGGAAGTTGCTGCCGTGGATGGTCACCGTGCTGCCCAGCACATCCTTGAGGCCGCGGTATCCCGGCACCAGATCGAGGTTCGATACCTGCACGGTGTTGGTCACCTGCTTGGTCACACCGAGGTTGATCCCCTGCAGCCCCAGGAACGTGCCGAGGGTGATGATGAAACTGGGCAGGCCCGTCCGGGTCACCAAATAGCCGTTGACGAAACCGATCCCGAGCATCAGCAGCAGCGATACGAACAGCGACGCGTAGACGTTCAGGCCCCAGTAGGTGGTCATGATGCCGGTGGCGAGCCCCGAGGTACCGGTCTGCACGCCGGCGGACAGGTCGAAGTGACCGCCGATCATCAGCAGCGCCACCGGAACCGCCATCAGCCCCACGGTCGAGGCCGTGTCCAGCCAGTTCGCGATGCCGTTGGTCGAGCGGAAGACGTCGGACTGCAGCGCGAAGAACACGAAGACGACGACGGCGCCGATGAGCGAGCCGAACTCCGGTTTCACCAGCAGCTGGCGGAGCAAACCGACCCTGGCGACCCGCTCGTCCGGGGCGAGGACGGCGGTGGTCATCGGGTCCCTGCCGCCGCGAGCTTGAGAACGGCGGCCGCGTTGTCCTTGGTGACCAGGTTCGGTCCGGTCAGTACCGGCAGCCCGCCGCCGAGGACGTTCAGGTTCGACTTGTACAGCGTGAGCATCTGCACAGCCAGGTAACCCTGCAGGTAGGGCTGCTGGTCGACCGCGAAATCGATCTTGCCGTCCACCACGGCCTTCGCGACATCGGCGTTGAGGTCGAAGGTCGCCAGCTTCGCCGAGGAGTGCGTGCCACTGATAGCGGCCTCGGCCGTCGATGCGACCTGCGCTCCCAGGGTCACGATGCCCTGGATGGACTTGTCCTGTTGCAGCTTGGCCTCCAGAGTGGCCTGGGCCGCGGGCAGGTTGTTGTTGTCGACCTGCAGGTTGGTGACCGTTCCGCCGAGGGCCGCCTTCACCCCGGCGCAGCGGGTCTCCAGCGAGACATTGCCCGCCTCCTGGATCACGCACACCACGTTCTTGACGCCCTCGGCCTTGAGCTTGCCGCCGACCGCCTCGCCGGCCACCCGCTCGTCGGAGCCGATGTGCTCCAGCGCACCGTAGGACTTGGACTCCGCACCGCCGGCGTTGATGGTGATGACCGGAATGCCGGCCGCCACTGCCCGCTGGACCGCGGCCTTCAGCGCCTGCGGGTTGGCCATGGAGACGACCAGGCCGTCCGGCTTCTGGTTCACCGCGTTGTCGATCAGCCTGGCCTGGGCGGTGGGATCGCCTTCGCTCTGGTAGCTGACGGAATCTCCCATGTCCTTGCCGCCCTGGACCGCACCGGCCTTGACGATGCTCCAGAAGGCGTCACCGGCACCGCCGTGGGTGACCACCGCGATCTTGTAGCCGTAGCCACCGCTGCCGCCGCCGGCCTTGCTGGACACCCGGTTCACGGCGTTGCTGTCGCTGCAGGCCGACGTCGCGAGCACTGGGACGAGCACGGCGGCGAGCAGCCACCTCGCTCTTGCTGCGGTCATGGAGTTCCCCTCGTCGCAGTGTCCGCCTACTTGGCGGTCGGAAAGTGATAGCTGGCATCGGATCCGCCGGAACGCTCCGGCCAGCGGGAGGTGACGACTTTGGCACGAGTGTAGAAGGAGATTCCCTCGGGACCGTGCACGTGCTTGTCACCGAACAGCGAATCCTTCCAGCCACCGAAGGAGTAGTAAGCCATCGGCACCGGGATGGGCACGTTGATACCTATCATGCCGACCTTGACACCTCGCTGGAACCGGCGGGCCGCGTCGCCGCTGGACGTGAAGATCGCCGTGCCGTTGCCGTACGGGTTGGCGTTCACCATGGCGATGGCGTCCTCGACGGTGTCCACCCGCAGCACCGACAGCACCGGGCCGAAGATCTCTTCGCGGTAGACGTCCATGTCGACGGTGACCTCGTCCAGCACCGTCGGACCGACGAAGAAGCCGTCCGGGTGGCCTTCGACCCGCAGGCCGCGGCCGTCCACCGCCAGCCGGGCGCCCTGCTCGGCACCGCTGCCGATGAGCGACTCGATCCGGTCCAGGGACGCCTGGGTGATGACCGGCCCCATCTCGCTGGCGGCGTCGCGTCCGGGCCCGACCTTGACGGCCTGGGCCTTGTCCGTGACCGCCCGCACCAGGGCATCCCCGGCCGCGCCGACCGCTATGGTCGCCGAGATGGCCATGCAGCGCTCGCCCGCCGAGCCGAAGGCGGCCGCGACCAGGTGGTCCGAGGCGAAGTCGAGGTCGGCGTCGGGCAGCACGATGGCGTGGTTCTTGGCACCGCCGAGAGCCTGCACCCGCTTGCCGGTGGCCGTGGCACGCTCGTGGATGTAGCGGGCGACCGGCGTCGAGCCGACGAAGGAGACCGCCGCGACATCAGGGGATTCCAGCAGCGCGTCCACCGCCTCCTTGTCGCCGTGCACCACGTTGAAGACGCCGTCGGGCAGGCCCGCGCGCTGCCACAGCTCGGCGACCAGCATGGAAGCCGAGGGGTCGCGCTCGCTGGGCTTGAGCACGAAGGTGTTTCCGCACGCGATGGCGACCGGGTGCATCCACATCGGAACCATCACCGGAAAGTTGAACGGGGTGATGCCGGCGACCACGCCCAGCGGCTCCCGGAACGAGAAGCTGTCGATGCCGGTGGACACCTGGTCGGAGTAGTCGCCCTTGAGCAGATGCGGGATACCACAGGCGAACTCCACGACCTCCAAGCCGCGCTGCACCTCGCCGCGGGCGTCACTGAGCACCTTGCCGTGCTCGTCGGTGATCAACTCGGCGAGCTCGTCGAGATGGCTGTTCACCAGTTCGCGAAAGGCGAACAGGGTCTTCGAGCGTGTGCTGAGCGATGCCTGGGACCACGTCTCGAAGGCCAGATCCGCCGTGCGTACCGCCGCGGCCACCTCGGCAGCGGAGGCCAGGCTCACCCGCGCGCGCTCGGCACCGGTCGCGGGATCGAACACCGGCGAGGTTCGGCAGTCCGGCTCGGACGTGCGCTTGCCGCCGACCCAGTGCTCGATGATCGCCGTCGATGCTGCCATGTACTGACCTCCACTGGGAAAGGGTCCGCCCGCAGCACCACGTCCGCGGTCGCGAGTGGCATTGTTCCGACCGCTGCGTTGTCCGATCAGGAAACATCGCCGACACACACCCTGTCAAGAGATTGTCAGGACAAAGTTACTCGTGACTATGTCCGTTGGTCCTGACATACTCGCCAGCATGACAACCTCGGGAGAGCTGGTGTCACCGCTGGACGGCATCGTCCTGGACCGGGCCAGCCCCGTCCCGTTGTACTACCAGGTCGCCCAGTATCTGGAGCGGGCCATCGAGTCCGGCACCCTCAGCCCGGGCAGTCGGTTCGAGAACGAGATCCAGCTCGCGGACCGGCTGGGGCTGTCACGGCCGACGATGCGCCGGGCCATGCAGCACCTGGTCGACAAGGGGCTGTTGGTGCGCCGGCGCGGCATCGGAACCAGGGTCGTCTCCCCCACCGTCCGCCGGTCGCTGGAGCTGACCAGCCTGCACGACGACCTCAGCCGCGACGGCCAGCGGCCGGGCACCAAACTGCTCTCGCTCAGCGAGGTCCCCGCGACGGCGAAGGTGGCACTGGCACTCGGGCTGCCTGCGGGAGCCCAGGTCGTCGAGATCGTCCGGCTCCGGTCGGCGATGGACCAGCCGATCGCGAAGATGACCAACCACCTGCCGCTCGACCTCATCGACCTGACGGCCACGGACCTGGAACGGCAAGGCCTGTACGAGGTGATCCGGAGTTCGGGCATCCGCCTGCACTCGGCGACCCAGGTGATCGGCGCCCGGGTCGCGTCCGCGGCCGAGGCCCGGCTGCTCGGCGAGACCCGGGGCGCCGCGGTGCTCACCATGCAGCGCACCACGTACGACGACTCGGGTGCGGTCATCGAGTACGGCAACCACATCTACGCGGCCAGCAGGTACAGCTTTCAACTCAGCCTGCTGGCTGGTTGAGTGGTTTGTGTGAACACGCAGCCGGGCATCTTCGCCCTGGAAACCACCGACCACTGCTACCTCGAGTTCGACGTGACAACGCAGGGTGAGGCCGTCGTGCTGATCGCCGCCGCGGCCGATGTGGTCGGCAAGCTGTCCACCACTGCCGGAGTGAACGTGGTCGTCGGCATCCGGCCCTCGCTGTGGCAGGCCGTCGCCGACCCGGCCGAGCTGCCCCGCGGCGCGCACGACTGGCAGGAGGACCTCGTCGGACCGGACGGCTTCACGATGCCTGCCACTCAGCACGACCTGTGGCTGTGGGTCTCCGGCGGTGACCGGACAGCCATCTTCGACAGCGGACGGCTGGCCATCGACCGGCTGCGCCAGGTGGCCGCGCTCGGCTGTGAGACCACCGGCTGGCTGTACCGCCACGACCGTGACCTGACCGGCTTCATCGACGGCACCGAGAACCCGTCGCTGCTCGAGGCGCCCGAGGTGGTCGCCACTCCGGCGGATACCCCGGGCGCGGGCAGCAGCGTGGTGCTGCATCAACTGTGGCGTCACGACACCACCCGCTGGGAGAACCAGCCCATGGCCGCCCAGGAAAAGGCCATGGGACGGACCAAGCCGGACAGCATCGAGCTGTCGGCCGAGGACATGCCCGCCGACTCGCACGTCAGCCGCACCACGCTGGAAGCGGAGGGCACCGAGCTCGACATCTTCCGGCGCAATGTCGCCTATGGTGGGATCACCGACCACGGCACCGTGTTCGTCGGCTTCAGCCAGGACCAGTGGCGCCTGGACGAGATGCTGCGCCGGATGGCCGGGATCACCGACGGCATCCGGGACGCCCTGACCCGCTACGTCACCCCGCTCACCGGCGCGTACTACGTGGTTCCGTCCGTGGACGCGCTGACCCGGTTCGGCACCGATCCCGACGACTGAGTTCCGCGGCCCGGGTAGCTTGGCCTCGTGAGCCGGCCCGTCATCGTTCCGTACAGCTCGGACTGGCCGGACCGGGCGTCAGCGCTGCCGGCAGACCTCATCCGATCCCCTGGGTGCGAGGGTGGTCCACGCCGACCACATCGGCAGCACTGCGATCCCCCGCATGGCCGCCAAGAACATCCTGGATCTGCAACTCTCGGTACGTGATTGGGCCGCCGCGACCGGTTGGCGGCCGCACGCTCGCTAGCGGTTCGGGCCGGCGCTGAAGCGGGGGGTGTCCGGATCGTCGTCGTCGCCGCCCACCGGCGGGGTGACCGGCAGCGGCCCGTCGTCCTCGGCCGCCCATTCCGACTCGGGTGAATCCTCGACGGGCCGCACCACGTCGGCGCCATCGGTGGTCTTGAGCTCGAACAGCACGGCCTTGTCGTCCTCGGTCAGCGGTGGCGCCGGCAGCTGGTCCCCCGGCGCGCCGGCGTCACTGCCCGTGCCCATGCCGGTGACCAGCTCTTCGGGGCAGCTCTCGGAGCCGGACTCGGTCATGGCCGATGCCTCTTCTCGATGTTCTCGATGTTCTCGATGTTCTGGATGTTCTGGAAAGCTCGTCCGACTTTTCGGCGGCGTAGCCCAGCTTAGAACCGACTGTGCCGTTCGTGTCGGGAACATCCCGATCGGAGCAGGGTGACAGACAGCTCGGCGTTCGGGTACGACCTCGGCCTACGCCCCGGGCAACTGAGCTTCCTCGCGTCCCAGCTGTCCTGAGCGGGTTGCGGCGAGAGTCACATCGGGGAAGCAGTGCGCCCCAAAGCACCTTGACCCTGACGAGAAGGTTGAACGCTCTAACACATGAGGTGCCTGAATGACTGGACTGTTCGAGCCGATCGAGGTCGGCAAGATGACCCTTCCCAACCGGATCGTGATGGCTCCGCTGACCCGCAACCGCGCAGGCGCCGGACAGGTGCCGCGCGACATCGCCGCGCAGTACTACGGGCAGCGCGCCAGCGTCGGGCTGATCATCACCGAGGGCACTCAGCCGAGCGCCGTCGGCCAGGGTTACCTGGACACGCCCGGCCTGCACAACGAGGAGCAGATCGAGGGCTGGCGCACGGTCGCCGATGCCGTCCATGACCGGGACGGCCACATCTTCGTGCAATTCATGCACGTGGGCCGCATCGCCCACCCCGACAACAAGCCGGTTCGGGAGATCGTGGCGCCGAGCGCCATCGCCGCGCCGGGCCAGATTGTCACTCCCACCGGCCTGCGGGACTACCCGACTCCGCGGGCGCTGGAGACAGACAAGATTCCCGGCATCATCGCCGACTTCGTGCATGCCGCGCGCAGTGCGGTGGACGCCGGGCTGGACGGTGTGGAGATTCACGCCGCCAACGGTTACCTGGTGCACCAGTTCCTCGCGCCGTCGTCCAACCAGCGCACCGACGCCTACGGCGGCACTCCGGAGAACCGTGCGCGGCTGGCGATCGCGGTCGTCACCGCGGTGTCCGAGGCCATCGGCGCTGAGCGGGTCGGCATCCGGATCTCGCCCTCGCACAACATCCAGGGCGTTGTCGAGGAGGACGCCGCCGACGTCGCCGCGACGTACCGGGCGCTGGTCGACGGGATCGCCGGTCTGCGGATCGCGTACCTGTCCTACCTTGCCGATCCCCGCGCCGAACTGACCCGCGATCTACGCGCCCGCTTCGGCGGGCCGGTGATCGGCAACGACGGCTTCGGCTCGGTCACGACTCTGGAATCAGCTCAGGCGATTCTGGACGAGGACCTCGCAGACCTCGTCGCCGTCGGACGACCGGTGCTGGCCAATCCGGACCTGGTCGAGCGCTGGAAGGCCGGTGTGGCTCTGAACGAGCCGAACTCGGCGACCTTCTACGGCGGCGACGCTGAGGGCTATGTCGACTACCCCACCTTGTCGGCCACTGCCTGATTTACTCTGCTGCCACGGCGGCGGTGCCGTTCACCCGGGCCGCCGCCGTTGGCCGTCCACCGGAAAGTGTCGGTGGGTGGGTTTAGGTTTCCGTTCATGGAGTTCGGGGAGTTCGAGGGCGGCGACGAGTCGGATTCTTGGCTGTCTGCCGACGTTCCACCGTTCGACTTCGACTCCGTGCCGGACGAGCCACCGCCGGAGCGTGACTTCGTCTCAGGGGTCACTCTCGGGTCCGGGCTGTCGTTCGCGGCGCCCGGGGCAGCCGCAGCCGAGTTAGGTGGTTTCCTCGAGGCCGGGTTCGGATCGGTGGAGCCGGGACTGGTCGAGCTGGCCCGGCTCGGCTCAGCTGACCTGGCGGCGCTCGGGGACGTGGAGCGGGTCGATGCTCTGCTGGCGATCGAGCGCCAGGCCTCATGGCTGGAGGCGCTGCGTCACCGGCTCCTGGGCTTGATCTCGTCCGGCGACATGTCCCTGGAGCGCTGGTGTGTGGAGGAGGTCGGCGCGGCGTTGCGGCTGCCCGGCGGCACGGCCCGAACCCGGTTGAAGAATGCCGAGCAGTTGTGCGAGCGGCTCCCCGCCGTCCTCGATGCGCTCACCGACGGCCAGATCGCGCCCGCGCAGGCCACCGCGATCGCCGAGGCGTCCTTCCAGTTGCCCGACGCTGCCCTACCTGCCTATGTGGAGCGGGTACTGGCCTGAGCGCCTGAGCAGTCCCTCTCCCAGACCAAGCAGGCCGTCCGTCGCGCGGTGATCGCCCTCGATCCCGGCACCGCCGAGCAGCGCCACCACCGTGCCCGCGCCGAGCGGCACGTCCGGATCGCGCCTGCCGAGCACGGCATGGCCTGGCTGATGTCACTGCTGCCAGCCGAGGACGCCCGCGCGGTCTACGCCCGCTTGGACACGACTGCCCACACCACCAAGACCGTTGCAGCAGAGCACCGAACCCTGGACCAGCTTCGTGCCGACACATTGATCGCCGCAATCCTGACCGACGCCCGCGACGAGCCGCAGACTACGCACGTCGACACGCCCGGGCGGTGCCCAGCGGTGAGCGTGGTCGTGCCGCTGTCGGTTCTCGTCGAGGACGACGAACAGCCCGGTTGGCTCGACGGCCACGGCCCCATCACGGCCGGGCACGCCCGCCGGATCGCCCACGATCCGACCGGCACCTGGCGCAGACTGGTCACCGACCCGGTCAGCGGCCAGATTCTGGACTACGGCACCACCCGCTACCGACCGCCACCACGACTGGTCGAACACGTGATGACCCGCGACGGCGAATGCGCCTTTCCGCACTGCAGCCACCAAGCGAGCACGTCAGACCTCGACCACATTCACCCTTACCCCGGCGGCCTTACCGACGCCGCGAACTTGCAACCACTGCACCGCAGGCATCACAACGCCAAGACGCACCATGGCTGGAAAGCCCACCGCGACCCGGAAACCGGTATTACAACCTGGACGAGCCCTCAAGGCCGTGCTTACCGAAACCGACCGCCCGAGCGCTGGAGTTCACCCGGTGGGCAGCCGCCAGCGCCACCTGATCCTTAGTAATGGTGGCGGCGGTTCGTGTTGGGTGGCGTGCGTTGCCTACCCACCGACGACCTCTCCCCGCCGCGGGTTCTCCAGGTTGATCCGAGCGGCCGGTATCTCGTCGCGATAGCGCTGCTCCTCGTTGGTCACCGCGCCGCCCCCTGCCTGCCTGCGTACGCGGTCCGAGCTGCCGTCCTCCGACCGCAAGCCCGCCACGCCGAGCGAACCCACCGATCTGGGCTGTCCCGCTCGGATGGTCCGGTTGACGAGAGGGGTCTCAGTTGATGCGCGAGCGAACGGACGAGAACGACTCGCCGTTCTTCAGCCTGCTGGCGATCGTACGGCCGTCCACTCGGCGGCGCAGGTCGTCCGGGGTGATGCCGTGCCGCTGGCACTGCGCGATCAGGTGCGTGTCATGCGCTCCGAGACCGGCCGCGCGCCACTGCTCGGCCTCCGCGGCAACGGCGGTCTGAGCCGCCAGCTGGTCAGCCAGCGAATCCGGCTGCTCATCACCGGAAGCGCCTCGGGCAGGCGGCTCCTGGACCGGTGCCTGCTGGGGACCACGTGGCGCGCCGGTCCCGACCGCGAACGCCGGCGCGACCACCCGGTTGCCCAGCGGAGCGGCCGTCGAGCGGGCCGTTCCCGCCGAGAACATCGGGCTGCCACCCGCCCCGGAATAGCCTTGCCCGGGCGACCTGAGCCGGCTGCGCACCCGGTCGGCGAGCTCGCGAGGCAGCTCGCGCCCGGTGGCCGCGGTTCCGGTCAGCTCCAGGGCGGTCTGGCGGATCACGTCTGTGGACACGCCCAGCTCGCCGGCCAGCTCATGCACGTCAATCACGTTCAGCACTCTTCCTCAGCCTCAAAAATCGCAGCGGCGTCCACCATCGAGGGACGCGGCCATCATCGGCGCAGCGGTTTCACGCCTGGATGTGGTTGAACCGTGGGGCGTACTAGGGCGCGCCAGCAGGGTTCGAGTAGCGACTATACGGCGCGCGCGGCAGCTTTGCGCGCAACAGTGCAGTGGCAACTTTGGCCGCTGCCGGTACCGTGGCCTCTGCTGGAAAGCAGCGACACCGCTCGCGTGGGTGACGGGTCGCCCCCGCGCGACGAGACACTGTGGGAGCCGCCCGTGATGCGACGCCCGGCCGCACTGTCCGTAACCGATCGTCCAGCGGGGACGGGTGGCCGCGGGATTCCCGCGCTCGACGGCGTGCGCGCCCTCGCGGTGCTTGGCGTCCTGGCCGACCACGCTGGAGTGCCAGGCCTGTCCGGCGGGTTCGTCGGCGTGGACGTCTTCTTCGTACTGAGCGGCTTCCTCATCACCTCGCTGTTGTTGGACGAGCATCGGCGTACGGGCCAGGTGGACCTGGGGGCGTTCTGGGCGCGGCGCGCTCGCCGGTTGCTGCCTGCGCTGACGGTCCTGGTCGCCGCGGTGGCACTCGGGCGGCGCCTCTTCGCGCCGGACTCGGTCGGCGGCCTGCGCTACGACGCCCTCTCGGCACTCGGCTGGGTCGCGAACTGGCGCTTCGCCGCGGCGAAGACGGACTACTTCGCCCAGGGAGGTGCCGCGTCCCCGCTGCAGCACACCTGGTCCCTCGGCGTCGAGGAGCAGTACTACCTGGTGTGGCCGCTGGTGCTGACCGCGGTCACCGTGCTGCTGGCCCATCGTTCCCGCGCGAGCGTGCGGCGGCTGGCGACGCTTGCCACGGTGGGCGTGCTTGCCACCGTGGGCGCGATCGCCTCGGCGGCAGAGGCGGTGTGGCTGAGCGGCAACGCCGCTCCGGGCCGGGTTTACTTCGGCAGCGACACCCGTGCGCAGGCGCTGCTGGCCGGTGCCGCCGCGGCGGCGGTGTTCGCGCGCCGCTGGCCACTCAGCGACGGTCCCAGCCGGCCTGCCGGCACACGGAAGCGCGGGCAGCTCGCTGCGGCTGCGGCTGCCATGGCCGGCCTTGCCGCTGGTCGTACTCGCGCACACTGCTTCCGGAGCGCCGGCCGACTTCCGGCACGCACTGCTCACCGCGGCCGCGGTGAGCAGTGCGGTGGCCCTGGTCGTCGGAGTGACGCTGGCGCAGCGGTCACCGCTGGCCCGGCTGCTGGCCATGCCGCCCTTGCGGGGACTGGGCCGGATCTCGTACGGCGTCTACCTGTGGCACTGGCCCACGTTCCTCGCGGTGGACGGCGAGCGGACCGGCCTGACCGGACTGCCGTTGCTGACGGCGCGGGTGGCGGTCACGCTCGCGCTGGCGACCGCCTCCTGGTTTCTGGTGGAGCGCCCGGTCAGCAGGTGGAGTTCCGCGCGGCCCGCGACCACGCCGGTATCCACGCCCGCGGCCACGGCCCCCCGGCGGACTCGCACCGTCGCCCTCGGCGCCGCGGTTGTCGGAGCTGCCGTTCTGGTGGTAGCCACCGTGCCGAATCCGATCGGACAGAGCCGTGCGGTGGCTGGGGACCCGGTGGCGGGGATTGTCGGGTCGCTCAACGTCCAACCGACCACCGGTAGGCCGCCCGGCTCGTCCGGCGCGAAGCAGAAGTCGGTGTTTAGTCAGCAACACCCGTCCGGCGCGAAGCGCAGTTCGGTGGCAACCGCACCCAAGCCGGCCAACCGGCCGCTGACCATAGACGTATTCGGCGATTCCATCGCGTGGACGTTGATGCGCTACCTGCCACCGACGCCCGGCATCCGGTTCATCGACCGCACCGTCGTCGGCTGCGGCATCGTCGAGGGCGCCCCGTACCGGTACTTCGGCGCAGTCGCCGATCAGCACCCGCAGTGCGAGAACTGGCAGAGCACCTGGGCACAGCAGTTGGCCACGGACCGTCCGGACGAAGCGCTGCTGCTGGTCGGACGCTGGGAGACGATGGACCGGGTGCACGACGGACAGTGGACCCACATCGGCGAGTCAGGGTTCGACGACTACCTGTCCGGCCAACTCGACAGCGCGCTCGCCGTGCTCGGCTCCACGGGCGCCCGGGTGGTCGCGGCGACCGAGCCGTACAACCGCCGTGGTGAGCAACCGGACGGCAGCCTGTACCCCGAGGATCATCCCGAGCGAGTCACCGCCTGGAACAACCTGCTCACCCAGGCAGTGCGACGCCGGCACGGCACGGACCTGATCGACTTCGGCCGTCAGCTCTGCCCCGACGGCCACTTCACCTGGGACGTCGACGGAATCACCGTCCGCAGCGACGGTGTACACCTGACCCCGGACGCTGTCGGGTGGCTGACTCCCTGGCTGACGTCGCAACTTCGAGCCAACACCTGACCGACCGCAACAGCCGACCGACCCGAGAGCCGACCCGCCCAACAGTGAGGACAAACGTGACCGCACAGTCGCATCCGGACGGCATCGAGGCGGTGCTGTTCGACGTCAACGAGACCCTGTCCGACCTGTCGTCCATGGCGCAACGGTTCACCAAGATCGGCGCTCCCGAAGAGTGGTCGCGGCTGTGGTTCGCCAGCGTGCTCCGGGACGGCTTCGCGTTGACTGCGACCGGGGTCAATCCGGCGTTTTCCGAGGTTGCGGCCGGCGTCCTGCGCACGATGCTCGGGGAACTCGATACCCACGCCGACACCGACGCAGCCTTGGACCGCGCGGTTGGCACCGTCATGCAGGGTTTCTCGGAGCTGCCGGTGCATTCCGATGTGCCGGCGGGTGTGCGCGAACTGCGGCTGCGCGGCCTGCGCCTGAACACCCTCAGCAATGGAGCCCTCAGCGTGGCCGAGGACCTGCTCAGCCGCGCGGGTCTTCGCGAAGACTTCGAGCAGGTGTTGTCGGTGTCCGACGCCCCGGCCTGGAAGCCGCATCCGGCGGCCTACGCCTACGGCGCGCAGGCGCTGGGGCTGCCACGCTCAGCTGTGCTGCTGATCGCGGTCCACCCGTGGGATATCGATGGGGCCGCGCGGGCCGGCCTGCGAACCGGATGGCTGAACCGCGGCGACAGACGGTACCCGGCGCACTTCCGGCCAGCGGACCATTCCGCGACCTCGCTGCCCGGGTTGGCCGCGGCGCTCGGCTGAGTCGGCCGGAAGGCTGAGTCGGCCGGAAGGCTGAGTCGGCCGGAAGGCTGGGTGGACAGGTGAACGCCGGGGTTGGTTGGCATAGGTAGCTTGGTGGGATGGGTCATCTGCTGGAGGGCATCCTCCGATTACCACCATGGATCGCGCTGGCGCTCGTGTTCCTGCTACCGGCCTTGGAGGCATCGGCCTTCGTGGGCGTGATCCTGCCGGGCGAGATCGGCGTCATCCTGGGCGGCGTGCTGGCCAACCAGCACAAGCTCCCGCTGGCCGCCGTGCTCGTCGCCGGCATCCTGGGCGCGGTCATCGGTGACTCGATCGGCTACTGGGTCGGCAAGCGCTACGGCGAGACCATCCTGTCCAAGATCCCGAACCGGATTCTCAAGCCGGAGCACATCAAGCGGTCCGAGGAGTCCATCCGGCACTTCGGTGGCAAGGCGGTCTTCATCGGCCGGTTCACCGCAGCGCTGCGGGCGCTGGTGCCCGGCATGGCCGGCATGAGCCACATCCGCTACGGCCGCTTCCTGGCGTGGAACGTCCTGGGCGGTGCGGTGTGGGCTACCGCGTTCGTCATCCTCGGCTATTTGGCCGGCAGCCAGTACAAGCAGATCGAGCACTACGCGAACTACATCGGCCTCGGGCTGCTGGTGGCCATCGGGGCGTTCCTGTTTCTCCGGCACCGCCGCGCGAAGAAGACCGCTACCCAGCCCAGCTCGTAGCCCAGCCAGCTCAGGGGATCAGCCGGCGGCTCCAGGGACCGTGCTCGGCCTCGCCCTCGGGTGTCGGCTCGATGACATTGCCGGGGCTCGGTTCGGTCGGCTTGCTGGTGAGGCCGCCGAAGTGCAGCAGCGGCGAGACGAGCGCGTCGTACAGCCTGGGAAACAGCCGGAACCCGAGAATGATCACCGGGTTGGCGATCCCGACGGAAACCCGGGGCCTGGGCTTGTCGACACAGCGCAGGACGGCGGCGGCGATCCGCTCGGGCGGGTCCACCGGAATCGGCGGTCTCGGTGAGCGTCCGGTGACGTTGGCCGCCAGCGAATAGATCGGGGTGTTCACGCCTCCGGGAACGACCGAGCAGACCTTGATCGCGGGCTCGTCGCGGGTCTCCTGCTGCAGCACCCTGATAAGACCCGCCTGCCCCCACTTGCCTGTGACGTAGGCCCCCATCTCGGGAACGGCGACCTGGCCGAGCAGCGAGTTGACGACCACCAGCGTTCCGCGGCGCTGGTGCCGGAACTCCGCCAGCGCCGACCGGGCCACGTGGAAGGTCCCCAGGATGGCGGTGTTCACGGCACCGCTGAACAGCTCCGGCGGCAACTTCTCGAGCTTGCCGTACGCCATCACGGTCGCGGTGTGCACGACCACGTCCACCGATCCGTGTACCGACGCCGCCTGGATGAACAGCGCCTGAACCGCCGCCTCGTCCCGGACGTCGGTGACCACCGGCAGCGCGCTGGCAGCTCCCGCGGCGCGACACTGGGACGCCACCGTCCGCAGCCGCTTCTCGCTGCGGGACGTGAGCACCACGGCATAACCGCGCTCGGCGAACGCGAGGGCGGTGGACACGCCGACCCCGCTGGACGCGCCGGTGATGACCACGACGGGTGGGGGCATCTTCACGCTCCTGTTTCAGGGGGGCGGCTTTCGGGGTGGCGGCTCGGGGTCGCGCCGTCAGGATCGGGGAAAGCGGCAGGCCGTCCTTCGACAGTACCGAGGCCGCGCTCGACGGGTCCGGTGGAGGAGCTGCACGCCCGGCTGCTGGCCGGCGAGGAGCCGCACTCAGACCCGGCGTTACTCCGAGCCCGGCCGTGCCGGACGCGTCCGCCGGGATCCGCCAGCAGTAGGTGGGAATCCCCGAAGAGCGGCCCGGACGGCAAGCAGCCACGCTCCCCCGAGCAGCCATCCACCGAGCACGTCGCTCAGGTAGTGCACTCCAAGAGTGAGCCGGCTGAACCCCACCGCGGCGACGGCGACGGTCAGGGCCGCGACCACCAGCGCGCGCGAGCGCCGGCCGAGAGCCGGCCAGGCCAGCAGCAGCACCAGTCCGGCCGCCACCATCGAGGTCAGCGCGTGCCCGCTCGGAAAGGCGTAACCATTGGCGCTGGCGACCGGCACGCCGACGGACGGCCGCGCACGATGTACGAGGAGCTTGACTCCACCGGACAGCATCGCCGCCCCGGCCATGGTCACGCCCACCAGGACAGCTTTCCGTCGGCACTGCCGGCGCCAGAACACGAGCGTGGCCAGGGCCGCCGCGATCCGCAGCTCGGTCGGGCCGCCGGCCACGCTGACGGCCTTCCACAGCCAGATCTCGACCGGCCGGTGCGCGATGTGCTCGTTCAGCCGGCGGACCGTGCCGACATCGAGATCCCGCAGGGGTGACCAGTGCGGCCGTACCAGCACCGCCAGCGCCGCGACGGAGCAGAACAGCACGCCGGAAGCCGCCGCGCTCATCCACCGTGGCGTCACCCGCTTCAGGCTAGGCGCGCCGGCTGGAGGACGCTATCGCTGTGCCCGCCACCCTGAACAAGATCAGCCCGGTCCGCTTCATCGTCGGATTCGGGATCGTGTCAGCACTCGCCGACGTGGTGTACGAGGGCGCCCGGTCGGTTATCGGGCCGTACCTCGGCTCTTTGGGGGCGAGCGCCGCGACGGTCGGCCTGATCACCGGGGCAGGCGAGGCGGCCGCTCTGGTGCTGCGGCTGTTCACCGGCCGGCTCACCGACCGCACCGGACGGCCCTGGCCGCAGGCGATCGCCGGCTATGCCCTGACCGCCATCTGCGTGCCGCTGCTCGCCCTGACCGGCAGCCTCGCCGCGGCGGGGTTGCTCTACAACGGCGAGCGCGTCGGCAAGGCGGTGCGTACGCCCGCCCGGGACTCCATGCTTGCCCACGCCTCCGCCGAGCTGGGACGCGGCTACGCCTTCGGGCTGCACGAGGCACTGGACCAGCTCGGGGCCATGGCTGGACCGCTGCTGATCGCTGCCACTCTGGCCCTGGGCGGGCATTACCGGCTGTCCTTCGCGCTGCTGGCGGTGCCGGGCGCGCTCGCGCTGCTGATGCTCACCCGGCTCCGGTCCGCGGCACCCGACCCGGCGGACTGGGAGCCGGCGGCACGGGTCTCGGAGAACAAGCGGCTGCGGCTGGAAGCTGGTCTGCCCCGGGCCTTCTGGCAGTACGCGGCCTTCTCGACCGCCACCATGCTGGGGTTTTCGACCTGGGCGGTGCTGGCCTTCCACCTGACCAGCCGGCACCTGGTGCCCTCGCCGGTGGTTCCGGTGCTGTACGCGCTGGCGATGGCCGCGGCCTCGATCGCCGCCGTGGGGTTCGGCCGGATCTATGACCGGGTGGGGTTACGAGGGCTGGTGGTGCTGCCTCCGCTGGCCGCGCTGGTGCCGTTCCTGTCGTTCTCCGACGCTCCGGTCGCGTTCGTGGCCGGAGCGGTGGTGTGGGGCGCGGGAATGGGGGTGCACGACTCGACCATGCGCGCGGCGGTAGCCGACTTCGTGCCGGCGCATCGGCGAGGCGCCGGGTACGGGACCTTCACTGCCCTGTATGGCATTGCCTGGCTGGTCGGCGCGGCGGCGATCGGTTATCTCTACGAGCACGGGACGGCGGCCGCCGCCGGCTTCGTGGCGGCCGCCCAGCTCATCGCGCTCGGGCTGCTCGTACCGCTGCTCCGCGGCCAAGCCCGACAAGCCGACCAAGCACGGTAGGACTCAGGCTGCCGCAGGACTCCCCGCACCCGCCGGAGCGACCCGCTGGCTAGTCTCGGGACAGGCCGGCCGTCCGGGCGGCGCCCCTCTAGTGAAAGCAGCCGAGATGACCGACGAGAAGAACACCAAGGCCGCCGGCGAAGGCCTCACCGACGAAGAGATGGTGAAGCAGGTCGCGGGCCAGACGTCCAGTGACCTCAAGTACAGCGACGTGTTCGAGCGTGAGGCGGACGGCACGACCACCGACGTCGAGGCCGCCAAAGCCTCCGCCGACGACGTCGCCGGCGACTGAGACTCCCCGAGCGGGGGTCTAACCGGCGCCCGGTCCAGCCTGAGCCTGCCTGCCGAGGGTCTGCGTGGCGACCTGCTCAGCGACAGCCTGCTCGGCGAGAGCCTGCTCGGCGCGCGCCAGCGACAGTTCCCGCTCACGCGCGTTGGCGGTGAGATCGGCGGCCCGCCGGAATGCCGCCTCCGCTTCGGAAAAGCGGCCGAGCTTGGTCAGCAGATCCCCCTGGACGGCAGGTAGCAGGTGATATCGGCGCAGCGCCGGGCTGGCGGCGAGGGCATCCACCAGCTCCAGGCCGGCCTGCGGACCCGCGGCCATCGACACCGCCACGGCGCGGTTGAGCTCGATGACCGGCGAGGGCCGCACTCGCGCGAGCACCTCGTACAGCCGGGCGATCCGTGCCCAGTCGGTGTCCTCGGCACGCACGGCGCGGGCGTGGCAGGCCGCGATCGCTGCCTGCAGCGAATAGAACCCCTCCGCGCCGCCCAGCTCGACGGACCGGGCCAGCGCGGCGAGGCCCCGGTTGATCAGCAACCGGTCCCATCGGGCGCGGTTCTGCTCCAGCAGCAGGATCGGCTCCCCCGAGGGCCTTACCCTGGCCGCGGCGCGGGAACTCTGCAGCTCCAGCAACGCCAGCAGGCCGTGCACCTCCGCCTCCACCGGCATCAGCGCAGCCAGCATCCGGGCGAGCCGTACCGCGTCGGCGCACAGCTCGGGACGCATCCAGTCCGACCCCGCCGTGGCGGAGTAACCCTCGTTGAAGATCAGGTAGAGGACCTCGAGCACGGCTGACAACCGGTTCGCCCGCTCCTCGGGACCGGGTGCGGCGAAGCCGACGTCGGCCTGCGCCAGGGTCTTCTTGGCCCGGACGATGCGCTGGGCGATGGTGGGCTCGGGCACCAGGTACGCCCGGGCGATCTCGGCCGTGCTGAGGCCACCCAACATCCGCAGCGTCAACGCCACCCGCGCCGGCGGGCTCAACACCGGGTGGCAGGTGATGAACACCAGCCGCAGCAGGTCGTCGTCGATGTCCTCGGAGAACGCGCCGTCGAAGTCCACCTCGACGCCCTCACCCGCAGCCTGGAGTTCCCGTCCGATCACCGCGTACTTCGACCGCAGCAGCTCGGTGCGCCGGAACAGGTCCACCGCCCGGCGCTTGGCGACGGTCATCAGCCAGGCCCCCGCATTGCGCGGCACCCCGGCCGTCGGCCACTGCTCCAGCGCGGCCACCACCGCGTCCTGCGCCAGCTCCTCGGCCAGGCCGACATCACCGGTCATCCGGGCCAGTCCGGCGATGAGGCGGGCGCGCTCCATCCGCACCACCGACTCGACGGCGGCATGGGCGGGTTGCGAGGTCACGCGTCGATCAGATCACGCGTACGGCGGCGCCGCCGGAAAGCGGCGCCGCCGTACGGTCCAGCGACAGCTAGAGGGCGGTGGGGTCGAAGCCCGGCGGCAGGTCGTCCGGTCCGAAGACCTGCCGGATGGTGGACTCGCCGTCCCCGGCGACGGCGAGGAAGCGCTTGGCCCACTCGATGGCCTCTTCCTTGTCCCGGACCTCCATCAGCGCCCAGCCGCCGACAAGCTCCTTGGTCTCGGTGAACGGACCGTCCACCACACTGAACTCGCCCTGGGAGTAGCTGACCTTGGTGCCCTGCGCGGTCGGCGCGAGGCCGCCGGTGGCCAGCATCGCGCCGGCCTTCGTGGCGTCGGAGACCAGTTGGTCCAGCTGGGTCATCATCTCCGGCGTCGGCGGCGCCATCGGGGTCGACTCGTCACCGAGGGTGTACATCAGAACTCGCATGATGTGGTTCTCCTTCTTGTCAGGTCTGGCGAACTTCTCTGGTCTGCCGGAACTCTCTGGTCTGCCGGAACTCAGTGGCGGGACGACTCCGGCGCAAACTGCCCCGCACCTGTACGTCGAACGGCGACGGCCGAAATCGACACGCTCCCGGACGAGGCACGGACGCGCCGGTCCTCGCCCCCACCAGCAGGCTGTTGTCGCGCCACCAGCAGCCGGTCGGTAGGTTCTAACGATGGTGTTCATCGGAGGTTGGCGTCCACGCCGGCGCGGCTTCGGGGCGTACGGCCCCGGCTACGGCGGCCCGATGGGGTACGGGCCACCGCCCGGCTACCGGCGCGGCTACGGCGGCGGCGGCAGTTCGTGCATGCGCGACATGTGCCTCGTCGAGAGTGGCTGCTGCCTGGCCGACCTGATGGGCTGCGGGCCGCAACTGGCGCTGGTGGGGCCGTCCCTGATCCGACGCTCGGTCACGGCCGCGGCAACGGACTCCGAGCCGGCCGCCGGCCGCGGGGTACGGGCGTGGCTGCTGCGGTTCGTGCTGGCCGCGATCGCGGTGTACCAGCGCGACATCAGCCCGAAGCGCCGGGCATGCTGCCGCTTCAGCCCGACGTGCTCCCACTACGCGGCCCAGGCGTTGCGGGACCACGGGCTGCGGCGGGGGCTCTGGCTGTCCGCGCGCCGGCTGCTCCGCTGCCGCCCGGGCGCAACCGGCGGCGAT
>JAABUO010002081.1_pt1 | contig 24847 bp, 16 predicted proteins | sample 5559291 | NCBI WGS metagenome assembly JAABUO01 (sample SAMN10711878, study PRJNA513372) | rock metagenome | isolation source: Antarctica rocks | place: Antarctica: Victoria Land, Finger Mt sud
AGCGCAGGTGGAGGTTTTCTAGTTGCCATTGAGATCGCCCTACCACTTCCAGTGCGTTTTCTCATGGTCTGAGACTGCGATGCTGTACGTTTGTCCTGGAATTTTGAGTAAGACGACTTCGTTTCTTCAGGTTTCTGTTCAGATGTCCCACTAAGCTCAGAGGCCTTTGTGACGATAGATAAAGCTAGAAGAATATCTCGCAATGACACTCTCATTACCAGTGGATCCACATGGATTTGTATACTCGTTAGAAGCTGCTGAGCTGTTTTTGATCGACTGTCAAGTGTAAGAGCGACGTTGAAATCATCCAATATCCTAAGGTTGTTTTCACCAAACTTGTCCATCCGGCAGAAGTACATGCCAATAGAGGTGATGGACAGCGCAAGAACACTCTGCTGTGAGAACAAGATCTGGCTTGTGCTCAGCACAATGGCTTCCGAATTTGTCGCTTTTGGATTTGCGATTAATACTATTGAAGCATCCACAATGTTTATTCGAAAAGCCAAAGAGAACGTTGACTGATTTTCGTCTTCGCCCCCGCTTTTCGTTACAGGTGTAACTTTCTTCTTCAACAGCGAAGCTGCAGCAGACTCATCCTTATCTGAAAGATCATCTACGTCATCATCGGCCAAAATTGCACTTAAGTCCGTCTCTTCGTCTTCAATAAATGGAGATAAGGCGAACTGCTGTAGAGCAAATATGTAGTCAAGAGCAAATATTACCCGAGGGCTATCCACTGTGAGAATCACAATCATGCTCTTCTCAGGAGCGGAAGTCATTGTCATACTTGCCATGAATTGCGAGCCATCATGCTGAATAGCTGGTATAATTTCCCTGAACTTATTTTCTCCTTGCTGACGACTGTCTTCCACAGTGAACGCCTTGATTTGAAGCTCTGATTCAATAGAACCATCTTCCATCATCCGTAACTTCATGATTGTGTGAAGAAGTTTAAAGATCGACAGTGACTCACCTGAGGCTTGAGACAAACCCATCTTCCCCGTTTTGTTGAATAATTGCAATTCAATATTACCTACTTCGAAAATAAAATCCAAACTAGGTTTCTTTGCCTTAATTTTATCTGGCCTGTCGACTGGTAATAACTCCGGATTTAAATCAACGAGAGCTTCGTCGGCCTTGGTGTCAGTACTTTTGCCAGAGTCCGTCGCAGTAGCGTCACCAGAGGAGACTTTCCCGTCCTTGTTTTCTACACTTCCTGGGTCTTCCTCTTCTGCGAGGCCTCCGAAGACGTTGGACACAGACTTGGACAATTCGTATAGAAATTTGTATTGTATCTCGTTGATTTTGACATTCATATCGGACATGTAGCCTTCAACTTCAGTTTGGGGCCTACCGTCATCTCTATCTCCATCGACCAATGTGGTGGAGAAGCCAACATCGACGTTTTCAAGCATCTGAAGCTGTTCCGGATTACCATCGGGAGCAACTGTCTGTGATGTCAAACGAGTTTCTCGCACTCCAGCAGATATTCGATTTGCCATTGGGCTACCTTCAGAATCGTCCACTGGCACAAATACATTTTCTGCGTATAATTCACCAAGAAACATTTTTATAAGGTCCCTTTTCTCTTCATCTTCCGAGATATTCATTCGGGGGAAAACTATGATTGGCGTCTTAATTTGCACATCAAAGTGCATCTTTGCAGTCGTTTCTTGCAGCTGAGCCGCCTGTTCCATTGCAGCATTACGGGCAGAATCATACATGGATTTCATACGTCCAAATTTAGCTGAATATTCCAAGAGCTGGCGGAATGGTTCTTCGACAAAGTTCACCTGCAGAGAACCAGCGCGGAGGTAGACAGAGGAATCATAACCTGGGTAGTTTTTCCCGGATTCAAGGTCAAAAGTTTCGTATCGAAAGTCCGCAAGGTCGCCTTTCTCACAGCTTACAAGCTTCCGGAATCTGGAATCTTTGGAGGCGCCCAAATTAATCTCATCCAATAGCTCAAAATCTCCAATTTTTGCACCTACGCGTAGAGTCTTGCCAATTATGAAGACACCAACATCTCCTTGACTTAAAGTGAGCGTAGCGAGCCGTACACCGTCATTGTTGAGTATGAGAACAATACTAGACAAGTCTACCTTCACGCGGATTTTTTTAGTCAGGTCGCTCGGACTTGCAACGTTTGAAGCAGGTGCTGAAGACGTACTCGGTTGTATCTCAGAAGGATCTGTGAAGGTGGTAAGCGTAAAATCTAATAAGGTGAGTAAGCTTTGACGTGTTACGATAACATTGACCGTCGAGACGGATATATCGACGTTCTGATCAATCCCATCGTAGACAGTCATGTACTCTGGAGAATCTGCTTCGACTTTTCTATATCTGACTCGCACGAGATCTTGCTGATCACTGCCTTGCAGACTCTTGGAGGTGACAAGGTTCTTAAATTCTGGAGAAGCGTCTTTGTCTATATGGTCTTCAATGGTAAGAGATTTGAGCACAACATCTGCAACCATATCAAAAGGCCTATTGTAGAAATCAAGAGAGAATCCTTCGAGAATGAGATTAACGAGTAACTTATCCGGCTTGCCTCCGTCATCACCCTTGTACAGTGAGCCTCGCAATTCGTCAACAGTGAACTTAAATTGAAAGTTACGCTGGTTGACATCCGAAGAATCTTCGGCCACACCTTGTGCTTCCTCAAATTTATCTTCAGAACCCCGGTCTGATTCTAGATCACCAAGTATTAACTCCTCTTGTGCTGAGTAAGAGAAAGTACGCCGTCGTGCATAGGTCTCTGCCGTTGTATGCGGTTTGAGGGAGACAGCTTCTGCTTTCTGTGGGATTCGATCATCTTCAAAATGTGGCATCACCGCATCGATGATTCGCATCATTGCTTTATACTTCGTGTCCGACATTGATGCATGTAATTGAGGCAAATGGCCAGAAACTCGAAATTTTGTAAGTGTAGATGCTTTTGGTAGAATAGATATTTCGACCTGAAAATCCATATTAATTTGGTCAACAATGTGATAATGTTTCAATTGCTTCTGGCTACTGAGTTCATTCAATGTTTCTTCAACTGAGGGACCAATAAGGAGTTGGGTAGATTCCAGTTTCAACATGAATTTGTCGTACATCAAAGCCTCAAGGTTTTCAAATTGTTCTTGGTCAGGTGCCTCAGACCGGGACTTCATTAACTCCTGTAATCGCGGCTTCTGAACGAGGTCACTAAGTAGCTTAATATGACCCGCGTCAACGACTAAACATTCTGCATCGCGTTCAGTGACACTTTCCGGCAGGATAATTAATGGAGCCTGCAAATCCAAATGAGCATTAATCGTCTTGTGTTCTTGTAATGCGAACTCAAGACCAGCTCGAGTCTGGGCACGCAAACCCTCGACTGTGGCACTAGCTGCTACCATGAGGGCACTGACGCTCTCCATTTGAGTTGTCGGTGGCTTGAAAAACTTGAAAATGTCTTCAACAAATTTCACATTATACACAATTTCCATGCTTTTGAGATGGGCAGTGATTGCCGTATCTGCACTCTCATCGAGCGGGTGCTTTTCAAAGGTAGCTCTGAAGAGTCCAACATCTTCGCTGAATGATGAAGTTTCTTGCTCAGTGGGACTTAGGACTTTCGGGTCTTTGACCTTGATTATTTGTGGGTATAAGTTCCCTTCAGTCGTACCATCGAACGCTTGAAAATCAGCCAGACTTACCGAGGCCAGCATTGAAGACGGTCGTTCGATGAACGAGGCAGTGAAAGAGTCGAAGAGTAAGGAAAATATTTTCTGAGCCTTTCCATGGGGCTCTCGCAATAATGCGAAGCTCCCTCTTTTCAAAAGTGTATCAATCTCCAATTTGACCCAGTCTTTAGGAAGATCCACTGCCTCGGATATGGTTTTTCGCTCATCCCAGTCAATAGCATCATATAATTCTTGCTTTTGCTGGTCTGAAAGGACGGCTGATGATTCTGAAGCAGACTTTTGACCACCTCCCCAAGCCCAGGCTAACCATCCTTGATTCGCAGCAGGATCCGATTTGGGAGCAACAGCACTCTCCTTTCGCATCTTATTTCGAGCGATTGATCTGTAGAAACGGATATCTTCATATGACAACTTCATTTCCAGCTTCTTTAAAGACTCCGATTCATCTGGCGAAATACTTTGGAGCGAAGATTTTTTGAATAAATCCACGTAGGTCTTGCGATCGTCACGGCGTTCCGCAAAATATGCCCACGTCCACCTATGATTCCTTTCGTGAACTTCGTTGTGTATGGCATTGAAAGCAAATACCAGCCAAGCTTTGGGGTTCGACTTGGGGGTGCAATCCTTTGGCCGGTATTTCCTGTATTGTTGACTTCGTATGTAGAAATGAAACAGATCCAACATCATCAGTGCATCCCTGTACTGGTCCTCATCCAAATTAAAACCCAGCTCTTCAAAGAGAAGAGTCGCCTTGGTTTTTGGTTTGTCATACGTACTCGCCTTGTTTAGGACGATCTTCCCTGATCCAGTGACAGGTCGTAATATAAACTGATGTTCACCTGATGCAAAATCGGTTGCCTTGATATGCTCTTTGAACGCTGCAACTATTTCTGTAGCCGGCAGCGTTCTCCAATTATCAGAATCTGTATTCCAGTAGATTGCAAGAGCTTCCAATTTTGATAGTTTGTGCGTTAGGCTTGAACTTTGCTGAATAAATTTTGGCTCCCAGTTGCCGTCGGTAGAGACAGCTGACAACTCAGCTAGACTGGCGCCAACAGAAAAAGGATGGCCTGGATTACTGAGAGTATCTTCATATCGAACATGAATGTTCTTGATTGTAACTTGGAGATTATCGACAATCTTGGTAACAAGGGAGTCAGTGAATGACTGGTTCTTTTGAGCTTCCTCTTCAGACATACCGGCAGGTGATCTACTGTTTAAAATCTCAGCACTATCAAGCTTCTCCTGCTTAACAGCCTGCCTACGCTGTTCTTCATCATCTTCATTGTAGTTTTGGTCTTCTTTCGGGCTTGCAAGCACAAAGACATCCTCGATTAGAATCTGAACTGGCTTATTCTTCAGATTTGACCAAGGAATCTGTAGCGTCAATTGACCTAAATGGCCAGAAATGACATCGATAGGTAGGCGAAACTTATCTAGGGCCTCCTTCTTCAGCTGGAGATTGCGTAACTTGACATCCCCGGACCATATCCCAATATTCAGCTGCTTTGGATCGAAATTTTTGACATAAGCCCCGAGAAACCTGTTTAACAGTGAAGCTACTAACGATTCGAGCATAATCTGATTACCGTGCTTCCTCTGACCCACTCATCATTCTACGTCGGTATCCAGGGGTATAACACTCACTGACTTGTTATTGACCTACGCAATACGAGTTTGCCGAGACATCTATATTTACTTCACTTCATTTAAAGTACATAAATCGAATCTCACAAGCCTGACTTAGGCTCTGCGAGCACTTCCAATCATTTATAAAGTCCACTTCCGTCTTATCTTGTAATTCTGATCCCACCAAACTGTTGTAGGGCATACGCCAATTGCAGTCACATCAATCACCAACTAAGAAATAGCCTCGACCACCACCACCTTTGGTAAGAGCAACCAACATGGTAAGTATACCCGCTAAATTTCCTTCTTTACAAAATGCCAGCCTCTACGGTCTTGTGCGGCGAATGAAAGCATTGAGCTGAGTTGGTGAAGAGAAGCAGCTCGACGGAATGTCCAATATGGGCATCTGGACGAGATATGATTACATTGCACTGAAGTTTGGCTTCTAGAGTGTATGGCTGAGTCTTGGCTGCTTTTGCTTCACAAGACTGTAGAGTTACTGGCCACTTTTGAAAAAATTTCCTTTTTTCCATTGTGAACACTATACTCAATGACACAGCCCCCTAAATCACGGAAAGCAGCTGCGGCTCCTTTCCCTGCGAGCAAGGCATCGTCGGGTACGAGCAAGAGTAAGTCCGCTAGCAACCCACTCCTGGAGAAGCGGCCGCGGAACTTTGGAATTGGACAGGATATTCAGCCGAAGAGAAATCTCTCTAGGTTTGTCAAATGGCCTGAATATGTGCGTCTGCAGCGTCAAAGGAAAATCCTGAATATGAGACTTAAGGTGCCACCAGCGATCGCCCAGTTTCAAAGCGTGCTGGACAAAAACACTGCCACTCAGGTTTTTAAAATGCTCCACAAATATCGCCCAGAGTCCAAGCAAGAGAAAAAGCAACGTCTTTTGAATGAAGCAGAAGCGCAAAATGACGGTAAGAAGAAGGATGACGGGAAAAAGCCGATTTTTGCAAAATACGGCTTGAACCACATTGTTTCTCTAATTGAGAACAAGAAGCCAGCCATTGTTCTTATTGCTGATGATGTGGACCCCATTGAGCTGGTTGTTTACCTTCCAGCTTTATGTAGGAAGATGGGCGTTCCATATGCTATTGTCAAAGGAAAAGCACGTCTTGGTACGGTCGTGCACAAAAAGGTATATCAAGGTTTTGAGCCTTACTGACATTACAGACTGCAACAGCAGTCGCACTTACCGAGGTTAGAAGCGAAGACAAGAGCGATCTTGCCAATCTGATCTCTGCTGTCCAAGCCAATTACAATGAGAAGCATGAAGAGCACCGGAGAAGATGGGGTGGTGGTATTATGGGCCAAAAATCACAAAATGCGCAGGCAAAGAAGCAAAAGGCCTTGGAAAATGCAGTGAAGATCTAATGCTATAATATGTTGAAAAATAAATTACAGAGTAGCTTAATCCTTCACCCAATCTGACGCGCGGACAATCGCTCGATTCCATAGAGCATACTGGCTGGCTCGTTTCTCATCGCTGATTTCCGAATGGAATGTATCCATCTCGTCTTTGACTGCCTTCGTGGCCGCTTTCACATCCTCCCATACGCCTGTTGCAATGCCAGCAGCAATGGCTGCCCCAAGAGCAGTGCTCTCTCGCATCAACGGTCGCTCCACTGGAATACCCAGGACATCACTTTGAATCTAGGTGTTAGCTAGTTGGGGTATAGGCAGCTACATACCTGCATGCACTCGTCTGATTCTGTCATGCCGCCGTCGACACGCAGACTCGTCAATGGGTGACCGCTATCCTTATCCATGGCTTCCAGGATAGCTTTTGTTTGGAAACACGTCGCTTCAATGGCAGCTCTAGCAATATGCTCCTTGCCAGTATAATGGGTCAATCCATCTATTATCAGCATGTGTGTCCTCTACAAGCCCAACAGATAGTACCTCGAGCGCTGTCATCCCAATACGGGGCAAATAGCCCAGAGAATGCAGTGACGAAGACAACTCCCCGTGAATCGTCTACTCTTGCAGCCAATTGCCCCAGCTCGGAGGCTTGCTTGATTATGCCAAGCTTGTCGCGACACCATTTGACTACACTCCCGGCCACAGCAATAGAGCCTTCAAGTGCATATACTGGGTCACAGCCATTTATTTGGTATGCCACAGTCGTCAAGAGGCCGTTATGGGATATAACAGGTTCTTTTCCAGTATTGTACAGCAAAAAGCAACCTGTTCCATAGGTGTTTTTGGCCGAACCTGGCTCAAACGCACATTGTCCCACTAGAGCAGCTGATTGGTCTCCCAAACAGCCGCTTATTCGAGTACCCTTGAGCATGGTGCGAGAGAGTTTGCCAAACGCTTTGGGATCCGAAGATGGTATTACTGTGTGTTAATCCAAGAATTTAATTCAGTTACTCTTTGGTAATATCGCTTTCACTTCGAAAAAGTCCAATAACTCCTGGTCGTACTCGAGTGATCTAATATTCATAAACATCGTCCGTGATGCATTTGTAGGATCGGTCACATGGAGACCGCCTTTTGGTCCCCCTGTCAGATTGTATATTAGCCATGAGTCCAAGGTCCCGAATGACAAATTGCCAGCGTCATGAGCTTTGCGTACACCATCAACATTTTCTACAAGCCAAACAAGCTTGACGCTACTTGGATACGTTGATAATGGCTCACCGCAAAGCTCATGAAGCCGGTCAGCTTTCTTTTTGTTCTGCAACCTTCTGACCAATTTATGCGTTCTGGTGTCTGTCCAAACAATTGCATTATGCAGTGCCTTGCCGTTCAAAGAGTCCCATACAACCGTGGTCTCCCTTTGGTTCGTAACGCCGATGCTAACAATGTCACTCCTCTCGTAACCCTTCTGCTCAAATTCCTCTACGGCAACATTGATGGTCCTCTCCACCATTGCCAGAATTTCGTCTGGATCATGCTCTACCCAGCTGATATTCAGCACAATTGCTCAACGTAAAACCCGATACTCACCCTGAATGAGGATAGATTTGCTCAAACTCATACTGCACGTTCACCTGTGGTTTCCCAGCCTCGTCAAAGATGATGAAGCGAACCGAGGTCGTTCCAGCATCAATTGCACCAATGAAGCGGGCTTTCATCCAGCACCAGCGAGAACGAGCGGACAGCAGAACGAGCGGATAGTGGGTGGTGGTGGTGGTGCCCACCTACCTACCTGCAAATTGGATCTTTGAAGAAAAAGGGAAAGGGAGTTTTTGTGCTAAAGGTGGGGACGTGAGCGCGTGTTGAAGAAACCGCCTTTCGCGGGGGGGAAAGGGAAGAGGAGAAAAGGGGAAAGTGGGAAAGCAAGACCAAAGGAGTTCCGCTTACAGCAACTGACCATTGCCCCGGCAGGGTAACAAGATTCGCGGCTAAGCATTGGGAAGGAAGACATTATTGATCTCTGCCGACTGCCCGGATGGGGTAAGCCTCGTCTTCAGGCTTAGCCCATCGAGCCGGGTGGCACCTGACAAAACACATTTCAAAGGATTAGTAAAGTAGACGCTTCTTTCCTTTTCATGAACTGGGCCCGTGTCACCCTCACTTAAGTTGGCGACGAAAGGACGTGGTCATCTGCTCACGCCATCCGCTAGCTAGCTGCATCGTTTGGTTCGGTATGACAGCATGTAGACTCGTATAGACGCGTCAGTGCACACGATTACAAGAAGGCGCATGCATAACTGATGAGGAGGGCTGTAGAAAGGGCTGTGTAGAGGGAACACTGCTTCAACCATCTACGATCACTTCTTGGCGTTCATAGATCCCTTCCCTCCGCCCATCCCACTCTCCCGAACGTCGAAATCGAGAAGACCCCCTCGAGTGCCAGAGTGGCCAAAAAAATGAGATCCGACCAAAGCTTGTACTAGCACATCATCTTGACCGTGGTCTAATATACATATGGCGTCCATGGAGTCAGCGCTGGAGGAAGAGCGCCGGGAAATTATGAAGCTACTGGAGCAGGCACAAATAAGAGAATCGAATGAGGCAAAGGCATCCAATAGCAATAATGCTAGCTCCTTATTTAGGTCAAAGTCTGACGCAGATGCAAGTGCACATAGGGTGATGGGTCAAGGGTATCGGGATGGTGCGAAGCAGAATACGGCCTCGCCGAACGCGGGGTATGACTTTGCTCCATTACCTTCTATAAACAAGCCCGGACAGCGTCGCAGATCTTCCAACCAAGACCGAAGACCTATTCAATCCATGCTGACTCCAGCACCTTACCCAGATCATGCTCTGAGTGGGTCACGCTCCAATTCAAGGAATACAAATAATCGATCTTCTCCACCATTAAATCGTCCTTCTTCATCCTCTGTAAACAGACCAACTAGCCCGTATAGCTGCCCACATGCAGCCAAGGAGCAACCCTTCTCGACTGACAGTCTCGACCTGCAGAATGCTTACCGTCGCCTGTCCGACGAGGCGCTTGCTCGGTCTGGAGGACATTTTGCAAATTTACCCGCACGACATGCACGCAATGACAGTATTAGCTCGAGGCTGCAGAAAGACTCGGATGCGGAACATGCTATTGAGTCTAGTTCGTCGGACTCTGATACTGATTCAGATCCAGATCTTACACACCAACGAAATGAATACGCAGCCGGAAACCGCCGGGAAGCTCAGTCCATGCTTGCTGCCGTTGAAGATGAGCGGAAAGTTGTGTCCGCTAGGCGACCAATCAGATCTTTACTTTCATCTACCCCCGATCCTAAGCCTCCGTCGGCACAATCACATGGCTCCACGTCTGATAATTCTCGAAATAAACAACAGATTCATCCATCGACCAACTTTGACTCACGAATGTCGACCCCGTTCTCTTCGGATAATGAAGCAGAAGTAAGAGATCTTCGACATGCTGAAAGTATGAAGATGCGTGTTGAGCCTTGCTGCTCTTCCGTGGCAAAACGAAGAGTGGTTCAGCATCTCTATAGGGGGGATTACGAAACCGTTAGCAAGACTGTTGCCACGACACGCGAATACCTTGTTGCGTCCGATCTTTCAGCGGAAGCAACTCACGCGCTCGAATGGACGATAGGGACTGTGATGCGAGACGGCGACACTCTCTATGCCGTGTACATTGCAGAGCTACCAGAAAAGGAAGTCACGGAAGCTCAAATGGAAAGGGAGCGACTCGATGGGGCCGAGCAAATCGTGCAACTGTGTTCAAAATTACTACGACGCACGCGTCTTCAGGTCCACCTTGTTGTGGAAGTCATTCATGCCAAGGCACCAAGGCACATGCTCAACGATATGATTGACTTCAGGGATCCCACTCTGGTGGTCTTGGGAAGTAGGGGCCGCTCTGCATTAAAAGGGTATAGTCGAATGCGAGGTATGGAAGCTAATCAAAGTGTTCTTTTGGGTTCGATATCAAATTACATTGTGAGCAAATCCAGCGTGCCCGTCATGGTGGCGCGCAAGAAGCTCAAAAAGACAAAATTTCGCGGCGCAAGTGTGCGTCTTACCAACAATCTAACGAATACACAACGCAGTCTTTCCACAGCGAAGGTCGACTAGAATATATAGTCTTCATGATGGCGCCTATATTATTGTGTCATTATCCAAGTCTTCAATACAGTTGCGTATTGGCTCTATTCATCAAAGCAGTCTTATGATTGGACTGCTTCTTTTCAAAAGCCGCGCTTGATCCATTCAGGACAGCAAGAATCTCTTCCCCGAGTCTCGTACTCAAGCCCTTCTCGCTTTTTCTCTTATCGCTTGCTTCTAATATCCACAAGAATGCTCGACGATGCCTTTGTCGTTCGTACAATGGTATCGGTTTCACAATGACCTTTGAGCCCTTCCTTGTAGATACGATCCGAAATAGCGGAGCAACTGCGTCAACTGCTGACCGTAAGGAACTGACCGGGTTGCTCACTCCAGTCTGTAACTTTACATATTCCAATGCCTTTTGCACATATGTCTGGGCCCTTGCCTTCTTCCCGTCCTTCATAAGCAGGTTGACTACTTGCGTGAGCAGTGGATCCTCGCGCTCCGGAATATGCAGACTCACCGGTGCTTCGTCTTGTTGAATAGCCATCTTGTCTTGATTTTCTGTGGAAAGAGGGTCTGTTTTCTTTAATACCTGCGGCGCATTCTTCCGTACTTCGGGATCGCTGGCAATGGCGTCCTCGATGGGCATGCCTTCTTCCATCTGATCAGAGGTCGGTGCGTCGTCCGGATTCATGATCTGCTCCATGGCCGCTGCCTCCTCCGTGACGTGCGGCAGTCGCGCTGGCCCGTCGGTGATTGCATTAGAAGGATCGGTTCTGTTCTTGGAGGCGTATAGGCGGATGGAGGATACATGCAAAGGTCGAATGAAGCCCGGCCGCGTAATAAGCCTGATATGTCGTTGCATGCTTGTAGCAATGAATGCCCTGAACGAATAGAGTAAAAACAAATCGGGAAAGAGACAGGCAAGACAGGATGCTAGATGCCCAATCCATTGGTATTTGCTCAGCGACGAGGGACTACTCTTTCAGTCTGTAAAGAGCCATTTCTACACCTACTCTATTCCGCTAGACACTACTCGTAGAGTTTTACAGGAGCACAAACAACGTATTTACAATTGAGTCATGAAATAATGTTATAGAACACCTCCTGATTACTTTATTCACATCATTTCGGCCCCATTGGGAGAATGCTCCCTGCCTCGACCAGGGTCTGCTTGTCGAGATTGGCTCGTATATCACCGTACTCCAATCGCTTCCACGTCGTGATCCGATCCGGACCTGTCTCGATCTCGAGCAGACGCACTCTCCGCGTGTAGCCTCCGTAACCACCATAACCACCAAACCCAGCGCCACCTCCATAACAAAGCCATATTTGCTGTTCCTGTGTCCCTGATTTGTCAAACATGCAGTAGTCATTGGCATGATCGTGACCACAAAAAACTGCACTCACACCTGCTTCGGCCAGGACATCTCTGAAGTTTGTATTCAAGGTGGGTGCCGTTGGAGGTTCAAGCCAGCTTCCCACAAACGGATTAGTCTGAATGCGGTACTCGGGAAGAGGAATGTGCATAAACGCTAGTTGCATGTGGATGTGCGTATACTTTTGAGCCTCGCTAGCGAGTGCTGCGCGTTGGTCTTTGAACCAGCGGATTTGTGAATCCTTAATCCAGTCATAGCCCGGGTGCTCTCGATCGTCAGGCGAGTAGCCATGAGTGTCGAGGAAATACAGAGATATCGCATTGTGATCACTTTTTGGAGCTTTGACATTGACGACATAGTTTCCAATTCCTTCTGCACTACCCAGCCCACTCTCACTTAGACTGAAAGGTAATGACTCTAATATTTGCATGTGTTGCTGACGAGAGATATTTCCTTCATCATCGTGGTTCCCAAAGATACACGCATACGGAATCTCACGCGCAATGAGAGGCGCGACGGCTTTAAAAATTGCGCTCTGGACATCAAGTGAATTGTCATTCACCTGATCACCCGTCATGACTACCAGATCTGGTTTTTCTTCGTCAAGTATGCGCTCGACAAACTCCATTGTTCTCACATCTGCCTCACAATTGCTACGCGTCTCTGGTGGCTCCGCATCTCGACATATACCAAGACCAGTCGTTAAATGTAAATCAGCGAGCTGAAGGATCTTGAACTTCCCGCTCTTTGGAATACGCAGTGTTGGCTTCTCAATGATCGGTGGAGGTCCACGCTGGATGGAGAGTTGCGCATCCTTACCATAAAGCAGATAGCCGCGCAGAGACCATGCAGGACGTGGCTCGAGCGCATCATGACCAAACAGCACATCGACACCGGAAATGGCTTGATCGCTTGGTTTGCCAAACAAAAGCCATATACCACCAGGACGGGCCTCCCAGCTCTCCGATTTTGACGAAGTACTTGGCGGAATTCTGCCAATACGAACATCAACCACTACTTTCTCGTTTGTAGCCAGCATATCCTCTTTGATCCGTTTTACCTGCACAAAGCCGTGGCGAATCCAATCCTCACCAAGGAATACATCCTTCCCATTTGAGTACCAGCCTGTATTTGGTTCTATCGCACAACCAGTGATCCCAGAAAGAACACTTACTTTGGAGCAAGTCACAAAGGTGATGTCTGTCACAAAGAAGCCCAAATGGTGAATGGGTAAATGATTATGAACTGAAGTGACCACCGATTGCCCGCCTCCATCAAGTAAGAAGGTGACACACACGACGACACCAAAGAGCAGTGCTACCTGAGTCAGGCGGCGCGCGACGAGTCTCATTATGGTCGACGTTGCTCTTCTCCTACGCTTGGCATAGGTTATTCAAGGTGAGGCTGCGCATGGCTGATGGGGTGAGCATAATTCAGGGAAATCACGGCTCTAAATATCCAGGAAACGATCCGATTGGGCAAGGAAAGTTGACACTTTTATCGGGCTTCAACTATCTAAGATGTTTGGCTGCGTGCTCGACGTGGTCCTTGGAGAAGGAGGCTAGGAACTAAACATGTTAGCAACAGCTAGTAGCCCCGCTTACGTAGTAGGAGTGGTCGTAGTCTGGCTGCATACGCAACGTGACACCATCTCCATGCCCAGCCTGCTTTGCAGCCGCAACGAAGTTCTCAGGCAGAAGCTGCTTCTGCTGGTAGAAATTGTCACCAGTTCCCACGTCTATGAGTACGTCCAACTTGTCTCCTTTCCATTGTTTAACAAGCTCGGTGGCGTCGTTCGCCTTCCACATATCTTTTGCATTCTCTCCAAGGTAACCCTTAAAAGCCTTCTGCCCCCACGGACAGTTGCTAGGATTCGCAATAGGGGAAAGAGCGGAGACACTCTTGTACATTCCCGGGTTCTGCAGAAACAAACACAGCGCCCCGTGTCCGCCCATAGAATGTCCACAAATGGAAACCTTTGAAGGATTCAGAGGAAACTCTTTGTAAAGTAGGTCTGGTAACTCTTTAGTGATGTAGGAATTCATCTTGTAATGCTTTGCCCACGGCTCTTTGGCCGCATCAATATAGAAGCCGGCCCCGCTTCCAAAATCAGCAGCCTCATCTTCGCCAGGCAGGTCAAGTCCTCGCGGAGACGTGTCAGGATACACAATGGCAATCCCATGGTGCGATGCAGTGGCCTGAAAGAAGCCCTTCTCCGCACAATTGTCACCGGTGCAGGTGAGTCCCGATAGCCACCACAGCACGGGGAACTTCTCATTCGGGGACTTGCTGGGCGGTAGGTAGAGATTGAGATTCATTTTGCATCCGAGGAGAGCACTGTCATGAGACAGTTTCAGCAGTTTGCCTCCAAAGGATGCAATGGTGGTATTGGTGGTTAGCGCCATACTCACAATCTGATTGGGTCGGAGGATCGGACTGGATTCAACCAATAAAAACTCGGAGTTACTTGCAGGATTTCAAGCATGCTTAGTCTAGCCGGGAAGAAAGCTGCCGGGAGCACTCGGGCTGTGGGGAGCAGCTTCGTGAGACAGAAGCACACTTTGCCCGATCTCAAATACGACTACGGTGCTCTCGAACCAGCAATCAGCGGAAAGATCATGGAACTACATCACAAAAAACACCACCAAACCTACGTCACCAATTTGAATGTTGCAGAGGAAAAGTATGCCGAAGCAGCAGGTAAGGAAGACGTGAAGGGCGAAATTGCTTTACAAGCAGCCATTAAATTCAATGGAGGAGGGCACATCAATCATACCTTATTTTGGGAAGGCCTGGCTCCTACTTCGCAGGGAGGAGGGAGTGGCCCAAGCGGAGCCCTCCAAAGTGCCATTGTCGACCAGTATGGGAGTATGGAGAAATTGATCGGAAATATGAACACCACTGCTGCAGGCATCCAGGGCAGTGGGTGGGCTTGGCTTGTCAAGAATACCGAAACCCAAAAGCTCGATGTTCTGACCACGCCCAATCAGGATCCAGTAATTGGGAAGTACATCCCGATTCTTGGTATTGATGCCTGGGAGCATGCGTACTACTTGCAATACAACAACGTCAAAGCCGACTATTTTAAAGCCATCTGGTAATCTCATCGTAACCATACCCTCTAATATACAGGAATGTAATGAACTGGAAGACTGCAGAAAAACGATTTGCTGCTTGATTTGGGCAATGACCTTAACCTAATAGTGTTGCAATGTCACTAAAATGTCCTTTTTCGGATTTTTTCGTCTTTTTCTCGCCCAAAGCAACTCGTGTTAATTGCTTTTTCTTTTCTTGAATCTCGAGGACTTTCTCCTCAATTGTCCCCTCGACAATTAAGCGAAAGACATGAACTTCCCTGGTTTGCCCAAGTCGGTGGGCTCGATCAATGGCCTGTGCTTCGATAGCAGGCGCCCACCAGCTGTCGGACAGAATCACTTGATTTGCAGCAGTCAGATTCAAGCCAACAGAACAGACACTCAAGCTTGCCAAAAGAACGGTGCAATGCGGCATATTTCCAAAGGTCGATAAAGAGGTATCTCGACTCTTGACATTCATTGAACCATCAATACGTGCAAACGGAATACTTCGTTCATCCAAAAGTTTTTCGAGAATATCCAAAAATTTCGTGAATTGGCTGTAGACTATAGTTTTCGTTGGTAATTGTCCACCTCCTTCTTTCATGGACTCATTTTTGCTTTGAGCCGCTTCTAGAATCTTCAATATGGCGTCTGTTTTACTGCTTGTATCTCGTGTCGCCGGTTGTTCGCTTTGACCAGCGCCAGGTAGAGTATAAACTTCCTCTTCCTTCAGTAAATGCCGACATAGAGGACACCTGCTTTGAACTCCTATAACTTTGAGAATGCAATCCTGGTGGTAACAATGTTTGCACCAGGTCACCACCGGTGTACGCTGGGCTGTTCCTCCAGTCAGTGCCTCAAGACAAACTGCACAATCTTCCTGACTCTCGACAGCAATCGTAAGATAGGCCTGGAGGGCTTCAATGTTCTCCGGCGTTCCAGCTAGAATTTCAGCAGACTCAATTGACAGCAATTTCTGTATTCGGTCATTGCATAAAGCATAATGGTTACACGCCTGACGCAAGCGAAGTAGTATTTCCAGCAAATGGAAATAATCCCGATTCCTTCCACGCTGTTCCCGATCTTGCTTTGGATGCTGGACGTCTCGGAACATAGTTTGTGCTTCTCGATTGAAGGTTTCGTAAACCTTTCGCTCTGCTTCGGAAAAGTCCACCTTATACAGATACTGATGAAGTTCTGGCAAGTTCAAATCAACAAATTTCATATCCTTTCGCCGACGTAAGCACGCAAAGGACATCAGAGTTTGTAAATTGCCACTTTCGCTCCCAGCCAGAGGGTCTGTGAGTGGCCTTACGATTAATCGTCGGAAATTTTCTTTGTCACCCAAAACGGGATACTGGATGAAACTGCATAAGGAGTAAAGATCGTTTAAAGAATTGATTATTGGAGTGCCTGTAAGAGTGAAACGAGATCCACTTGTATTCAGGTCACAGCACGCTTTCGAGGTTTTGGTTGTCGGATTTCGGATGACATGCGCCTCGTCCAGAATGATACGCTTCCACTTCACTCCAAACAAGGGAGATCCGCGCAGTGCAGACACTGACTTCGTTTTGTACTCTGCTGCTACTTGTCCATATGAAGTAATCACAATTTCTTGGGAAGCAAGATCAACATCATCAAGTCTAAAATTTCCATGCCATACATAACTCCGCATAGACCCGGTGACATGTTTTTGAATTTCTACATCATTAGAGAGACATTGTTAGACTTACGGTCGACCCAGTTTGACATTAAAGATACTGGACAAACAACGAGTGTAGGGCCTGCCGGTAGATTTTCTCCAACTTCCATGACATGGGTATTGTCAGACACTTTGCTTACCATCAGCGCCAGCATCTCGAGCGTTTTGCCTAGTCCCATGTCATCGGCAAGGATACCACCTTTCGCAAATCTTGGGGTGTACCGTGTAGTAAAATTCGATGGAATGTGGGTGAATGAGTCTCCAGTCTTCTTCCAGAACTGAAAAACTTCTCCTTCCTTCATTAGAGCTGGATTCTCTTTCTGCAATAGCCACCCTAATCCTTGAAGCTGGTACGGCAGCATCTTAGTCTTGATCCTCTCAGGCTGAACGGCACGTGGCAGTCCAATTAGATCCACTATACTCGTGCCAAACTTCTCAGTGACCTGCTCAACGCTATCAGGGTTGTAAGTACGAGTTGAGCTGAGCACCTCCTGCCAGGAGCCATCGGCTCTTTGCTTCTGCAGATGGTTCCGGCGAGCCAGGTCTTCGTCTCGCTTTCTTTTCTGATTTGTGCTTTCAGTCGGTGTGGCTTCAAGAAACACTCCACGGCGACTTAATTCACCTACAACAGCATTTTTACGTGCCGTCATGCCATACACCTCAACCCATAGAGGAATTTTGTAGACACCACGGTTGCCCTGGACTACCCCCTCCAAATGGACATCTCGACTGTCAATGTAGCGGGCAAAGACTGCCGCAGTTCCTCTTGGAAGGTGGCCTACTTGCTGGCCCAACACATTATCCACTTTTATTGCATTACTATCGTACTGATTGTCGGGTTGTCTTACAAGCGAAACAGACTCGTTGAGATTCACCTTTCCATCGTAGTAGGAGATGCCGACGACATCTGTTCTGAGGCCTCCATACAGCTGCAATTCAACAGGGCTCGCAGCGTTGTCGATTCCCGCCTCATCCTCGTCCTGAGTCAGATTTATGACCCCATTACTGCTGCTGCTGCGTGTTTCATTCGCCTCGCTGCCGGTGGTCAGGTCAATAATCATCTTTCCATCGCCATCCCATTCCGTAGGTCGTGTTTGTTCATGATTGACGGAATTTGCAGCACACGAGCATGTCAACACCCGGACTGCGATCGACACCAGTGACGAGAGGACTGATATACTTTGTAGCTGCTGGGGCTGCAGTGACAAGCATAGCAGGGTCGAAGCAATCCTTCCATGTGCAAATACAGCCTCATATCTGGACTTATGGACAGTTTCACCGCATTCTTATCTGGCAATTGTGCTATGCAAACGCCGGGGAGGTTCTCTTTGCCACACTGTCACTGTATCACATGCGAGTCATTGAAAGGCTGTATGGAAGCAGGAAGTACCTGTCTGTTGTTGCATTGAGCTTTGTCACATCTTCATTATGTGCACCTATGGTCCTGATCCTGTTGAGGCTGCCTACGTTTGGAAGGTTGAACTACTTGCCAAGTGGGATGACGAGTACCATATTTGCCATCTTAGCGCAGTACTACGCTATCGTTCCACCGTGTTATAGATTCAGGATATCTTCAGACGACGATGGCAGATCTCTAATCTTCACGGATAAGATTTATGTATACTTGATGGCTGTTCAACTAGCTCTATCTCAACCCATTGGATCCATCATCTGCTCCGTGGTAGGTTGGGTTGTAGGCTCCGCGTGGAGAGCCGAGATATTACCGGGCAAGACATGGCGGCTTCCCAAAAGATGGTTTGAGGGTTACCACGATCCAATTGATTCGACCGACTCAGCCGCACCTCCCCAACCTCTAAGTCAACAGATCATAAATACGGTGCGGGGTAACTTTTGAGAAAATGCACCGGTTTTTCTTTATGTCTTTCTATTGCGGTTTTCCTCCGCTGTAGTCTCGCAAAATACCGGGAAGATGGGTATTTGTAATCCTACCACGTCTAGGCTTTTGTTGCTTCTCCTTCTTGGGAGCTGGCGCTCGTTTTATGGTTGCTGGGTCGACTGAAGTGGGCTTGAGATTAACTCTCTCCAATTCGTGGGGTAGATCGGAGATCGAGGGAACAGCAAGAGATCGCCACATCGTTATGAACTCTGTGTCGATCGGCATCTCTTTGGAAACATCATTCGCCCAAACCATCCGAGGCTGGTTGTCCTTCTTTGCACGAAGTACTAGAACAAGCTTATCTTCCTCCAGCCGCAGAATCTCGTCTAAGGCCGATGGCCAGCCGTCTTTAAGGTCCTTCACCGCCAGACCATTACCACCGAGCTCGTTCTGCAAAAATTGTAGCAGATCAAATGCCGAGCGGATATTATGTAGCGGCCTGAAAGCGTACAAACCACTCTGGGACTCATAATCAACCTTTTCATGTCGCTGTAGCAACTGTATGAGGGAGGGGGAGGATTGTACATTTAGATAGGACGTAATGTCTCCGATACTCTTGCTTGTCTCACTCTTCTTTAGGTAGTCGACAGCATAGGTTAGATTGGACAACAAGTGCGATCCAGAGCCAGTGTCTGCAGGGGTCGAATACACTACTGTATTCCGAGCTCGCTTTCGCTTCCTCGCAGCAGCCTCTGCCAAATCATTGGAGTTTGGGGTGCTGGGCCACGACGGCGAACCAGCCACACTTGCAGGCGCTGTGACGGGTCTCGGCGCACTCAGCACTGGCTGTGACTGCACTCTCTTCTTGAATGCGTTGACTTGGTCCGCCAGTGACATCGCCCCGCGCACACGCCCCACTGGCCCCCCAGATAGAGTGCTATGCGTTGGGTAGGTTAGTTGGCCCAGTCGTTGATTTTGGACGGAGAAGAAACCCACGACACCACTCACTGCTCGGTGCATGGAAGGGTAGATTGTCTCGCATCACACTCTCTTTCCGTGGATGGTCTTGTGATCATAGGCAGATTTTCCGGATACACTCGAACACGTCTGGTCTCGAGACAGGAAGGGCTCGTCCATCTGTGGCAAGATGGCAACACTTGTGGCAGGCTTCCTCCAGCTAGAGCCAGCGGAGCTTGGACAGCTATCTAGTGGACTATTAAGTCGTTTGGAGTCAAAAGCACATGAGTTTGAAAACCTCAGGTCGCGGGAGATGATGCTGCAGGTGAACTTGGAACAGGCCGAACACAACTCCTCCAACGACAATGAGAGAGTCAAAGAAGAGTTGCTGCAGTGCACTGACAAGGTCCGTTCCCTAGAATCTGTATTGGAGCAGAAGACTAAGACGACCTCGGATTTGGAGGCAAAGCTGAATACTCTGCGAAGTCACGAAGGAGAATCGACGGGAGACGCACGTGCCAATCGCCTGCGAGTGAAAACTTTGGAGGCTGAGAAGGCTGATGTAGTTGAAGCTTTGGAGCGCAAAATTAGAGAGCTCAACTCGAATGCAGAGGAATTTGACATGCTGCAAAAGAGGTATAACGAAACACGGCGACAGGTCAGCGACTTGGAGACTAGCACACAAGAGACGTCATCTAAGCTGCTCACCTCAAGTGTTAAAGAGTCGAACCTGAACCAAGAACTGCAGATGGCGAAGAATAGTGCCGGATGGTTCGAAGGTGAACTGAAGCAGAAGACAACTGACTTTTCCAACTTTCGTAAAGACAAAATAGGCCAGATTTCGGGTCTTCAGGGCGAGCTTGATGCAACAATATCCAAAGCAGATGCCTCGCAACAAAAAGCAGATCGTCTAGCCTCAAAATTGGAAGAAGTGAATGGCCGATTGGAGACAGCTCTATCCAAAATCAAAAACCTACAAGACAGTTCAGTGACCGAACAAGAAGGATTTCAGGCTGAGCTCAATTCTCGCCAGCGTTTATGTGAACTGTGGGAAAGATCCGCCAAGGAAGCCCGCTCACGAGTGGATGAGCTCACCAACATTGTTGAGAAAGAGAGATCAACAGATACCGAAGAGTTCACCAACATAATTTCTCAAATGGAGGCGGAAAAAGAGCGTGCTGACTTATCTGAAACAAAGATCGCCGAACTTGCATCCACGATTGAGAAATTGGAGGTGGAGGTTTTCGCATTAAGATCTCGACAACGTGGAGAGACACCATCCGCGAATGTTTTCTCTCCTTCGGCGACGCTACTGGCATCCTCCCCCGGGGGTAATATCAATCTCACTCAGCTGTGTGAGGAACTACAGCAAGCGCGAGCGCAGCTGGATCAAGAGCGACATCGGAGTGAAACTCTTCAGTATAGTTGTGACGAACTGGTGAAGGATATAGAAGCTCGAGCTCCAGAGATTCTAGAGCAACGCGCCGAGAACGAGCGTTTGCAGACAGAACTCGCTGAAATGAGCGAAATGCTTCAAGAAGCTACAGTGTCTCGAGATCTGACTCTAAAGCAGTACAAAAGCCTGGAGACCTTAGCTAGAGACTCCGAAATAGAAGTCGGTCTACAAAGACAGCAGATGAAGGATCTTGGTCGCCAGATCGGCCAGCTGTTGTTTTTGCAAGAGATTCAAAATTCCGACATGTCTGGAGAGGAGCTTGAAGTGTTGCGGCAAATTTCAGAACACGCAGATGAAGGCCTCGGTCTTAGTGACACTGACATTTTGATTAATGAACGCTTGACCATTTTCAAGAACATTCAAGAACTGCAATCACAAAACCAAAATCTACTGAAGGTTACGCGTGAGCTGGGGCAACGACTGGAACGTGAAGAAAAGGAGACAAGAAAGCGTATGGGAGATCTAGAAAGCTCTGCAGTGGATGAAGCGAGGAATGTTATCGACAATTTACGAGAAGAATTAAAAGCCTCAAAAGTGAAGGCTGAATCATTCATGCGTGAACGCGACATGTTTCGAAGAATGATGCTGACTTCTCGCGAAGGCGATTTCAACGTCAGCCGAGCTGCTCAAGAAGAACCTCAGGAGAACCCAGTGGATTATTCAAATCTACTACGAGATCTTCAAGTCCAATTTGACGCTTACCGAAACGAGACAGCTGTGGACAATCGCACTCTTAATGATCAAATCAAGAAACTTGCTGGCGAGAATAGTAAATTGCAAATCCAAGTCGCGCGAGATTCGTCACAATTGGAATTGTCGTCAGAGAGGCAAAAAATCGTTAGCGATACAATGGAAATGATGCGTAAAGAGAATGACGATTTGCGTAGCCGAAATACCAAGCTACACGAAACGGTTGCTAAGCAAGACACACGTACCCAACAGGTTGTAATAGAGTCTGTCGATTTAACATCAACCAACGAATCCCTCCGCGCAGAGCTTTCAAATCTAAAATCTGAAAAAGAACTCTGGAAAAGTGTAGAGGCAAGGATTGTGGGCGAAAATACCAACTTGCAAGAAGAAAAGAATCGACTAAGCAGCTTATTAGTTACCCTACAAACCTGGAGAAGTGATTTTGAGCTCGCGGAAGGGGAAAACAAGAAACGTCTCTTAATGAGAATTGAAAATCTGGAAAATGATCTGTCCAGTACGCGAAAAAGATTAGCTGCTGAGGTGGATGAGTCGAGGAACATATCATTTCGAAGAGAGATGGAGCTGCGGGAGCATCATGAACGGTTACAAAACGCAAGTTTAGAACTCGCCTCTACAAAAGAAGAGCTAGCCAGTGCAAAAGCTACTTGTGAAGGACTCAATTCCAAAGTCGAAGAACTAAATATTCTTTTGAGCACTGCCAACGAAAAGATTGAATTACTACATTACAGTGATTCTGGTCCACAGCAACCAGATAATTTTTCCGCAAGGGAATTGCAACTCGAAATGAGTGAGTTAAGAAGCGAACTAAATCTGCGGAAAAAAGAGCTACAGAACAGTAAATTGCACGCAGACCGCATGAAGGACGTCGGAGCCAGCGCTGAAGAAGCTTTGCAAAATCTTAGCCATTCGTACGACGAGTACAAAGCGAATATGGAAAGCGAATTTCAAGATAAGGAGGCATCTCTCAGCAATTTAAATGAGAGAATAGAAGCCCTCGGCAGTGAACTGGCTTCTCATAATGATGAAATTACACGGATACGTAGCGAAGAAGCCTCGAATCGGCAATCACTCTTAATCGAGAATGAAGCTCTCAAGTCCGAAGTAGAAGTATTGAAGAAGAGTGATGAGTGGCATGCATCTGTGACCTCTGCTTTGTCTGAAGACATTAGAATGCAGGCAAGAATTGCGAATGAAGCACAGCAAAACTATGAGCGAGAATTAGTGAAGCATGCAGAGGCCGCGCAATCATTGCAGGCTCTCCGGGAAGAACAAAATTCTCTACATGCCCAATTACGAGAGTCGCAGAATAAAGCCGAGTCAACCTCAGCCTCCCTTCTATTAGCTTCAGATAGCTGGGACATTCAGAGGGATACGCTAGAGAAAGAGATGCGTCAGATGACCACTCGTTGTGACGAGCTCGTGCAGCATAATAAGCTGCTACACAGCCAATATGAGAGCCTAAGTACCCAAATATCAAAAATAGGCAGTCAACATGAAACAAACGGCGCGAATGGTGAGAACGACGAATCAGCTATTTCAACTCTCAAGTCCACTGAAGAACTTCGTGATGTCGTACGATACCTGCGTCACGAGAAAGAAATCGTGGATGTCCAATACGAGCTTAGCGTGCAAGAGAGTAAACGTCAGAAACATCAACTGCTTCAATTGCAGTCTGCAGTTGATGAAATGCAACTTCAGATTTCTCAACAAGGACAGCGTGAGAGTGACCTTACTCGTAGTAGTGCTCAGCACCAAGAACTTCTCGTAAAAATCAACGAGTTGAATATTCTAAGAGAGAGTAATGTAGCCTTACGACTTGAGATGGAGCGAAATTTTAAGAATTCAACAGACTTGTCGGAGAAGTTAAATGGGCTTCAGAGTCGAGTGGAGCCTTTGGAAGACCAAAACGAGGAGCTTAAATCGGACCTTGAGGTGAAAGAACAGCAAATTGTACTGCTTGAGCAGGACAACGAGAGGTGGAAAAACCGTGCGCAACAAATACTTCAAAAGTATGAGCGCATCGACCCTGTCGAACTTCAAAACCTTAAAGAAGAGCTAGAAAATCTACGAAAGAACCTTGACGCTGCTAGAGACCAGAAAGATATTGCGGTGCGTGAGGCCGAAGGACGAACCTCTGAAATAGCCTTGAGCTGGAAAGCGAAGTTTGACACACTTGTAACTCAATCCAAGGAAAGGCTATCGTCACTCCGTGTACAACTTAAGGCGGCTAAAGCGGCGATACAGTCAAAAGATGCCGAAATTGAGACATTGCAACAGGATCAGCAGCAACTTCAATCACGTGACACTATATCGGACAAAGCAGATGATTCTCATGCGCTGAGTAACGCGGTTGCAGACAGCGAAAACCTGCGACAACTGATCACCCAGTTAACTAATGAGAAGACAAGTATTGAAACCAGAACAACCGATCTGGAGTCTGAATTGACAAACGTTAAATCGAAGTCTCAACGACTTGTGCATTCCCTTCGTACACAATTGCAGGAGGCCAAAGAAACGCAAAGTACTGCCGCTGATGAGATGGCGGGTGAGCAGAAATCCCAAGAAAATGCGCTCGCTCATTCCAACGAGGAAGAAATAGCGCAACGTGTTTCCGCCGAGATGGAGTCTGCTTTCGAAGCTCGTATGAATGATGCCAGAGCTCAATGGGAAGACGAGAAGGAGCAGGCTGTGAAAAGTGCTATTGAAGAGCAAATCCCTGATGGCGAAAATGAACAAGCACATGGCAATGATGAGACGTTGGCGAGGCGGATCAAAGAGGTGGAATCGCGATTAGAGACAGAGTTTGAGGACAAACTATCCACACTTGCCGGCGAGCACGAAAGTGCCTTGCAAGCGGCTGTTGACGAGGCAGTGAAGAAGGTCAATGCAGATCGAAAACCACCGCCCACGAGAGAACAGCTCAAGAAGCTCATAGATCGAC
>JAABUO010002084.1_pt1 | contig 24837 bp, 22 predicted proteins | sample 5559291 | NCBI WGS metagenome assembly JAABUO01 (sample SAMN10711878, study PRJNA513372) | rock metagenome | isolation source: Antarctica rocks | place: Antarctica: Victoria Land, Finger Mt sud
ATCCGCAGTCGTGTCCTGCCTATGGCCGTGCATCAATCACGCGCCGCCGCAGACAGTGCGCCTCATCCGCACAGCGGCACCCTGTCGCGCAAGCCGCAGCGTCGTTCTCTCCGACAAGCTGCTAGGATGTCCTCCAGCGTCGCCACCACTTCGTGCCGCGCGCTGTAGACGGCCTCGGCGAGGACGTAGCCCAGGTCCGGGATGACGGGCTCGCCGAGCTCGGGGCGTCCGGCGATGAGCTCGAGCACGGCCAGCGCGTGCGAGCCGTAGCGGTCGAGCAGGTGGCGGGCCACCGCGGGGGTCGCCCCGTAGTGGGCGGCGAGGGCGCGCGCCTGCCCGCGCAACTCGCGGTAGCCCGGCGTGCCGGTGAGCGGGAGGGTGGCGGTGTCGACGTGGCGTGGGGCTACGGTCCCCGTCGCCGCCAGCGCGGCGTCGACCGCGTCGTGGGCCATCAGCCGGTAGGTGGTCAGCTTGCCGCCGCCGATGCTCACAAGACCGGACGGGCTGGTTAGGACGACGTGGTTGCGCGAGAGATCTTTCGTGCCCGTCGAGTCCGCTCCTCCGGGCTGGTCACGGCCGCCGGGGTCCTGGGCGCCTGAGACGGCGACGTCTTCGTCCTGCTTATTCCGCATGCGGATGAGTGGGCGCAGCCCGGCGTAGGTAGCGATGATGTCATTGCGCGTCAGTCCCGTCCGCAGGTAGTCGTTGGCGTTGGACAGGATAAAATCAACCTCCTCGTCGGTCGCGACCGGATGGTCGAGGTCTCCTTCGTACTCCCGGTCGGTCGTGCCGATGATCACGCGGCCCTGCTAGGGCACCGCGAACAGCACGCGACCGTCGCTCGTCTCCGGCATGATCACGGCCGTCTTGATCGGTACACGGTCGGACGGCACGACGATGTGCGAACCCTTGCTGGGGACAACCTGCGCCCGGACGTCGGCGTCGCTGTCCATGCGCTGGATATGACCCAGCCAGACGCCCGTGGCGTTGACGACCGCGCGCGCCGCACCTCGAACGCGGCGCCGTCCCCCGCGCCGTCCCCGGCCAGCGTGTCGCGGGCGCGCACGCCGACGACGCGGCCGTCCTCGTTGAGGAGGTCGATCGCCTCGGTATAGGTGGCCGCGACGGCGCCGCGGTCGGCGGCCGTGAGCAGAACGGTTAGGGCCAGTCGCGCGTCGTCGGTCTGCGCGTCGTAATAGCTGAATCCGCCCTTGTCCCAGGGCGCCTTGAGCGGCGCCTCGCGCGCCCCCTCGGCCCGATTGACGCGGTGGTGGATACCGAGGGCGCGCCGCCCCGCGAGGAGGTCGTAGAGCCAGAGGCCGCCGTCGACGAAGGCCTTGCCGAGGATGCCGCTCTTGACAAAGGCCTTGCCGAGGATGCCGCTCTTGACAGGGTAGAGGAACGAGAGGCGCCGCACGAGGTAGGGCGCGATGCGGATGAGCGTGTGCCGTTCGCGCAGCCCCTCGCGTACCATGGGGAAGTCGAACTGCTCGAGGTAGCGCACGCCGCCGTGCACGAGCTTGGTCGACCAACTGCTCGTGCCCGAGGCGATATCGCCCTTCTCGATCAACCCGACGCGTAGCCCGCGCGCGGTCGCGTCGAGCGCGATGCCCGCCCCTGTGATGCCCCCGCCGATGACGAGCAGGTCGAAGGTCCCGGTCCGCAGGGACGCTAGTTGGTCGTTACGTTTGCCTAACGTTTGCCTATCATGGATTCTCCACTCTACCCTATTCGTCGCGCGCCCAACCGCGCGACCGCTCCACCGCGCGCTTCCACCCGCGGTACCCCTGCGCGCGTGCGGCGTCGTCGATGGCGGGCTCGAAGACGCGGTCCTCGGCCCACTTGTCGGCGACCTCTTGCTGGCTCGACCAATAGCCGGCCTGCAGACCGGCCAGGTAGGCCGCGCCGAGGGCCGTCGTCTCGGTCACGGCGGGCCGCACGACGCGCGCGCCCGCGATGTCGGCCTGCAGCTGCAGGAAGACGTTGTTGGCGACCATGCCGCCGTCGACGCGCAGTTCTTTGATGGGCAGGCCCGCGTCGGCGCGCATGACCTCGAGCACGTCGCGCGACTGATAGCAGACCGACTCGAGGGTGGCGCGGACGATCTGCGCGCGTCCCGATCCGCGCGTGAGGCCCACCAGCGCGCCGCGCGCGTACTGATCCCAGTAGGGCGCGCCCAGGCCAACGAACGCGGGCACGAGGTAGACGCCGCCGCTGTCGGGCACGCTCCCGGCGAGTCCCTCGGTCTCGGCGGCGTCCCTAATGATGCCCAACTCGTCGCGCAGCCACTGCACGGCCGCGCCGGTGACGAAGATGCTGCCTTCCAGCGCGTAGGTCACCTTGTTGTCGAAGCCCCATGCAACCGTCGTCAGCAGTCCGTTCGCGGACTCCTTCGGCTGCTCGCCCGTGTTCATTAGCATGAACGAGCCCGTGCCGTAGGTATTCTTGACCATGCCCGGCTCGAAGCAGACCTGGCCGAAGGTCGCGGCCTGCTGGTCGCCCGCCACCCCCCCGATGGGGATGACCGCGCCGAATTGGTCTTGCACGGTCTCGCCGAAGCCGTAGGAACTCGGGCACGCCTCGGGGAGCAAGCCGCGCGGGATGTTCAACGCGCGCAGGATGTCGTCGTCCCAGTCCATCTTATGGATGTTGAAAAGCATCGTGCGCGAGGCGTTGGAGTAGTCGGTGCGATGGATCGCGCCGCCGCTCAGGCGCCACATCAAAAAGGTGTCGACCGTGCCGAAGGCCAGTTCGCCGCGCTCGGCCTGCTCGCGCGCGCCCGCGACGTTATCGAGGATCCAGGCGAGCTTCGTCCCCGAGAAGTAGGCGTCGACGACGAGGCCGGTGCGCGCGCGGACGGTCTCTTCCAGCCCGCGCGCCTTGAGCGCGTCGCACATGGCGGAGGTGCGCCGGTCCTGCCATACAATGGCGTTGTACATGGGGCGGCCCGTCGCGCGGTTCCACACCACGGTCGTCTCGCGCTGATTCGTGATCCCGATGACGGCGACGCTCGTCGCCGCCACACCCGCTTTGTTGAGGACATCGCGCGCGACCGTGAGTTGCGTGCCCCAGATATCCTCGGGGTCGTGCTCGACCCATCCCGGCTTGGGGTAGATCTGCTGGAACTCGCGCTGGCTAATCGCCGCCGGCTTGCCGTCGTGATCGAACAGGATGGCGCGCGAACTCGTCGTCCCTTGGTCGAGCGCGAGGACGTATGTATCAACCACGGTTTGGTACCTCCCTACTACCCTTGCCCTGTCCCGCATAGGCGACGCCCCTGTTACCTGCCATGTTGTCCGCTCCTTCGCTTTCTCGACAACGTCGCCGGTGGCGTTGTCGACAACCATAGTGGGGCTTGAAAACGCTGGACGTTGCGCCAGCGCCATGACGTCGGGCCGGTTCTTCCCAAGCCGCTGCTGGATGAAGCGCCAGCCCAGAGGGTCGGGCCGTGACGCGCCGTAGTAGCGGCTAAGGAATCACGCGTCCTTGCCATCTTCTAAGGACGTGGGATGCGTGTGCGATGTAATCCACGGCGGTGGGTAGCGCCCATCTAAGATACTGTCGTGGCGCGTGCCCAGCGGGCCGCTAATCTCGCCGACGTTAAACCCCAGCGCGCGTTGCGTCGCTACGCCAACCGGGCTGATGCCGACGACAAAAAGATACTGATTCATGAAGTCGAAGTGGTCAGACCACATGTCGTAGCGCGGATCGAAGAGCCGGATCTGGCGCCGTCCGACGCGATATGTCACGCGTTGCCGTTTGCCCTCGTTGCAGAAGGGACAGCACCACGCAAAGTTGTCGACCGGACGTGCTGCTTGGCGGCCTGCTCGACCAACGCTTGCTGCCGCGCCTCGACCTCGTCGGCGTGCCAATTGTCGAGCGCATGTGCAAGATGCGCCTCTGTTTCGCGCCGCTCTTGGTCCAGTGAGACACCGCGCCGCCTAGCTCGTTCACGCAGACGGCGTTCATGCAGAAGGAGCCCGTACTTGCCGACGAGACCTTCCATTTCTGCCCATTCCGGTTCAGTCAACAAGCGACGCGCCTGCCGGTCGACGAGTTCGGCCATCCGTCGGCTATCCACCGGCCCGAGGATCTGTGATTCCCCCTCGTCATGAGCGTCAGTAGCGATGGCATCCACGGTGAATAGGTCGTCGAGACTAACGCCCAAGATCGTCGCGGCGGCGCTCACGATCTCTAGGTCCGCGTGCTGAATGGGAGCCGTTTGCGTCAGGCGATACAGGGTCTTGGGATTGACGGCGAGACCATAGCGCCCCTGGATTTGCCGCCCCAACTCGGCGACGGTTATACGCCTTTCCGCAAGTAGTTGGGCCAATCGTGGATAGACAGCAACACTCATCAGAACCCCTCCCACGTACCTATCTATCAGGTAGTGTATACCAAATAGACGGATAGCAGTGGCCTCGCCGCCTTGCGCGACGTTCCAGCCCACCGACCCTAAATCGTTCATCGGTTACCCCCACGCCCGTCAGCCGGTTCGATGCCCATAGTTCAGCGCCGGCCAGCCTCGGCGCATAGCTCTTGCACGAGCGCGATCATGTTCAGCGCGTCGTAGGCGCGTTGGCCCGAGGCGTCGGACGCGGGCGCGCCGTAGCGGGTGTCGTAGAACTGGCGCAGGCCGGCGGCGCGGTGCTGGCCGAAGCGCATCAGCATGCCCTCGCTGTACGACGTCCCCTCGCCGGCCTCGGCGCGGCCGCACAGCAGGATCAACGCGCCATACGTGATCGTCGTGCCGCCGGGTACGTCCGCGTGCATGCGCAACGCGTCTTCTAGCCGGCGCCCTTCGTCGGTGCGGCTATCTTCGTCCATAAATGATGCCATAATACTATCATAACAAGTTGTGTCGTTGAGCGCGATTAAATAGACACAACACAACGTGCGCGATAACGTGTATTATGGACGGCAAGCCTACCATATCTTTAGTCAATTACGCTCGTGCCACAATGGCGGGGTTGAGCGCCTCGGCCAATGCGACGAAGTAGGCAATGGAGCCGGGGTTGGTCATCGAGTCGATGCTGGCGGCCTGCTCCACGGGGACGCCCAGCAGGATGCGCCGCACCGGCACTTCCAATTTCTTCCCGCTCAAGGTGCGCGGGACCTCGGCGATGGCGTAGATCTCGTCGGGCACGTGGCGCGGCGAGACGTCGCCGCGGATGCGCGCCCTGATGCGCCCCTTGAGCGCGTCGTCGAGCGCCGCGTCCGCGCGCAACACGACGAATAGCGGCATGAACGATGCGCGGCCCAGCGCTTCGAGGTCGACCACCAGGCTGTTCAGCACCTCGGGGATGTCCTCGACGACGCGGTAGATGTCGCTGGTGCCCATGCGTACGCCCAGCCGGTTGATCGTGGAGTCCGAGCGGCCGTAGATGACGCACGCCCCCCCTTCCGTGAATTTGATCCAGTCGCCGTGCCGCCACACGCCGGGGTACAGCTCGAAGTAGCTTTCGCGGTAGCGCCGGTCGCCGGGGTCGTCCCAGAAGTAGAGCGGCATCGAGGGCAGCGGCTCCGTGATCACCAACTCGCCGACCTCGCCGACCACGGGGCGGCCCGCCGCGTCGTAGGCCGTGGCCGCGACGCCCAGGCAGCGGCACTGGATCTCGCCGGCCGTGACGGGCAGCAGGGCGCAGCCGCCCACGAACGCGCTGCAGACGTCGGTGCCGCCGCTCGACGAGGCGAGCCAGACGTCCCGCTTGACCTGCTCGTAGACCCAGGTAAAGCCCTCCGGCGAGAGCGGCGAGCCGGTCGCGCCGATCTTCTTGAGCCGCGAGAGGTCGACCGTGGCGCCGGGCCTCACGTCGTTGTTCATGCAGGTCGCGATGAAGCCCGCACTGGTCCCGAACGAGGTGAGTTGGGCCTCGGCGGCGAACTCCCACATGCGGTTGAGGTTTGGGTAGGCCACGCTGCCGTCGTAGAGCGCGACCGTCGCGCCGACGAGCAAACCGCCGATGACCATGTTCCACATCATCCAGCCGGTCGTGGTGTACCAGAAAGAGCGGTCGTCGGCGGTGATGTTCATCTGCAGCCCGATCGCCTTGTGGTGCTCGAGCACGATACCGCCATGCCCCTGCACGATGGCCTTGGGCAACCCCGTTGTGCCGGACGAGTAGAGCACCCACAGCGGATGGTCGAACGGTACGGGCGTGAAAGTCAACTCCGCGCCGGCTCCGTCGGCGAGTAACTGGGACCAGGACACGACGTTTGTGAGGCCATCGGTACGTGGGTTTTCGGTGAGATAGGGCACGAGGACGGTCCGCTCCACGCTGGGCAGCGCCCCTTGCAGGCGCGCCACCACGTCGAGGCGGTCGTGGGCCTTGCCGTTGTAGGTGTAGCCGTCGACGGCGAGGAGCACCGTGGGTTCGATCTGCGCGAAGCGGTCGATCACGGCGGGACTGCCGAAGTCGGGCGAGCACGACGACCACACCGCGCCGATGCTGGCGCAGGCCAGGAAGGCGATCAGCGTTTCGGGGATGTTGGGCATGTAGGCCACGACACGGTCGCCCTTACGGACGCCGAGCCCCGTGAGCCCGGCGGCGACGGCGGCGACCGCGTCGTGCAACTCGGCCCAACTTACCTCGCGCAGTGGCCGCGTCTCCGAGGCGCAGAGCAGGGCCGGTTGGTCCGGCCGCATGTGCCGGAAGGCGTGCGCGGCGTAGTTGAGTTCGGCGCCGGCGAACCACTCGGCGCCAGGCATGGCGCGCCCGCCGAGTACCTCACGGTAGGGCGTCGTCGCCTGGATGTCGGAGTAGTCCCATAGGGAGCCCCAGAAACCCGCCAGATCGTCGACGGACCAGCGCCACAGGCTGTCGTAGTCCGCGAACGACAAGCCCCGGTTTTCTTCAAGCCACGCCATGTAGCGCGCCAGCGTCGAGCCGTCCTTGAACGCCGCCGGCGGCTCCCACAACACGGTCCCCTCTCGCGCCACGCCCATACCCCCCCCTCTTTTCTTAGCGTATAGACCGTATATATGCTAGCGCAACGCCAATGCGTCGCGCAGGATCTCCGCTTTCGTGCGGTCTGGCTCGTGCGCGGCCAGCGCCTGCAAGCGCGCGGCCAGGTCTTCGCGCCGGCTCGCGACGATAGCGCTGGCGAGGTAGCGGTAGATGTTGCAGAGCCGCGTGGCGCGCAGGAAATCGAGCACGAGATCGTCGTAGCGGGTATGGTCCGGGTGGGCCAGCAGCAGGTCGAACAGCCCCAGCAGCACGATCTCGTCCGTACTGTCGCGGTAGCGCGCGACCAGCGCGGGCAGCAGCGAAGACGGCAAGGGCGTCAGGTTGCGCAGGCACTCGCCGACGACCTCGGATATGCCGGACTCCTCGCGCAGCGCGTAGCCGTATAGCGGCAGTGTGTGCCCCTGCGCCGCCAGCACCCGCGCGGCGGTCACGGCCGGCTCGCCCGACATGGGCGACGTGTACTTATCGACCAGCAGGCGCGCGGCATGGTAGCCGGCCAGGGTCTCGTCGACCTCGTTGAGCGTGACCAGCGCGACCGAGCGCAGCCCCGCGGCCACATCGCCGCGCGTCGGGTCGATATGCTCAGGGAGGAACGGCGGCTTGAACTCGTAGGTTGTCACCCCCCGTTCGAGTATCGCCGCGTCGTCACGCTGGGCGCGGTAGCGCAGCGCCTGCAGGAGGGCGACGCGGCGGTAGCAGCCGGAGTCGCCTCCGCCGGCGCCATCCGCGTCGCGGGTGAAGCGGTCCAACAGGGTGCGCCGCACGCGGGCGTCGGGCGTGTCCGCGAGCGCGTCGAGCGCGGCCTGGATCACGTCCAGGTTGTCCTCCGTCTCCACCAGTTCGAGGGCGTAATCGACCTGCTCTTGTGGCTGGCCGGCCAGGCCGCGCAGTCGCTCCAGTTTCACCGTAGGACGTATTTTTGCCACGGGATCTCCTCATCGTCCAGGTCGCGCGCCCGTCGCGTCAAGCGTGAACGGACGCGTCGGCGTCTAGCAAGCAAACCGTGTCCCCATTTTACTACGCGCCTCCGTATCCTCACGGCTTCTCCCGCAAACCATGTTGACGTTATGGTGACAATAGCAGTACATTGAGGCAACTCAGGCCCCCTATCGGGGTGGAAAGGATAGAGTCAGCCCCCATGAGTGTCGCCCCATACAGCCTATCCGCACGCGACTATCGGGGTCGTGTCCGGGATAAGCCTCGCTACGCCGCGGTCTACGCCCTGATTGAGGACATGCGGCATGAGCTTGTCGACCGCCCCGAACTCGCCGCGATGTTCGCCGCGTGCTACGCCAATACACTGGAGACCACGGTCGAGTTGTGCGGCGATGGTACTACCTTTGTCGTCACCGGCGACATCCCCGCGCTGTGGCTGCGCGACTCCTCCGCGCAGGTGCGCCCCTACGTGCCCCTCGCCGGGCGTGATCCCGACGTGCGGCGCTTGATCCGGGGGCTGATGCGCCGGCAGGCCGCCGACATTCTGTGCGATCCCTACGCCAACGCCTTCAACCGCGCGCCTAACGGCCGGGGACACGCGGGGGACCGGCCGGTGTCCAGCCCCTGGGTATGGGAGCGCAAGTTCGAGCTGGATTCGCTGTGTTATCCGATCCAACTCTGTCACGACTACTGGCGGGCCACCGGCGACCGCGACGCCTTCGACGACACCATCCACCATATGCTGCGCCGCGTCCTCGCGGTGATGAGAGTCGAGCAGCATCATGACCGCGACTCGACGTATGTGTTCGCGCGCCGGCGTTGGTCGCTCCCGACCGGTGTCCTGCCGTTTCACCACAAGGGCGCGCGGACGAACGATACGGGCATGGTGTGGTCGGGCTTCCGCCCCAGCGATGACGCCTGCGCGCGTGGCTTCCACATACCGGCCAACATGTTCGCGGTCGTCGTCCTGGGCCACGTCGCCGCGTTCGCCGACGACATCTATGACGATGCGGACCTGGGCGCGGAGGCGCGGAGGCTGTGCGAGGAGATCGCGCGCGGCATCGAGACCTACGGCGTCGTCGAGCACCCGCGTCACGGGCGCATCTACGCCTACGAGACCGATGGCTTCGGTCATCACCTGTTGATGGACGACGCCAACGTGCCGAGCCTGCTCTCCATCCCCTACCTTGGCTACCGGCCGGCCGGTGACGCGGTGTACCAGAACACGCGGCGCTTCGCCCTGAGCCGCGACAACCCCTACTACGTCGAGGGCGCCTGCGCGCGGGGCGTAGGCAGCCCCCATACTCCGCGCGGCCAGGTGTGGCCGATCGCGCTGGCCATGCAAGGGCTGACGTCCCAAAGCGCGGCCGAGCAGGACGACCTGCTGGCGATGCTGACGGCCACGACGGCCGGGACCGGCATGATGCATGAGAGCTTCCACCCCGACGACCCGCGGCGATTCACGCGGCCCTGGTTCGCCTGGGCCAACAGCCTGTTCGCCCTGTTCGTCCAACAGTGGGCGGCGCAAGGGGACGCTCACCCGGCGGATCGCCGCGCGTCGCGGCTTCTGTACGCGACGGGGAAGTGAGTTCCGGTTAGTAGCCAATTCCTTGCATATCATCCAGGATATGGGTGATGACGCGTTCAAGGGGCATGGCTTCTCCCGCCGCCCAGGCTTGCGCGAAGGACTCGTCCCCCATAGCCGCCCGGGCGCGCCCAATGGCGGCGTCGATGGCGGCGCGGTCCACCGGCGGCACAGACGTCCCCGTCGCCGCGCGTAACGCCGCTGACACTCCGAACAACTGGGCGGCGCGCCGTGATTGCCCCTGAGCGCTGGCCACGCTCGCCAGACCCTCCAGGCATTCGCCGACATCCACGCGATTGTCCATCTCCCTGTAGAGAGTCAGGCTCCTCTTATACTGCGTGGTCGCCTGCTCATAATACCCCTGGCGGCGCGCCAGGTTCCCGAGGTTCGTCAGCAGGAGGGCGATGCCCCATCGTCCCTCCTGCTCCTCGAAGAGCGCCAGGCTCTCCGCGAATAGCACGGCCGCCTGCTCGTCATCACCCCGATCGAGCGCCACCTCGCCCAGGTTGTTCAGCGACAAGGCCACGCTGTGCGGGTCGCCCAGCGTCCGCTTGATCGCCAGGCTCTCCTCGTACAGCGACGCCGCCCGTTGGTGATCGCCCTCGTAGCGGGCCACGATCCCCAGATTGTTGAGCGCGACCGCTGTCCCCCGTGGATCGTCGAGGTCACGCCGCGCCGCCAAGCATTCCTCGTACAGCGCCGTCGCGCGCCGATAGTCGCCCTGCCGCAAAGCGACGCTGCCCAGGATGTTCGTGGCGGTGGCGGCGCCGCGCCGGTCGCCCAGGCGACGATACAGGCGCAAACTCTCTTCCAAGAGCGTTGCCGCGCGTTGGTGGTCGCCTTGTTCCGTTGCTAGAGCCGATGCCGCGTCGAGCGCCCGCGCCCGTGGCGCCAGCGACGGCGCATCGTCGCCGACCTGTCGAGACAGCGCCAGTAGCTTCTCGAGCCACGCCCGTCCCTCGCTGACCTGGCCGCGCGTGTGCCAGAAACGCCACAATGCGCTCCCCAGCCGCAGCCCTATCTCTGGCCCGTTCCCGTTCAACACGGTCTCCCCGTCACGCCCTTCACTCCAGCTGGCCCAGTCCAGAGCGGCGCGCAGGTTGTCCTCTTCCCGCCCCAGTCGCGCCAGCCAGGCGGTTTGCTCGGGTCCGGTGAGCCCTGGCGCGGCCTGCTCCGCGAGCGCCAGGTAGTAGGCCGCGTGCCGCGCTCCGATCGCCTCCCACTCTCCGCTCTCCTCCAGACGCTCGAGCCCGTACTCACGAATCGTCCGGAGCATGATCATGCGCGAACCGCCGTCCACGGCCACGGCCACGTCTCCTGCCGATTCGACGACCCATACCAGGCTCTTGTCGACGAGCGAGGACAGCACATCCAGCGCGTTGGGTAACCCCAGCGTGTCATCGGCGGCCGCCGCGCAGACGGCCTCCGCGGCCTCCAGGGTCGCGCCGCCCGCGAAAACGGCCAGAGCCTGAAAAACCCTGCGCTCCTCGGCCGGCAGCAGATCATAGCTCCACGCGATGGTGTTGCGCAAGGTTTGCTGGCGTGCCGGCGCGTCGCGGGCGCCGCCCGTGAGCAACCGCAGAGGCGTCGCGTTGGGGTCTCCATCCAGGCGGGCCAGCAGCGCGGGTGGGGGCAACAGCTTGACCCGTGCGGCCGCCAACTCGATGGCTAGCGGCAACCCATCCAGCCGCCGGCAGATCGCCACGATCGCTGCCGCGTTCGCCTCCGTCAACGCGAAGGACGGCTGCGCCGCACGCGCCCTGCTCACGAAAAGCGTGACCGACGCGTACCGCGCCAGGTCCGCCGCCGGCGGCAGGGGAGCCGCGTCGGGGGTCGCCAACGGCGGTACCGCCAATTCGTGCTCGCCCTGGATGTGCAGCGGGGCGCGGCTCGTGATTAGCACCGTGAGCCGGCGGCACGCCGCCAGCAGCGTGTGCACCACCGGCGATGCCTCCACCACATGCTCGAAGTTGTCGAGTACGAGGAGCATCCGCCTGTCCCGTAGATGCGTGCTCACGATCTCGAGCAGGGACGACTCACCCCTCGCCGGGACGCCCAGCGCCCGCGCGACCGCGGCGATGACAAGGTCGGGGTCGTTCAGGGAGGCGAGCGACACAAAGACGACGCCATCGGCGTAGCGATCGTGTAATCCCTCCGCGACCTGCATGGCCAGCCGCGTCTTGCCCACGCCGCCCGGTCCTGTCAGCGTGAGTAACCGCGTCTCGTCGTGCGTCAACAGATGAACGGCCGCCGCCTCGTCGTGCTCGCGCCCAATTAGCGGGTTGGGCGCCGCGGGCAACAGATCGTAACGCTGCTGCGCGTCCGGGTGAGCAGCGGCGTGTAGCGACGGGCCGCGTCGCCGCGTGACCGCGGCGTCGAGGCTGACGCGCTCCTCTCTCGACAGGCCCAACGCCTCGGCCAACAGCCGCACCGTTTCCCTATACGGCGCCCGCCGTAGCCCTCGTTCCAGCGCGCTAATGCCCTGCGACGTCAATCCGGCCCGCTCGGCTAGCGCCTCCTGCGAGAGTCCGGCCGCCCGTCGATAGCGCCTGAGCAACGCTCCAAAAGGCGGTTGTCGCTCGACGTCCGTCTCCGCGTCCCTGTCCGTACGCGCGTTGGTGTCCGATCCCATGTCTCCCGCCTGTTTCCGGCACGGCCGTTAACCCAGGCTCCGCCGCGCTTGCCGCCATGATAGCACAATGACGCGACAAAATAGGCCGCACCGACGTTCATAACTGTATGGGCTAGCTGTATGAGTTGTCGGTGGCGTCGGCGCGCCCAGCGGTACAGACTGGATAGTAAGGATTGTAGACACAAAGGAGTTTTCGCATGATCAAGGGAGCCTCGCGATGACCTGCTCAAACTGTGGAAGCCAACTACCACCAGGGACAACATTCTGTGGCAATTGTGGGACGCGGGTCGGGCACGCCGGCGGCAACGCGACCCCTGTCGCGCATCGCCTCCTGGGGACGACGCTGCCGGTACTGGAGATCACCTTGCAGCCGGGGCAGAGCATCGTCGCCGAAGCAGGCGAACTCTCCTGGATGACCAGTCCCATCGGCCTGCACACCTCGACGCAGAAGGGAGGGGGGCAGGGCGTGCTGGGCCTCTTCAAGCGCGCCGTGGGTGGCGGGACCCTGTTCATGACCGAGTACACCGCGGCGGGGCGTGAGGGCGTCGTGGCCTTCGCCACCAAGATGCCCGGCCAGATCCTGCCCGTGGCCGTGGCGCCGGGGCAGACCTACCTGGTCCACCGCCATGGCTTTGTGTGCGCTACGCCCGCGATCGAGTTGTCCATGGGGTTCCAGCGCTCGTTGGGCGCGGGCATCTTTGGGGGCGCGGGCTTCGTGTTGCAGAAGATGGCGGGGACGGCGCAGGCGTGGGTGGAGTTGGGGGGCGAAGTGGTCACCTACGACCTCCAGCCCGGCGAGACCATACGCGTCCATCCAGGCCACGTCGGCATGCTGGAGGAACGCGTGAGCTTCGACATCACGACCATTCCGGGGATCAGAAACGCGCTCTTTGGCGGGGACGGCCTCTTTCTCGCCGCGCTGACGGGGCCAGGGCGGGTCTGGCTGCAGTCCTTGCCGTTGCCCAACCTGGCGCATGCCCTCCAACCCTACCTCTCGCAGCAAGAGGTCGCGGCTGGCGCGTCGGGGGGGATCACCGGCGCCGTGCTCAAGGATTTACTGAGAGGTCAATGAGGTGGTGATCGGCCAATGACTGTGCCGGCGCCAACGGAATCAGAAAGGGAGGTCATCAGATGCAACAGGACAACAACAGGCCGTATGTCGTGGAGCCGTCCGTCCAGGCCGGCTCACCACCGGAGGGCGCTCCTGCCCCAGTAGGTAGCGCGGGCATACCGGCCGGCACGGGGCTGACGCCGAACGTCGCGGGCGCGTTGAGTTATTTTCTTGGACCGATCACAGGGGTGATCTTCGTGCTGCTGGACAAGAACGACCGCTTTGTGCGCTTCCACGCCTTCCAGTCCATCCTGCTCTCGGGGGCGTGGATCGCGTTCTGGATCGCCTTCGATATCGTGTCGATCATCCTGGGCCAGATTCCCTTGCTCGGCTTACTGGCCGTGCTCTTTGGGTTGCTCCTGAGCGTCGTGCTGGGCCTGGGCGGTCTGGTGCTCTGGGTCGCGCTCATGGTCATGGCCTACCAGGGCAAGAGCCCGAAGCTGCCCGTCATCGGCGTCATGGCGGAACGCTACGCCGCCGGACCCGTCGCAGGGCGTCAGGCCTAGTCCGACAACGTTACTTCGCTACAATCCTACAACGTTAGGTTGCCGCAATCCTGCTGGATAAGGCGGCAGAGGAAGGAGTTTTCGCATGATCAGAGTTCACCCCAAAGGCGCGGCCATCGCCGCTATCGCTGTCCTGCTGTTCGCCCTGTTGCCCCAGGCGCGCGCCGTGGCCGCCGGCCCCATCTGGTTGCCGGGCGTGCAAGCCGACCACCCCGCCGTGGATTCCACGTACAACGAACTGCACCCGGTTATCGCAACCTACCGCAATACCTACGTCCTGAGCACGCGCAAGCGTTCACGTCTATCCGATGATGAGACCGACGTCTATCTCAGCGTCGGCGCGCGTGGCCATGCCCTGGGATCGCTCATGTGGACGACGCACAAAATCTCCTCGCAGGGACCCGCCTACATCATCGATCCGCACGGCAATGTGTCGCTGGCCGTCGACCCCACCACGAACCGGCTCTTCGCCGTGTGGCGGTACACGTTGTCAAAAGGGGGGGAGGCGGTGGGCGTCTGGACTTCGTCTGACGAGGGCGCGACCTGGAGTGGACCGACCGATGTCGCGACCACGGGCGGCGCGTTCCCCGGCAGCATCCCGTCGGTGGTGGCCGCCGGCGGCACAGCCTATGTCGCCTTCACGGCCGGCCAGTCAGATGTGCTCACCGGGTCGTGCGACAACCGCCATGGCAACTCCGACATTATCGTCGCGCGTTATGATGGCCGCGGTTGGTCCAGGGGCCAGAATCTAACCAGTTGCCTCACCGGGGCTCGGCATCCCGCCTTCGAAGACGCCACGCTCACGCGCGACGAGAACGGCCGCCTGTACCTGATCGCCACGACGAACCAAGATGAGTTGTGGTACGCGGACAACGCCGGCGGCGCGTGGACGACGCCGGTTCGCATCGTCCGTGACATCGGCGGCATTCCCGGCGCTGCCGCCCAGGCCCTCGCCGCGAGCAAGGGCGTCGTCTATGTCGCCTACGAGGGCGTCGACGGGACCTACCCTCACAACTACAATAACATCTTCCTCACCAGTCACGCGCCGGGCGGGGGGTGGTCCGTCCCGTTGAACGTGACGCGGGACGCCGACGGCACCTGCCACAAATTCGGCCCGGCGCTGGTGGCGCGCGCGGGGCGGATCGGCCTGGCCTACATCGCGGGCTACAGTTCAAGGGCCGATTGCGCCTACGACACCCTGCGCGTCGAGACCGGCACGCCGGGGAACTTGACCCCTGCGCGGACGACCCTCGCCGCCGATGCGGAATGCGCTCACCCGGCGCTGGCCACGGATGGCGACATCTTCCGCCTTGTCGCCGACTGCGGCTACGCGCCGGGCAAGACCAACACGTTCCTCTACAACCAGGAGGAGTTCCTCGACGTGGTGGGCCCGACGATGACGAGCCTGCGCGTTCCCGCCACGACGACGGCCCCCTCCGTACATCTGAGTTGGAGCGCCCAGGACCCCACGCCTGGCTCCGGTGTGGCCTACTACGAGGCGCAGGTCAAGGAGGACGGCGGCGCCTGGCAAGATGTCGTGCCGGGTGGCACGCGCTCGAAGAGCCTCGATTACACGCAGGCGCGCGCCGGCCACACCTATACCTTCCGGGTGCGCGCCCGCGACCGGGTGAACAACTGGGGCGGCTGGGTCTCGGCCAGCGCCCGCGCGACGTAACGCATACCCTCACATCGGCGCCGCGTCAGGCAAAAAAACGCATACCCGCGGAGCCGTCCCCCGTCCCGCACATCGTTAGGCAGGGCGGGGGACGGCTCCGCGCCCTTTGTTGGGGCATCCTATGCCTTGACGGCGCCGGCGACAAGTCCCGAGATATAGTAACGCTGTAGTAGTAGGAAAATAACGATGGCGGGCGCCATCGTGACCACGACCCCCGCCTGCACGGCCCCCGCGTTGATCGTCCCGAAAGCGCCGCTCTGCGCGTTGAGCAGCACCACGGGGAGCGTGAACTTGTCGCTGTCCGTCATGAAAATGAGCGCGGCCAGGAACTCGTTCCACGCCGCGAAGAAGGCGAACAGCGCCACCGTCACGACCCCCGGACGGACGATCGGCAGCATCACGCGGTACAGCAGACCCAGGGACGAGCAGCCGTCGATGAGCGCCGCCTCCTCGAGTTCGCGGGGGACGTTGTCGAAGGAGTTGCGCATCATGAAGATGGCGAAGGGGAGCTGGAAGGTGATGTAGACGAGCGCCAGCCCCGTCAGCGTGTTCTGCAGGTGGATGTAGTGCAGGACCAGGAACAGCGGTGTCAGGATAGACTGGAACGGGATCATCAGTGTCGAGAGGATGACGACGAACATAATGTTCTTGCCCCGGAACGTGAACCGGGAGAAGCCGTAGCCGCTCAGGATGCTTAGGACCATCGTCCCGAGGACCGTCGCCGTCGTGACCAGCGCGCTGTTCGAGATGTAGTGGAAAATCCCCGCGCCGGACCCGGCGAGGGTCGTGAAGTTGTTCCATGAGATATGCGAGGGCAGGAACGTCGGTGGGATCGCCTGCGCCTCGTCGGACGGTTTGAGGGCGGTCAGCACCGACCAGGCGAGGGGGAAGAGAAAGACGACGGCGAGCACGCTACAGACGACATAGTAGAGGACGCGAGACGCGCGGATAGCGGGGCGGCGACGGGTCGTGACGGTGACGGACTGCATGGTCATGAACCTCCGGGGATATCGAGGGCGCTGCCGGTTACTATTAGCTTTGCGTATCGTCGCGCAGCAGATAGAGTTGGACCACGCTGATGGCGACCAGGATCACGAGCAGCACGAGCGACAGCGCCGCGCCGTAGCCCAGCTTGAAGTAGGTGAAGGACGTGGTGTAGATCCAGTAGACGATGCTGATCGTGCTGTTCTGCGGGCCGCCCTGGGTGATGATGTAGAACTGGTCGAAGGCCAGGAACGAGCCGATCACCGAGAGGACGAGCGCGAGCGCGAAGATGCGGCGCAGCAGCGGCAGGGTGATGTAGCGCGTGAGCGCCCAGCGCCCGGCCCCGTCTATTTTGGCCGCCTCGTAGAGGTCGTCGGGGATCGCCTGCAGACCAATCACGAAGAACAGCATGGTGCTGCCCACGGCTTTCCACACAACCATGAAGATGACGGAGAGGAGCGCCGCGTTGGGGTCGGCGAGCCACTCGATTGGCGCCTTGATCAGCCCGAGACCTTGCAAGATACCGTCGAATACGCCCGACTGGTCGTTGAACATGTAGATCCACATGATGCTGGCGGTGCTGAGGCCAATCACGACGGGCAGGAAGTACGCCGTGCGAAAAATCGCAACGCCCGGGATACGTTGCCGCACCAGGAGGGCCAGCCCGAACGCGATCACGACAATAATCGGCGTGATGACGACGGTGTATTTGATCGTGAAGATCAGACTGTTCCAGAACATCGTGTCGGAGATCAGGGTGCGGTAGTTTCCCAGCCCAATGAAGTGGCGATCGCCGAGCAGGGGCCAGTTGTGCAGCGACATGAAAGCGGTGATGAGCAGGGGCACGATAAAGAACAGCCCGACGAAGGCCACGCTGGGAAGCACAAACAACAGGCCCGCCCGCTGGCGCCGGGCCTGGGCGCTCGTCGTCCGCGCCGTACGTACACGTCGCGCGCGCTCTCCTGTTGCTACGGCCATAGTAGACGTCCCATCCTCTCTAGCTTGTGGCTGTTTGTCGTTTCGTTGCATGCTGCTTTGAGTGGATATGCAAGGTGTGTTGGAGGTTCGCGGGCGCAAGCGGGATCCCGCGCCGGACGACCCGTCGTCCGGCGCGGCGCCTCATATAGACTACTGACTAGAACTCGAGAGGAGTTGGTTGAACTGTTGCTGCGCCGTGGACACGGCTTGGTCGATCTGTCCACTGAAGAAGGCTTTCTGGAGCATTCCGTTCCACGGCCCGTTCAGGTCGTTGAACACCTGGTTGTAGTGGACACTGTAGGGCGTGCGGCCATGGGCCATGGCGTTCGCCGCGATCATGAAGCGGGGGTCGGCCTTGCTGTATTGGTTGCTTGTTAGGTCGGTGCGGACCGGCACGGTGCCGACCTTGGCGAAGTACGTTAGCTGCTGCGACGTGGCGAGGCACCAAGTGATGAAGCCAAAGGCCTCGCTGACGTGTGTCGAGCCGCGCGGGATGCCGATGGTGTCGCCGCCAGCGAACGAAGACCAGCCGCCGTTCTGTCCGGGGATGTAGGTCACGCCGAAGTCGATCTTGGGATACTGCGCCTTCAAGGTACTGATCTCGAACGCGCCGCCGCCGGTCATGCCGACCTTGCCGGCCTGGAACCCGGTAAACCACGAGGCCCCGTTGTCGGACTTGGCCCCCGGTGAGACCTGATTCTCGGTCCAGAGCCGGTGGTAGAAGGACAGCGCCTGTTTCACCGGAGCCGACGTCGTCAGTGTAGCCTGTGTCCCGCTGGCGTTGGTCACGTCTCCGCCGCTGGCCCAGATGTACGGCAGGAACGTGAAGACGTTGCAGCCGGCGCAGGCGCCGGGGTAGTAGTAGCCGGTGGTACCGTGGCCGAGCGCGGTAATCTTCTTGGAGTAGGCCTCGATCTGCGCCCACGTCTTGGGCGGCGAGTTCGCGTCCAGCCCGGCCTGGTGGAAGAGCCCCTTGTTGTAGAGTAGGATGGAGCCCTCCGCGCTGAAGGGCACGCCGTAGAGCTTACTCTGGTAGGTAGCCAAGCGGATGTGCGACGGACTGAGCTTGCTGAAATACGATAGCTTGTGGGCTATTGACGTGATGTCGGTCATCTCATTGGCCGCGTCGAAGGCCGGCATATAGATGAGGTCAATGCCGATGAGGTCGGGCGCCTGGCCCCCCGCCACGGAGGTGCCGAACTTGGTTACAAAGTTGTTGTTGGGGATGATGGTTAGCTTGACCTGCGTGGAGTGGCTCTTGTTATACGCGTTCACCAGAGGCTGGGTGAAGCTCTGATCGCTGGCTCTGATCCAAAAATTGAGCGTCGTCGCGGCCTGAACCTGCCGCGCGGGCGCCGCCGCCACGCTAACCGCGCCAATGAGCGCCGCCGCTCCAAAGATAGCTCGCATCTTCACGATCGATACTCCTTAAAATTCCCTATCGCATCACCCCACGTCATATGGGGCGGCTATACACCGGGATACGCCAACCTAACCATGCGACCGATGCCTGCACGAGTAGGCCGGCGGTCTGTTCGACAAGCGCGTTATCATCGCGCTGCTTCCATTGGATCGGCGGCGGACGCGCCAGGTGTGAGCGTGTCGTGACCATACGTTAAGCCTCCTTGTCCTCAGTTGTGCCCATCGTACGGGCGCCGCACGAGTCGCGGACGACGAGGCGGCACGGCAGGCGCACGACGCCCGATTCCCGCTCGCCGCCGATCATCGCCCGCAGCCGCAGCCCGGCCATCCGGCCCAGGTCGTGTAACCGCATATCCACCGTGGTGAGCGGGGGCCTCGTCGCCGCGGCGATGATCTCCCAATTGTCGAACCCCACCACGGCGACGTCGGCGGGCACGCGCGCCCCTCGTTCGCGTAACGCGTCGACCACACCGCGCGCGATCTGGTCGCTCCCACAAAAGATGCCGTCGATACGCCCGTCGGCGGCGAAGAGGCGCGCGACCGCTTCATAGCCCCACTGTTCCTGCCAGGGACCCGAGAGGACCCGTGCGGCGGAGATAGCGATGTCGTGCGCGGTGAGCGCCCCGTACATCCCTGCGCGGCGCAACCGCACCGACTCGAACCGCTCGGGACCCGTGATGTGCGCGAGGCGCCGCCGCCCGGCAAGCAGAAGTTGCTCGGTGGCCAGGCGGCCTCCCTGCGCGTCGTCGGGCAGCAAGCACAGCGCGTCGCCCTCCGTGACCTGCGTGTAGGCATAGAGGACGGGGATGCGCGACGCCTCGACGGCGAGGGGCGGCCGGGGATCGGTGCGCCGCGCCGTGACGATGATGCCGTCGACCTTTTTAGACAGTAATGTCTCGATATATTGACGCTCGCGGGCCGGGTCGTCGCGGGCGTCGCACAGGAAGACGGCGATGCGCGCCGCGCCGAGGGCGTCTTCGATGCCTTGCATCAGTGGGATGCTGAAGCGGCCGTAGCTATCGGTGGTGAGCAAACCGACGGTGAAGCTGCGCCCACGCAGCAGGCTTTGCGCGAGGTCGTTGGGCCGGAACCCCAGGCGCTCCGCCGCGTCCTGCACGCGCGCGCGGGTTTCAGGGCGCAGCTTGCCCTGGCCGTTGAGCGCCTTCGACGCGGTCCCGATCGCGACGCCGGCGGCACGAGCCACATCGTAGATCGTCGGCGACGCGGGCTGCCGCTGTGAGGACGCGACGGCGTGTGTAGACGGCGCCGTTAGATCACCATCACCCATATTGGTCCATGCTCCCCACGCTCGCTAGGCTCATGCCTATTCGTCAATTCCCAATCAAGCACGATTAGGAAAGGCTTTTCCTTCATTATTTTCTATGCTACACTCTTAGTCATGCGACGTCAAGAGCTTGGACGCTCTCGCCACGGACGAGACGGCCGTCGCTATTGAGGGGAGGGTTTGCGATGACACTTACCACCGATCAGCCAGTGAACGCCGGGACGACCCACGCGGCGGTCGTCGTGGATACGCGCCACAGCCCATTCTGCCGCCTGCGTCCCCTGAGCTTGGACGCGGTGACGATCGACGACACCTTCTGGGCGCCGCGCCGCCGTGTCAACCATGCCGTCACGTTGCCCGAAGAGTACGAGCAACTCGAGCGGACCGGCCGCCTGCACAACCTGCGCCGCGCCGCCGGCTGGGAGCAGGGCGCCTTCGAGGGGCGTTTCTTCAACGATTCCGACGTCTACAAGTGGCTCGAGGCCGCCGCCTGGGTCCTCGCCACGGAGCGTGACGAGCGGTTGCAAGCCCGCGTCGACAGCCTGATCGCCTTGATCGCCGCGGCGCAGGACGCCGACGGCTACCTGGACACCTACTTCACCTTCGACCGCGCGGCCGAGCGCTGGACCGACCTCGCCGTCATGCACGAGCTCTACTGCGCCGGCCACCTGATCCAGGGCGCGGTCGCCCACCATCGCGCGACGGGCGCGCGTACCTTGCTCGACGTCGCCATCCGCCTGGCCGATCACATCGTCGCGACCTTCAGCCCCGAGGGACTCCAGGGCGCGGACGGGCACCCCGAGATCGAGCTGGCGCTGGTCGAGTTGGCGCGCGACACCGGCGACGAGCGCTACCTTCGGCAGGCCGCGTTCTTCGTCGACCAGCGCGGGCAGCGTCCGCCGACGATCAGCGGCAAGGAGTACCATCAGGATCACGCGCCCGTCCGCGCGCAGCGCGAGGTGGTCGGCCACGCCGTCCGCGCGCTCTACCTCTACGCCGGGATGACCGATGTCTACGCCGAAACGGGCGAGGAGACGCTCTGGGCGGCGCTCGACGCGCTGTGGCGGAACCTGCAGGACCGCAAGATCTACATCACCGGCGGGGCGGGCGCGCGCCACGAGGGCGAAGCGTTCGGCGACGACTACGAGTTGCCCAACCGGCGCGCCTACGCCGAAACGTGCGCCGCCATCGCCCATGTGATGTGGGCCTGGCGCATGCTCCTCGTGACAGGTGAGGAGGGCTACGCCGATGCCATGGAAACGGCCCTCTACAACGGCGTCCTCTCCGGCGTGTCGCTCGACGGCGCGACGTATTTCTACGAGAACCCCCTGTCCGACCGCGGTGTCCATCGCCGCCAACCGTGGTTTGGCACGGCTTGCTGCCCGCCCAACGTGGCGCGCCTGCTCTCGTCCCTGCCTGGCTACGTCTACACCACATCCGACGAAGGACTGTGGGTCCACCTGTACGCGACGGGGACGGTGACGGCCGCGCTAGCATCAGCGGGCGCGGTGACCGTGCGGCAGCGGACGGATTACCCGTGGGACGGCCGGGTCACGCTGGATGTCGAGCCGGCGTCCCCAGCTCCGTTCAGCCTCTTCCTGCGCATCCCAAGCTGGACGGAGGGGGCGACGGTGGAGGTCAACGGCGCGCCGGTCCCCGGTCCGGTCGAACCGGGGAGCTACCTGGAGGTGCGGCGTCATTGGCGGAGCGGCGATACGGTCAATGTCGCGCTGCCGATGGCCGTGCGATTGATGGAGAGCCATCCGTTGGTGGCGAACAACCGTGGGCGCGTCGCGATTACGCGCGGCCCGCTCGTGTATTGCGTCGAGGCGGCCGATCATCTGGGCGCGGATGTGTGGGACCTGACGCTGCCGCGGTCGCCGCACTGGCGGACGGTGTGGGAGCCGGGGCTGCTCGGCGGCGTCGTAGCCCTGCGCACGCAGGCTCATGCGCCCGACAGCGCGACGGAAACGGCGCTGTATCGTCCCCACCGCGCGGACGCGCCGCGCGACGCTGGCGCGCCCATCGAACTGACGGCCATCCCCTACTACGCGTGGGCGAATCGCGCGGCTGGCCCCATGCAGGTCTGGATACCGCTCGACAGCGATCCAGCGTCATCCTTTTAGTTGTCCAGCATTGTACGAGCGATCGATCACCCACGTCCGCGCGCCTGGCCCGACATCGTGCGTCGCCACGCGCCGATCGCCAGCGTAGGCGACCCAACGTTGTCCGCGCAACGCCCGTCGGCGACACGTAGCGCCGGCGGGTAGCTCCGCGCGGCGCTCCCGCTCGAGCGGACCCTCTACATAGATGTGCACGGTCTCCCCACACCTGTTCTCGATGGTGATGGTCTCTTCCGCCTGTTGGTATGCCAACCGTTCCCCCACCGGCGCGAGACCGAGCTTGGTGGCGAGGGCCACGGAGGCGGGATTGGTCGCCTCCCAACAGTATTCGATGCCGTGGTCGAGGCAGTGGGCCACGAGGCGCGCCGCCACGACCGTAGCGAAGCCGCGTCCACGATGGTTCGGGTGCGTCTGCACGCTGCCCTTGAGTTGGCCGTTGTAGACGCCCATCGCGTTGATGACGCTGACGATCTCGTCGCCCCGCGCCAGGCAATAGCCGGTGCCCTCGCGGGCGAAGCGCGCGGGGGAGCGGCTATAGGTGCGGAAAACGAGGACGCCGTCGTCGTATAGGCGGCGCGCCAGCGCATGATCAATGCGCTCCACGCGGCAGCCGTCCGGCGCCTGCGCCAACTGATCCAGCCGATCGCGCTCAATCTGCCGCGAATTGAGCAAGGTCCAGCGCTGGAGTGCGAAGCGGTCGCCATGTACGGTGCGCAGCGTGGCGCCCCAGTCTTCCGATGGCGCGACGATGCTCTCTGAGAGCGGGGCGGCTACCGTCACGGCCTCACGCGCCGCCGACGTCGTAGGGTCCCCGGCGAGGTAGACGAACGCGTGGAACAGTAACGCCACACGCGGCTCGCGGTGACTGTCCGCCCACGCCGCGCCCCAGCGGCCGTCGAGGCAGCCGTCGATGAAGACGCGCTCGTGCGCGTAGGGCGCATAGAGCGGGCGCAAACGCTCACGGGCATCCGTGTCGACGGGTATCATGGGTAGCGCGCGCCAAGCGGCTGGACCAACTCCAACTCGTTGCCGTCGGGATCACGAAAGAAAGCGATGCGCACCGATGGGGCCTCCTCGGGGAAGTCGTTGGGCAGGACGTGGAAGAGGACGCCGCGCGCGGACAACTCGGCGTAGGCGGCGTCCACGTCCGGTACCTCCAGCGCGAGGTGCGCCCAACCGCCCGCGCCCTCGTCCCTAGTGGGGTTCTCGACGATCTCGATCGCCGTGCTGCCCGCGTCGACGAACACGATGTTGCGTCCGGGGAACGCGCCGCTGAGCGGAAAGCCCAGGACATCGGTGTAGAAATCGCGGATGCGTGCGAAGTTGGTGGTGTATAGGGCGACGTGGTGCGTGTGCGTGACGCGCATGGGCGAGACCTCCTGTCGGTAATTCCGCGCCGTGATGATCCAGGGTTTCGGCGCATGATGATCGACCCCGATTGTCGCACAATGCACGGGGCCAGCGCCAGTTATACTCTGCCGCCCACCAGTCCCACGGCCACGACAATGGCGACGAGGCTGACGTCGTTGACCTGCGACAGATCGTAGCGCCTTTTGAGCAGAGAAATCACGGCCGGAGGAAGTTCCCAGTCCCCGGCAGCACAGTAGGCCGTCGCATTATGCTGGCTATCGGTACGGGTCGTAAGGGGGGCGCCGCATGCTGGACAGAACATCGTCACCTGCTCCGGGGTCGTGGTAAGGTATGTTGAGCGCCAGCATTTACACAAACCTAACCAATCGCTTGGCTTGACGAATCTAGCCATTCGTCGACGATCTCTGACTCCGCACGCCGCTCCAACGTTGCCAGCCTCTGTAATAGTTCGGTCATGCGCAACGGATAATCCAGTTGCGTCTTATCCATGGGGAGCAATAGCGCTACTTGCGTCGGTTCGTCAGAATTCTTAACCCAATAAGAGTATTTATTATCGTTATTTAGGAAGGCCTCTCTCCAACCACGCGACGTTAAGAAAGAAGCTACAGTAGATGGATGTATTGATCGGAGGATGTCGTAGTCTTTTGCTAAAGCTGTCACAGCCGTTCTCCTTCCGAGATAACTTGCAAGAGCCGTGTGAGGGATTCTGTAGTCAACAGATTGGCGCGTGGAACGTCAACGCGTATGCTGCTCGTATTTGTCGTTTCCGGCGCGCCCCATAGTGACATCCAGTAAGCCGCGCAATTTCTCAGCACAAGTCGTTCCTCGGACTGGTCTAACCACCTCTTAGGGTCATCGGGCAGGACCGCGACGATCAAGATTCTGGGACTACCGTATTGTTCCACTCTCAATTCATTGTAATTCTTGACCCTCAGATCATAGTGGATGTACCGTTCGGCGATCGTACTCCGCGACGTGCTCTTGACTTGCGCATCGATCGGTATTGGAATGATAATACCCTGTTCCAGCTCTTTAAAGCCCATGATCGTAATATCGATGCCCAACGCGTCTCCATCTTCCCTGAAAGCAAATGTGCAGCCTGCGGCGGAGGCGACCAAGTGTATATAAGCGTAACTCAGTTGCCTCTAGTTTCCGCTGCATCAGGCGGCTACGTCAAGCGGAGCAGCGGCTTCTGGGGTCGCATGCCGCCGCCGTTGGCCCCAGAAGCCGGTGGGTAGATGGTCGGTGCGGACCTTTTTTG
>JAABUO010002085.1_pt1 | contig 24834 bp, 41 predicted proteins | sample 5559291 | NCBI WGS metagenome assembly JAABUO01 (sample SAMN10711878, study PRJNA513372) | rock metagenome | isolation source: Antarctica rocks | place: Antarctica: Victoria Land, Finger Mt sud
TAGCAGGCAACGTCTGCAAAACGCCTTCAGTAGACGGCCCTGGCCTAGAGTGATTCCTGTCAACACTGGGTGAAGAACCGAAGGGCCTGCCCGAAGTGCTGGGTGGGCAGCGTAGACAGGGCCCAGCAGAAGCTTTGCAAACGGGCGCAGAGCCTTGACTAACGGCAAGGTGCAACGTGTACATCCTCACTGATCTAACAGGGCCCTCAACGGATGTGTATGCTGCTGTGCCGCGGCTGAAAGCACACTTGGCTGGCCTTAGAGATCGTGACAGCTACTTAGCCGACAGAACAGGTGCAAATACAAAAGTATGTTGGCACTGCAAGCAGGACCTCAGGGGTCGGGATGAGGAATGATCTGTGCAGAATCGAATGCTGAAGTTGCTTGCAGCGGACATGAGTCATGACCTGATCAGATGTAGCGAGGGTCTCAATTAGCTGCATGTCGTGCAACACACAAACTTTTATGCAGGTGTGTAGCCTCAAAATCAAAGTGTATTGTGCTCTGAGGCAAGCAGTGGCTGTTGGACAGCTTGCTTAGCTTGTTTGCCAAGGTCTCTTGCATGCAGCGCGTTCCTCTTTCACCCAAAACACAACTGAGATGCACTGCTGATTTTCTGAATTGATGGACCACATGTCATCTCATTGTTGACTGCAGCTCCTGACTAGACTGAGCTGCATTTGCAACCTGTCACCACATGTGTCATGATACAAGCATGAATGGTACAGACTGTATATACAGACTGTATGAAAGCGATGCTGTAGCTACCTAAGGCTAGACTGGCAGTATGTACACATGTGTACATACAAAACCAGTCCAAGCAACACTGTTGAGCAGCATCACAGGCTGATGTTGTTGATTGATTTTAATATACAGCTACCAGTGGCTCGTTTTGCGACAATGTATGCAGCAGCCATTCTTGTGTAGATGAGGAGCTTGGAGCGCAATTTTGATTGCAAAGTAAGATGTGGTGGAGACAGTAAAGTTGTAGCGTGTGATCTTCTCTACCAGACTTAGCCTGCAGCTTTGCTACCAAGTAGAAAGCAGACTACTGAAACAGGGACATACCAGAATTGGTAATGCATCAAGTCAACTTTAAAATCAGTTCTTTGCAAACAAAGGCGGGAGACTCAATTCTTGAACTTGACATGAGAAAGACAAAGCAACCTGCGGGCTCACATCATGCTAGGAGGTCTGAACACTACGTGGGGCCAAAAATGGTTGACAGGAAAAGTTGCCAAAAGCTGAACAGTATCAGTGCATTGAGAACTGCCAGGACTCATCTTGGAGTGAAAGGCACAGGCAGTCAACAACACAGTGTTGCAAAAGTAGCGTCCTCAGCAACCACACTAGAGTGCCTGTGCTGAACAGGAAAAAGACAAACAGCTTGCAACAGTACTGACAATCATGAGACATGCCTCAGATCTGACAGTCAGCTGTACATTTCCAAAATTTAGCTGCGACTGCAGCCTGCCTGTTGGGCATGCACTGCTGACTTCTTGCATGCCACTTGTATACACAGTATTTGCATAGCACGTGTACATATCTTGCCGACCACCAGACACGAGTTTAGACTCTGCGGTATTGGGACTTCTCGCGTTCCTCTCTCATCTTGCGGTCGTATAGTTTCTGGGGCCAAGTCATCGCACCAAGGGGAATCACAATCTGCAGGACAAACAAGCTTCCATCTACACAATACTTTGCTCTGTAAGTCCTGCAGGCCAGTGCATTTCTGACACCCCAGGGGTCGCGTTCACACACCCCCAGAGTCTTGTCACTGCTGATCAACTACTATCACAGGAAATGTGTCAGGCATGCATGTCAGCCAGCCTTGCAGAGAACAACACAAATCATCAAGCTCTTGCCATGTCCTGCTGGCAATCTGCCATGTGACAGACCTATGCCCATTCAGACTATAGTCATACTAGCTAGTCATACTGCTGATTCACAGACAGAACGGTATTTGGTGCTTTGCCTGGGAGAGCAAGACAACCTAGCACATGCAGAAGCATTGCAATGCATAGTTTGCAACTGTAAGAGCAGCAGTGCTGTAGTTGAGAGCTGGCTTGGTCAATAACAGGGCTATACTGTCAATGCATGGGCAGTGAAAGATACGCTGTGGTGCAAGACAGAGAGACCAGGTGGCAAGACAGAGAGACCAGGTGCATGTGCACATCAAGTTTGACGTGCTGAGGAATATATTGCACTGTATCATGCCAAGGCTTTGGGTTCACATCTTGGATCATGCATCATGCTGAAGACCATGCTTGAGCAGTCACACTGATGTGAACATAAAACACACCTGGCCTCGGAACCAGGTCTCGTTCAGCAGCTCGGCAAATGCAATGTACATCCCAATGGCAGCTGTCAGCTCTCCACAGTAACCGGCAGCCTGCAGCAGGACGACAGCTCAGCTCAACTGTTCAGTGAACAATGCTCACTCATGGCCATCTTACACTCTCTTGATCTACAGGTTGTGAATACTTGACAAGGTGCATTTGACATGTATACGAACCTGTGGGTTTCTGGTCTGGAGATTCTGAAGCTGACAGTGTCAATGGAAAGCCTATGTCCATGGATGACCACAACAGGGGTTCCTTGGTGCTGGCTGAGTGCTGTCAAGACCTCATGAGTGATGTCACAAGCCAGCACTGAGGCAACTCGACCCAAAACAGCCTAATGCTTCACAGTGCACAGCCTATGACACTATGTGCAGCAGTCTGGGATGGTGCCAGGCATGCACAGTCATGCCATGTGTACAGCTAGTGGTCCGACCTCTGGATAGCTGCTGGCTAGTCAGTACTGCTTAGAGTGACTTGAGGGCCCTACAGCAAATCTGCTAGTATAGCTGGGCACACCACTGTGATCAGTTGCCAATTTGCTGAGTCACTTTTCATGGTGACATGATCTGAGACATGTATGCAGGACATACGCATTTCATGATCAACAGTCATGGTACTTGCCTTGAGACAGTTGGGGACAAACTGCCCAGCAGCTGCCAGGAAGTTGAATATTGCCAGGAACAAGAAGAGGAGGATGAGAGCTACATTCAGTCCACAGGAACATCTGCAGATCAGACAGACATAGCCTTTGATAAGCCATTGAGTGGAGCTGCTGCTGAGACAAAGGCTGACACAAACGAGCAGGGGCCTGAACAATATGACATATGATAGGCCTTTACAAGGACTCAACAAGGCTTTGCAGGGCTGTGACAACAAGCCTTCTTCATGCCTGCAAAGTTGCATGCACAACAGTACAGCTAGCACAGACAGTGTGAGCTGTGTTTGATGCAAGGCACGCCGTGTTGCTGCACGGCGACAGCATAACAAACGCAGAATGATATTACGCCCATATGTGTACACATAAGGCTGCTGACACACGATAGCAGGACAGCTCAATCCTGCCAAGAAGCATGCTGTGACTCTAGCACATGCCTGAAAGCAGAAGGCGGCCAGCGCAGTTGCCTGCTCAACAGGAGTGCAAAACAAACACCAGAATGCAAGGCTGATGGCAGTTACACAATCCTGTACAGGGACATTCATAGTCCTAAACATTGCTGAAAGATCACAGTGCACATGAGAACCATTCATAACACTGTTGTGTGACATGTAGTCAATGGTCAAGATCACTTACACCATGTACCCAAAGTTGAAGAGGCCAGCAAGGGTGAATGCCATGGCAAAACCCTCTGGGCCTGATGGCGGAATGACATCACCATTCACCAGGATCATGTATATGCCATAGCTCATCCAGAAACCTGCGTACGCACCATACATCATGTGCACCGTGCACAGTAACAAGCATAAACTTCACATGTAGAACGCAACAAGCATGCATTTGCTGCAAAAAGGGAGGTTTTCTTCTTCTTTTTTGGCCGGAGGCTTACGAGCTCAGGAGCAATCATTGTTTGCAAATGAAGTGCTACGTGCAGCAAGCAATGCATTCCTTGAAATAAGGAGACCTCAAAAACAGGTATTACCTACATGTTATCCTGTATGGGACAAGTGGGGCCCCGGGGTTGCAGGTGAACAGCTACTACCTATACAGTTTAGGAGATATATCCTATGTGATCAACAACTTTCACGCTGGCACCACAGTGTCACAGAACATGGTCTCTAGACAGGAGGCTCCACGACGCATGCAACAGCTTGTATACAACGAATCAGGGCGGACCTCCATAAGATGTGAGTGCCGTTGCAGCAAACATATTGTTTCTATCATTCTCATACATGCCAGCCAGCAGCTGCACAATTCCTCCCACACAGAACATTGTTGTGGAAGCTATGTGTGTGACAGTCGATGGCACCCACTCTGTTGTAGCTCCCTGCAGTATTGTCAGGTCAGTATCCTCGTCAGGCCTGGGTGAATCTAAACTAACAAAGGGACTTCAGTTCCAGCAGTGCCAGGGCAGTGGTGAACGAAGCCTCACGACATCTGCATCCTGCATCAGATGAGCATGCAGAGTTGCAGCATCTGACAGCTCTGCAGACTTGTCTCCTACCTGCAGCAGTCCTGTGGTGATGGCGAAAGTGATCAGAGCTAGTGCGCTGGGATTCGCTATCTGAGCTGCTGGATTGCGTTTGCTGAGATGCTGGTTGTACCAGTAGTCCACCGCCTCCCAGTCACCTGTTGTGAACTGACCGCCTTCCTCTGCCGCCCTCTCTGCATTCCTGTCTGCCAGCGACCTCTGACTGTTTGTAAAGTCAGGCGTCGCCATGTTGGACGTGTTCTATCTGAGCAAAGGTTTCAACTTCACAGCAAGGCAAGTTTCAATATCGAATCAAGCACTGTAAGCCGCACATGACTCCTCAAATAGCTCTGCGCTTGCATACAACTGTGTTGCAGCCATATATATATGCCGCGGAGCGGGGCCTGACGGCAAGTGCGGGGCCAGTTGTTGTGGATGGCAATCTGCTGATTAACTGCACTGACGCAGCAGCGGCCAACTCAGACGGTATACCTGACAAGACTGACAGTAGACGCAGCTCGGAGTGGCTAGAGTAGCACCGATGGGAACCCGTGCAGCGCTGAAGGCTTTCGCGCTGCATGTGTCAGCCGCAGGATTTCCAAGATAATTCGCAACACTATGCTGAAGATCGCCGGAGGTCTCTGGCGACATTGATGTGCGTGATCTGAGCGCAGATCCAGATCGGAGTGTTTGACAATTTTGACAAACATCCTTAGTACAAATTCGGAATCTGGCCATGGCAACGGTTCACGTCAAGGCTAGTAAAGCTCTATGGACGCCTACGTGTCATGTGCTATGACTCAGTGTATCTGCTTCTTGCTACCTGTTGGAGCACTGTCACATAAAGCCAGGAATTGCATGCCTTGAGCCAGGCATGCTGTCAGTTCAAGCAAAGCCAGTATAACATGCAAACTTTGACTTTGAGTGCAAGCGCTATTGCTTGCAAGTGCTATACAGACATAGTTGTCTTGTTAGTCTGATTGCTATAGAAATCTGCTGCAATGTGTACTGCCAAGCTTCTGTACACATGCTGGCCTGCACAATTGAATGCTTGTACTGCAGTGCTGTTGCTGCGGCGGATGCGCTGCTGTACTGCAGCGCAGCACCATTGACTAATGGATGCTTCTATAACACAACACATTGTTTCATCTCTCTCCAGTGTTTGTATGAACACGCTGTGCGGGCAATGCATCATGTACTTACATCAGATCGATCTGATATCAGTCTGCAGGTATACATCTACAGCAACTGTCTTGCGCACAACAGTGACAAGTTTGAAAGAGCTGCAAGTGAAACAGCTGTGCAGAACCAAATGCAACAGTCTAGGGAGATGGGAACCCAAAGGCCTAAAGGTGCACACAACTCACATCACAACAGGCAACACATCTGCTTTCAATGGTCTGCTCCAGGGTTAGCCTGAGGCAAGCAACACTCCCTGATTCTTTGCAAGCGCTCCAACCACTTTTGTTGCATCTGACCAATCTGGTCCTGCTGCCAAAGCGGCAGTTCCAACATTGCAGCACTGCCTTCTTGCCTGGTGTGCTGCTTTCCCGCGCTGTCATGCAGCGCTATCTGCTCTTCCAGATGCTTGGCCTGCATAGAGGCATTAGACACAGTCAAGACAGGCTGCATGACGCAGCATTGCGTCTGTCCTCGTGATGACGCAGTGTTGCATCTGTTCATGGTACAAGGCTTTGCATCCTTGGCTGAATAGCATATGAGGATGTGCAGGCTATGGACAATGAAGTGTCCCAGGCCAAAATCAATGCACACTACATTGCACATCTCTTGCTGGAAGAGGGCCCGTCTTCTTCTTTGTCACAAGATGAGCCAGCAACCATTCAAGACGAATCTTTGCTACTGGCTACAAGCATTATGGCAATGTGCACATGCAACGTGTCATGCATGCTCTTCTGGCACATGTACAACAGCAACACCAACCAGCTTTTAGATATGATGACTAATCATGACAAATCTTGGCCTAGTGCATGTGGCTCTGCACCAGCAGAAAGCAGGGTGCATAGGGTTCAGGGTAATCCTCAAACCCATAGGGCGTATAAGCTTATGGTCAGTTGCAGCATCAGCATGACAACAGCAGGCAGACTTGCAAGCGCAGTTGGCACACATGTCACAGTACTTGAATGTGCCCAGTCTATACACAGCTGTTCTAACTGTTAGCCCAGCCATCATTGCTCTCCTGCATCATTTGTGCTATGATGCACGACAACATTGCTGCAGCTCACACTCCAAGCAGAGGCCCATGCATTGCCAAGCAGCACCAAAGAGGTCTGTAATTGAACGCAGTGCAGCATTGCAGTGCAGCAATCAAGCGCACCTTTGACTGCAGCAGCTTCACTTGTGCATTGCCAGCACTGATTGTCCTGACGTGCTCGGCTGCCTCATTCTGCAGTGCTGCTGCCTGAGACTCATACTCAAGGCACTGCCTCCTCAGAGCACCATTCTCCTCCCGAAGACTGTCACTCTGTACCACACGCACAACACTTTGTTGGCTGAACTCTTCACAATGCAAAGGTGGGGCAACATGCAGTGGTTGGAGAAAATATGCAGTGCAACATGGGAGGTGTGTCTAGGATATGGTATGAACCTCCCTCTTCAGGGTCAGGCCGGCAAGATCCTCTCAGAAGCTGTTGACATGCATCCGTACCAAGTTCTAGACTTAGTCTACACTGATGTCTGCAACTTGGTCAATTCTGATGTCTTTAAGTTGGTCAACACTGATGTCCGCAATTTGGTCAACACTGATAGCTGCAAGTTGGTCAACACTAGTGTCTACAAGTTGGTCCATACTGATGTCCACAACTTGGTCTACACTGATGTCTTGAAGTTGGTCAACACTGATGTCCACAACTTGGTCCATACTGATGTCCACATCTTGGTCTGCTTTGATGTCTACAACTTGGTCTACACTGATGTTTGCAAGTAGATTTAGAGTGAGATCCCAAAAGCTCAGTTTGATAAGAAGTAGCTTTCAATGATACCAGTGTATCCACCAAACTGCCATTTTACTTTGCAGCCCTGGAGTCTGCCGTGGGATCCTTTCGATGCTATGCAAGCTAGGGAAGCAATTTCAAGAACTTTCATTTCATCGAAACTGATGTCATGCTGTATGAGGTGACATCCCAGGCTTGTTTTGCCGTTAGTTCAGACATGTCACACATGTAAGACATGCTTGGACGTGCCTGGTACCATTGAAAGTTTGCAAAGGGCCAGTGCCCTGATGTACATGGGATATGAGGGCAATGCTGGGATGCAGCCTTACCTCCTCTTCTTTCAGGCTGAGAGTTGACTCAACAGCTGCCTTGTCGGCTGTCAGCTGCATCCCTTTCTTGCTCAGCTGCTCTGCCTGCAGTTACATTCAGCATCAGGCTGAGTGATATCCTCAACACCAAGATCAAGAGGCTGCATCTCCTGAAGACAGCGCCTGCCAAGCGGTGTTTGTGCCTTGTGTTGTTGTTTCTCTCTCTTTTCTTTTCTTGTTAAGTTGGCAGCCACATCAAGCAGCGCACAGCTGTAACGTACATTGCAATTGCTGTTGGCCATCTGGCCCTGCCTGCCTGTATGCAACTCTGCAAACTGCGCAACAGCTTTTGCAATGCATCCACTTTATACAGCGGCTCGCATCAAGCTTGTGCGCATGCATGATGTTCTGCAAAGCAAGCATGCAGCTGGCTCCAATCATGCCATGGCGGTCATCTGGTGAACGCACATGACAATGAGGGTAATGATGTGTCATTAGCATGTTGCTTCTGGGCATGTGGGTCAGTAGCATGTTGCAGATGCACATGCACAATAAGGGGCAATGCCCATGTGCTTTTGTGCGTTGCAAAGCCTACAAACTATGATTCAATGCATGACTGTGGCAATATGAGTTGTGTGTCATAAGCATGGTGTACACGAAGTCACCCGCTGTGTTGTTGTGTCCTGCAAAGCCTGCAGCTCTGACACAATGCATGAAAGTGTCAGCGTGAGTAGCGGGTTGTAAGCATGGTGTTGTAGAGAACTCACCAGCCGTGCGGTTGCATGCTGCAAAGCCTGCAGCTCTGACACAATGCATGAAAGTGTCAAGGTGAGTGGCATGTTGTCAGCATGCTGTAAATGAACTCACCGGCTGTGCTGTTGTGTGCTGCAAAGCCTGTAGCTCTGACACAATGCATGAAAGTGTCAACGTTGAGGAGCATGTTATAAGCAAGGTGTAAAAGAGAACTCACACGCTGTGCTGTTGTGTGCTGCAAAGCCTGCAGCTCTGACACAGTGCGCTGCAGCTTGTTCTCTTGCACCTGGAACTGGTTGAGGGCCTGCTCAATGGACTTCAGGCTTTGCTCCTGCTGACACCACTCCTGCTGCTTCACCTGCACTGCAAACACTCTGTCAGGCACAAGCTGTTCAGCATACAGCTTGGTTCATCGACAAGACAGCGCGCTGGCAAAACCAGAAACCTGAGCATGCACAGTAAGGTGGGCAGGGCCCTTGGAAGAATCTCACAGGGTGAGGTGAGACGGTGCACTGGACGCGGATACTGCAGAATAGAAGTCTGTAGAGTGGAACACTGCAAATGTAATTCTACGGGCATTGTGAGACTGTGCCTTAACAGCCTGCACTTGCCAGCAGCGTGTTGCACTGCCTAAGAACAGGACCTGTCACAGGAACTTAGACACTGCCAATCCTCAGCTCTGAAGTTGAGAACATGAGGGAATGAATGAACAAACAGACAGGTTCTCGAAGGGATGACATGTACCTCAACAGCTGCTTTCAGGGCTTCATTCTCAGCTTGCAGTGAGGTAAGGCTGGCCACTCGGCGTTGCAGTGACTCAACCTGTGTAGTCATGGCCCGTCCAATAGCCCTCTCAGCTTCTGTGGCGGCTGCCAGCTTCTTGTCATAGTCAAGCACCAACTGATGCTGACTGGCCTGCATACCACAACTTGAATACTAAACTGAAACAGAGTCAGATTCCATGACAGCCTGCACACAATTGACAGCTTGGCTCCTACTTGACAAACAGTCAGGTTCTTGCCATTCTTTGTGTCCAAGGAAGAAATCTTTTCTTTGCACTTTTCATGCAATCGATCCGAGTGGACAGTCAGTGGGGCTTGCAGGGAATCTGACTCCTGATTACCGCACCAGCTCTTCTCAGCTGACAATTGAGCTCAATACAAGCCTACATGCAAATTGCATGTTGCTCAGCGCTGTGGCAAGAGACATGCTATACAAAGGCATAAGGAGGTGTTATGCCCTTCCATAAAGATGAGACAGGCAACATTTATGCTCTTCTATATAGATGAAGCCTGACAATTTTGCTGAGGGCAGTCAGTGGCATGACTTATGTTTTGCCTGCCTCAGCTGACTGCCCAATTTCTGTATGATATGGCCATTCACATTTTACCGGGGTGTCACCACTTGCACGTGCTGTGCAGCAACTTCAGAGGAGTGTCATGTGGACCTGAAGCTGCCGATTATCCTGAGTGACGATCTGTGCTGCTTCTTGAGCTCTCCTCAGCTGCTCAGCCTGCTGTCCATGTTGAGCTTCCAGCTCGGCAATCTTGAGCTGCGTTTGATGCTGTTGCTCCTTGCTGGAAGCAATTTGAGCTGCCAGCTCCTCTCTCACACTCGCCAGCTCATCCTGAGTTGTCTCATGCTGAGTCCTATATGACTGACTCATTGAGGCCACCTCGGCTTGCGCTGACTGGCTCGTCTCGCGCTGAGCTGTCAGTTGTTGTCTCACGGACTCGAGCTCAGCCTCAGCTGAGCGACTCGTTTCATGCTGAGCAGCCAATCGCTGCCTCGCAGATTTGAGCTCAGCCTGAGCAGATTTGCACTGAGCTGAGGCAACTTTGGCTGATTCTGTCTGAGCCTCGAGCTGTTGCTTGAGTCTGCTGATGTCATCACGAGCCGCCTCTAGCTGCACTGAGTCATTCACTTTCCACTGCTCTAATGCAGCTTGACTTCTCGACAGCTGTTCTTGCAGACCTGCACAATACAGAAACAAGCATCTCAGACTCACCACAAAAGAAGATCACGCCAAAAGTTGTAATCCATAGATGCAGTCCTCCTAACGCCATGTGACCTCGTTTTGCAGCTATCGTGTTTCTGGTGATGAACCATGGCTCCAGGTGTACATTGCATGCTGCATGTCGGCAGCAGCTGTCACATATGCACCATCGTTACTCCTGTCCAATTTGTAAATTGCATCAATCAGTTGTGCTGACAGATAAGAAGATAGGGGAAGTCCATCCCTGTAGCAGGATGCAAGCCTTTGGGCCACTGCATCTGTCACATATTTGTATTCCCCTCCTGTTTTGGGCTGCTTTGAATTGGTCACATCCAACAGCATGGCAAAGCATGGCCCAGCATGCACGTGCCATGTTTTGCTTTGAATGCCAAACATCACAGAGGTACCAGACAGGATTACCAGTCTCAGACAGGAAGGGCAGGGCACTTGCCTGGAACCTTATCAGCTTCTGCCCTCAGTCCTGCCATCTCCTTCTTCAGCTCATCCCTGCAAACAGTCCACCAGCACGTGATTCTATGTCTATCTTCCAGACAGCACTCCTCCACACTCTACAACACCTGGCTGATTTTGTGTGCCCACTAGGCATGCACGCTTCTGTGGAGACACATACTTTGCTGGCCACAGGATGACATTCTTGTCATGCATGATATATACTACTATGCGTAGTTACAGGCATGATGTATTGGTTTGTGATAGACTGAGATGTGGGCATGATATATATGTGTATAGACAGCAAGACTGTCAGCTCCATCCTAGTGCTGTGCTCCACTTTGCATGTTCAGCAGCTTGATGTCACACCACGTATCAGGCACACTGGCTTTTCTGTGGCTCCTTCATAAAGTGCTGTTGCTGCGCTGTGCTGTTGTGGCGCTGCGTTGTTACCTTCAACATCCCCGCAATGTAGAAGCGAGTTTTGACTGTACCCAGGCGTTTCTGAGTTTATTTTCCACTGTAGAATGGACGTTTCTGAATTGAATAGAGACATTTCAGGATTGAAAAGAGCACCTGTCATCAGACCCAGACTCCTCAGCCATGCCTGCTTGCAGCGCTTCCCTGCCGTGTTCCTCCACAGCACGCTCTTGCATCTGGTGAAGCTCTCTCAGCTGCTCCCTGCACAGCGCACAGACAGACAGTCTGACCTGATGTGTGTGAGAGACCCTGATCATGCCTTGTTGCTTCACATAGCGATGTCCTAATCACACAACAGCAGCAGCAGCCATCAGGCTCGATGGTGGTGCACATGGTCTGCCTGGCATGCTGAATATCACTCTGTTGCAGATGATGTTAGGCTTTCATGCCCAAGTCTATGCATGTGCAAGGTGATGATGGCAAGCAGCAGCCATGTGGCTCATTGGTGGTGTTGATGCCGAGGCTGCTACACGTGGGCATGCTGAATATCACACTGTTGCAGATGGTGTTCAAGCCCAAGTCTGTACGCACGCAATGTGATGGAGGCAAATTGAAGCAGCATGAGTTCCTGTGGTGCAAAAGACAGAGGTCTATTCTGTCACAGGGGTGTAACTTGGCCAAAGGGGGTTAATGATATAATGATGAGGTACAGGGGGTTCAGCAGGGGCAGTCAATACCGTTTGTTTCCCAGGGATGCACGGGCCTTCTGCATACTCTTCTTCTCTGTCCAGGATGCATTGGCTCCCTCGACATATTCCTGCAGCAAAATTGGGGCTGGTGGTTTGCCTCAAACCACAGGCACATAACAACAACAATCACAACAATAATAATAATAAAAATAACGATAATAATAATCATGATGATGACAAAAATAACAACAGTGATAATGATGCAGGCTTGGCCAACAAGCATCAGGTGCTTGCAATGGAAGTCAGCTACCTCTAGACAGGCTTGTTCTGACCACCATGCAGCGGTTCAACTTCAACATGTGAACAGGTACATGCTGTGCTTGAGCAAGAACACAGTGTGGATGCAGGTCTTGGCTCAATTGACACCGACAGGTTCTGCTTTTGTCAGTGTGCAAGCTCAATAGAATAATCTCAAAGCATGGTCTAAGGCAAGTGTTCCCATTGACCAACTGGTCTTGATTCCCTTGGAACATGCCCTTTGTCTTTTTCAACATGTGATTGATTGGACTTGTTGGCTGGGTCAAGTGAGGCAATCTCTCTCACTGTGTTCAAGAACATTGGTGAAGCAGTAGCAACAGCAGAAGCAGCTGCTTGGGTGGCACACGGCCCACCTGGATTTGGTTTCCCTCCATCATGACACCCTGCAGCTGCTCTTGCAGGTTCTCCAAGCCTTGACTGCGCCGCCGAGAGGCCTCCCTGCTGGCAGTGCCCTTACCCCCAAAAGCAGCATGTGAGTCATCCTGGGAAGCCGGCGTGGCAGCTGCAGGGGCCCTTGAGGCAGGAGTGTTGGTGACGTTGGCGAAGGGCACGGCCTCGGGGACTGAAGAAGAGGAAAGACGGCTCTTGCTGCTGAGTGATGGCGAAGCTGGCCTGCAATGGAGTTCAAAAGACAGCTCAGCACAGCATCAACATTCAACTGAAGTACAGACAATTCTGCCAGGAGAAACAAGCCAAACTGAACCTGCGGCAGACCTCTGATCCTTGAGACTGCAGCAGGGCTGAACTTTGCAGCACTGCAATGCTTTTACTCATCATGCATTCTCATTCCATGCCCATGTGCACACGAAGCAGTATGACCTGTGAACAAGCGACACAGAACAATGTGTACGTGCACATCCAACCGAGTGTTGCTGGTTAGCAACACTCCCATAAGATGGTACGTACTGTTTGAGTAGTAAAACTGGGGCTCACCTGTGTTTGAGAGCACTGCCACCTTGCCTCTCTGCCTCCTTGGACAGCAGGCTGTGGGTTTTGCCGGAGGCCAGCTGGAATGGCAGCCTGCCTTGGCTGTCAGCAATGACTGCGCTTGCGCCCTTGTCCAGGAGCAGCCTCACCGCGGCTTGGACCCCTCTCTCAGCAGCAAAGTGCAGGGGGGTCTTCCCCTCCACCTGAAAGGCCCAAACATGCTGTCATGGTGATCCTTTGTAATGAGTTCGATTTGGGGTTCAATGAGGAACATAGCAGCTTGCATGCCTCTGTCTGCAGGGCAGTGCAAGGGGGCCGGTCCCTCCACCTGAAGGACCCAAACTCGCAGTTGGTGTTGACTTATTGCAAGCCATGCTTAGATCTTCTGTCATCCTGTTGTACTAGCATAGCAGCTTGAACCCTTCTCCCAACAGCAAAGACCAGGGTGTCTTCCCTTCCAACTGGGAAAGTATGCAACACACAGTACTGGTGCTGATCCCAACACACACTAGTGGTGCTGAGCCCCTGTGATCATGAGGCAAACTCACCTTGTCCTGGAGGTTGACGGCGGCGTCTTGTGTCAGCAGGGCCTCTAACACAGCACAAGGGCTAGACTTGGCGGCTTGATGCAATGCCGAGATGCCCTGATCATCTGATGCATTCACATCTGCCCCCTGCTGCAGCAATGCCTCCAGCAATGGCACCAGCTGTGTTGCTGGTTTTCCTGCAACACACAAACAGCAGACGATGGCTGAACAAGCCTTGACAGAGCAAGTGTACATTGCACATCATGTCTGCCATGTCTGCCAGCAGCTGCGCTGGTCGTCAAAGCAGAAACGTCAACTCTACTGACTTGGGGAACAAGGTATTTAGTAACCTCGTTTGAGTTGGGCGACAGCATGGGAGCTGAACATAGGGCAAATGCTCATCTTGTACAGAGTGTGCAATAGTGGGCTCAGGTGTCTCAAGGCAGAGCTCTGCCATGTTTCTGGCCTAAGGCTGAGAAGCACACACAACTTACACAATACAAAGTCTTGCTTGTGCAATTGCAACACGACAGGCTGCTGATGATGAGTGTGCTTGGCAATTCATCAACTGCTCTTAGTAATCTGAATCACATATTGCTCTGAGTGCTGCTATATCAATCAATCAATCAATCAATCAATCAATCAATCTACATTTCTTGTCTTTAGGACTCATCAGGGGAGGTGTGTATGTGCCATATGTGCGTATCACATGCTGCGGCAAATGTGTGCATCCAAGTGTCCAGGATGCATGACAGGGACACTAGCAATGCACAGAACACATAGCAGGCCTAGGTCATGTTGGTACACAAGGCGGAAACGGTGTACCTGAAGAGATGGCATAATGTAGCACAGAGCAGCCCTTGACATCGCATGCCGTTGCAGCTGCTTTGCTGTCCTGTCCATTCAGAAGGGCAGCTACAACTTCCATGTTGCCTATGCTGGCTGCTGCATGCAGGGGATTGACCCCTTTTACATCTGGGATGTTGACCCTTGCCTTGCCTGCAATCAGGACTGCCACTGCTGCAGTGTGGCCCTGGGCTGCCGCGCTTCTCAGAGCCGTGTGCTTGGTCTTGGTGAGAACATTGGCATCCGCACCAGCTTGTATCAGCTGCTGCACTGTGTGCTCTGATCCCAGCTTAGCTGCATAGTGCAGTGCTGTTCTGCCAAGTTCAGCATCCTTGGCGTCTAGGACTGCAGCCCTTGCTTTGCTTGGCATAGACTCGATTTCAACCAGCAGTGCTGCTGACAGCCTTGAGTCCGTGGTCAACGCTGCGAGATGGAGAGCTGTTTGTCCTTCTTGGTTTGAAGCAGAGACCGAGGCGTGCTGCTCCAGCAAGAACTTGACGATCTCAAGACATCCTTGCGCAGTTGCCAGGTGCAGCAGTGTGTTTCCTTTTCGATCGAACGCATGCTTCAGTACATGATTTCCCTTGAAGGCCTTTGCAAACACGTCTGGTTTTGCCTGAGACTCTAGCAACGCCACTGCTTTGTCGAAATCTACCATCGTAAGTCAGAACAAGCGTAAATCAGCAGACGTGTAGACGCGCATCACGCCACCAAAGCAAGATCGTGCATGCTGCAAGTCAAACGGCTAACGTCTCGCGAGCTTGGCGAAGGTGACCAATGTTGACCAGGCTCAGCTGTCAACGGCCATTTTCGGATACAAGGTGTAGGGTTTGCCACAAGTTGCCCATCGAGCGTTACGGCTAATTAGGTTGGTGAGTCATCGTGCTGAGCTGCCATTGGTATATCTGGATTTTCTTTAGGTATGAATACGAAGACAGCTTCTCAATATCTGGATTGCCTGAATATAGGCAGTGTCAGGCAATACATATAGACCAATGTCTAGCACTGCCTATATGCAGGGGACGGGGCGGGTCTCGTTACGTGGCGGGAAAGCTTTTAGAATCTGCCAGAAATCAGGATGTGCTTCTTGTCTTGCAGTAAAACTGGCAATTGTGCCTGAGCCAGGCTTCAGCTTGACCAGTTGTGACCTGAGCAGCTGAGTCAAGTGCACTTGCTATTGCAAGTCATGTGCAGCTGAACTATGAGCAATTGAGGGACAAGCAGCTGAGTCGGTGCAGAGTGATGAGTAGATGAGAAAACAAGATCTGGAGTCCCTGTCCAGTGCAGCCAAGCTAAAAGCCATGATGCAGCAAGTCTCAATTCCATGAGCAAGTGCTACATCCGCAGGTGCTACTGCAGCAACATGCACATGCAGAAGCACTGCTTTTGCCCAAAATGCCTCAAACTTACAATTTGCACACACGTGCACCACAGTATTGGTGCTATTTCTTGTTCTGCCTTCCCGCAGTTCTTTGTCTTTCGCTAGCTTTCCGCTTTTCAATGCGCCCCTTCGTCTTCAAACTTTGGTTGCCATGGGTTCTAACTTTTTCAGACTGCTGCTCTTCAGGTAGCTGCTCGAGGTGCGTGGCTCCTGTTGTACCAAGCTCCTGCACCACAAGGATGAAGGTTACAACTGCAGGCCATTGGGCAGGACCTATGCTGACAAGCACATGCAAATCAGCTCTAGCTGGGCTCCCCCCAAAAGGCATCATGTATGCACAATGTTATGTTGTTGTGCCCTGCCATAGCTTTTGCTTACAGAGGTAACTGCTGGCAGCCTTGCAGAGCATGCAAACATACAACAAGTAGGTTTTCAATTGCTTGCTGATGAGCGTGACTTTGACCATCCAATACGTACCGGCAAGGCTGCATTGCCAGCAACATTGGGGCAGTCTTCATCACAATCTTCAAAATTATTGTCGAAATATGAGAGGTCCTCAGCAGTCAGATCCTCTAGCGGCACGGTGCTCAATGGGCTTGGGGAATTGTCCATCTCCAGTTCGTCTGGCCGCCAACAATCTTCTGCATGAGTATCTGCAATTGCAGAACAGGTACATCATGGCATCTATAGTAGAGCAAGTCTGTAATGAAGACCTTCCCAGTCATTGTGACAACAAAGGCACAACATGCAAGCTACCAAAGTCATGGCCATGTCCACTACATATTTTGCACTCACGCCAAGTGTAGCCTTATCAATCATTTGCATGACCCACCAGGGGTGGACTCCTCTTGCAGAAGGGCAACCAGAGAAGGGAGATAACCGTCACCAACGGCATCATTGTCACTATCTCCATCACCCATACCATCGACACCATCTTCAAGTGAAGGGGGATCGCTGCTTTCCACAAGAGACGGGAGGCTATCACTGCTGAAGCTGTAGCTGCCATCATCACTGCTGGTTTCATCACTGCCATCAGTTAATGCAGACTCCTCTACCACCACAGTGGGAACCAGGGGCTTCTGCAGCAGATGTTCCTGCAGCAGATACACAACAGTTTCACAGCTGCATACATGCCTGATGGAAAAATCAATGTGCAGATTACTGCTCCAGCAGCAGATGGTCAGATGCATATCAATAGCTTGTTTGCCAGGCTTAGCATTGCAGGACATGGCAAGTCAAGCAGCACTGTCTCAGCATTGTTGCAGCATAGTTGCGTGGCTGACACTAGTCAGGACACCAAACACAAAAGCAAGCAAGTGCTGCCAAAATGCAAAGTATCAGCATACAGGCAGTTGCAGGCTCCTGTAGTAAGCATCTCCAATGGCGTCCCAATTGATGATTTTCAGCGTGTCCATGACAGCATGTGCCTGTCTATCACGTTTGCCCTTCCACTGCAACAAGTGAGCATGATCAATCATAAGGACTGCTGGAGTGCCACTGCCTGGCAATTTCCCCAAATCCTAGGCATCGATTTCGATGCACAATTGATTGCAGTACCGACTGCTTAGACAAGAGCGCCCTATGGGGCGGGCCGCACATCAATGCATGCTGAGACAAAGCAGAGCCTTCATCAAGCATTGTACAATGGATTGCTGGAATGCCAACTTCAATACAAAATGAATGCAGCAACTGACTTGACAGTGGTTGCTGACCTGATACATTGGTTGACAAGCAAGGACCCGCAGAATCAATTCGTAAGCTATTGACAGCAGGTCGCTTGCACACGGACTTCTGATCAAGCGCTCAAGCATCGTGTGCCGTCGAAGCCATTTGTCATATCCCAAAAAGAAGAGCAGGATTGGTGCAGTAGGTGACCCACAAAGTGTAGGCAATCTGTCATCCTGGCGTTTTGGCGTGACCAGCACCATGATTGGGCCTGATAAGGTCTCAGCGTCAGCCTGCACATGACATTGAAAGTCAGAATGAGTTTGTCACGTACACGTACAACTATGCAGTGTAGGGCTGCTCTGCTCCCTGATGTCAAAGCCGCATCAGCGGCACATGGCTGTCGGGTGCTGCCCTGGGAGTAACAATTAAGAACTATGCACACAGCACTAGCTACAGGACATGGACACGTATTGCATATGAGCAAGGCATGTGCACCCGGATGTTCAGGGATGTATATTGCTTTGCCCAACCTCAAGCTGGGTGGTAAAAAATTCCTTGATCCTGCCTATCACATTCCCCCCTAACAAGGGCTGTAATGTGGAAACAAACAGGAACACACAGGGCCTTTGGGTTGGACAATATTGCTACTCAAGCAACTTGCTGGTGTAGGATTGCAATCAGACCTGAGGCACAAATGGTGACATGTCCTCATCTGGCAATTGCCCTCGGCCCAGCCCAGCTTGGACGAGCTTACGCACCTCAAAGACGCCTGCGCAAAGTAGACCTCATTGGCATGAACACAGAGCGCAGAGCAAGTGGTGCAACTGTGCGCCAAAACAAGCATATTGATGTTAAGCTGGTGTACAATGTTAAGCACCTGGCATCTGCATGAGCTCATGGCGTCAAGCCACTGGTGTACTGACATCAGCAAGACATCACAGTGTAAGCAAACACTGAGGGACACACACATGAATCACTTGGTATTTGCACATCTTCCTCAGGGCAGCCCCTGGTGGTCCAATTTGACAACATCATCTGTCCAGCCTTGCAAGCAACAAACAGAAGTCAGCCATGCATGTTAGTGCCAAACTGCGACAGACAACGGCCTGGAATAAGCATGCCTGACAAGTGCTGTCACTAAACTTGAGCAACAACCATGGAGGTCAAACACAACCATTTGCATCACACTTGTTACAGTCTCCAGAGGAACACCAGGCTTTTGCAGTCTGTGTGGACACTTGAAGGTGGACAGGCATGCCCAATGCATGCAAAGCTTCAAACCCTGTGTTGGCAGTCCTGAGGTATTTGGCTTACCGAAATCCCGCTGCAGAGTATGTATGGAGCTCTTGGAACCTTTGCAACCAAAGCAGATGTGCCTGCAAGAAGGTCAGGTCCAGTCACTCTGGCACATTCGGTCTTCTTGGCCACGTATGCAGTGTAAGCCAGTGACTGTGTTATGTGCATAGGCAGTGCTGCCATGGATGGACCAGTCGTCATTTGCAGGAGCAAAGTGAACAATATCTCCCATATGTTTATGCACTGCAACTGGCATTGAAGCTTGATACCTGTTTGGATGTTTTGCTGTCCGGTGGGAGGTGACTGTTGGCTGCTGAAGGAGGAGGATGGGGAAGCTTCAGTGATGCAGTCAAAAGGATCCAGTGAACACTGCTGTAAACGTGCCTGCAAGGCAACAGAGGCAGTGGCAGGTGATTGCAAAATACATCTTTGAGGAAAACATGACAGCGTGAACCATATAACACAAAATACAAATGCAAATCAACAGGGAGAAAGGCACAAAGAAGCAACAACTCTACTGCACACACCTATGAAATACCCTGAACGCTAGCATGACAAAATGAGCAATCAGGCCCCAGTACACATGATAGATATTGGGCAACACACATTCAAGTGACACTTCACAGCGACTGGTTTTCCAAACATGCATCTTGGAGTTTTGACTAGATGGACACATGTGGCAGTACAGCAGCATTTTGAGAAGTTACAAAAAGGTGGGAAGGCAATCTCCTGTTCAAGCACACCACATGTATGTTTGACCAGTCAGGAGCACAGTGAATAACACCACAAGAGCCTGAGCAGCAGAGCTGAAGATGTACTGAGCACGACAGTGAGCAGCCAGGTATGCCATCATGTCTTGCCTTGTTCTTGCTAAGCTCCTGATGCTTGATCTTGAGCCTCTCCATCTCCAAGGTAACCTCAGCCAACTGTTGATCAACCGCCGAAACAGACAGCACTGATGTCTGCACAACACAGAGAATGTGCCGTCACCTATACTCGTGCCTGAGGGTCCGTTGTACATGCCCTACAATCTTATGCAAACATGATTGGTACCAGAATGGACACTTCCAGCATAACACAGGGTTTTTAGCCAGAGAGAACATTGCAGGTCAGCACGAAAAAGCCATGCATATGCAGTGTGGCAATGCATGTCAAGTGATGCATGCATGCACACATGGCAGCTGCATTGCTTGCCAGCCTAATCCAACTCACCTCACGTATGTGCTCAGCTGCTTGTTCAGAATCCACAGAGTTTGGGTTCCCTACTGCATCAAGCAGTATGGTAGGTGTGGGTGCATGCACAGCGCTAGGCTCATCAGAATTCAACAGATATACAGCCGCCATGTCTGCAGGCATCAGCGCCCTCTGGATGTGCATGTAAAACCATTATGGCAACATCAGCACTGAGCTGCAGATCGCCGCAGTGTATACCTTCATATAAGAATGAATGTGCATGCACACCAAACTTGCACTCACCAGACAAATCAATGGTCCCATTGCAGAGAACACCAGGAGTGTCACTTAGAGCTTGACCATGTGTGTCCATCTGGTGTTGTGCCTGCAGAGTGTCACAGGACCTCAGTGTCAACTGGACCTGACAGTCACAGCTGTGGTGAATACTGCAGCTGACAGCCATAGCGTATTCACACTGTGTGAAACGCATGGTGGCACAAAGACAAAGTATGAGATCATTGGTTTACCTGACTGGCCTGCAGCGCACCAATGCCTTCAACAGCCAGTGACTGCACTTGCTGGAGGAGCTGAGAGGAGCGACCATGACGCTTGCAACATGGAGTGTAAACCCTTTTGACGCGTGCTCTCATGGATTTCCCCAGTGCCCCGGCAGAAGAAAATGTCAGTTGAACAAGCATCAGGCAGCTTGCCATTCTCGTCAAAGTGAATGAGCACCTCCTTGTCCTCAAAATGTTTGAGCAAGTCCCAAACATGGAAACCCATCTTCACACCGTTTGGGCAGCCACGCTCTCGCATTTGCTTGCAGTACAGCTGGATCCCGACAGATAGAGCACCATATGTCAGAAACCGGTCTTCTACAGACATCCCTGCAAGCATACCAAGTGATGTGTGCTCTTGTGAGGCCAGAGCTGCACAACAAGCCTTGCAGCAGGCTCAAGAAAATCAGCAAGAAAACTGATTGTGCACAACGTTTCACAGCAAGGCAAACCTCCGAGCGGCCTTTTTTCGAACTTCTCCCGCTCACTGTCCAGACTATAGGCAGAGCCTTGTCCTTTCGGCCAAGTGGTACCGATGGCAGATTCCATTTCACTGTCCACAACCTCCAGGTACTCCGCAGTTGCGCGCAAGCCACGGCTCAAAGTGTCCGCCTTCGGCGTGTGCAGACGGGTACCGCCATCTCCGCGGGTGACACGAAGTTTTAGCCTGTCGATCAAAGCATTTGACTGGCAGAGCTTGCAGCCAAATTCGACAGTCATGCAGCTACCCAGTCGTGTCTCAGTGTGCTAGTCACCACCACGCAGTCAGAAGTCCTATGGCGTCAACATAAAGCGCAATCAACTTGGCAAGTCTTGGCCACGGATTCGTAGTCCTTACAGTGGTAATCTTTGACACCACCTTGTACGAAATCATAAGAGAACGTCACCTGTCAGAGACTGGAAAGTTGCTCCGTTAACTATGGAGCTGACGAAACGATGATTGACTAATCAACGATGCACAAGTCGCCGTTTTACTAATCGACGATGGCCCTTGCCTAGGAAGCAAATGCGGTCCATCATACTGAAAAACATTCACACCGGTCGACTGCAGCTTGATCAGCTCCGAATTTCTCTCTTTCAAGAAAAACAGGTATGCTGAATGTGCATTCCCTGTCTGCACCGTTCATTGCCCAGAGCCTCGTAAGACAGACATCAGCCCGCGAGTGCCTGCGACATGTCTTGCGGATGCTGACTAGTCACGCTTATCAGTCCTGTCTGGCAAACACTTCGTGCAGCATTTCTGGAGTCCTTTTGCTCTGTCGCTTGACCTGTGCACGACTGTTGTGCTGCAGGTAAAAAGCCCCGCGTATCGTCCAATATGCCTCCAAAGGGAGAAGCCAAAGCTGCAGCTGCAGCAACAGCAGGGGGTGGCAAGGTAAGCTATTCATCTATGCTTGGCAAATGAAGCACGCACGCAAAAGTGCTCGTGATATTGCAGTATCAACTGGCCGTGACAGTTCACGGTTGCTTGTGTCGCGAGACCTCCTGATCAGTCTACCATTTGCTAATTTTCTGAGCCTAGCGGGTTGCATCGTGGCACACACGTAACGAACGCTTGGGTTCTGCTCGGCTCGGCAGCGACGGTGTTGATGAAGCTTGTGCATTGCACGCTGAGTGGGTCTGAGTGTGATGTGCTCGTTGCAGGCAGGCTGGAGCCAACTCAACACCCAAAGATGCTGCAAAGAATTTAGAAGGCGCAAGCAAGAAGTGAGACAAAAATCAATTGCGTCGCACTTGGACGTCTTGATTTGTTTACGAAGCAAAATGTAATTATAATACAGACCAGATACTACTACTCACCAGACTATAGCCACAGAGTCAACTGACTGAGTGAGTCAGAAGATGACACCCGCCTCCTTGTACATGAATGTGCATGTATTGCAAGTCAAATGCAGTTTGTTCGGAGACAAAATGTTGTTCTTGTACTCCTTGCGATTAGCGTTGTAGAAATCGAATTGCAATTGCGCAATTTGCGAACCATAACAAGTAAGACGCTCCAGCTACCCATACCTTCTCCTAAACCCTAAATAGTATATAGTCATGTACCAGCTGTCGCTATAAGAGCCAAGGCAGAAGTGGCTGTCGGACCTGCAACATTTGTGCTATGACGCACAACAGTTAAGTAGGTTTTGCCACAAATTCCCCTTCGAGCGTTACGGCTAATTGGGTTGCAGGTGAGTCATCATGTTGAGCCATACATCAGAGCCTTGATCTATAACACTTGCAGAGGCCCAGCTTGTTTCTGTAGGGTGCAGTTTTCTTGCATTCGTTTAGTTCCATGCGATTGACACTGCTCAGGGCACCGACTCCCGTCGTCTACCAAAAATTCCGCGCTGCTCTCTGTTGTTGAGCTTCACTCCACGTCTGCAGACCTTCTTGCTTTGGGTTCACGGGCTCCCCCGCAGGACCAACGTGGTCCTCACCCACAACGGATTAAACACATTGGCGAAATGTAGTTCGCACTAGTCACCAGCGCTTACCCAAAAGTTCTCAGCTCCATGCATTCATCTCAGACGTCCAGGCTGGAAGCCGACCAACAGCTCAGCGTCGATCCCTCCTCTGGTGCTCCAGTCCCAGAACAGTCATCAGAACTGCAAGCCGGTGTCAGCAGCAATGTAGCCGCGTTCCAAGTAGGTATCTTCAACCCCTCAAGATCTGTACTAAGCTGTAGACCTCATCAAAGCGTTCTAATGACTGCTGTATATTGGTAGCTGACAGAGTCATCACATAGCAGGTCTCCAGTTAGCTTGCAGAAGCGCTGAGTGTTGCTGTTATAGTATGACTGAACAAGCTTGTGCAGGACCTTCAGGACAATCAAGGTTTGCCAGCACCTGCTGATCCCTCTGCTGCTGCATACTCACCCGATCGGCCATTGATCACAAACAAGTCCAACAAGCTCGAGTGGCAAGAAGGTCAGCCTCATGCTGTCTGTGCAATCCAGTTCAGGTGCCAGTACTGTCATGCATTTGTGTGCAGCCCAACAGAGAATCGACCTTTCATGCTGCCATTGGCATTGGTAATGGTGGTCTGCTGATGTATAGACAATCAAGCATTTGCATCAAACAGCTGAGCTGCCAAATTAAGCTTATGCTCAGCACCAATGTAAACAATGAAGCATTTGCATCAAACAGCTCATCTGCCAAAAAACATGCTGCTGGAAACCAGCTTTCACCTCAAGTTGATATGACAGGCAATGGCTGCAATGCACGCCCACATCTAAGAACCAGCATTATGTGCTATGCCTTGTCTCATAGGTGAGGATGCAAAACTGAAGCAGATGCTATGGGTGGTGGAAAACCTACAGGAAGAGCTGTTCAGAGCGCAGGAGTACCGCCTTCAAGCAGAGAAGAAGCAGCAGCGGCATCGTTCCACAATCAACAGCTTGCAGGTTGTTGTTTGCTAATCACAAACTTGAACATGCATATGTGGCAGTGTTGCAGCAAATGATCCTGCTGAGACGTGCAGTGCTCCACATCATGCTGCCACTGCACAAGCTGACTGCTTCTGCAGTAATGGCTGCTCCATAGTATTTCGTAACAGCAGGATGGCCATGCATCAGCTGCCAGCACACTTCCTGCACGTACTCACACGTGCTGCTGACTCAGTCACATGCTCCCAATGACACCCTGGCTAGTCAACAGCCAGCCGATACATCAGTATAGCATAATTTCATTTTTGTGCAGCTTTCTGATCGTCCGCTCTCCAGCACAGTTTGTACACATGCACAATGACCACAGCCTTTTCTAACCATGTTATTTACTACACAGGCAGAGCTTCAGACTGTGACTGGCGCACTGGCTGCGTTGGATGATGACTTGGACATGATTCAGCAGCAGCTGGAGCACCAGATGCAGGCGCAGGACCAAAATCAAGATGACGCCCGGTATGGCTCTACACATGTGGCTACACACATTGTGCAGCTGAAAGGGCCTTCTGTTGGGCAGGTCACAGGATAGTTCATGTGCCTGCTGCCAGCTCAACACTGATTGATCACCTTGCATCAGAGCTTACTCTGCCTCACTGCTTTGTAAGACCTACTTGACACCTTTGCCAGGCAGCTCAAAAGCAATGTCACTTCCTCCATGCAATGCATGGGCTTCTGCCAA
>JAABUO010002087.1_pt1 | contig 24830 bp, 25 predicted proteins | sample 5559291 | NCBI WGS metagenome assembly JAABUO01 (sample SAMN10711878, study PRJNA513372) | rock metagenome | isolation source: Antarctica rocks | place: Antarctica: Victoria Land, Finger Mt sud
TTTGCAGTTACAAGAATAATCATCATAAATGTGAATAAACTTAAATAACTGAAAAATCTTTGGTTATGCATTAAAGTCAAATTTATCCTGCAATTGATTTATTAAGTGTTTAGATTAACAATGGTTAATTCTCTTCAAAATCTCTACCTGTGTTCATACCAGATTTTATCTTTCTAATAGAATAGATACCTTGAACCGTAAGATGAGAAGCATTAAGCATTAAACTATGGATTTTACATCAATCAAGATAATCATATAGTTTTATACCAATTAGAGGGTTTTTATTAAAAAATGGAACTATTATATTGGTAATATCCGTAAAGTCAACTATTGATAAACTAACAGCAGATTTACCACCATATTTATAGATCTTTCCTGACCCAAAATACTCAACTATTTTCTGCATTAATATAAAATCTCTACTATGTTGAGATATTCTAAATCTTAATTGTACTCGATAACCTAATTTACTATTGGTTGAAGGTATACGAACATCAAAGTTCCCCTCAGCGCTAACAAATCCTGAAATTCAATAAGGGTCTAAAATTACATTATCATAATTTATTACAGGTCTTTCAACTGGAGTATATCCAGCAAACTCTGATTTTAATATGTCAGATAAACCTAAATTCATTGATGCTTTGATATTTACTATTTTATTTACACCTTCAACCGTAAGATGAGCTTTATTATTTACAAGTTCTACCGCTTTTTTAAATAATACAAAATCCGCGGCTTTTTGAGTTAATAACGGATATTTTTCTAAATGAAAAAGAAGTTTATTTAAATCTTCCATTGAATCTATTGAATAATTAACTATATCTCGGTTTCGAGCTAAATGAATAGAACCAATACCACCTAAGTGTTGTTGTAATAGATATAATAAATTAAGATCTTTTGTGTGTAGACCTATTTGAAATTTCAATTGAACACGTCAACCTAATTTACAAGCTTTATTTCTATCTACTATTATACTAAACGAACCCTCACCATCTATTAAACCAGATCAAACTCCAGGATTTACAATAGTAGAACTATAGGTAGAAAATTTTTTTAAATCGAATTGTTTAGATGGGATTTTGATATAGGAGTTTCAACCTTGTTGCATATTGAAACCGAGTTTTATATCTCTATTTCTTTCGAAACCCTGTAGAGTATACCTTAAATTCATTAAATGTGACTTAATGAATCAACTGCCGTCTACTCGTTGCTCTTTTACAACAATACTCTAGTATTGCTGACTTAGATCCGCGATTGTCCATTTTGTTTTCACTCATCTTAAGGCTTGTTACCATACCTGAGAAATTAGTTCAGCCACTTATAGTTTTTCAACTATAGCTTGGTACCTTAAGCTTTAGGAGTTTCCCGGAATTTGACAGTTTACCCCCATAGACGCGTTTTCCCCTAACGCGACCCCGAGGGTCATGACTCATATATCCTATTGAATAGATATGTACCAAAGAAGAAACTATTAACACAGGTATTAACATAGAAACTGTTAAAGAATCAAAGTGAAAACCTCACAATACATTAAGTGATTCAGAGTCAATTCATTTGAATAGTTCTATTGATACAGGTATATTATTTAAACCTACTTCAAAAAAGGCAACTGTTGCTAGCAATGTTGTTACAATTACAGAACTACAGGTTATTAATTGTGCTCCACTAACTCCAACTTTTCTACCAAAAAAGCCGGAAACTATTGATCCTAATAAAGGTAACACAATTATAGCTAGATACATTATTTATATTCTATTGCAATGCTTCCTCTTAATCTATAAAAAGCTACTAGTATACCTAAACCTATAGCTGATTCTGCACCAGCTATTGCTATAACATATATAGCATATGTTTGGCCTAATATATCATCAAAGCTAAGTGAACTTACCAATATTAAAAACGTAATAGCTAAAAGCATTATTTCTATAGAAATAAGCATTAAGATTATATTTTTTCTATTTAAAACGAATCCCAATATTCCTATTAAAAAAAGTATTAGTGATAAATTCATTATATTTTTATTTATTATATTTAATAGTGTGTATTTGTAAATTAGATATTAATAGATTTGTAAGCTTTATATGTTTTATATACATTCATAGAGTTTAAATTATTTTAAACTTTATGTGCGAGATAATATTAGTAGAAGTAATTGCCTCAGGAGATTATCTCAAAAACAAGCCTACAACTCTTTAGTAACAAGTTTCTAGCCGAAAAAAAAATGCGTATAGATAACCCAAGCCATTACTTGTTCGAACTCGAAAGAGGGTAGCTATCTTAAGTTCAGTAATTTAACTTTATGTAAAAAAATAAAAAATCTATATACCTAGTGTTACGTATTATTACCTAATTGCATTAGTGGAGCTATATGGTTAGCAGTTACATCAGCCTTCACCCACTCTCAATGTCCAGTTCCATTATAATATCTTGGATGTCTCATATTTAACGTCTTTTTCCTATCTTAGGGGCTAACTCTAAATATTTATTTTATATGATTGTTGATTTACAGTATTTTTGTTATAATGATAACTTAACCTATTTATACTGTAATAAATAATATGCATAGCACCTCCAGCTATTCCACTGAATAATGCAAATCAAGGTTTAGCTAAATCAGTACCTGTTTTCATTCCAGCCAAATTAGTTAAGCCTAAACCTATATTATTTAATATGTCCGAAGGAACATTAACATTTAAGGATGGAGTCTAATCCATTAATATTACTAGTAGCAATATTAATCATTTTACAGAGATATTTTAACCATATGCTTAGTAGCATTTCTAATAAAATATGACCAACACTTTTCTATATGTATTTATAGATATAAATACATATAAAGGTAATAAACCTAAAGGACAACCTGCAGTTTACGGTCAACGCTTAACAGTTGACAGTTGCTAGTAAAATGACTTTTTAGTATTTATATTGAAGTATGGCTAAAGATATACGGGTTTGAATCTGACCGCCCATATATTTACTGTTCTTCTAACCAAGCTAAAAACTTTTCGATTGATACTGATTCAATCACAATAGGCATAGAACTATGAAGAATTCCACAAAGCTCTGAACATTGACCATAAAAGACACCTTCTCTATTAATCAACACAGAAACTTGATTCAGACGTCCAGGATATGCGTCACACTTAATACCTAAGGCTGGACAGGCATAACTGTGTATTACATCAGCTCCTGTAACAATAAATCTAATGTGTGTTAATTCTGGAACAATAACTCTATTATCTACTTCTAACATTCTTAATGCACCATCCTCTAAATCTGACTCTGGTACTAAATATGAATCAAATTCTATGAATTCTTCATCACTGTTTAAAAAATCAGGATATTGATAGCTTCAGTATCATTGATGTCCTTCTGCTAAAACTGACATAGCAGGATCACTTACCTCATCCATTAAATATAATAATTTAAAAGATGGAAACGCTATTAAGATTAAAATTAAAGCAGGTGTGATTGTTCAGATTAATTCTATTAATGTTCCGTGGTTCAGATATTTGTGAGATATAGGTGCTTTATCATTAGAGTAGTTTCTAATAATAGATAATATTATTCAACCTACACCAAATAAAATTATTACTAAATAAAACAAGATGTTATCGTGTAATTCTACAAGCCCTTCCATTTGTGGTGTTGCACTATCTTGAAAATATATACCCCATGGTCTGGGTGCGTCACAGTATTCAAAATAAGAAAATGCTTTATTACTTTCAAATAATGATCATAACATTATAAAGCATAAAACAAGAATTATAGATAAGATTTTAGAGAGATAAAACTTTAAATTTAAGTTAAATTTACTCTGCAGAGGTAAGCTTACAAATGCGTGAGGTTTAGGTGGACTATTTAAACATCACTCTAATGAGTTATAAGCTCTATTCAGCAGAGTTTGTAAGGAATCACTATAAAATTGTGGAGTTAGTCAAGGGTATCTTGATGTTGCCTTACCTTCAATTAGTTGAAGGTATGTGATATATAAGAACAATCAAGTGGCTACAACACTTATAATTGATCCAAAACTAGATATTAGATTTCATCCCGCAAACGCGTCAGGGTAGTCACTTATACGCCGAGGCATTCCTTGTAGACCTAAAAAATGTTGAGGGAAAAAAGTGACATTAACCCCTATAAACAGAATTCAGAAATGAACCTTACCTAATAATCTATTATAATCTAAACCTAATATCTTAGGTATTCAGAAATATCATGCACTAAATAATGCAAACACTGCACCCATGGATAAAACATAGTGGAAATGTGCAACAACATAGTAAGTCTGATTGTTAATTTCTAAATGTTTTTTGCACTAAAAAAAAATTTTTAATGTCCGTAGAGACGAATTAATTGTGCTAATCTATTTGTATATTCTGACAATTGAAATGGATAATTACTATTTGACTGTCTGATTTGCTCTTCTACTTCTGAAACCCTTCCAAGTAAGCTTTCTATGGAATGAATATGATTATGAATTAAACTATCCAAAACATTAACTCTATTTGCATACTGTTGAGCAATTGAGTCATCTAGAGTATCAATAACATCAATACCTAGTTCTCCTTGAGCATCCGTAATTACATTAATTCCAGTTTGATTTACAAAATTATGAAACTGATTTATGAAATTGCCAAGTTGAGAAAACAGTCTATCTATTTCTGTTAAAGTTTCTTGTAATTGACCATTTAAGTCATCCAATAAAACATCACCAGTCATAGAATAAGCTACTATGCTTCCCAATGCTGGAACCCCAAATAAGAAACCAATACCAAAAGATTTTACTATAGATAAGTAAGAACTTGGTATAGTTATAAATAAACCAGCTATCATTATAGTAACTCAATTATTCCCAGATTGTAAAGGTAAAGGTAAACTTGGAATAGCTTGAGGTATATGAGGGCTATTTAAACATAAATATAATCCTGATATCTTAGGGATTAAAAAATATCATGCACTAAACAATGCAAATACAACAGCCATGGATAAAACATAATGGAAATGTGCAACAAGATAGTAAGTCTTACCCGTATACCACTCCTTTACATTTACGTAATTAATTACACATTTTCTGTGTAATACCAAGATACCACCATCTTGGATTATAATCTTGGCTAGTAGGATTCCCACTAGGAAGATTAACACCTTCTGTATACAAGATAAAAAGCTATTACCTTGTGTAAATTCCAAAACAGAATTTATAAATGCAGCTGATAAGCCTGCAGGTATTCCAAACAGAAAGCAATAATAATATGCAAACTATATAATATTATACATATACAGTTATTGAAGCAAATATTTTTAATATTAAAAAGATGTTAAAACTACTGTTATCTATAACTGTGATTTATTTAGTTAGAACTGGTTTAATCTATAATTTTTATTTGAAACCAAGTGAACTGTTAGATTGCTTTCTATTTGGAAATTTTTATGTGAGATAATATTTTTAACTTAAATTATTTTATGTTTAGCATCGCTTACGCGATGGTTCGGACTATAACTTGCTTACTAACTAAACTAAATTAATTTTCAGCTGCCACGTTTAGTCTCTACAGATCCTACTCCTTAATATAAATTATTAATTAAGTTTGGTTTCCACGGTATTGTCTTAAACTTTTTTAATTTTCAGCTTTATGAAAACATCTAAGATTTCACCGTTAGCAAAAAAAAAAGATCTTTTTTTACCGAAATAAAACAACAATTATTTCATGGTGGCAAGACAACATGACACTTACTATATTTTGTTAAATACTTTAATGAATTTAGATAATGATTGAGATTTTTCACCTAATAATGGATAGCTTGTACAATGACTTATAATTCTATTCAAAGTTTTTTTTTTATAAATTTCTAGTAAATAAAAGTTTTTAGAAGGATTTCTAACCATATTACTTATTTTAAATAAATTCTTTATAGCATACAATAAATAAAGATCATCATTTTGCCCTATTGAAAAAGAATGGTTCTGTTTTACTCTAAAAGAGAAACAGCCTTCAGCTTCTATAAACCCAGCTAATCAGCTAGGAAAATAATGAGGTATAAATAAATTAGCCTCTTGCTTTGCTTGAAACGATTTTATTATATGTAATTGATTGCTATACTTAAGATTTCTATTGTTTAAATATAAATTTACTGAATTATATTTTAAACAAACTTTTAAAAATTCAAGTTGACAAGTTAATCTAGAAGTCAATGGGGGATAATTAGCAAAAACATCTATTATATCTAGAATAGTTTCTTTCTTATCTGCCACTCAAATAACTTGTTTCTTGTTGTTTACAATTCTAACAGTACCACCTATAACTTTAGCTATTTTAATTAACATACTATAATTGTATTCTAAATTACTTAGCTTAACAATAAGTCTATACTGTAATGATTGTTTACGTCAATGATTAACTTGTATACTACCATCCCCATCCATTAGGCCTACTCAAAACATTTTTAAATATTCATTATCATTTTTTTTTATTTTACTCATTTCATTGTTTACATTGACAAGTAAAGGTAATGTTATAGCCAATGTATAGTAAAAATAAATAAAGTGTTTATCATGGAAAGCAATATCAAGTGAAGCGTTAGCTAAAACAACTCCACTTACAGAATTTGTTCATAACTGAAAATAAAATTTTTATATGGGATTTTACTTTTTGCATGTTTTTTAATTGTTCCTCTGCTCACATTTAATTCCTTTGAGGCTAAAACCAAACCATCAAATCTACGTATATATTGTTTGTTTAAATTAAAAAGAAATACAGCCTTACGTATATGGGAATTAGATTTAATTTCTCTTACAATCTTTTTTCCTTCCATTGAACTATATTCAGATATTAATGGTGTGTCCCCTTTATTGAACAGTATTCTAGTAAAATATCATTCACCTCTAAAAATGAATTATTATCTATACAATTGACAATTGTGCTAGAGTTACTGCCAATGTGGTTACCTAAAATTCTAGTTGAAGGATAAATCATTAACAATTGTTTAGAATAATTGTATATGTAAACAGGGTAATCAGAATTAGCTTTAATTATTTTTAATTTTGACTCATCGCTAAGACTTTTACCAAAATATGGATTGTTTTCACCTATTAAAGCTTGAGCTAATAAAGCTTTAGTTTCAGGTGAATGTGTTCTATTTTTTGCAAGTTCAGAAATTAATTATTTGGTAGCTTCTGTATGTCTATAACCTACAGATGAATACCCCTGCTTCAAAACATTATAGTATGGTTGTATTTTAGTAATTCAATGTGTTTCTCTGATGATTATCACATCTAAATCAGTATACTCTATAATTAGCACCGCAAAATTAGAAGACCCATATTTAAGCAAAGCATTAACAATAGGCATATTAATATTCCTTTTCTTATTAAGAAAAGATATCTTTAAATAATTACGCATTCTGTTTGCTAAGTTAATAGAACTACCTATATAGTTATGACCATAAGATATGTTTACTATACAGTAAATACCCGGTTTGTTTTTGTTCTCTTTAAATAATAAAGATATCTTTTCCTTAAGATTGTGATAAACTTTTACAGGTTTAATGTTTTCTATTAACTCAGCAAAAAAAAACAAGCAGAGCCAAAGTAATGCCAAAGCAATACTGACTCACAGATATTTAAATTATTATAATTATAATTCCGGACTATATCTTATCATTACATGTAATGATGATCACGTGTAGTCTCTGAGGATCCTACTAAGTATTTGAATATAAAAATAAAAAAAAATACTCTTGGTTTCCTGCTGATTATCATTAACCTTATCATTAATATTATGATTTTTATAATAAAAAAGTTTAAATGCCTTCCAGCATATAGTGATCTTTAAAGAGGGCTAAGTAGAAATTTTTAGCTAACCCTCCTATGGTGAACATAAATACAAACCCTAATGCAAACAGCATTGAGGGTGTTAATTGAAGTGATCCTCCATAACATGTAGCTAACCAACTGAATATTTTAATACCAGTAGGAACTGCTATAATTAATGTAGCAGCTGTAAAGTAAGCTCTTGTATCCACGTCTAATCCTACAGTGTACATGTGATGACTCCAAACAACAAAACCTAAAACTCCAATAGACATCATTGCGTATACCATACCAAGATACAAAGAAACTCTAACGAGTTATATTGGACCATCTCTTTTTCAACTTATATATAATTATCTCAATTTTTAATAAATATTTTTCAATTTTTCCCTAATAAAGAATCACTAGAAGCTATATGAGCTTTTAGTTTTCTAAGTTCATAGTAATTTTCCATTAATTTCAATCTTTTGTGTTTAGCTGATCTAGATGGATTAACTTCAAAATAAGCAAGTAATTTAGCAATTTCATCTTTTCTAAAAACAGTTCATTTAAAAGCTCCTACTTTAACCATAGGATAAATAGTACCTCCATACAAAGAAACTAAATTATCTAATAAAAATTTGTTTTTTTGAGATGCAGTAATAAAAAGCTGACTAGATAGCAAATTTAAATAAATGCTACCATATGAATCAAAAAACCCAGAAAACCAGCCACTATCATATTTTAAAGGTTCAGGATATTTTAAACCTATATCATACTTTTCACATATTTTACCTAGTTGTATAATACGAGCAGGATTTCTAATTAAACCATTAACAGCATTAACAGCAAGTAATATTCCTTGCTTATGATGTAGTCTATATCTTAGTCAATTTACATCAGATTTTAATTTAACAGAACCACCGAACTTTTGCTTAATGAGATAAAGACAATGTTTATCTCGTGTCTCCATAGTTATTTCAAGACTGGCATAACCTTTTTTTGAAAGTTGAAAACAACCATCACCATCAATTAGACCAGCTAACCATTCACGGAATTTTTTTTCCTTATTAGAATTTACAATTGAAGTTGAAAACAAACGTATGGCCTCTGAGATTCCTACTCACATGCTTAATCCTTTAGACATTGAAGTCTTAGATTTCAAGTTTATAAAAAAACTTGGTGCTTTGGTTATCGGCGGGTTGTTAGTAGGGAAAAAGAATATTCCTTGTACAAACATTGTTACATTTCTTAGATTTATCTTTATAATATTAAAAAGATTATTTATATTAAAAGTACATAAAAAAGTAGTTTGTAGTATATAAGCTACTAATTTCCTGCATATAGTTTGTTGCGTTAAATAAAAATATCTATTTAAAGGGCCATCTTGACCGAATACGCTCTTGTTAGAGCTTGCCGAGATAGTAGTACTTATTATACCGAATCCTGGAATTATTAATATGTAAACCTCGGGATGCAATAAAAAAAAAACAGGTATTATATCACTTAAGCGTTCTTTGTTAATACATGCATAAACATATTATGTATATAAGGAGCATGTGTAGCATAGTCGAGTCTTCAATATATAACCCTTACTTCTTGCCCACTTATTCTTTCCGTTTTAACTTGTATATTTAATGCTTTAAAATCATCCAGACTTCAATGAGGTAAATTTAAAGGAATAAAATTAGTATAATTCGGAGATGTCTCGGTTTTATATCTCAAAATATCAAACTTAAAGAAGCAAATCTCAAGACCTCTTTGACCAATTACTTAAAGCTTACCGTTAGTTTGTTTACCGATGGAGTCGGCTGGATTTCAGACTTGGTCTAATAGTTTAGCTCAAGAAACACCCCCATATTCAGTTGGTCTTTTTATTTCAACTATAAGATGTAGGTGTGATCTACCGCGATATTGCCCGTGTGAAGTGTCAACTCTACTTACAGTATAGTCAGGTTGCCAGTTTTGCCCCCAAAGCTGTTCAGGTGAGATATATCAACGATTATCAAATCTAAAGTAATATGGAAGCAATAAACTTGTTAACCTGGATATTTCTTCCTCAATAACATTAGGAGCATTGTTAGGATTAATTGGGGTAGTAATACGCCCAAAATTATGCGCAGTTTCAGCAGCAGTGAGAGTCGCAGCACGACTCACACTATTGGGTCTTAAATAATCTATAATGGCAGAGATACTTGGGTCGTTCTAGAAATAACTTTGTAAAGGTAAACTAACCAAAGCATGAGATTTAGGTACTAAATTTGAATTTACAAAATTATAACCTTTATGCTTATAAATTACTAAGCAAATTGTTAATATAATAAGGAGCAAAAAAAATTTTTTTATTGGACTCTATCTTTATCCTCTATTTCATTTATTATTAAAATTGATTCATGCTTTAGCCAAAGGGTTGTCAGGTAAAGCAGAATAAGCTCTTAGATCTTTTAATTGATAATATTTCTCTATTAAAAAAAATATCTGTTTTTTATTAGAAAATATGGGATATTTCATGATATAACTTTTAAAAAGCTCTATATCAGTTCTTGCTTGTATAGATCATTTGTAATAACCATTTTTACCTTTATCAAAATATACATTACCACCAAAAACATCTTTAAAAGCACTAACATCAACTAATAATTTATTAGTTACAGATATAGTTAATTGAGGATAGTTATCTTTCATAGAATAAGTAATAGTACCATCAGCATCAAAGAAACCAGAAAATCAACCATTATCTTTAGTAATGGCTGTAGGGTATATAATTCTAATATTTAAATTAGAACATATTGATTCCAATTGCTTAACTCTTGATGTATGTCTAATTTTACCGTTAATTCTATTAACTAACTCTAACATACCTTTATTATTATGTAATCTATATCTAACAGCTTTTACTCCAGATCTTAATTTTAAAGATCCACCTAATTTTTGTTTAATAATAGCCAAAGCATGTTCATCTTGTAATGCCATAGTTATTTCACAACTAGGATAGCCTGATTTACTAAGTAAAAGAGATCCATCTCCATCAATAAGACCAGCTAACCATTCATTTCAAGACTCATCACTTTTTGCGAAACATTGTTTAGAGGATAATGGACGTGTAGCCTCTGAGGTTCCTACTAAGAAATTAAATCTTTTTGTTACCTGCTGATTGTCTGACATTATAAAAGTTTTCACTTTATAGGGGTATAATATAGTTGTAAATACACCGCTTATATATAAAGTATTTAATAATGAATAATCAGAGTTCCAGCATATAGTCCATTTCATGAGATAAATTACTTTATCTCCGGGCCATTGTTGACCAAAAAATCCATTTCTTCAAATTTAACTTATCATTAATAATAATGCTCTCATATTAAACCCAGGTACCGGTAGTATAAACTCCGGGCTTGTGCTTAATTTGGTGTTGACCAATATTAAGGAAGAAACCGACTGTACATTAAGTCTCATTTCAGACACCTACCAGTGAACCAGTCTGTAGCGGCCACTTAAATAACCGACGGTCTTTGAAGGAGAAATACATTAACCGTTAACACTAGTATTGCAAATGTTTATACTAACTTTTCCTTATTTATATATATTATATAAATGTTAAAACACTATAAACTATTATATAGATCTTTTAACTTAAGAGTTACAAGTAGTAATAACTAAACATTCACTAAATCTATGGTATATTGATAAAACAATATTTGCTATTTCAAATCTTATATCTTTTTACATCTGTTTTTATAGCTTCATAACTTATTATTGATTTACGTTAAACCATGACTTGTTTTCCCATTATATTATATAATATTTGATTTATTTATCATCCTTGCTTTTTCTATCATTTCCAGTCTTTTTAATTTATCAACATGGTGTTTTTTTTTTAAATCTTCCTGAATTTCCTTCCATAAAACATAAGATAAAGATTTTTTAGTAAGTAATTTATATTTATCAAAATAAGAAAATACATTAGAACAATTTTTAATACCATTTATTCGATATTCATATACATTTTTTACGGAATGTTTGGATACTTTACCGGCTTTAAATAATAAACAAAGTTGTTGTAATATAATTTGATTAATTTCTCCTTTTTGTGGAATATTAAAATTAAGATTAAACCCTTTATCAGTTATTGAGCAAGTAAAACAACCTTCTCCATCAGTAAAACCAGCTAATCAACTGTTATTTAAACTAGGTAGAACAAGATTCTTTTTAATTATTACTGGTTCTAATCTGATTTTACCTTTTGTAATTCAATTATTAAATTGTTTAATAAAAATATCCAATTTTTTTTGCCTAGTCGGTAAAACGGTGTTACCATTAAAAATACTAATTATAATTTCTATTTCTTTTTTACTTTGTGTTACATATCTGCTAGTTTTCGCAGATTGTGAAATAACTTTACCAAAGGCTAAAGTTTCCTGTATAAAGTACAGAACTTTTATATCACTCGTACTTTGTGTAATAACAAAGGCTAGGTCTCCTCTATTGTTTATAATAAAAGATCCCTCACCTTCAGTAAATCCAACAAATCAATTTAAAAAATTATTTGAGGGAAAAAAGTTATTAGGTAAAAAGACTTTATATTTTTCATAAAAAGAAGAATAATCCAAATGGAGTGTTTCCTTTTTAAGTGTCATACTTGTATAAGTATTATATTTATGTATGTTTTTTAGTATATTATTATGCATTATTTTATTCATTTTACTCATTCTTTTATTCATTTTACTTATTTTTTGGCTTTTATTTTTTAACTATTTCTTAAAATGTTCTATATAAACATTAACATAACTTTCTATATTATTAATTAATTCTAATGAAAAATATGATAGAGCACACATAGATATCATTAATAAAATAAGTATAATTATTATATAAACCATACTCATATCTTTATTAAGTTTAATTATTTTGTATATTAATATTTTAAATTTTTCACTATAATCTACAGGTAAAATAGATTCAATTCATTTTAACTGGGGTTTTCCACTAACATAAAACTTATAAAAGAATTGTATAGATAAAATGAAAATTAAAAATAAACAAATATCACTAAGTACATTTATACATTGCAATAATACTTCTATAGGGCTCGTATCCCCACCTGAATCTAGAAAATGGTTCACATTATTTGATAATTTTCTTATAGAAGATTGTGAATTAGAAGATATATTAGCATTACGATTAATTGCTGAAGCAGCTACATGAATAATACCACCTATAGCACTTCCAGCTACTATAACACCAGCTTTTTGTAAAGGAGGCAAATAACTTTTAGATATACCTTTAGCTACTGCAGTAGATACTCCGGCTACAGTAGCACCTAAGCCTAAATTATTACCAACATTACTAATACCTTTACTTATCTCAATTGCAGCTTCTTTACCTATGTTTAGATTAGCATTTGCACTCAAATTAACTGAATCTTTATCATTAATATAACATACAATATCTACTGCATTAGCTATATTATATATATTATATACTATGTATAGTGGTATACATATAAAGGAGAAAATTTGCGTATATTTAATCCATTCTTGATTAGATAGCTTATAATCATCTAGATAAAATAAAACAAGACTAAATGTAAATAAAGATGAAAGTATAAATGATGAATATGAAGATATAAGTAATATTAACGAAGAAAGTATATCACTTTGTAAAGGCGAATTAATAAGTCCATGTGTTTGAGTATATTCACTTATAGGCCATTTAAATAAATTTTTATTAAAGAATTTAGTAATGATAGAAAATGCAATTGAAAAAAAAAATAAATATAAAATTGTTTTCGAGAAAAGATGTTGGTATAAAATTGGATCACCACCACCTGCTGCTTCGAAGAATGATGTATTAAAATTTCGATCTGTTAATATCATTGTAATAGCCAATTCTTTTTATCTTGGTCTGCGAGACATAATCTCATGGTAGTGTAACTACCTTAAAAACTTATCATTTTGTCTAATGTATACCCAATAAATAAATCTAGAGCAAACTCTCATATATTTACATATATGTTGGGACTATCTTTTATTTATTTAAGTTGTAAAAGTTTTGTAAGTGATCTCATACAAATATAGTTCTCTTATCATTCATACCAGATTTAATAAGTTTTACATAATCCATATTAATTTTAGGGTCTAAAGGGCCTTTATTAAAAAGTTTTACAACTTTTATTCAATCCTTGTAATCTGAGAATTTTGTTCCAAACAAAGGATATTTTGTAAGATAATTAACAACTGCTAAATTACCTTTTAAGTTTGTAGTTCTAACTCTATATTGGGGGTTATAACTATCACCTTTGGTAGATTTTACTGCACAATCAAAACTAAGAGCAATTTCCTGTAAAAACAAGTAATTGTCTCTTTTATTTTTATCTGTTTGTGTTTGGCTTAATTCAAATTTACATTCTATTCTAGGGTATTTACCAGATTCTGTGCTTCTAAGTGAAAAATGACCATCTGCTTCTATAAATCCTGATAATCAAGCATTAGATGTCATAGATTGAGTATTTAATTTCTTTTTTTCAATATAAATACTTTTATATTGATCGTACCAATCTATTAATTTATGTAATGCATAAATTTTATTCGTTTTCATATTACCGTTAAGTATACTTACTAACAACAATAATCCATCTAGATTGTTTACAGTGTATATATAAGCGTTTTTACCTTTTTTCCTAGAAATAGAACCATGCCCTAATTCTTTTTGAATTAAAAGGGCTAACGGTAGATCTTTCAAATGAAATACTATTTGAACAGATGGGTTGTTAAGGCTGCCTTTTACAGATCTTTCAGATTTAGGTACATGTATTGTACCATCTCCTTCAATCAAACCTGTTATATAATAAGAAAATTCTCTGTTTAAATTATCGCCAATAGGAGTATGGTTTGAATTATATCTTATACCATATCCATTATGTAAAACTTTTTTTCGTGCTGGATCAGACAATATACAATAACTTACACTTAAAACAAAACAAATAAACTCTGGCGTGTAGTCTCTAAAGATCCCTAAAAGGTATAAACTTAATAGGTTTCCTGTTGATTGTGTGAAATATACGTTTCACAGTTTCCAACATTTAGCCAAATTTAAAGCCGGCACTATTTCTGGTTCACCGGCTAAAACAGGTAGTGATAATAACAGTAATACTGCAGTAACTACAACTGCTCATCCAAATAAAGCTAATTTATGTAATCTTATACCAGGACTTCTCATATTTAAAATAGTAGTTATAAAGTTTATTGCTCCTAATAGACTACTTATTCCGGATAAATGTAATGCAAATATCGCCAAATCTACACTAGGTCCACTATGACTTTGTATTCCTGATAAAGGTGGATAACAATTGTGTTGGCAACCTCATTTTTTTCTCTCTTTTACTGTATCTCAAGTATAAATAAAAGCCTAAAAATTATCGTTACACTCAATAAATTTCTTTATTGTTCGGACTATACCTTCATCTGAATAAAAACGTTTTTTTTAATTGACAATACGATTAAGTTATCTCTAAGAGATTTTTTCTGAGTTTTCTAACCAAAGCTCTTATCTTAAATAAACTCTCATAATCCCCTTTATTTCTAGCATAAGATCTCGCTCAGATTTTATATTCCAAAGATTTTACTCCTTTCATCGTATCTTTGAAATAAATAATTATGTTTTCAATAGCTCTAGAATTAGTTGTGTCTAAAATAAAGTAATTATTAATTTCTTTATACTTAACAGGATTAGATATATGGAGTATTAAAGCCAACGCTTCTAAAACTATTTTATCTAATTTTTGAGTTAAACCAAAACCATGTACTATTCTATTTGAGTCCTTGCTTGTTAAATAAAAACTGCCTTCAGCTTCAATAAATCCTACCAATCATGGCTTACTCATTACATTATGAAGTGTAGTATCATTTTTTAACGGTAAACTCACGTTATTTCAAGCAGGAGAAACATAATTGTCTGGCGCTTTCAGATCTTTAAGAGCATAAAGTTTAATAGTTTTCTCTTGTTTACTTAAGTTAACATTATTTAATATATGTAAAGCTTTTTTAAAATTTAAATAATAAAAATGTTTAGTGGTTAAAAGAGGATATTTGTTAAAAATAGGTAGTAAGACCGTTTCGATAATTTTCCTATCTCTTATGAATAATTGGCCTTTTGTTTTATCTTTAGTTACGGAACCTACACCTAATTGCTTTTTCACATAATATAATAATCTTAAATTATATCTAGATTGAGTTAATTTATATGATAAACTCCATTTATCGCCTAGGTGTGATATAGAAAAGTTACCATCTCCGTCGGTAAACCCTACTAATCATTGTTCAAATCAAATTTTGTCGTCTTTGTGTTTATTAAGATGCTCTTCGTTTAGTCTCTGATGAGTAGAAAATAAACGCATATTATTTACTCAGGCGTATTGTCTCAATAATATACACATTTTTACATACGTATTGGTTAGTATTATATAAACTAGAGCCAAACATGAGTAGTGTATAATACGTAATCAGGATTTTTTTATATAAAATCAAGACACTATAAGATATTCACGCATCGAGAAGAGTTTTCTTGTTTTTATGTCACCATAAAATAACTCCCTATTTCCTTTAAGAGTTCAGCCTGTACCTGCCCCATTCTCAATACCACTAGCAAATAAAAAGAGTATTAAACTAGGAGGTAATAACCAAAAACTAATATTGTTAAGTCTAGGAAATCGTTAAACCATTTAGCTTTTTAAGCTAAATCTGTAATAGTGGTAGTTTCCTACCCGGACGGACTATGTGTTCACCCATACACTTATATGGGGCTTCGCGTGTAGTCTCTGAGGATCCTACTTGTAATTGCTATTAAAAATGCAAATTACTTTGGTTTCCTGCACATTATTCCCATGTATACACAAGTGTTACTTCTAATTCAGTCGTAAAAACAACTTTATAGATTTGTTTAATTTATCGTTATTTAATTTAGATAAAGAATGTTGTGTAAGCAAACCTCAATTAGGTGTCTATGTATCTGTTAACTGGAGCATTAGCTCCATGATTTGAGAGATTCTATGCATATAGCGTAGTAATAATTGAAAAGCTTACACCTTTCAACGGCATTTCCTAATTTAGGTAAAAATATATTATATGTTATTTAAATGGTCTCAATTAAAATGAACTCTTTTTCTATTCATATTGTTTTTAATAATATCTATTTCAATTATACCCTTATAAGTATAATGTTTATCACTTAAAATGAGTTTTACTGCTTTACTTCAATCTGTGTAGTCTAAACATTTAGATGATAACAAAGGAAATAATTCCAAATAGTTTCTAATAACTAAAAGTGATTTACGACTAGATGCTGCTAAAGTGTAATAGTTGTTTCTAGATAGCTGTTTTCTTGTTAATAGTTTACAGCCTAAAAATTATGTAATTTTATTTAAAATTTAATGATAACTATCATTAGTTATCTGATCTAACATTTTATGCTCAACTTTTAACCTAGAAGAAATTTGTAGTTTATTAGCATTCTTTTATAGTTTGTTGTATAGAAAAATTACCATCAGCATCAATAAAGCCTGACAGTCAACTATCTTCTAATAAGGGTTTGTTTTTTATAAATAGTTTATTAATATTTGAATTGTGATTACTGTTTAATCAATCTATTAAACGAGAAACTTTCTTTATTTTTGGTGTTCTTAGTTCGCCATTTATTAAGTGAACTATGTTTTTTAATCCTTTAACAGATGAAACTATTAGTACACAAGTCTTCTTTTTAGGTTTGTATCTAATATGCCCTTAATTTATTATATCAAGCAGTTTTAGAGCTAAAGCTTCATTCTTTAAAGCAAAAGTTGTGCAAAACCTAGGATTATGCTTTTTTTTTTACATTATCACTTGAGATTCAAATATGACTATCACCTTCAAATAGTCCAGCTAAATAAGAACGTAAGTAAAGATTCTTTTTAACATTTAAATAAACATTTTATTTTTTCTGGTTAAATTTGACGAGATTAACATTATATATATTTTTACCAGGGAGGTTATCTGTGTTTGCCATATCTGGACCCCCTACTAATAGTGGTAATAAAAAATTCTTCTTATTATAATTGTTAAATTATATTTGGACTATATCTTCATCCATTAAACTAATGGAGCATAACGTATAGTCTCTGAGGATCCTATGTAAAAAAGATTTTTATTTTCGTTTCCTGCGGATTATCCATTAAGATTTTTATTAATTTTTAGGGTCATGTACATTTAATTATATGACAAGAAAACCTTTAAGGATAAATTTTCACAACTCCTATAATAAAACTTTAGGAACTTCCCGCAAATAGTTATGTTTTATATAGTAATATTACTATTACCTTCGGCAATTTTTTTATACAAATAATTTTTTAAATAATAGAATTTAAATGAGAGAAATCAAATTCTGTTCGTTTTTTATTAAACTGAGCCTTTATTTTCTCAATTCCCAACATATCTTCAACTGTTAAAGGTTTACCCGCACGTAGCTTAATTTGTTCTACAATATATTTTCAGTCTTTATAGGCTAAATATTTTGAAGAATATAAAGGATAACAATCAAAATATTCCATAACTTTTCTATGGCTTTCTATATTATGTGATATAACCATATAAGAATAAAAAATCTTATCCTTTTGCTCTCTAGACCTAGAATATAAATTAACACCTAAATATCTAGCTATAGTACTCAATATATTAAAATAACTAGTACCTTCTAAAGAATATCTATGATAATTTTGTCTTAATTCTATACGAAAGAAAATTTGTACTCTTTTAGTAGTAACTATACCTTTTTTCTTTCTATTTACTAAATTTATACTAAAATTACCATCTCCGTCACTAAAACCAGCTAATCACGCATTACTATTTATAGGTGATTGATCTAAATCTAAAGGTTCAATATTCATTTGGTTAAAGTCATTAAATCACTTTATCGCACGATGTAATGCTTCTATTTTAGGTGTACGCATATAACCATTAATAAGATTGATCATTTTAATAACATCTTGTAAATTTTGAATTTGTCATATAACGCAACCTTGTTTTTGTTTATTATAAAGTTTACCTATTTTAGTGATTGAGATTAATTTCTCAGCTAAAGGACTATCACTTAGACTAAATACTATTAGTATCTTAGGTAAATATCTTTTAGCTTTTGAATTTTTATCATGTATAGCAAAAGATCCATCTGCCTCTATTAATCCTGCCAAATATGCCCCCAGTTTTAATTTTATTTTTTTATCTGAATTTTTCATTTTCCTTTTTTTTTTATTTTTTTAAGTTATTATGTACTGATATATACATATCAATATTAGAATGTATATCCATAGATATATATATTATTAAGCCTAAGCTTAATAATAATAATAATATAATTATAAATATATAAATATTACTCATATTTTTATTTAATAATATTATTTTATTAATATAATATTCTATTTTATTATTAATAGTACCACCTGTTATATTTGGTATATTAAGTTTAAATCTTTCTGTAATGAAATATTTAATTATAATTTGTATATTTAATATAATAAGTAGACTTATACAAATAGAACTAATTACTTCTATATTAAATAATAAATTTTCTAAAGGACTAGATGTCATACTATCATCTACTAATTTGGGTATATCTAAATTAATATTAGTATTTGCAGTATCGTTAGGAGAAATCTTATTAGACTCATTTAATGCTCTAGCTCTATTCATATCACTAATACTTGAATGAGTAATACCACCTAACATACCTGCAGCTATAATAACACCGGCTTTTTGTATAGGAGGTAAACTGCTTTTTGCCGTACCTTTAGCAACTGCCATACTTAAACCTGTTATAGATGCACCTAATCCTATATTAGCCCCAATAGTGCTAATACCTTGACCTATAGCTTTACCAGCTTCTTTATCTAAATTTACATGACCATGTAAGTTGATGTCATTATTTTGTTTTACATTAAAAATAATATCTATATGTGTATAAAAATAATTATATACAATGTATACAACAATAAAAGGTATACAAATAAAAGAAAATAATTGCATAAATCTTAAGGGTTTATATCTTGACAACTTAAAATCATCTAAATAGAATAAAACTATACTAGATGTATATAAACTAGATAAAATAAAAGATAGAGGTGATTTTAAAATATTATTAAAACCATCAGATTTTATAAAAATATATATAATTAAAATTAAACTTAAGGCTAAAAGAACATTAAATCTAAAACAACTATAAATTTGCTTAGCATTATTATTTTTATTAATATATTCCTTATTATACTTGTTATATGTAGAATAAGATCTTTTTGTTACATATAGAAAATTTGATTTTAAAGTTGTAGATTTATTCATTTGTATTTTATTTGTTTGTATTTTAATTTTACCGAATCCACCTATCATTGCAGGCATGACCATAAAAAATATCATAACTATTGCATGCGCAGTTATAATACTATTATATAATTGATTATCTGCTATATACTGGACACCTGGTCCAGATAGCTCTAATCGAATTAATACTGAAAAAGCTGTTCCTATTAATCCGGAAAATAAAGCAAAAATAAGATATAATGTTCCTATATCTTTTGCATTCGAAGATAAAAACCACCTTTCTGTTCAAAGAGAAATAGATGATTTGTTTAGATATAATTTGCTGCCCAGATTAACACTACAAGCTGGACCCCTTTTTTCTAAATGGGGTTCATTCGTATCATTGTCATTAGTATTATTATTCGCACATTTTTCTTTTTGTTCTCATTTAGAAACATTCGGCTCATATGTATTCTCACATGCATAAGAAATAGAAGAGAAACTCTTATCATCTTCTTCTATAGACTTTTCTCTCAATTCAAGTGTATTAGATGTAATATTCCTTTTAAAATGCTGACCAGAAGCAGACAAATATTTACATTTCACACATTATACTTAGATACAATGGTATAATAACCATTGTTGCATAGCTTATATATTATTTAAAAACTTATAAATTTTAAGCTAAACTCTTGGATTAAGAGTTTACAACTAACTTTTTTTTTATTAACTATTAATATATAGTTTATAGCAATAATTTATTAGTTTAGCTGTAACTAGATGTAATTATATAATATAGCAGCTTTTTCTCTTTCTTACTTTATTTAGCTATATAAATTTTTAGACTTGTTGTATATGAAAAAAAAATTTTTTTAATTTATTTAGACAAATAACTGTGTTATTGAACAGTTAGCTAGCTAAAATCTTAAGTTAATAATATTATTATCTCTAATAATAGGTTTAATTTTTTCAGTCATATTGCTAAGTACTTTTAAGATAAATATACCCTAAAAATTACTAAAATTATCGAAGTAAACTTTGTAATTATCATATTTTAGAGTGATAATTGAATAGATAACATTAGTAATAACATTCTTTTTATCTTTATCTTCACCAATAAATAAATCTTTAGTTTTTATACCATCAAATAAAAAAAAACAGGTATAACAGTCAGAATATTACTAATAGTTAGAGTTTATAAATCCATAGTAATAAAGTGCTGATTAATAGCTAAAGATTTATAAGATTTATAAATAAATCTGACATTTAATTTTTTTAACAACACAATCACCATTAATAAATTAATAAATATGATTATCATTTAAAATACTAGTAAATGTATATAAATAATAATTTTTAATTTTGTCAATAAAACTAATTAATATTCTATCACTAATAATATAATAAACTTTGTTATAACCATTAAATTCTTTAATCTTAAACTTAGCAGAACTATTTCTTTTATAAACAATAGCAAGAGAGTCATTATTATAATTAACATTACCTCATCTAGACAGTTGCATATAATTAGGTAAAACAAAACCACTAAACTTAAAAGGAGGTGTATTAAAATTTTTATGTGTGTGTGTAAAGTTTTTTATTAAAACTACAAGGTAAAAATTTAAAGAAAAAAATAAATTTATAAATAGATAGTTTATGGTGATCTTAATATTTAATATTTAATAATTATAAAAATACATCTAATAACTGTTACAAATTATTGTCCACAATTTGTAAATAAGAAATAGATCTAATCTGACCGTTATGTAGTTTAACTTTAAATTGAATAGCAAATTTATTACTAGAGTTAATAATATCTAAAATTAAGAAATTATTAATAATTTCTTTAAATTTGTCATTAGTAAAGAGAAAATTATTAAGGGGATAAGAAAAATGTTTTATATGTTTATGTTTCAAAAAATAAAAAGTATAAAAAAGGAGCAATGAGAAAAAAATAAAAAGTATAAAAAAGGAGGAATGAGAAAAATAGCCTCATCTCAAAACAAGCTAAAAGGGTTAATGGGGGGGGACCACTCTCTCATAAGGACATGCGTAAAATGAAAATGGAATCTAGCTGTCTACCCGCTTTTTAATAGTTATTATAATATTTATTTATTCTGTATCGATCATACAAAGAAAAAAAAAGCCAGATATTACATGTTGTATATATATTATATATACATAAGTAATAAATGTAAAAAAAAACTTTAACAAATGATTTGCTGTATACCCTCTAGTTAAAATTGCAATAAATAATAATTTAAAAGCAATGTATTTACTGTTCTTCTAATCATGCTAAAAACTTTTCGATTCATACTGACTCAATCACAATAGGCATAGAACTATGGAGAATTTAACAAATATCTGAACATTGATCATAAAACACCATCATCATATTATGTTCCTTCTTATGAAGCTTGATAAGTTTCATCTGGTAAAGCTTGACGAGCTTTATTCTCTACACCTTGTTATATATAAAATTTAAAAACTTAAATTTAGCGGGAGCTAGGCGGGTTAAGTCATGTCGGCGCAATCTCACCTTACCCCCTACTTAGTTCGTGAGACGCACAAATGGCGCATATCTTAAGTGAACACCCTCTACAACTTCAACCACCAACCACCCTGGTGGTGTGGCTTCCTGCTGATGAATGGTCTTCAGCTCCAGCCACTAAGCTACCAATACCATCATCACGATAACACCTTTCACCTTGTCCGCCGTTGTATTTTTCATCCATCTTTCCGAAATGCTTACAAATTATATCACCTTGCTCATTTCTATACAAGTGAGGTGAACTATTAACCACAGGATGATTTGCGTTATATAATCTACTTACAAGATCTCAGATCTCAGATGAATAACCAGCAGCTTGATGTGGCATATAAGAAGCATTTACGTGAGGGTGTTCATTATCGTCACTGTTAGACTGAGAATTCCCACCATGGTTACCTACAGCTGGACCACCATTAGGACCTCTATTACCTCCAGGACCAGTGCTCCCTCCATTACCATTAGAACCTCCTGACCCTTTTCAGTGATACCCGTTAGAGTTATTTGAACCAGAGGGTCCAGATAACACCAGATAATTTTCTAAAAAAATTGTCTGGGTCTGGTATTAACGATAACAAAAGTATTGAAGGCAATAATCCAGGAGTTAGTAATACAATGTCTAACTCTAATATATGATTAGATATAGTAATAAATAGAGAAAAAAAAGTTAAGATAACGGAAAATCATATAACTGAGTAGGTAGTAATATATACTAAATCCTTAACTGTACAATTATCCATGAAAAAAAGTTATTTTTTCATTAAAAGAGAAATAAAAAAAACTATGATTATCTTTAAAATTAAAATTCTAACTAGTCATAATTCTAATACGGATCAATTCAGATATGTAACAAAAAAACAGAATATACCTAAAAATATAATACGTATAGCTATATTAAGAGCTATGACTTTACTAGATAAATTATATATAAAAGTTCTGCATGCTAGTTTAAAAACATTTTTATAACTTAAACTCTAGAGGTTAAAGATCTTTTTCTCAGATGTAAAACTTAGAATGATTGTTCCTTTATTTCAAACACTGTACATTTGTCTACTATCTATTTTTAATGCGTTTTTACCCAATTCAAAGGCAAACCCTAATGTTAAAACAAGGAAAAAAATAAGCATTACTATAAGACCATATATGCCATTTGCGTAAGCACTCACTATATAAGGATAAACTAAAAGAATTTCTAAATCAAAAAGAAGAAACAGTAATGCAAAAATAAAAAAAGATATACTAAACTGTGTTCTATTTTGCCCTAAAAAAGAATGAAAGCCACATTCAAATGCACTATCTTTTTCTTGATAAGGGTTATGAGGAGCAAATATCAAGTTAATTGCTAATAAAATAAATGCTAATAAAGGAATAAAAAGAAAAAAAAAAATAGTACTAGTCATTTAAGGATTAAATAATATAAGTGCTAATATATTAGCCATACTTAATCATTCTTGTGGGGTAAATATAAATAATAAAATTATTAATGTTAAGGTAGAAATAGTGATAGTTAAACAACTTGATAATACAATACTATCAACCTTAAATGTTACTTTTTCAAGTAAAGTGTTTTTATTAACAACAGTACCATACAGGCTAAGATCTCTAAAGTCTGGATTTAAGGTATATTCAGATTTATCAAAAAAGATTTGTTTTATGATACCTAGATAATAAACAGCACTTATAACACTAGTCAATATAGCGATTAAAGCAAGAAATACATAACCACTATCCAGAGCGGCTGATAATACCATCTGTTTAGCAAAAAATCCTATAAGAGGTGGTATACCAACAAAAGAAAATATAGTTATAGCTAAACTTAAAGCTAACACTGGGTTTATATAGAAGTAACCTTTTATTTGACTAATAAGTTGTATAGGTGAATTATTTTTGTCTAACAATTTGTTGTATTGTTTATTGTCATTAACAAAGTAATATAAGGAAAATCCTATACTAACTAGTAAAATAAAGGCATTAAGGTTAGAAATTGAGTATTGCATAAGATAAAAAATAAAGGCTTGAATTGATTCTATACTATTTATACTTAAGGATAAAAGTATAAAACCAAGATGCGAAATTGTACTATATGCAAATAATCTTTTTATTCTAAACTGACTTAATCCTACAACTGTTCCTATTATTAAAGATAATAAAGAACTAACTAATA
>JAABUO010002088.1_pt1 | contig 24812 bp, 19 predicted proteins | sample 5559291 | NCBI WGS metagenome assembly JAABUO01 (sample SAMN10711878, study PRJNA513372) | rock metagenome | isolation source: Antarctica rocks | place: Antarctica: Victoria Land, Finger Mt sud
ACTGAGCCCCGCCTGATCTTCGTGGCTGGTCTGTCCTCTATCACGCAGGCAAGCGAGAAGTACTTCCCCACTCCCCCTCAGCCGGCGGGTTGGCCCAAGAAGATAGGTTTCGAGACAATTGGATACCGCTGCAGCAAGACGGCACTCAACATGATGATGCTAGACTGGAACCATAAGTTAAAGGAAGACGGGGTCAAGGTCTGGTGTGTTGGGCCTAGAATGCTCGCTACAAACCTGGGAAACATAAAGGATAAAGCGATTGAGATGGGGCTTAAACTCGATCATCCAAGTATTGGTGGAAAGCTGCTCAGGAGTGTTGTGGAGGGAGAGAGGGATGCTGACGTGGGAAAGCTTATTTCCAAGGATGGTGTCTTGCGATGGTGAGCTGAAGACGCTGAGGCCCATCTATCTGAGTCAAGAAAATTACAGAATATTGAAATTGTATGCTCTAATCGTAAATTTTCAAGTACAGCCACTTTTTGGTGACTGCGCCTTCACGAGACAAGGACCATTTCCTGACCTGTCGTTTCCTGACCTGTCATTTATCCAGGGTGTGATTAGATCAAAAGGGGCCACGATCGATACTCGTGCTTATTCCATTAGGTTCAGAGATTACTTCTTCATTATGAACTTGGTAGTCTTTGGAAGTCTTTGCATACCTAGTCTCGTAGTAAAGCATTTCTCAATGCAGCCAATTCATCTTTATTCTTCATTTTATCAAGTATTTGCTCGCGCAGCTTTTTCATTTGTGCTGCAGCAGCCTCTCCTTCGGCACCGTAGAACGTAAGAAAGATTTTTTTGACTTCTTCATCCTTCTTCATGACCGGCGGTCGTGGCTCCAGCTGGCTTGTTGCTGGCGGATCTGTAATCCACGCAACACTTCCTTTCCATTCATAAGTCAACAATTTTGAGTTAAACAACTGCTCGGCGAAAAGAGGTGCGCATATTGTAGCTTTCCCAGCAAGCACAGCTTCCAAGGTCGAATTCCAGCCGGCGTGGGTAAGAAAGCCTTTCACGGAAGGATGGGCCAGAACTTCTAATTGCGGACTCCACGCAACCAATTTTGAATTCTTAGGCACCCGTAGCTCTTTGAGCTCGCTAGCAGCTGAAGCGATCAGACATGGTTTACCGAGATCTTTCAAGATGGTGAAGATTTTCTGACATTGCTCAACAGTAAATGCCCCCGAAGTACCAAGAGCTATGTATAATACCGAATCCTTGCGATTAGCCAAGCACTGTAAAGACTCACCTTTTCTTGCGAGTCTAGATATTCCAATGCTTCGAGATCGGCGGGCGACAAGCCTGATCTCGAAGGTTCTCCTCCTTTACAATACCAGTCTGGCAATAAAGGTCCAACGAGATAACTTTTCGTATGCTGGATGTCCTTTAGCTTTCCCTGTTCTATTGCTTTGTGTAAGGGGCCCTCTAAAACAAAGCTGGTATTAAAAATAAAGCCAGCACCAGACTTCTTAAACATAGCAGCTATTGCAGGGTTAAAAGCATCTGGAGCATCGCTTGGTCGTAGCACAGTTTGAAGACCAGGAAGCTGAAACTCCTTGTTGGTAGGACCATGTGATTGGTATACTTGACAAGCCGTAACTAATGCAAGAGAAGTTGAGTTATAGCACATGGACTTGACATGTAGTTCATTGGCAACGGCAGGAATCCAAGCGATGAAAGGATCATACATGACAGTAGTCAGTCTGCTTCCGTTCTCACCAGCTTTGACCTTTGATATTTCGACTAGCTTTCTGAAATTCTGCTGAACCTCCTCATTCATATATGGTTCCATCATATTCTCGAATCCTCCAGGTGGGTTGTAATTTTCATCATGACCGTTTTCCAAAACGTGCAATCTTACATCCGTCTCATTATATTGGACACCGGATCTGGAAAGCCATGTTAGCATCTTTCTCTTATTGTGGGAGAGCACAGCAAGGATTATCCTGAAGTCTTGCGCCAGCCGAGTAGCAAGGTTCAACATGGCTGCTGCGTGTCCGCCAGCTGCAAATGGCCATATGAGAATGAACGGCTTGGACATGTGACTGACGGTTGACATTCTGGTAGTCAATGGTGGGGTATGGAATGAATTGATATTGATATTGATATAAATATTGACACCTGGGTGGTTGAGCCTAGTTGTCGCATTTTGAAGTAGTTTCGGTTAACGGTCGTCAAGCCTTTAATGCAAATTACGGGAGAAGCGGCTGGAGAAGCCGACTGTCTATGTCTTGTCTCTTTACAAGTTAGCATCCTCCTTAGAATAAAATTGTTCTTGTGTTGTGCTTTGAAAACGCCTGATTGGCCACTGTTATCCGTTCTTAGGACTCTACCTGGACAATTGTTATCGAATGTACATGGAGCACGAAGACAAGATTACGAGGGAGATCAGATCGGCCACAAACACGCATTTTTGATCTCTGTCATTTCTTCGTTTTGTAAAGAGCCTGTCGAATGTAAATACGACACGTTCATTTTGCTAGCCGTTGCGTTACTTGGAACTTTGCCGTTATCCGTGAGAGTCACACCACACAAGAGATCAACAAACACCATGGACTGGCAGATGATGGAGGAGGATGAGGGCTACAACGAGCCCACCGTGCAGCAGCCACTTGCTCCTGAGCCCGATGATCAGGGGTGGATGCTTCATCTTGCACCAGAGAGGAGACAGGATCTGGCTATGAAATTGCTACTGTCCCTACCTACGCACCGCATCTCGGAAATAAGTCGGCGAATCTTTCCCATCTTGCACAGGGATTTTGTAGAATTTCTGCCTGAGGAAATCTGCCGGCTCATTTTCCAACAATTGGATTATCACACGCTGATTCGTACCGCCAGCGTCAGCCATGAATGGCGACGTTACAGCATGGACCCGCGAATGTGGAGGCGCCAGTTCTCCCTAGAAGGCTGGAGTGTGAATCATGACAAAGTGGAGCAGTTTGAGCAGGTGGCAAAGCAGGTGAGAGAATCTGGAGACACAAATGTGGTGAGTATTGCAGACGCACTTTTTCCGCCCTATTTTTCTCGCTATGTCGTTCCCAAATCGGTAGACAACAGCTTGAACTGGCACTACTTGTTTGCACGTCGATGTGTCTTGGAGCGAAATTGGAGAAATCAGCAGTGCGAGCAGTTTGAGTTACCTCTACCAAAGAATCAAGGCCATACTGGCTGCATCTACACGGTTCAATTCGAGGGCAACTTTCTCGTCTCTGGGAGCAGAGATCGTACCATCAGAGTGTGGGATCTGCCATCTCGGGAATGCGTGCGCGTCCTCACCGGTCACGATGCCAGTGTCTTGTGCCTCCAATTCTCGCTGGAAGAGAACACTCTGATATCTGGCTCGAGCGATCACTCGATGCTTGTCTGGAATTTCGCCAATGGGAAGCCAATGGCTCGTCTGACTGGTCACACGGAATCTCTACTCAACCTTCGCTTCGACAAAAACCTCCTCGTCTCATGCTCCAAAGACAAAACCATCAAGCTATGGTCCAGACAGGCGCCTTTTGAATGTATAAGGACGCTTGTTGGACATACTGCGGCTGTCAATGCGGTGCAATTTGTGGGCGACCGTATTGTGAGTGCGAGTGGAGATCGGAAAATGAAGCTTTGGGATGCCAATACGGGAGAGTGCTTGCACACGTTCTCCGAACACGACCGTGGGATTGCGTGTCTGCAATTTGATGGGCCAACGATCGTATGTGGCTCCTCCGACCAAACGATAAAGATCATAGACGTCGCTACTGGTCTCCTCGTGCACACCCTGGACGGACATTCGGCGCTTGTGCGCACATTGCAGACGCAGGGTAGACGAATTGTGAGTGGAAGCTACGATGAGACAGTGCGAATCTGGCAGGATCGGGTGTGCGTAGGCGAGCTGCGGCAGAGTGCCGCGGTGGAGGGCAGTGCAAAGATCTTTAATCTGCAGTTTGATTTTCACAAAATCATCTGCTGTGGCCAAAACAACACCATCATCGGTTGGGATTTGGTATCGGGGGACAGGATGGGCATTGCCGAGGCATCTGTATTTTATTAATTCCCGCACTTGACATACACTGTTTTCCTCTTTCCCCACTCGGCTATTTTCCCATGGTTGTAATCTGAAAAGGGCTGTCGCCATCAGCAGCCAATCAGCGTGCGCGTCGAGCAGATAAGCCTTGGCGGCAAATTTCCCCAATCAGACCATCACCGACTTATCGCATCGCCCATTTAACCCTCCAACTTCTGCCTCTTACACAACGATGTCTTATCCCGGAGGATTTGGAAGGGATGTAAATACCGAGAAGGTCCAGGAGAGTCCGGCTGACTCGCTTGGGTCTGCAAATGCGACGCATATCTTTGACGATGGCATCGCTTTCAAGCACGATCTGCACAGGAAGCTGGGGGCGCGGCAGGTCACTATGATTGCCATTGGCGGAGCCATTGGCACGGGTCTGCTCATTGGAACGGGCAGCGCTCTGGCTCAAGCTGGGCCTGCGTCAATTCTGATTGCATATGCCGTCGTTGGCTTCGTGGTGTTTTTGGTTATGTGTGCGCTCGGCGAGATGGCTTCCTTCATGCCGCTTCCACAGAGTTTTGCTGGCTTTGCGACCAGATTCGTGGACCCGGCCTTTGGGTTTGCGACGGGCTGGTGCTACTACTTCAAATACATCATCACTACGCCCAACCAACTCAATGCGGCCGCGCTAGTCATCCAGTACTGGCTGCCTGCCTCACGTGTGAATCCTGGAGTATGGATTGCTGTCTTCCTCGTGACGGTTGTCACCATCAATTACTTTGGGGTCAAGATCTTTGGCGAATTTGAATTTTGGATGTCCTCCATTAAAGTCATCGTCATTCTCGGTGTCATCTTCCTGTCGCTCATTATTGCCGCCGGTGGTGTCCCTGGACAACCTGCTCGCGGCTTCGAATACTGGGGCAATCCTGGCGCCTTCAATACCTACATTGCCAAAGGCGCCGAGGGCAAATTCCTCGCCTTTTGGTCGAGTCTCACGACCGCTGTATTTGCCTATCTCGGCACCGAGTTGGTCGCAGTGACAGCAGGCGAGATAACGCGCAGCTACAAAACCATCCCACGGGCCATTAAACTCACATTCTGGCGTATCCTGGTCTTTTATGTGGTCTCCGTATTCTTCCTCGGCATGTGTGTCCCCTATAATTCACCATTGCTGCTTCAGGCGAATAAAAAGGGGCTCTCTGCATCTGCATCGCCGTTTGTGGTGGCGATTCTGATTGCAGGGATCCCAGTCCTCCCTGCCATCCTCAATGGAGCGATCCTACTGTTTGTCATTTCAGCATCCAACAGTGATTTGTATATTGCTAGTCGGACGCTTTACGGACTTGCATGTCAGCGCAAGGCCCCCGCCATATTTGCACGCACGGACAGACGCGGAGTGCCTCATGTTTCGCTCTTCTTCTCTTCGCTCTTCTGCCTGCTTGGATTCTTGAACGTCAGGTCGAGTGCAGCCTCTATCTTTTCATACTTTGTGTCTGTCATCTCCATCTTTGGGCTCGTTGTCTGGATATCAATTCTGTACACGCACATCTGCTTCCAACGGGCGTGCCGGGTGCAAGGGATCAACCGGAAGAGGGATCTTCCCTACCAGGCACCCTTCTCGCCTTACGGCAGCTATGTTGCACTGATCTTTTGCTGCATTATTGCCGTGTTCAAGGGCTTCAACAGTATTGCTGGTCAGAATGGGTTCAACTACAAGACATTTATAACCTCCTACATTGGTATTCCGGTATACCTCGTTCTCATCTTTGGCTACAAAATCTTCTACCGCACGCGCAGAGTCCGGTCCGTCGAGGCGGATCTGGTTACGGGCAGAGTCAACATAGCCAAGGAGGAAGAGGAGTACGAAGCCTACCAGTCAGCCAGGCCGCCAAGGAGAGCTGCCCATCTCTTTTACGACAAGTTTGTTGGCCTTCTCTTCTAGATGTATGTATATGCCATATTACTGTACTTTTTGTCCCACACACTGCTTCTCCATCTGTTACTCGTCCTCAGGATACGGCCTCTTGGTCCCGTGGACTTCAAGGGCTGCTGCATCGCCGTTGGCCTCACGCAGACGATACGTCCCATCCAACTTGGCCACGCTGTCGCTCTTGCCCCGTGCATACTCGATCTTGAGCTCCTTCTCAAACATACGGAAGCCCTGCAGCGACCTCATGGCCGCCGTCGCGCTGGGGATGTCGCGGAAGACGACGTGCGCCTGGCCGCGCATCTTGGCATTGCGCAGGGCAACCACGTCCAGCACCGACCCGTAGGCGGAGAAGAGCGCGTAGAGGCAGCGCTTGGTGTCGTCCTTGTTGGCGTGATCGTTCAGGTTGTGCACGTAGAGGGTCTGGTTGATGTTGGCCATCCCAGCAAACACGGCCAGGCGCTGAGAATGAAATGGGCTATGAAGGACCGCAATTCTACCCGCGCGCCTCCTTCAAGCACTCGGAGGTGTTTGCATCGTGGGCTAAGCTATTTTGCGCCGACGTGCATGATTTGGTGAAGCTGAAGGACTTGGAGGAGACGGGCATCTACTTTTGGCTCAATCACCCCATCCGCTTCGTCAGGCTGGTGGGCCTTGTTGTGGGCAGTGACGAGCGCGAACGCTTTTGGCAGGCGACGCTGGATGATGGGAGTGGGCGAAGCGTTGATCTCATCCTCCAGTTGCCCATGGTCCCGGTGAGAGGCGTGCACGTAGGCGACTTGGTCAAGGTCAAAGGCACGTTGAGCGAGTTCCGCCAGGTCCGGCAGGTGGAGGTGCGGCGCTGGACCCTCCTACGCGATCCCAATGACGAGTATCGTGCGTGGATGGAGACGGTGGAGTTTAAGAATACCGTCCTCTCCCAGCCGTGGCATCTTCCTTCTTCCCTGCTGGACCGGAGCGAAACGCCGCACAAGGAGAGTCGCGGCGTGGCTGCAAACCAGCATGCCCAACAAAAGGAGGCCGTCAAAGCAGGCCACGGAGCGGAATGTAGCCTCCTCCAGCCCACGCAGTACACGCCGAGGAACCTGGCACGCGTTCTTCTGGAATACGTGGAAAAGGAACACCTGCACTCTTTTGATCTTTCGCATGTTCGAGCACAAGCTGCTCTGGAGAAGGCTGCCACCTTGGTTGGGAATGCGCATCCCGCGATACAGAGCCAAGCGGCCTCACGACGGGCATTTCTTGCATTTGAAATGGCGTTGGGTAGGCTTGTGGAGGATGGATCGATTGCCTGTTGTCGCGGGCAATATCACACGGTCGGGATCTGGAACATTGGCTCCCTGATTGATACAGCCATCTTTCATGCAAAGCGTGGCAATCGCACGCGTAAATTATACGCGAGGGAGATATGGCTCGAGTTGCGCAAGCGGCCGGGGTGGAGTGCCATCTGCAAAGCCGTTGTCAATGATGTAGTTCACAAGGTTCTGGATGGCCAGAGAGGATGGACGCAAGGGGGACCGGGAGTTTGGAATTGGAATTAAAAGATTACCATATATGTTTCCAGGACCAGTTGAAGAGGATGGGGAGGAAGTGCCAGACATCGAATTCCGGCCACAAGACGTCGACAAACTCGATGGTCGTATGCTGGTGGCATTGCCACAACATGAAGTCGCTCAGCCGCCGCACGCCGCTCGTGCGGATGAGGATATCGAGGGGCGGGCAGCCTTGCGTGAAGAGGTGCTTGCCCATGGTCGATTCGTCGATGGACTCGATATCGATGTCGCCCCGCTTTGCCTCGACGGCAATCTCACGGATGGCCGAGGCAATCTCGTCCTGGGAGGTGTAGGGAAAGCAGACATTTAGAATGGCCTTTTTGTTATTCCTCGTCATCTGCGTCGCCCGATTGATGGCCTCCAGCACGTCCTCGCGCACCAGCGACTTCTGCCCCAGGATGCGGAGGGAAGCGCCATACCTGTCCATGATGTCCCCGTGCGCGCACACCTGGCTGAGCCGGATCTTTGCAATGTCCATCAACGCATCCACCTCAAACTGCGAGCGCTTGAAGTTCTCAATGCTAAAGGCGTAGATGGTGACCACCTCCACGCCGCTCTTGTAGCACACTTCGAGGATGCGTGCCAGCGACTCAAAGCCCAGGTTGTGGCCCTCGGCGGTCTCCATGCGGTTGCGCCTGGCAAACCTGCGGTTCCCGTCCATGACAAAGGCCACATGCCGCGGCACCTTGCCCTGCTTCAGCGCCCCAATGCACGTCGTCTGCAGCGCTTCGCCGGCCCAGAGCAGCGGCGGGAAGCTGGCCATCCAGCTGAGCGTGCTCCCGCTCGCATTGGTCATCGTGCAGCGTGTGTTCTATGATTGACCCAACCGCCATCGTCGCGGAGCAGGCCGCCATTCACGGCGACGTGGACATTGGCGCGCACTGCGTGGTGCATCCCTACGCTACGTTGGACGGCAGGCTGGGTCCGATCCGGGTGGAGGAGCACTGCATTGTGTGCGAGCGGAGCCAGCTGCGGCCGAGCACTGCGGCGGGCTTGGTGGTGGGCCATCACTGCACCGTCGAGGCGGGGTGCCGCATTGCCTGCTCCATTGGCAGCGTGAGCACGATCGAGGCCAGGAGCAGCGTGGGGGCCGCGGTGGGACGAGGCTGCATCATCACGCCGCTGCAGGAGGTCACGGAGGCGGTTGCGGATGGGAGCATTCTCTTCAGCGACGGCCGGCTGGCTGTGCTGGAGGATGTGGACGAGGCGCAGGACATGCGGGGCCAGGAAGCACACGTAGCGGCTCTCGTCACGATCATGGGAAGAGGAATTCTAAAACTGTCCTAGATTATATGTGAAGATGAAGGAGAAGAAGATACACCAAGATATGCATGCAGAATTAGGGTGCCGCGCCTAGTAGCCGCATTGGTTGTAGTAGCGACGGGTTGTCAGGGGGAAGGGTATGATGCCACTGGCTTGCAGATTCTGGAAGGACCAGGCATCGTCTCCGCCCTCGGTCTTCCAGGTCCAGAAGAACCACCCAACTCCCTGTTCAAAGGCATCAAATTGGGCTTCAATGTACTTGGTGGTGTCTTGCCGCAGGCTGTCTGACCATGTGGAGATGCTGCCGTGCTCGCTGCAGCTGCCATGGTAACTGGCGCCTTCAAACTGCGCCTCCCATCGCGAGCCCGTGTTGAAGCCATTCAACCACTGTGCACAGTCCGTCATGGCGCCCGAGAACTCCCCTACCGCGGTCCAGAATGTGGCGGATGCAAGGGCCTGCCCTATACTGCAGCTCGTCCCAATGTGCGAGCTCAGGTCCTGCCAGAGCTGGCCGTCCGTGAAGACCTGGTACTGGTGGGTGTCGAGGAAAGAATTATACGCACCCGAGCTTGTGGACATGAAATTATCCCAGTAGGAGACGGTTTGGAAGGCATCGTGAATGCAGACCCCCGTGTCGCCTCTCCCGCGAACCGTGTTGTACCCATTCCAGTAGTAGCCCTTGACCCCGCCCATATCCAGCTGCGGCCCCAATGGCTCGTTGACAAGCTCAATCGCCGTCACCGTGGCCGCATACGCAGGCGTCGCGTACCTCGATGCAATGACCTGCATGGCCTGCAACGTGTAACCCACATTCGACCCCTTCTGCCACTGCAACTGGCCCCTCCAGCCACTGTTGTCGAAGCCGTTTTGGCTGCCGGGGGCTCCATGCAAGTCCACCCAGACCTTGATGCCGTACTGCTGTGCCCAGCCGATGGCTCGCGTCAAGTAGTCGCCCGCGCCCGGGACAAAAGGATCCGAAGGCAACGAGATGAAGGCCCAGTATCCAATTGGTATTCGTACGTGATTGATCCCAATAGACGCCAAGTCCGCGAAATCCTGGGCCGTGATGAAGGAGCTCCAGTGGGCCGTCAACTGCGCTTGCGCTTCCGCCGCACCCAGCTTCTCACAAAACGATCGCTCGTCGACGGCAGGGTCGGATTGTCCTGTGAACTGTTGGAATAAAGACGGTGTTATCCAGGGTTCGAGAAGGAGCCACCCGCCTAAATTTACCCCGCGTATCTTATCCTTGTTGTAGTCGAACGAGAGGCCGCTGCGCTTGACCACGGCAGCTGCACATCCAACAGTACCAACAAGCACCCAGAGCAGCCTCATGATGATGGCGATGGGAGTGGAACTGGAGGGCTTAGTCACTGTATGTACGTGAATGCACCGTTGAACCCCCTTAATAAAAATGCGCGTGGCGTGTTTTATTCTAAGCCATTCCCGCATTCCCCCTTGATTGGGAAATTCATAACAAATTAAGGTTCGTAAGATTACTGGATTAGGCAAATGCAGGAGCGCCAATCATTCTCAAATGCGGATGGGTATGTGCTGCTTACATGACTTCGCTAATTAACTGGCGCTCAATGACGCTCGTCTGGTCGTTGTTCCTTCCTACGCGGTAGTAGTAGTCGCACCAGTCACTTCCATGCATGTACCTGAGGAACTCCTCGTCATGCGTAATCACAATCAACTGGAAGTTGGCTTGTTGTTGGCGCACGCGGACAATGCTGGCTAGGCTCTGCGCAAGCGACTGCACATTGTCCCGATCGAGGTTGGTCGTCGGCTCGTCTAGCGCAATCACGCCAAACTGTACGCCAAAGCATTCTGCAAGGGCGAGCCGGATGATGATGCACGCGAGCACTTTCTGCCCAGCGCTGCAGCGTCCGCGCATATCCAACTCGACGCTTTGCTTCATCATGACAACACGGTAGTTCGTGCTTCTGGCAGTACCCGTGGTGCTGGCTGACTTTGCCGTGTCGTGATCGGAGCAAATCATGATTGTGTCCACATCCGTCCCAGCGTAGGTCTTCTTCCACAACTCATCGATGATTCCATTAATTTCTTTCATTTTCAAGGCATGATAGGACATGATGGCACTATCAAGAGCCTTGCCGTATCTTTCTAGATCCTTGTTGGCTGCACCCGTTGTCCGCACTTTGATGAGCTGTCTTCGATAGTGATCATGAACGTCCTTGTATTCCCCCTCCAACTCAGAGATGTAGCGCTGCAGTTGGTCATCCATCTGCTTTGTCTCTCCGACCAGACTTGCCTTTTCTGCAAAAAGCCGCTCGTGCTTCTTGTTGAGACGTTGTGTGACCTCAGTAATACGATCACGATCGCGCTCGGCATTGCGCCGTTCGTACTCCTTTATCGAAGCCTCAAGGTCCTTCAACTGTCGTTGCATACGCCGAAGTCGCAAATTATCGGCAATGTTTCGCTGTTGGGAATGAAGACCAATCTGCTTCTTCTCCTCGGTACTAATAATCTCGTTCAAATCACGAATGGCCCGGTCAAGTTCCTCAATACCCTTTGACATACTAGAAAGCTCTTCTTCACACCTTGCTAGTGCACCTATACCTCCAGATTTTGTCCATCGTTCAATCTCATTCTCGACTGATTGTAAAGCATTGCAATTAGACTCCAGCTCGTTTGCACCGCGCTGAAGTATTCCTTCCTGCTTTATCGCTCTATCACGCAACTCAGCCAATTCCTCATCGGCGGCTGCAATGTTTGCAACTAGATCGCGCGCACTTTGTTCCGCTGCTTGGCTTTGTTGGCGTAGAGATCGACACGTCGCTTGGAGTTCTTCAATACGATTTGAAATTTCGCATTTCTCTTTAAGTTGATGCCCTGCCTCTGAAAAACGCATCTGAGAATCCCGCCATTGACTTTCAAGAGTATGTAGATGCCGTCTTTGTGCCTCGCGCTCGTTGTTGAGGCTCTGTAGACTACGATTCAGGGCACGAGTCCGTTCATTCTCCCGCGAAACATCGGCTTGTATTTCAGAGAGCGGCCGCATGCCTTGACCATTCTCCGACTGGCTTTCTGCAGTTGCAACATCAATTTCTAGATTTGTAATTTCTTTCTGATACCTGTTGATGTCGGCGATTGGTCGTCGAAGGTACTCAAGATCAGCAATGTCCTCTTTCAATGCAGCGACTTGTTGTTGGCACTCTTTGGCAGTCGCATCAGAGGTATTGAGAGTGTCCGAATGCAGCGTTACCTCCTTCTTGAGCTGAGGGAGATCCTTTATCAATCTAGCATACTCTTCATAGGTTCCTCTAGCATTGCGAATTGGAACTAACCTTTCTTCAATCTCGCGCAAGTTTTCCTGTGCTTCCTGGCGACGGGCCGGAAACTTTTTCAGGCTCGCGGTCACAACAGTCTTGTACAATTCAAGATCCTGCTCAGATCTGAGTGATCTGGAGCAGAGTGAGCAAGACTTCTCCTTTATCCCGGCTTCATATGCCCTTTCAAAATACTGTTGTGCAAAGCGGAAATAATTATCGGCATCATTTCCCGCTTTCAATTCCGTTTCGTAGGCCTCTAATTCGGTCTTATAGTGGTCCACACTTTCGACAACAGCAAGAAGTCGACTTTTGCACGTATCAGCCAAGACCTGGCGAGATTTGAGAGTCTCCCTGCTCAAATGTAGTCGCGTTTCAGTTTGCGAACACTTGCGAGTTGCGGACTCTAATTTGTCCTCAGCCTCCCCAAAAAGGTTTTGTTTCTTGCCTAATGCCTCTCGAACCACAGAATCCATTGTATCAATCGATAATTCAATACCGGTGACGTTCTTGAATTTCTCGGCATTTGCTTTACGCAAGGTCTCCATTGCTTCCCTACGGCGTAGCAAATAGTCTTTGAGAATTCCTAAGCGAACGTGGCTGTCGGATTGTTGATTAGCATTTGCCAACTCTTCATTGTATCCATCCACACGCTTTTCCAACTCTTGTATCTCCGCGGTTTTTTGCTTGCTTTTGCTATCCCAGTCCGTATTTTCCCCTTCCTTTCTCACTGTATGTAACCGTTTTTCGAGGTCCACCATGTTCGACTGCAACAGCGCAAGACCACCTTCGTCGACTTCAAAACCATCTAAAGACCGTTGGAGCGTGGCTGCTTTTAACTCGTTGCCATTAATCTGAGCTAACATGGTTGCCTTCTGTTGTTCATGCATGGTTTTAGCATTCTTGATTTGTTGTGCTTTCTGTTGTGCCGTATTCTCTTCTTCTTTCGTACTTCTCTTATGACGTTCTACTGTGCTTTGGGCTTGACGCCTCGCACTGTCCAATTTCTCCATAAATTCACTTACAAGTAATTCATCAAGTGCCATATCATAACCACGGATACGATGCTTGCGTGAGGCTTCTCGAATGATTTCCTCGCGTTGACTTAGTTGGCGCTCGAAGGCATGATTTTCAGCTTTCATTCTCCCATGTTCAGACATTTTCGCATTGGTGCTCGCTCGAGTCGTTGTGAGCTCCTTGCTGAGTTCGTCACGAGTCTTCAAATGATTCCGTATGATTTCTTGCTGTTGATCAGAGGAGAAACTTTGCTGCATTTCATCGAGCTCCAGATCACTTAAATCGATAAGCGTAGTGGACCCACTCAATTCAGAGAGATTCTCGTGTAACATAGAACGCTGTTGACGCATTTTACTCAGATTTGCAATGATTTCCACGAACTCCTCTGACGATTTTTGCCAGTTGTCTTTTTCGTCCAAGATGGATTTTATCTCCACATCCAATTCACCAAGGCGCTTCTGATTTGCGGATATTCTTGCCATGAAATCATTCACTTGTGCCTGCACTTTGTTGGCGCGATCCTGGTCCGTTTTTAGGTGTTCTAGTGTGTTCGAGTCAATCTTCAGCTGTACGGCCTGTTCTTTACGCAAAGACTTTATGTTGTCAAGAGCTTTCGTGTATTTGACAGCTTCGAATATTTCATCGAACCGTTTCTTCAAATTCGCAGGCTCTGACAATGGCCATAGTGACTCTTCCTGATGGCAAAAGATAACGTACTCCAGAATTGCCTTGGGGACTCCAAGGAATTGCGGCATCATATTGTCGAGTTCTGCACAACGACTACTGATTTCCGTTCGTTCGCCATCTTTCGTCGCAGTGAGACTACCGTCCAGAGTTTTCAAACTTCGCGCAGTCTTCTTCATTGTGAGTTGTAAAGATCTTGTGCAAATCATTTTGACGCCATTGACATTACGAAATGCCAATTTGACTTGAGCTTTCACTTCTTTCTCGCTGCAAATCATCGGATCATGGACAAATGCGCCACCTCGTGTATTTGGAGGCTGCTCGCCGGTAGTCATAAATTTGAGACTCTCGATAATCGTTGTCTTGCCAGATCCATTGTGGCCGACAATAAGAGTTACGGGCGAATAAAATTCTAAAGTTTCACGCACAAATGGACTAAAGGACCGAATCCCAGATATCGAGAGTTTGTCCAACTTCGACATAATCGATGTGTTTCCTTTCTCATCTCGATTTCATTCGTCAGTGTCTGGAATTCGACTGGCAACACAGGACATATTTTCTCGCCTGAACAAAGTAGTGAGTAGCAGAAAAATTACGGACTCTAAAAAGCAACAATATCCTAATGATTCTAAAGAGAAAAAAGATTGGATCCGTCGGGATTCGAACCCGAGACCTTTCGCACATTCAAACAATGCAAAGCGAGCGCGCTACCAACTGCGCCACAAACCCATCAGCATATTATGGAATAAATAAAAACTTGAACAGGAGATCAATTAACAACTAGATCACGTGATTGAAGATCTATCAGTCGATAGCAATGCCACTCCAGAACTTCTTCAGTGTTGTGTTAGTCTCTAACGAAAGCTATATGTTATAAGACCTTTTGAACGTCGGCAATTGGGCTGGGTCTAGCATCCGCATTTCGAGCCGCGTTATCCTAAAATGCTTTCTATCAGTCTATAGACCACATCTGTGGTATTTGAGACCGGACCGGAAATTATACAAGCTACGTGTCTATTCAGAATTCGACTTCTTCGTCAGTATGTCGTATAGTCTATGAGACATTCTCCATAGCCATGTCTAGTCGGATCTACGTAGATGGAATTGGTAAAAATCATTCTTCGGCAATGCCAAGGAGCAGGCTATTTCTTCCACTTTGCAGCCACGTATAAAGACGTTAAGCATAGAGGAAATTTCGTTCCGATCTGAGAATGAAGTCAATCTTCTGCATGGCAGGAGCAATTGCGTTGATGAATGGGGCAATGGGAATATGCTGCTGGGAGAGACTTCGAACAGATGTCAGAAGTATCAGATGTCTAGATAATACACAGGTGAACGGTTTCTACTGCGGCGTTGGCAAATGCAACATGTTTGGTTGCAATTGTTTTGGTGGTTGCCGGAATGGATACAATCTAGACCTGGGTTATCCTGTGCCAGTATACGGGCAGGCTTTCTGGTAAGGCGGACAAATTCACAGATTCACGCGTGCGCAGAAAGTGTAATTCAGAAGATAGAATACCATCCTATTTCTTCATAAATGTAAGATGACACTTTCCACAGTATTGCCTGTCCTCATGCGATGCCATAAAGACGCCAGCCCCACATGTGTCTTGCGGGCATTCTCTTCGCAACCGATCAAGCTTGCCATCCGCATCAACTTTATAGTACTTGAGCACAGCCAATTTGATCTTCTTCCTCTTGTGCTTGATCTTCTTTGGCGTCGTGTAGACCTTCTTCTTACGCTTCTTTGCGCCACCCCGAAGTCGGAGGACAAGATGCAGCGTCGACTCTTTCTGGATGTTGTAGTCGCTCAGCGTGCGTCCATCTTCAAGCTGCTTTCCGGCGAAAATCAGTCGTTGTTGGTCGGGCGGGATACCCTCCTTGTCTTGGATCTTACTCTTCACATTATCGATCGTGTCGGAAGACTCGACCTCAAGCGTGATCGTCTTGCCCGTAAGGGTTTTGACGAAGATCTGCATGCTGTGAGCTGCCTTTCTCCCTGAATGTTTTCAGCAATTACGTTGTTGCAGTTGCCTCCTCAAACAAACAAGTCACAAATACGAACTGCGAAAATTTGGGTTTATAGCCCTACACGTGACTGATCAATCTGATAAAACTGATAAGACACACCGATTAGACACACCAACAGTCGGTTTGAGTCGGAAGAATAAGTTTGTGATGTTACAAGTTTCGGTCGTCGAAGTGTTGAATAAGACACTAGTACAGCAATGGGTCGACATCCCAACGACTACTAAGTACTGCTCCGCATGATACGCAACGACTACGTGTCTATTATAAATTACTTGCAAAATCAACTAAGTTGCTTATCGGCCGTATCCCGTCCTCGCCAGTACGATTCCATCCCTCGTACACGCATCCATATTCTCTTGCGATAGCCCTAACAAACCATTATGCAACTTCGCCTCGTAATTGCCGCATCCGTCAGGAAAGAACACCCTTGCATACATTAGTTTCTTCCATCCCATGAAATTCCCTGACACTAGTTCCTTCTGCCCGTCCTCCCATCTCTTCTTGCTTTCCTCATAATTAATCTTCCAGTCTGTCTCCTTTGTGCCTGTGACGCGGAGCAGTGAGGCGAACATGTCCTTCTGGCTGACGAAAAAGCTCGAGATGTACACGAACTTGTTGCGAAACCGGTCCAGCGTCAAGCTCTTATCACGATCATTCTCAGGAAGGATGGGTAAACTGAGAAGCTTCGCCACAGCAAGGCCACATTGCGGCCAGGTGGAAGTATTGATCTTGGTGTTACCGTCGTCGTAGAATATAACTTCTCTCTTTCCAGTGTCGAAACCGAATGCCAGTGTAGAGCAAAGACTATACTCGTACCAATAACTGCACGCAAGTCCGAGCATCGACAAGCCAGGCTTGGCCCCAATGTACTTCAGCGTCTCTTCGTAGCGAGGCTGAAATCGGATGTCGCGCTGCATTTCCACCTGTTCCGGATCCATACCGTAGAGGTTGGGCATAACCCAGGACACGCCTGCAGTGCTGGCTGCGTCAATGAGCCTCTTCTCGGTGTGCGCCGGAGCGAAGACAGACAAAGTGATAATCAAAACGTCATGACCTTCCATAGCCTTGACCAGTGAGGATTGGTCGTCATAATCGACAATGGCGACAGATGCACCGGCGGGAGGCGAGCTCTTGGAGTCGGCACGAGTAATGGCAGTGACTGTGTGCTTTCCCGTTTGGAGCAGAGCATCAGCGAAGTGTTTCCCCACATTTCCGCCGGCGCCAACAATTGCGACCTTTTCAATGCGGTTCTTGGTACCAGCAGGCTGAGAGTGGGAGTATTGCTGAGACATCGAATGAAGTAGACTTTGAAGTCAGTTGGTCATCGCCCTGGAAGATGATCTTGAATTGGAAGGATTCGCGTAGTCCATTATATATGCTGAGCGGAAGGATAACGTTCCGAAATAATTCCGAGGATGCCGCCAAACCGGAAGAATAAGGCTCCGATCAAGGTCCAGAGAATGACCGACGCCATTGCGGTATTGCGTTCTCCACAGTCGTAAGACGGCCCCCGACGTAGCCAGTTCGGTAGGTCGTACGGGCCTAAAACGCTACATTGTGCACGGTCATATATTGAGATTTCCCCTAAAGGACACGGAAGACGTCAGAGGAGTTGACATCATCTATGTCAATATGCATAATACGGTACGACTAAAAACCGACTCAGGGATGTGGGTGACCTCATCCCAAGATATTCTTTACTCTCGTGAACCCGATGTTTTATAGGATTCTATATGTGGGAAGGAATGCAGTCCAGGTCAACACAGGCAACGGGGGCGTGTATTTTACTAGTGAGGTTTTCTACTTTACAGATGGATGTTCTAAACGTAGGATATCAAACTACAAATTGCCGTAATTGCGGTACCCTGACTCCACCAATTCAATTGCTTTCTTCGTATACTCATCCAAATTCTCTTTCGACAGCCCCAGCAAGCCGTTGTGCAGCTTCGCTTCATAATCGCCGCACGCATCCGGAAAGAACACCCTTGAATACACCAACTTCTGATGTCCACTGATCTTCCCTGCCCCCACCTCTTTTCGCCCGTCCTCAAACCTTGTCTTACTATTCTCGTACCCAATCTTCCAGTCTGCTTCCTTCGTACCAGTGACGCGAAGCATCGAGGCCAGCATATCCCTTTGGCTAACGAAGAAGCTTGAGATGTACACAAACCCATTCCGAAAGTGGTCAATGTTTAGTATCTTGTCGTCATTATTCTCAAGAAGGATGGGCAAGCTGAACAGCTTAGCCACAGCAAGGCCACACTGCGGCCAGGTGGAAGTGTCGATCTTGGTGTTACCATCGTCGTAGAGCGTGACCTCCTTCTTCTCAATATCGAAGCCGTATGCGAACTTGAGGCTTAGGCTGTGCTCAAACCAAGAGCTGCATACAAGAGTGAGTGAGGACATGCCGGGCTTAGCCTCAATGTACCTCCGCACCGCTTCGTAGCGACTTCCCCATATGTCGTGCATCATTTCTCCCTGCTCGGGATCCATGGCGTAGGAGTTAGGCATGACCCATGGTACACCCGCGGCACTGGCGGCGTCAATGAGCTTTTCCTCCAATTCAGGAGGGGTCATCACAGATAGGGTGATGATCAGGGCGTCGTGACCTTCCATCGCCACGACAAGGGAAGCCTGGTCGTCATAGTCGACAGTAGCGACAGATGCGCCAATGGGAGGCGTGCTCTTGGAATCGGCGCGGGTGATGGCGGTTACGGTGTGCTTTCCTGTATGGAGAAGGCATTGGCGAAGTGCTTCCCCACATTCCCGCCGGCACCGACAATAGCGACCTTCTCAATATGGTTCTTGGTACCAGCAGACTGGGAGTGGGCATACTGTTGAGACATGTTGCAAGGATAGAGAAGTGCTGAAGCGCTTGATCTGGCCACTTAGTGGACTATTGAATTGAAGAATTCAAGGACTCCATAATAGAGGTCTATCGGATGGATAATGCTCCGATCGTCAGCTGAGCGGTGGTCTCCCGAAAAAAGGACGAGGCGACCCCTTATTTTGAACTCGGAACATTATCCTTCCGATGGCCTTCCATGATAGACTTTAAAAGTTCTTTGAATTGTTGAGGAGTAGACTACGGTAAGTATAGAGGCCACCTGCTCCACAAGTATACTTTTCTCCAGGTCTCGTCAATCTGCTCACTCCCAGTCCGCAGAATCGCATCGACAAGGTCGCTATTGTCGTGCCAGCCGGAATGTGCTCTCTGCTCGGACCTATCGGACCACTGTCACTAACTATGGATCGGGAAACATCGAACGACTTTTAGCGGTCTATGAGCGGAGCAGTGATGATCCGTGAAAAAGGATGCCGCCAAACATTCTACGTGAACAGATTTCCGGACAGGAATTAGACACATCTCACGTCCTTACAATCGTGCTTTCTTCACAGTCGAATCTGGGTGGAAGAATAAATCTATGGTATAATGCATGGTGGGGATAGTCATCGAGCTTTTGATTGAATTCGGAACGGTGATCTTAATTGCTAGAAAGTTACATTCACGCTATGTTGCAATAGAAGAGTACAAACCGAGTCTACCTAAGATATGCCGTACCCTTACTGGTGGAGCTCCTTAGCCTTCCTCGTATACTCACCCAAATCCATAGCCTTCCTCGTATACTCATCCAAATCTTCTTTTGGCAGCCCCAAGGCCCCATTGAGTAGCTTGTCCTCAAATTTTCCGCAGCCATCGGGAAAAAACACTCTTGCATACAGTAACTTTCCGAAGCCCAGGCGATTCCCCGCTGCCAGCTCCTTCTCCCCGTCTTCAAACCTTTTCTTGCTACCTTCATACTCGATCTTCCAGTCCGCCTCTTTGGTGCCTGTGACACGGAGCAGAGAAGCGAGCATATCTTTCTGGCTAATTAGGAAGCTGGAGATGTATGTGGGCTTGTTCCGAGTCTGGTCAAGCGTCAATTTCTTGTCCATCGCATTCTCCGGCAGGATGGGCAAGCTGAGCAGCTTAGCGACGGCAAGCCGACACTGAGGCCATGTAGAAGTGTTGATCTTGGTATTGCCGTCATCGTAGAGGGTGGCTTCCTTTTTCTCCGCATCGAAACCGTATGCGAATCTGAAGGACAGGCTGTGCTCGTACCAAAAACCGCACACAAGCCAGAGTCAGGAAAGTTCGGGCTTGGAGTTGATGTGTTGAAGCACTTTATCGTACCCAGGGCCGAGCCGCATGTCGCGCTGCATGTCCTTGTGCTCAATGTCGGTAGAGTAGGAATTAAGCATGACCCATGATACACCGGCGGTGCTGGCGGCGTCGATGAGTTTGATTTCCGAGTCTGGTTGGGCGAAGACAGACATAGTAATGACCAAGGCATCATGACCTTTCAGTGCCTTGACGAGGGAAGATTGATCAGCGTAGTCGACATTAACAGCAGACACGCCGGAGGGAAGCGTACTCTTGGAATCGGCGCGTGTGATGGCAGTGACGGTGTGCTTTCCCGTTTGTAGAAGACCATTGGTGATGTGCTTGCCAACATTCCCACCTGCGCCAACAATGGCGACCTTCTCAATGCGGTTCTTGTAACCCATGGACTGGGAACTTGCGTAATGCTGAGACATGCTAGGCCGCTATAGAAGTTCTGGAGCACTTGATCATAGTCTTGGGTGAATGTTTCTATCCAAAGTACATAGGATTGACTCGCTGTACTCTTTATAATCTGGCACGGAAGGCGATTACTCCTTTTCGCGGATCATCGTTGCTCCGCTCACCGGCAATAAAAAGTCATCCGACCTGTCCGACCCATAGTGTCGGAGTAGTCCGAGTTGTCCAACGCATAGTGTCGGAGTAGTCCGATTCGTCTGAGCATGAAGCACAATCAGGAACATGGAGACTCATCTTCAACAGTTGTCGACCTTTTATACTCATATCAACATGGCGAGAAAATTACACTACTCTTACTCAGCAGTCCTCCTCCCGTCCACGCTGTGATGCAATAGAAGATGCAGTCGAGTCTACGTAATACTTGCCGTAACCGGACTGGTAGAGCTCCATGGCCTTCCTCGTATACTCATCCAAATCTTCTTTTGGCAGCTCTAACTCTCCATTAATCAGCTTGCTCTCATAGTTTGAAAAGTCAGCGGGAAAGAACAGCCTTACACATATTACCCGTAGCGTTTATGATCTCCCGCTGCCGACTTCCTCTGCCCGTCCTCAACCCTCTCCTTCCTACCTTCCAGATCTTTCCACGGAACGTTAGCCGGTGGTTCCTAGCTCTAAGCGTCCAATCACGAACGAGACCCTGATCACATTTGGCGAAATTAGCGCAACTGCGCTGCCGATGTGCTCTTGTGGCAGAGAATGAGTGAACTTTCCTACAAATTGATTACTTGATATACTTTGATTTCCTTTGCAACAGAATAAATATCTGGGCATTTTGATCTCATTTTGAAACGTCACTTGCGATCCATCTGATGCACTACGACGTGGCTTTTGGGATCTGCAATGAGTTAAAGCTCCTTCTTCTCCAGGGTATGTGGTCCCATGTCCACCAGGGCATGCTGTCTGCCTACTTCAATAATATAAACGAGAATCTGGTTCCGATGAACCTGGAAACAATTCATGGTCTCTTCCCTCACCGAATCCATGACTTTCTTCTTTTGCTCCTGGCTTCGGCCCTCGTACATCTGAATATTCACCCAGACTATCGGCTTGGCGAGTTGCGATGCTTCCACGCCGCCGTTGTAGTAGTCGTCTCCATCCTTGAAATTGAAGACTGTCTGATGCACCCACGGTGCAGCGTCGGTGAAGTCCTCTGCTAGCCTTGCATAGACTTTGGCCAGTTGCTGCTTTCTGGTCTTGTTTATGCTCAGCGTGGTGGTGACGGTGTAGGTCGGCATGGCTTGATAAGAGCTGTCCTATCTTGCTGCCCTCTAAGGAAATGCCTTGCGCTCTCTAATCTGCACTGCCAATGAGCTCCCAATAAACCCTAACCCTCTAGAATCCCGCTAATGGATCGATCGAAGTTGCCACCGGAATTGGTCCACGTTTGCTGGCCAATCAGCGTGCGCCGACGTCCCCAGCCACGTGAAGATCCCGACGCCAATTATTGCGGGCACCTGGACAATATCAGCCCAAGCCCCACGAATTGCTCTTTTGGCAGAGAAGGTAGTAATGACTCCAGGGATGCCATTGAAGGGTATGCATGTAGAAGCAACGGGGGGACATGCCGGGGCTCGCAAACATCCCGTGTGCATGCAGGTGCGGTTGTCTGAGGCCTGTCTTGCTGGCATCCAGCAAGGGAAAGCTGTGTCTCTTTCATTTGGAGACAATGGCATCAATGTGAGCCTCCTTGCGCGAGAAGGCTAATCCTAGGCACTGAAGGTCGGGGGAACGTCCCATGCAATTGGCATTACTGAGGAGACGGCACCTCATGAAGCATACCGACAGGAGAATGGAGCATTGCAATTCTTGGGCCATGTGACCCGCCGCGTTGATTTGAAAAGGGACTTTGCACAAGTCGATTCTGACAAGGTCAAGTCTCGGACGGAGGAGGCCGAGCGGGGACGACACGCGAGAACGTATGAAATCACCCATCTAGCAATTCTAACGAATAGTGTCATGTCATTGGAAACTGGCCGGGGGAAAGACGGGTTTGGCCGCACGCTGTCTCTCCCGCCAATGCGATCAGCACCGTCATCCCCCTTCCTTGCCTCGATTGGATCCCCTAGAATACGCCCGTCGCCTGCCCCGTCACCCCGAGGATCTCCATTAATCCACACGTCCAATTACAATGGCACCAGTGCTGTGCCTGCTTTAAGAACACGGTTGGTGCAGCTGCTTGCCTTCGGAACTGCTAGTGAGGCAGAGCTGATTCGTAGGACGCGTGGAGCGAGCATTGAAGCAGCTGGTATTCTGGCTGAAATTGCTGTGCGAAAGAAAAATGCGGCAGGCGAGTGGGAATTGAAGGACACGACGTGGAAGGAAGTCAAGGTTTGGGATTCAAAGTATTTTTCGCCGAGGCAGCGGGAGCAGATTGTCAAGATGGCCATCGCTGCGTTTGACAGACTCGGGATTCCAGATGACGCAAAAGAGCGAAGAGCCTTGTTGCATAAGGAGGAAGCAGAAGCCCTGGAGGCCTCTCACCACACACCCTCCAATGGATCTCCCTTCCTGGCCTCGGAAGGCGCAAAGGTCATGGATAAAGCGGTCAGTGATCTTCGTGTTAGTCAGAATGTCCTGAAGAAGCGTCGAAATACCGGCAACACTATCGATGACGACAAGCCTGAGCCGGTGAAGCGGCAAAAGACAGTCTCTGCGAATGAGGGCGCTCGCGAAATCGGCCTAGGCATCAGTACCGTCAAGCCGACGAGTAAGTTCTCTCGAAAGTCAAGCGAAGAGTCGTTGCCCAAGAAGCCATCGCTGCTTGGTAGCTCTCCCGTCAACTCTGAGTACTCTCCCTCTGTGGCACCTTCTCCGCGCCCGAATGAGGCGAGCATTCAAGCCCATGGTGCCGTAAATGGTCAACCCAAAGCAAAGAGTGCGGTTGCTGACACTCCAGCGCCGGCGGATCTCATGATGTTGGCAAAGAAGTTCAAAGCACAGCACGTCATCTACGCACACCTCTACAAACAGCTCAAAGCATCCAAGACGAATGGAAATGAAGCCAATCACCAAGAGCAGTATCTCGAGCTGATGCGCATGCACGACGAGCTCGGTCGTTGGAAGACCAAGCTCTATGCTGCAGTGTGAGAGGGTGTTCTGCATCATAAAGGGGATGGAGGGATGAAAGCATATACGAATCTGCACGAACTTGGGCTTTAGAAAATGATAAAGAACACATTAGCATACTTCTTTTCGTAGAAACAAATTACAAGCGATGTCCCGGCACCAACGTAAACAGCACAACCAACGCCGCCACCACAACCACAATCAGCACCATCTCCCACAACGCGCGGCGATGAAGCACTTTTCGAATATAGGGTTCCCTGACACGCATGAACGAAAGGAACGTCGACTCGGAGAGCCCAGCAAAGGCAAGAAGCGGGTCCAGGTCGTACTGATGAGCCACCAGCGCATACACGCCAATGGAGAAGGGCAGGATGATCCATAACCGAGTTGTTTTAGGCTGTGTATCCAAGAATATAAGCGCAAAGCTGGTCCAGAATCCGCCAAACATGGCAAGCAAGCCTAGGACGAGGCGGAGCATGACGGAGGCCGGGACCAGGTTGCCCAGCGCCTTTGCTCGTAGGAATCCAGGAAATGCATCGCGCTCCATCGCCTGAAATACGTAATCCTTTGCCTCGTCAAAGACCTCAGGGTCATCGCGTCCCTCCACTTCAATGGCTGTCGTGATCCCTCGGATGATGTGCGCCGGCAGCACGATCTCGCGCTCGCTCCCTGGAATGAGAAAGGAGTAAAGAATGCGCTCTGCGGAAGCGCGGATATCCTGGCGGCCGACTGTTTGTGTGGGCGAGGACTCTGTGCTGCTACTAGCAACTTCGTCTCTCTGGTCGGAGTGCCGCGAGGTGGGCGACTCATGGTATCCCTTGTGATAGGGGTTCTTCACACTAGAGCTTGTGTCGTCGCGGAGAAAGGCAGAGAGGCGCTGATCGTTGTCGCTGTCAGCCTCTGACGGCTCATGCGCTATCGCAAGCTGTTCAAGGAGGAGCGACGAGTGCTTTGACTCATTTTCTTTGATCAGGTCGGGGGTCGAGACGAGCATGGAGCGCCGGAGCTCGCGCACGTAGAGTCGGCAGAGCGACATGTGTTGGGCGATGTCCAGCCAGAAGTCAAGGTAGTCCACCGAGCGCTGCTGATCGCGCATATAGATGTAGAAGGAGAAGAGATCGACAGGAGGAAGCGTCCTGCGACTGAGCGCTTCAAAGAGGGAAGGCAGCCTGTTGCGTGATTGCTCCATGGTGGTGGTGGTGGTGGTGGTGGGGTTGGTTGGTGGAACGACAGATTCAGAACGGGACCATGGAAAAGGCAATGGATTGCTGCTGTCTGAGGATACAGCAGAATTGCTTTGATACGTACATCTTTGTATTCTACAAGCTCTTGAATGATGCTATTTTTGTAGGCAGAAGTGATGGAA